>OFRG01000060.1_pt1 | contig 41920 bp, 54 predicted proteins | sample 1543071 | NCBI WGS metagenome assembly OFRG01 (sample SAMN07774222, study PRJEB24372) | wastewater metagenome | isolation source: WWTP Verbania (Effluent) | place: Italy: Verbania | collected 2015-12
TCCCTGACGGCTTTAGGTTTATTGATTGGGCTAGTGGGGTTGAACGTATCGGCAACAGCGTCCCGCCGCTTTTCATGCGGGCCATCGCTCGGCATATCCGCGAGCATATCCTGACATAACCATTGAAAGATTTGATACGAACGATGGCCGACAAACCGCACTTCACCGCCGCACAGATGATTGACGCGCTGACCAAGAACAAGGGCATGGTCTACTATGCCGCGAAGTCGCTTGGCTGCTCGCATCAGACCGTCTACAACTACGCCAAACGCTATGCCAGCGTGCGCGAGGTGATGGAAGCGCAAGACGGCGAATTCGTGGACACGGCGGAACTGAAGCTGCGTCAAGCCGTCATCAATGGCGAGGCGTGGGCGGTGTTGTTTGCGCTACGAACAAAGGGCAAGGAACGCGGCTATGTCGAGCGGCAAGAAGTGACGGGCAAGGACGGCGGCGCTATCGAGATTAAAGCGGTAGACTATCGCCAGTCTATCGCCCCCCTTAGGCCAGATGACGCATGACAGCACTTAGCTTGCCCCGCTTGCGGCGGGATCAGTGGGCGATTGCCAGCCACCCCGCCAAGGTGAAAGTCTTGTGCATGGGACGGCGTTGGGGAAAGACTGTCATGGGCGGGGCACTGGCGCTGGCGACGGCAGCACAGGGCGGGCGCGTGGCGTGGCTTGTGCCGACGTACAAGAATAGCCGTCCGCTATGGCGTTGGTCGGAGATGGCGGTAGGACCGCTCAAGAGGTCTAGGCACGTGCGTGTTAATCGTTCGGAATTGACGGTAGACTTTGACATGGGCGGCTTCCTGGGTATCTACACGGGCGACAACCCGGACGGTATGCGCGGCGAGAGCTTTCATCTTGTGATTGGCGACGAGGCGGCGCGGTTATCCGAGGACACCTGGACCGATGTAGTACAACCGACGCTGGCCGACTTCAACGGGGATGCCATTCTCATCAGCACACCCAAGGGTCGTAACTGGTTCTGGCGCGAATGGCAGCGCGGACAAATGGACGGCGTTGAGACCAAAAGCTGGACCGCGCCGACGAGCGATAACCCCAACCCGAACATCCAGGCGGCGGCGCTCAAGGCCAAGGACCGCGTACCCGAAAGGACGTATAGACAGGAATGGCTCGCAGAGTTTTTAGAGGACGGAGGGACCGTCTTTCGTCGTGTGCGTCAGGCGGCGACGGCTGAGCGCGTCCCACCCTACGCGGGCCGTTTCGTCATGGGCGTGGACTGGGCCATGCAAAACGACTTTACGGTGCTAGTCGTCTTGGATGCTGAGGCGCGGCGCGTAGTAGACATGGATCGCTTCCACCAGATTGATTGGGCCGTCCAACGTCAACGCTTGCGGGTCATGGCGGACAGGTGGAAGGTGGAGCGCATTGTAGCCGAACACAATAGCATCGGCGGGCCAAACATCGAGGCGCTACAGCGCGAGGGCTTGCCTGTGCATGGCTTTGAGACGACGGCGCAAACCAAGCCGCCGCTGATTGAAAGCCTGGCGCTGGCCTTCGAGCGGGATGAATTGGTCATTCTCAACGACCCCGTGCTGGTGGGCGAGCTAGAAGCCTATGAACGCGAGGTGTCTGCCGTGACAGGCCGCAGCCGCTATAATGCGCCCGAAGGCCAGCATGATGATTGCGTGGTAAGCCTGGCCCTGGCTTGGAAGGCCGCGCATAGCCCGCGCACAAGCGCCGTCCGTAACCCTTGGAACTAATTATGTTAGACACTCTATTTCCGTCATTGGATTACCACCTCTACGAAATGGTAGAGCGCGATGAGACCGACCGCCTGACACGCTACAGGCGGGCGCTCGAAGCCTATCGGGGCGAACTGCCGCGCTTGCTCAAGGTCAAGTTTGGCGATCCCGATGACAATGTCCAGGCTAGTAAGTGCCGCGTCATTGTGGATAGCGCGGTGGCGTACCTGTTCGGCCAAAACATTGAGTTTGAGCTAGACGCCGCGAGTGAGACACCCGCCGAACAATGGTTAGACGCCTGCTGGGACGCTAACCGCAAGATGACGTTACTCAGCAAGCTGGGCACGAACGGGGCGCTGTTCGGCCATCCGTTTGTCAAGGTGGTCCTCAATTCGTCACTGACCGCGCCCTATCCGCGCCTGGTATTGTTGGACCCCGCCAACGTCGCCTGTACGTGGGATGATGACGACATTGACCACGTGACGGAATATCGCGTCCAGTGGAACGCCATCGACCCCGTGACGCGGAAGGCGGTCATCAAGCGCCAGGTGATCACGGAACAGGCCAATGGGCTATGGCTCATCCAGGACTTTGTCAGCGCGCGCGGCAATCGCTGGCAGTTAGCGGGTGAGCAAGTGTGGCCCTACGCGTGGCCGCCTATTCATCATTGCCAAAACATCCCCGTCCCTAATGAGTTTTGGGGCGAGGCGGACATCCCCAATGACATCATTGGCCTGGTCCAAAGCCGTAACTTTGCTCTGTCTAATTGGGCGCGCATCATCAAATACCAGGCCCATCAACGGCTATGGGGTAAGGGGTTTCGAGATGATGAAGTTAAAATCGGCGTAGATGACATTTTCATTATCGAAAGTGAAACAGGGCAGTTGGCGGCCATTGAACCCACGTCTAACATGGCGGGGCTGAGCGACCTGGACCGCCGACTGGACGAGGCGATCCACGAGGGCAGCCGTACCCCCGCCATTGCGACGGGCAAGGTGGAGGGCATCGGCCAACTCAGCGGCGTGGCGCTGCAAATCCTGTACGGGCCGTTGGTGCAAAAGACGGAGGGCAAGCGCCAGACCTACGGCGACATGCTCAAGGACCTGTGCCGTCATTTGCTCGAAGTCGGCGGGTTTGGGGCGGATAACGTCGTTAGTATCGTCTGGCCTGAAATTCTGCCACAGGACATGCAAGCCGAGCGCGCGGCGCTGCAAGTGGATATGGCGTTAGGCGTGGTGAGCAAGTCCAGCGTCGCCCAAAAGCTCGGCTACGACTGGGAGACCGAACAACAGCGCATGGCCGAGGAAGTCACCAGCGCCGACGGCGAGGGCGACATTCCGACTGAGGACGAGGGCAAGCGGCTGCAAGCGGTCTTTACGGCTATGAAGGACGCGGTAGATGCGGGTGTGCCGCTAGACGTGTTCCTGGAGAAATACCTGGCATGGTCAAAACAGGAGATTGGTGCTATCCTCCAAGCGGCTGAGGGCACGCAAGCCAGCGAACTCGAAGCGCAGCAGCGTCAATTAGACATGCTGCAAATGCAACAGGGAGGGATGAATGGCGAGCCAGGACAACCAGGACAACCAGGACCAGACGCCCAAGCGCCGCGTCCCGTTGGGGGAGCCGTTGACAGCGGAGGAGTTGGCGCGGCTGGTGGGAACGGGTGAGACGCCCGGCGAGATACTTGAGGCGGAAGAAGCCTGGGAACGCCGCGCGCCGACGTATGCGCGGCAGTGGCTAAAGGCAAGGAAGAGTGAGAGAGCGACGCAGTAACCTTACCCCCGCCTTTACCTGGCACGACCGTTCCCAGCGTTACCGCAATGCTTCTACGGGCCGATGGGTCAGCCGTGTCCAGGTGCGCCAGGCGTTAGACATCACGCTCGACCGCAGCCGCAACGAGGTGGCGCGGTTGTCCAGGGACCTGGTCAATGGGCGCATGAACCTGGCCGACTGGCAGAAGCAAGTAGCGCGGGAAGTGAAGACCATGCACATGGCAAGCGCGGCGCTGGCGAAAGGTGGATGGGCACAGATGACGCCACAGGATACGGGCCGCGTGGGGCGGGTCCTCCGTGACGAGTACGGCTATTTAGCTCAGTTTGCTCAGCAGGTCAAAAGCGGCCAACAAAAGCTAGACGGCTCGCTCGTGGCCCGCGCCAACCTCTACGCCCAAGCGCCGCGCGGCACGTATCACGCCATTGAGCAGCGCGGCATGATGGAGCAGGGAAAGACGGAATGCCGTAACGAGCTAGGCCCGGCGGACCACTGCGAAGGATGTTTACAAGAGACGGCGAAAGGGTGGGTTCCCATCGGGGGCCTAGTGCCTATTGGTCACAGGCTATGCTTGAGTAATTGTCATTGTCGGCTGGAATACCGCTAGGAGTGAAAGTAGACCATGACCGTCCACTGGATTGACGTGAGAGACGAGGCGGCGGGCTGGCTGCTTTTTCGCTATGACCCGACGCGCAAGCTGATTGAGACCAAACAGCGGGGCCGTAAGGTTATCGTGGATTTGACACAGTTTGAACAAATGAGCGTTAGACCCATAGACAAGCCGCGTCAAACGTGATATACTAGGCGTAACCAAATACAGCAGCGTCTTGAACGCCCCTGACCAGGCAAAAGCCTCGGCTCAGGGGCTTTTTCTGTTTACATAGGACTTATCCAGGGAGACAACCGTGAGTGATGAAAAAAAGGCCGAAGTCAGCCAGGAGCCGACCACGCCCCCAACGCCCCAGGCGGGCCAACCCGCGCCAGAGCCAGCGCCCCAGGCGGGCAAGGCGATAGATGCGGATAAGCTGACCAAAGAGCTAGAGGACACGCGCAAGGAGGCGGCCAAATACCGCACCGAGCGTAAGACGTTGGCCGATGAAATGAAGGCGCTGCAAGAGAAGTTAGCGGCGCTGGAAGCGGCCAGCCTGACGGAGCAAGAAAAAAAGGACAAGGAATATCAGCGCGCACAGCAGAGGGCGGCGGACTTAGAGGTCAAGCTGACCGAACAAGCCAAACGTAACCAGGAGTTACAGGCGCGGGCCATCGTCCAGGCGGCGGCGGCGCGGTTCGGCGTGATTGACCCTGAAGCGGCCTATGTGCTGTTACGCGATCAAGTCGTACTAGAGCCAGACGAAGCGGGCAACCTGGACGCCAAGAAGATTGAGGCGGCGCTCAATGAGTTATTGAAAGCCAAGCCGTATCTGCGCGGCGCACCGTCTACCAGCACGGCCAACCCAGCGAAGTCGGACGCGTCGGTCCAACGCGAAACCGACGACGCGCGGCGGGCACGGCTGCATGGCGGCGGCCAAAACATCTTCGACGCGAACCGCGCCCAGCAGCGCGGTGGCGGGGTTGTCTGGAATGACCGCAACGTTGGCTCTTAAAGGAGTCTGACATGACCGCTGGAATGAACCTGGGAAGTGACATCAGTAGCTTTGTCAACTCGATTTTCGAGGACGCGCTGTTTGTCGCTCGTGATAATAACCTCATGCAGCCGTTGGTGACGACCTTTAGCGACGCGCAAGGACTCGCCAGCCGCAAGCTGCAAACCTACGGGACGGCGACGATCCGACAAGTGGCCGAGTCGGATGACCTCATCAGCCAGACCTACGCGCCGGCCGCGTTGACGACCCTGACACCCGCCGAGTTTGGCGCGCAGATTGTGTTGACTGACCTACGGATGGAGTCTGACCCGTTCGGCGCGCGTGATGACGCGGCGCGCGAACTCGGTGTCGCTATGGCCCAGAGTATCGAGAACAACCTAGTCGGCACGTTCACGTCGCTCACGGGCGGCACAATCGGCACGGCGGGCAGCGCCTTGACGTGGGGCCACTTTACGGCGGCCATGACCACGCTCCGCGCGGCGAATGCGCCCTTGCCCTACTTCTGCGTTTTATCCCCCTACCAGTATCACTACCTGGCAAAGTCGGCGTCCATCGCGGGCGCGGTGACGGCGACCACGCCCAACTTTAACGACGAAGTGACGCGGCGTTGGTGGATTCAGTCGTTCGGGCCTGTGGACATCTTCGTGACGGCCAACATCGCGGCAGGCACGGCGGTCTACGGGGCTATGTTCGCACGGCAGGCCATCGCCTACGACGAACGCCGCGCGCCGCGTATGGAGCCGCAGCGGGACGCGTCCCGCCGCGCGTGGGAACTGAACATGTCTACCGTCTACGCATACGGCGTCTGGCGGCCCTCGTTCGGCGTCGCCATCCTGAGCGACGGAAGCGCCCCGACTAGCTAAACGCCTGACGGCGTAAGGAGACGACGATGGCGGAAACCTGGGATACCAAGATTTTGAGCTTTTCGGTGGACGACCCCGGCGCGGCGGCGAAGCTGTTTCTGTTGCGCGCGCCCTCCACGAGTACGGGCGGCGGTCTGACGGTGTTGGCGGCGGGCGCGGTACAGAGCGCGGCGGTTACGAACTCGCTCGGTGTCGGCGGGACGACCTTTACCCTGACCCTGCTGAAGTACACCAACGCGACTACGCCGGCCGTGTATGGCACGATTAGCAACACCATCGGCGGCACGGCGGTCGGGTGGGGCGCGGGCGTGCCGAATAGCTTTACCATTACCACGTCAGGCAGCACCAACTACCTGAGCGCGGGCGAGTGGCTCGTAGCGGACTACGCGGAAGTCAACGCGGGCAACCCCGACAACCTGACGATCTACGTTCACTACCTGCTCGGTCGCGGCGGCTGATAGACTAACCTCCCCTCTCATAGCCCCTCCCCTGTTGGCTACGTCCGCCAATGGGGGAGGGCGAGAGGGCGAACTCCCACCGTCAACGGACGCTCGGAGACAGACCCTTGAAAATTGCGATCCTTTCTAATAGTCCCTGGAGCGTGACGGGCTACGGCAACCAGACGCGGGTCATGTTGCCCCGCCTGGAAGCGCTCGGTCACGAAATGGCCGTTATCTCATTCTACGGCTTAGAGGGCGGTGTCATCCGTCAGGGCCAAACGCGCGTCTACCCGCGCGGGCAACATCCTTACGGTGTGGACGTGGTAGACGCGCACACCGCGCACTTTAACAACGGCAAGCCCGGCGGCTTGTGCATCAGCCTGATGGACAGCTGGGTCATTGACCCTGGCCTCATTCGCCAAACCCGCTGGGTTCCCCTCTTCCCGATTGATCACGAACCGCTACCTGGCCCCATCCGCGAGCGCGTCAAGCGGGCGTGGGCGCGTATTGTCTACTCCAAGTTTGGCGAGCGCATGGTCCATGACGCGGGGCTGGATTGCTACTATGCCCCGCACATGATCGACACGGCGGTCTATAAGCCGCAGCCGCAAGCCTACGCGCGCCAACAGCTTGGCATTCCTCAAGACGCCTTTGTCGTGGGCATGGTGGCGGCCAACAAGGGCAACCCTAGCCGCAAGTGTTTTCAGCAGCAGCTTCAGGCGTTCGCGGAATTTCACCACCGTCACCCGGACACGTTCCTGTACCTCCACACGGCCAAAGGCATCCAGGGCGGGGCGGACGCCGTCAACCTGCCCGAACTGGTAGACTACTTCGGGCTGACGGAGTGCACTCAGTTTGTTGACCAGTACATGAACTTCCTGGGCCTGCCGGACGAGGCGGTCGCGTTGACCTATAGCGCCTTTGACGTGCTCACGAGTGTGAGCATGGGCGAAGGTTTCGGCATTCCGATTGTGGAGGCGCAAGCCTGCGAACGGCCCGTCATCGTCGGTGACTGGACGGCCATGAGCGAGTTGTGCTTTAGCGGCTGGAAAATCGACAAGGCCGACGCCGACCCGATCTGGACACCACTCGGCGCGTTTCAGTTTGTGCCACGCGTCGGGGCTATCCTGGACGCCTACGAGGAAGCGTATAAGGACGCGGGCAACTTCCAGCGCAAGAAAGAGGCGCGGCGGGGGGCGCTGGCCTATGATGCGGATGACGTGGCCGCGCGCTATTGGAAGCCGCTGCTGGAAGAGCTAGAGCAACGGATAGAGGCCGAAGACAACGTGCCGACGTTCAGCGAAGCGGCAGGGGTGGCGGTATGACGACCTTACAGTTAGGCGCGGGCATCCGTCCCCTCGAAGGCGCGGTCAACCATGACCTGTGGCCGCATCATGATTTCATTGACGTGGCGCACGACCTGGACAGCCTACCCTGGCCCTGGCCCGATGCGGCTTTTGACAAGGTCATTGCCCTGGACGTGATGGAGCATTTGCGGCGTGACGTGCAAGAGTGGCTTGACGAATGCTGGCGCATCCTCAAGCCCAACGGCCAGTTGGTACTGCGGCTGCCCAACCACGCCAACCCCGTCAGTTACCGTGACCCGACCCATCGGCGGGTATTCCATCCCGAAACGTTCTTTTACTGGGACCGCTCTAGGCAGCTATGGGCCGACTATGGCGCGTTCTACTTTGGCCCTGGCTATGACAAGTGGTGGATTGTAGAGCGGGTAGAGTACACCAACCCGCCGACGCCAACGGGCGACTTGGGGTTTGTCCTGCGGAAGGACGGTACGCCATGAAGCGCGCATTGGTCACAGGGGCTGGGGGTTTCGTAGGCGGCCATCTCGCCCGCTACCTGAAAGACAGGGGCTATTGGGTGCGCGGCGTGGACGTGAAGCTGCCAGAGTGGGGCAAGAGCGCGGCGGATGAGTTCTTCGAGATCGACCTACGTGAAAGCAATGGCGCGTGGGCGGCGTTTGCCATGCGTGGCACATCGAGGTTTGATGAGGTGTACGCGCTTGCTGCCGACATGGGCGGGATGGGTTTTATCTCAGCACATCACGCGCAAATTCTACATAACAATGCCTTGATTAACCTAAACACTCTTTATCAAGCAAAGCGATTCGGGATGCCTCACACGCGCTACCTTTACACGTCTAGCGCGTGCGTCTATCCTGAGTACAGGCAACTTGAAACGGACGTGCCAGGGCTAAAGGAAAGTGACGCCTGGCCCGCCGCGCCACAGGACGCCTACGGGTTAGAGAAGTTGGTGACGGAGGAGTTGTGCCGTCACTATCGGCGCGACTATGGCATCGAGACGCGCATTGCCCGCTTGCACAACGTCTATGGGCCGCTCGGCACATACGACGGGGGCCGTGAGAAAGCGCCTGCCGCGTTCTGCCGCAAGGTGGCAACAGCCAAACGCGACGGCGCAACCTCGATGGAACTATGGGGCGACGGAGAGCAAACGCGGTCATTTTGCTACGTGGATGATTGTGTTGAGGGGCTATACCGCCTGATGCAGAGCGACTATACCGAGCCGTTGAACATCGGCAGCGACCGCCTGATCTCTATGAACGACCTAGCGCGAATCGTAATGCGGATTGCGGGCGTGGACCTCAACATCATCCATGTCAGCGGGCCGGAAGGCGTCAGGGGGCGCAACTCGGACAACACGCTCATTCGTGAGGTGCTAGGGTGGGAGCCGTCTACGCCGCTTGAAGTAGGACTACGGGAAACCTACGCCTGGATTGAGCAGCAGGTGAACGCATGACGGACATCGCCTTATTCACTACTTCCATCGGTGACTGTCGGGTATTGCGTCAGTACCGCGCCTCTGACCCTGACGTGCTGATGATTATCGCGGGCGACATCAAGACGCCACACGACGAGGTACGGGCGCTGTGCCAGGAACTCGGCAACGCCGTTTATCTTGACCTCCATGAGCAGGACCGCCTCGGCTACCAATGCTCTGACATCATCGGTCCTCGCAGCATCCAGCGCCGGAATATCGCCCTGTTGGAAGCCATCCGCAGCGGGGCGGACGTGGTGCTGAGTGTGGACGATGACAACGCGCCCGCGCATGAATGGTATTTCCAGGGCTTGCATCAGTCGTTGGCAGGGCCGCAGGGCGAAAGGGACAGCGGGGCTGGCGGCTGGTTCAACCTGGGGGACCGTTCAATCCCCGACTATTACTATCGCGGCTTCCCGTTCTCGCTCCGTCCAACGGCGGCGGCCCCGGAGCCTGAACCCGTTGACGCGGGCGCGTGTCGAGTCGGCGTCGTCAATGGCCTGATTTACGGTGATCCTGACATCAATGCCATTGACCGCTACCCGCAGGGCGGCCCGCGCGTGACAGGTTACTATCTAGGCGAACAAGACAGCCTCCCTCTCAATGGCATCTACGTCAACCCCCGCACGACCTGGACGCCGATTAACAGCCAGAATACCGCCTATGTGAGAGAGTTGGCCCCGCTGGCGTTTGTGCTGCCTGGCATTGGCCGCTATGACGACATCTGGGCCTCGTTTATGGCGCTACGCGTCATGGAAGCGACAGATTATCACGTCCTGTTTGGCGAGCCGTCAGTCATCCAGGAGCGCAATCCGCATAACTGGCTGATTGACCTTGAAAAAGAGATGTACGGGATGATGCACACCGAGGCATTCTGCGCGGGGCTGAAGGCGACGGCCATCAATCCACAGGGGAGTGTCCTGGATAACCTGGCCGCCGTGGCTCAGGGCGCGGCGCTCTTGCCCACCCAGGCGCGGCTGTTCCTCAATGCCTGGCTGGATGATGTGGGAAAGGTGATTTAATCATGGCAAAGAAACCCGCGAAACCGCAAAAGCCGCCCGTGCCGCCGATGGAGAAGCCCGACATGGGCAAGATGCCCCAAATGCCGCCGACGGCAAGCGACCACAACGCCATGCTGGAACGGATGCGGAAGGGCGGCAAGAAGTAGTGGCCGTCATTGATTGCTTCCTCTACAACGGAGAGGCCGAGTGCCTGGACATCCGCCTCCATGAGTTGCGCGGCGTGGTGGATGCGCATATCGCGCTCCAATTCACCGAGACGTTCACGGGCCAGCCCAAGGCCGCTTTGTCTACGCCTCATGCCCCTGCTAACGTCCATGCGGTCGTCTTGGACTGGCAAGCAAGCACCGATGATCCCTGGCAGCGTGAGACATTCCAGCGTAACGCCCTGTTAGACCTCGTGACGCATCACGTCAGTCCTGCCGATGATGACATTATCCTCGTCGGGGATGCGGACGAGATACCGAGCGCGGAAGCAGTGAAAGAAGCGGCAGCGTTGGCCGCGCAAGGGCATCAAGTAGCCTTCGAGCAGGCGCTTTGTCTCTACTATGTCAACAACGTGGAACGGTATCAGAAGTGGTACGGGACGCAAGCCGTCCGCTACGACTACCTGAAGCGCGTCATGCCGCAGGGGGTACGCGACTTCCGTAACCACACGCCCTATATCGTCAAGCAGGGCGGCTGGCACTTTAGCTCGCTCGTCCTAGATGACGCGGTAGGGCGACTGACGGCTAAGATCAAGGCGTTTAGTCATCAGGAGTGCAATCGTCCCGAAGTGCTAGACCCCGCCAACATCCGCGCGCGCGTGGCGTTGGGTCAGGACATCCAGGGCCGTACGGATGTGCGGTTCAGCGTGCAACGGGACGCGGTGTTACCGCGCTACGTGACAGAGAACAAGGACGCTTTTAGGGCGCTATTCTATCCGGGGTCGCTATGAAACTTATCGCCGTGTGCCTGACGTTCAACCACAAGAAGACGGGCCGCGAACAAATGTTTTATGACACGTTGCTCAGCCTAACGCGGGGTGACGTGCCTGTCGAGATTATCACCGTCACCAATGGCAGCACCGACGGGACAGAGGCCGTCGTCAGGCGGCTGAATGGCTTGGTAGATGACACCGACAGCCGCATCTGGTACGGCATGACGATTGGCATTGAGGAGGCCATTCGGCGCGGGGCGGACATCGTCTTGTTTACCGCTGATGACATCACCTACTATGACGGGTGGGCCGACAGGCTAATCACCTTCTGGCGGGATGCGCCCGATGAGGTCAAGCTATGCTCGCTGCTGCTTGAACCCGTCTACCCCTGGAATACCATTCGAGGAACGCTCGACGCGGGCGGATTGCGCGCGCTCTTGCGGGACAGCGTTGGCGGGTGTTCGTGGTCGTTTCGGGCGCGTGATTGGCCCGTCATCGGCCCCTTACCGCAAGTCATGCCAGGGGAGGATTTGGCCGTGTGCCAAAAGCTTGTCAGCCAGGGGTACTACCTGGCGGCAGTAGAGCTAGGCGATCACGTGGGGGAGGCTCACTCGGCCTGGGGCAATCAATCGCACCTCCACGCCCAACCTATCGACCGTGAACGGTGGGGGATTTAATGGCCCGTACCACACTTGCCACGCTCATTAGCACGCTGCGTGAACTCGTCAACGACCCGGCGGGCACGGCGCAGGTATTCTCGGATGACACGCTGCAACGCTATCTAGACGCCTATCGCTGTGACTTCTACTTTGAACCATTACGGGCTATCCCCACGCAACTCGCAGGCGGCACAGTGGCTTACTATGAGTACCGCGACGGGCATCAATGGCTCGAAACGACGCAAGCAGGGACGGCGGTATTCCAGGTGCAGGACAGCACGGGGGCAACACGCGGGACGGCGACATGGGCCGATGTGGACTATCAGCGCGGGCGCGTCACGTTCACGACTAACCAGGCGGGGACGGCGCTGTACCTGACGGGCCGCTCCTATGATATGTACGGCGCAGCGGCGGACGCGCTGACCGATTGGGCGCAAAAGGTGAGCTTGCAATTCGACTTTAGTTCCGACCAGCAGAGCTTTAGCCGCTCGCAGAAGCAAACCATGTTACTCGCGGCGGCGGAACGCTACCGACGGCAAGCCAAACCACGCCGGGCGAACATCACGCGGCCCGACGTGGCGGGGGTGGATGATGATTGACAGCGCCGACCTGGCGGCCATGCAAAGCCAGATGAACGACACGCACACCGCCGGGACGTGCATTATCCAGCGCCGCGCCAAAACGACCGACAGCGAAGGCGGCTATACGCTGGTCTGGACAGCGGTCACGGGCGGGACGGTTCCTTATCGGCAAGTGATGCTGACGGGCCTAGAACGCGCATTCGCGCAACGCTTCGGCACGGTGTCCACTTGGACGTTTGGCCTGCCCTTGACGCCGGCCGCGTTACCGAGTGACCGCCTTGTCATGGGTAGTACGGTCTACGAAGTAACCAGCGTAGACCAACCGCGCACGATTGTCCTAGAGCAGCTAGTCCAGGCCGTCAAGATTTAAGGGGGCGTCATGCGGGTTCAACTCAATGTCAAAGTCAACGACAACATGGGGAAGCTCGTGCGCGGGATACCGCAGTTAGCCGACCGCACGGCGCGGCACGGGGCCGAAACGTTGCTCGTGGCCGCACGTCAGGAAGTCCCAGTGGACACGGGCAAGCTGCGGGACAGCCATGCCATTGAAGGTGGCAACGGGGAATACTCCGTCGTGGCCGATACGCCCTACGCCGTCTATGTCCACTGGGGAACGCGCTTTATGGCTGCGAACCCCTGGCTGGCGCGGGCCGCTGAACACGCCAACGGGCGCATTATGACCGAGATCCGCGACGACCTGGCGGACGGGATCGCCCGCTATGAGACACACGCGCTATGAGCAGCGGCCTTGACTTGGGCGTCACTGCCCAACACCTGTACGCCAAACTGACGGCGGCGGCGGCCCTGTCGGGTCTGACCGTCTACGAGGGCATTGCCCCGGATGACGCGGCGGACGTGTTTGTGAGTTTTGAGTATCTAGCCGAGGATCGCCCGTTGACGATGGGGACGGGGGCCATTTACATCCTCAGCCGCCCGCGCTACAAGGTGATCGCGACGGGCAAGGACAAGCCCTACTCGCTGTTACGCACTTACGCGCAAGGCATTTATAACGCATTGCACAACACGTCCAGCGCACTGGCAGGCGGCACGTGTAACACCTTAGCCAATGCGCCGTTTCAGCAGGAAGACCCGGAGGAAGGCGGGGTGATATATCGCCATGCAGGATGGATCATCGAGGCGTACACCCGAAGCGCCTGACCCGGATAAGGAATTTTGGGTCGCTGTCCGCCGCGCGTTGCTCGCTATCGTTGCGGCCATTGAACGACGGTGGGGGATTGCTCAGGAACGCAGTCATCACGGTTAATACCGTCTCCCTGATAAGTCAATAGCTAGGGTCCCACTCGACAGAGTCACGCCCGACTGACCACAGGCCGCGCAACGCGCCCCGCCTGATGGTAGATCGGGCGTTGTTACGTCCAAAGGAGTTTTTACATGGCTGAGAATGCATCCGTCTTTACCATCACGCAGTTAGGCGCTGAAGGAACGGCGGGCACGGGAGCGACGGCAGGCACCGTCCTGCCCGCGCTGTCTTTCACGCTCGACCCTGACGTGACGTTCCAGGAAATCCGCCCGATGGGGTACAAGCGGGCGACCGAAACCGTCATTGGCAAGGAATGGACCACCTTCGCCGTTGAGGGCCAGGGCTGCTTCAACTGCATCGTCTATCCGCTGAGTGGCGTCATGGGGACGGCCACGATTACGGCGGGCAGCATCACGACCTGGGTGTTTACGCCAAGTGACACGGCGGCGGACACCGACAAGACCTTCAGCATTGAGAACGGCAGCGCCACGCGCGCCATTCGCGCCAACTATGGCCGCCTAACGGGACTGAACTACCACATCGACCGCGAGAAAGTGGAGATTGGCGGCGACGGCTTTGCGCAGCGGATGACGGAAGGCACGACCCTGACGGGCAGCGCCAAGACCGTCACGATTGCGCCGATGTTGCCAGCCAATGCCGACGTGTACCTGGACATCACGAGCGGCGGCATTGGCGGCACGAAGTTCACCCGCGTCCTCAGTGTGGATTATGAACTGAGTGACAAGGCGCAGCCCGTGTGGGTACTGAACTCGGCCAATACGTCCTTTGTGGCCGACGTGGAGTCACCGCCGGGCAACACGCTCAAGATTGTGGTGGAGCATGACGCCGCCAACGGCGGGACGCTCTATAGCTACATGCGAGCAGGGACGCGCCTGTTCGGGCGTGTCAAGGTGACGGGCGATACCATCCAGGGCGGGACGGCCTACACCTTCCAGCATGACATGGCGCTGGAAGCCTCGGCCCCACCGAAGTTCAACGACCAGGACGGGCTGCGGACGATGGAGTACACGTACAACGTCGTCTATGACGCGACCTGGGGCAAGAGCCAGACGATCACGATTTACAACCTTCAGACGGGACTGTAACCACCAGGCGGGGCCGTTCCCCGCCTGGCCTACCCTACCTCGCGCAAATTGCGCCACGTACCAGGAGCTATGAATGCCTATTAGTGTGTTGAAGGCCCGCCGCGCTCGCACCGCCGATACCAAGACCGTGACGGTGGAGTTTGGCGACGAAAGCATGGAAGTAGAGTTTCGGCTGTCCGCTATCACCCCCACGACTCTGGCGTCGTTGCAGTCCGCCGACGGCGATAAGTTGGGGGCGACGGTGGAATTTTTGTGCGAAGTATTGAGCAAGTGGGAAGTCGAGGACGAGGGCGAGACCTTGCCCATCGACCCGGCGGTGCTGTCGGGCTTGCCCGTGGACTTCCTGAGCGCGATTGCCGCCGCGATTACCGCTGATGTGCAAGTCCCAAAAGCGAATACGACAGGCTCCTTCGGTCCCTGATGTATAACGCGGGCAGTCCGCCCGCCTGGGTGACAACGTGCGTAGTGGCCGAAGACTCGCACGTTCCACCCGACTACTACGACCCGGACACGCCGCGTATCGTGTGGTACTACCGTATCGTGGCTCTGCATAACGCGCGCGCGTCGGCGGACGACTACCACCGCCGCAAGGCTGAACGGCAACGGCGAATGAGGTCTTGACATGGCGATCAATGTAGCGAGCCTGACGGCTTCGCTCGGTCTGGACAGCAGCCAATTTCAAAGCGGCCTCAATAGCGCCAGCGGGTCATTGAGTAAGTTCTCCTCATCGGCTCAGGGCCACGCCTCTTCCGTCGGTGGGGCCTTCGAGGGCATCAGCGCGCGCGCCGTTGCCCTCGGTGGCATCATGGCGAACGTGGCGACGAATGCCATTGGCGCGTTAGGCGGCGCGTTCGGGGCGCTCAAAAGCGGCATGATTGACGGCAACGCCGAATTTGAGCGTTACGAAACTCAATTCGGCGTGCTGCTTGGCTCGGCGGGCGCGGCCAAAGACCGCCTGAAAGAGTTGGCCGACTTTGGCGCGTCCACGCCGTTTGAACTCCCTGAAGTGGTACGCGCCGACAAAATCCTACAGGCGTTTGGGCTGCACTCTCTAGATACGGCCCAGAAGTTTGGCATGTCGGGCGCGCAAATCCGCACGGTGGCAGGCGACGTAGCCGCTGGCACGGGGGCAAAGTTTGAGGAGATTAGCGCCTACCTGGGTAAGTTTAGCTCAGGCGCAACGGGCGAGGCGATTGCCCGCATGCAGGAGCTAGGCATCACCACCCGCGCGGAACTAGCGGGGATGGGCGTAGCGTTCTCGAAGTCGGGCGAGATGACCAGCCCTGTTGAAGTCGGCATGTCGGCGCTGCTTCAGGTCATGCAAACCAAGTTCGGCGGCATGATGCAAGCCCAGTCCTCGACCTTTGAAGGGATGATGAGCAACCTTCAAGACTGGGTAGGCCAGGCGCAACGTATCCTCGGCGGCCCGATTTTTGACGCCTTGAAAGGGCAACTCTCCGGGCTGCTTCAGGCGCTAGGCTCTGGACAAGTCCAGGCCGCGCTTCAGTCCATCGGGACATCCATCGGAACCGCCTTCAGCGCCCTCGGCCCGGCGATCCAGGCGGCAACGGCTAACATTGGCCCGGCGCTGTCCAGTATCGCCAGCGCCATTCAGGGCGCGATTACCTCCATTCAGTCGGTCATTCAAGGCTTCCAGGCGGCGGGGATCGGCGGGGGGACGTTCAACCTTTTGACGGCCCTCGGCCTGTCGCCCGACCTTGCTAATACGATAGCGACCACCATTCAGACGATTGTCTCCGCCGTCCAGGGCGGTATCACCACACTTCAGACGGCCATTCAGAGCGCCCAACAGGGACTAGCCGCCGGGCCGGGCGTGGCAGCGATCAACCTCTTGACAGCGCTGGGCCTGGACGAAGGGGCCGCCGCTCAAATCGGCGTGGCCGTCGCCAATATCTCCGCCGCCATTCAGAACGGCATTGCCACTATTCGCGCGGTCATGTCTGCCTTCCAAACGGGCGGTGTGGCGGGCGGAGCCAGCGCCCTGCTGCAATCCCTCGGCCTCGACCCGGCCATCGTCGGCGCGGCGCAAGCCCTTTTTGCCCTGCTCGGCTCGGCCATTCAGAGCGGCGTCAACACGGTCAAGGCGGCCATCGCGGGCTTCCAGTCGGGCGGCGTGACGGGGCTGCTGGCGGCTATCGGCGTGGATCCGGCGACGGTGAGCCAAGTCACCTCGACCTTTAGCGCCATTCAGAGCACGGTGTCTAGCGCCCTAACGACTATCGGCGGCATTATCGGCGGCATCGCGGGCTTCATCGTCTCCAACTGGCAGGCTATCGCCGTCGCCGTTGGGACCGCTGCGGCGGCGTTTGGCGTGCTAAATGTAGTCGTGCCGATTGTGGGCGCGATTGCGGGCGCGATTGGCTTGCTCCTCTCGCCCATCGGCTTGATAGCGGTCGCGGTGGGAGCATTGGCCGCTGCCTGGGTATCCAACTTCGGCAACATCCAGGGCATCGTCGCGGCGGTCCTGCCTATCCTCTCGACACTGGCAGGCATTGTCGGCGGCGTCCTCGTCACGGCCTTTAACGTGGTCGGGGCCGTCGCGGGATTTGTCGCTCAGAATTGGCAGGTGTTCGCGGCGGCGGCGGGCGCGGTCGCTGCGGTCCTGGTGGGCGGCGGTATCATCGGCGCGATTACCACGATTACCAGCGCCATTGGCGGGCTAGGCATCATCATCGCCAGCGCGGGCGGCGTGATGGGAACGCTGAGCACGGTCATGGGCGTCGTGGCCGGCGCGTTCGCCTTGCCCCTCTCGCCTATCCTCATCCTGGTGGGCGCGGTGGCTGCGCTGGCGGTCGCCTGGCAAACCAACATGGGCGACATCCAGGGCAAGACTTCAGTCTATATCCAGCAGATTATTGCCAATTGGCAGCAACTTGTTGGGTACGTGGGGGCCATCGGCCAATTCCTCCAAACCCCTATCAGCCAAATGGGGCAGGGATTCAGCACGCTTCAAGAGCGCATCGGACAGGTTAACGCCGATTTTCAGGCCAACCTCGGCCAGATCGCCAGCAGCACGGCGACGGCGGCGGCGAGCGCCACGACCAACTTTGGCGAGATGGGCCAGAGCGCCAGCGTCACGGGGCAAATCGTCAAGGCGGTCATGGCGGGGGACTTTGGGGCCATCCCCGGCATTGTCAACGCGGCCATTGGCGGAGCAAATCAGGCGTGGGCGGGCGGCCTGAATCAAATGGTGGGCAACACCCAGCAGGCGGCCTTTTCTGTGCGCTCGCTCATGGCCTCCATCATGGGCATGAGCCAGCAGGCGTCAATGGCGGCCGCCCAAAACAGCGCGGCCCCGACCGACCCCAGCACTGAACGCGCCTTGACCCGCATGGAGGCAATGGGCAAGACCATTGATAAGGTCAAACAGGTCGCCGCCGTCAACGTCGGCAAGGCGGCGGAAGTGGGCAAAATCGCCGCGCAAATTCCGGCGGCCCTCGGAGGAGGCGCGGGGGGCGGTGGCGGCGGTGTCGGCACTTCCGCTGCCCGGATGGCCTTATACGTGCTCAGGACGCGCTTGAAGGCCGCTGTGCCGTCCTTTGCCCCCGATATATAGGCTTGCTGGCATGTGGTGTTTGTTGCCCCGCATAGGGCCGCTGCGGATAGCTTGCGGGAGTCTGCCGTGTAATCGGTTGAGGCCGTGGCGAGCGAGGATATGCCAGCGAGGAAGATCAGGGCGCGTTTCATTGGGAATTCTCCACTTTGGCCTGCGCCTCAACCCATGTAATCAGCGCATCGAGCTGCAATGCCTGTTCCGACGCGATCAATGCGTCTGCGGCAAGAAGTCCGTTTTCACCGGGCGCTTCATCAACTCTGGCGGCGGTGTCGGGAACGGCGGGCAAACCAGTGTTGCCGGATGCGCTTCGATTGCCTTGGGTCCGCAGCCTGTCATAGCGGGCGTGCAGATCAGCAAGGCGAGCGCGGTAATCGGTGACAGTTTCATCGGTGATATCCTCTTGTGCTTTGGCGACGCGGGTGAGATTGGCCTTTTGCATGGCCTCCGCTTCCGTCTGCGCCTTCCTGAAATTGGCCACGGTTTGCGCATGTGCGGCGCGTTCAGCCTTGATTCCCTCTTTAAGGTTGCCATTTGCCCGCCAGAGCCACGCTACAGCAACGAGAGCGAGGATCAGGGCGCATTGGACCGGATAGCGTCTGATGAGGCTTAAAACGGCTCCTATGGCCTCGATCACGCGCGGCAATAGACCGGGCACAAACCAAAGCGCTGCACCAATGCCGCCGATGCCGAGCGCGCCAAGAATCCAGCCGATCATTCTGCCTTCTCCGCAATCTCGGTCGCCTTGTCCTGCGCTGCGTTCGCAGTTTGCTGCGCACCGTCAGCATCGTCCTTGCTGTTGATGCCGATTCCATCCTTTCCAGCATGGAATGCCCGGAACGAAATGAAGGCCCCATAGATCAACGTGCCGAGAAGAAATGCGAGCGTTACGCGCATTCCAATTTGATAGAAGCGCTCAAGCCGGTCGATTGCGGGAGCATCGAACCAACGGATTGTATAGAGCACATAGACGATGATCGCGGACAGGACCGGCATACTGCCGAAGAATCCGATATAGATCAGCGTCGCTCGACCGTCCTTGGTGAACGGAAACCATGTGAGGGGGTTTTTCGTCATACCGATGCTCCTTGCGAACGAAGGGTGAATCTGGCATAAGAAGCGGGCCGGAAAAGCTGCGCAAACAGCCTCCGGCCCTGACCACTACGCAAAGGAACTGCGCCATGGCTGACAGAGCCGATATCACGCCTGAAGTTTGCCGTGAACTCTTTCGATATGACGAGGAGACTGGACGTCTTTTCTGGCAGGATGTCCGCTATCGTGGATTCCACGCGGCGAATAGAGGCAAAGAGGCCTTCCCAATTTCTGACACGGGATATCGCAGGGGCAAGGTCCATGGATTGATGTTTCAAGCCCACCGAATTATTTTTGCGGTGGTTTACGGGCGTTGGCCAAATGGCGAAATCGACCATATTAATGGTGATAAGCTGGACAACAGGCTTTGTAATTTGCGCGAAGTCAGCAAGTCTGGAAACAGGCGCAATATGAAAAAGCGGCATGATGCCAAAGGTCCAATTGGCGGCGTCAGAGAAAGACATGGGCGGTGGATCGCCTATAGCGCGATAGGAGCCACCAACATTCACATCGGAGCGTTCTCGACTGCGGAAGAGGCTATAGAGGCGCGGCAGAAATTTAACCGAGAAAACGGCTTTACTGATCGCCATGGGAATTGAAGATGGATTCCAGTTCATCTCACTTCATCCTCGCTGCGATTTTCGAGTGATAATCGAACTTCCGGTAACCCGGCCCGTTGTAGCCAGCAGCGAAGGAGCGGCAGGTTTCGGGGTCGGCGCTGATAGTGCGGAATGCGCCCGCCAGATTGTTGTGCTCGATATAGCGGGCCAACAGCTCGTAGTGCGCCGCCTCGCTGCCAACGCAGGACCACGCAAGCGCCAAGGGGCTATCGTAGCCCAGCGCCTTCCAGTGTGCGCCCATGACCTGAAACTTGCCCCATGATGCGCTAGCGAACGCTGCGTCCACGTCACGGCACGCGGCGAGCGTCAGTTTCTCCCATGAGGATTGCGAATAGCCGCCGCCTTTCGGGTCACTGAATATCGAAGGCGTCCATTTGCCATCGGTCAGCCGGTGGAAATAGTGGCGCTCGAACAGGATTTTCGGCCTGCCCTCATCATCGAAACCCGACCCGCCACTTTCAACCGCCGCGACCGCTTTCAATTGCTTCACCGTGCCGCCAAGGCGCGTGACGATGGCAAGCATTTCGTCATGCGTTATCGCGGGCGCTTCCTTGTTGCAGAAGACGGCAAGGATCGCCGCGCGGGTCGCTGGCCCCAAGGCCCCATCGACCGCGAGGCCGCTTGCGCCATGGACAACAAGCCAAGACTGGAATTCTTGCGGCGTCATCGCCCGTTCCTTTCCTGACGCGCGCGCTCGGCCGCGACGAGGTAATCGATGCTCGTCTTCATGCTGGCGATATCCACGACCGCCGGATCGACCTTGCGCTCAAGCTCTGCGACCCGTCGCGTATTTTCCTGGGTCTGGCCGTAAACGAACCCCGCGCTGAAAATGAGGGAAGCCGCCGAGATGACGCACGCCACGCCCGCAAACCATTCGCTCCGCGTCACTTTTCTCTCCGTGGCTGTAGGATGCTGGATACTCATCAAACGCCTCGCTTTCGGGCTGTCTGCGCGCCCTTTTCAACTGCCCACAAAATATATCGGTGATGCCTCTTTACCCATCGGGCGGCGCGCTGGCGGCACTTGACCATCGCCGCCAGCAACTCGGTCTGCGAATGCCCGCGAAACCTTGGCGGATGCTTCAAGCTGTTCCGCCTGCCGCCAGCAGGCGTTCACTCAATGTCATGCCGCTCCTTTGATGCGGAGGCGGGGGAGGCCCAACTGCCATGTCACTGTCCTTTCATTTAAGGTTCAAACCAGCCGCGCACAGCCATCGACCGCGACACAATCGCAGTGTCGAGTGACCCCGCAGTGGAATAGTAAAACGACTGCTGCTCGCTGAACGGAATGACGACAGCGCCGCGATCTACCCCCAGATTGATCGTTCCCTCTTTTGTCATGTAAGTGCGCTCGATCTCGTGACTCGATGAATCATGCCAGAAATACTCGGCATAGTCGCCCGTTGAGGCCGTCGAGATCGTTTGTGTTACCGAGAGGACCGCAGCGGTAGCGAGAGGGGAAACATAACTTCGCAGGACAATCTCTGCCGCCGGTGTGACCTCGCTCGAGGCCGTCACCCCGGCGACCGCATAGTCCATCAATGCTCCGACGCGGTGCCCCTCATCGGCGATGTTCTTCGGTTCGCCCGCTGCATCCACGTAGAATGACCCGAGATAGGCATAATTGTCCCAGACCGGCGCGCAAAGGATGCGGTCTCCTACCGCGAGGCCCCCAACATTGTTCAGGGTTACGCTTCCGGTCCCGTTGGCCGTGCAGTTGACAACGCGGCCCGAAAAAAGATTTGCCTCCTCGATCAACAGAACTTGAGAGCCTATCAGCGCGTCTGTGGTCAACGTATAGGTTGCGGCGGTCCCCGGCGTTCCGCCTGCCCCATTCTGGCCAAGGGAAACAACAAGGCCAGCCACCGACTTGACGGTAAAGAACGGCATCAGTTTCAAAACGCATGTCGCGTCGCCATTGTTAGCCAGAGCAAATATCGCATACCAGTTGGAAACCTTGACCGCGCTTTCGTGGGCCAGATCGGTGCTAAGACTGAGCGTTGTCTTGCCGTTCACCCCCGTCGCGAACTGTTTTCCGATGCCTTTGTGGTATGACCCCATGAACCGGTGGCCTGCCATGACGACTTGCGCGGGAACCCATACGGCGATCGATGTCGTGGTGTTGTATTTGACGCGCGCGCGGCCCTGAATGATCGAGCGCACGCCAAGGGTGCCATCCGAAGCATACCATGAAGCGACATCGGCCATCATGGCCCGGATCGCGTTATTCACGTCCGAACGGGCCATGTTCTCGGCAATATTGACGCCGCCCACACTTGCGTTCGAACTGGCGCTGGTCGACCAATCAGAAACTGCCATGTCTTTTCCTTACGCAAAAAACCCCACTCGAAGGCGGGGCTTGGGATTGATGAGGGTTTGTGCTATTGAGGGGGGATGGAAACTTGGATTCTAGTTCTTTTGGTGAAGGGCGTTGTGTTTGGGGTCGTAGCAGCAGTTATTGCTTCTCGTTGCTGATTGCCGACGCGCTCGCTCCACCTGAAACCGTCCCGAAAATTCCGCGACGCTTTTTCTTGGCTTCATTGAAAACCCCTTTGCGTCTGACATTCTTCTGCAATTCGCGGAATGCCTCGGCGGCTTGAGCGGCGTCTGGATTAAACAGGATCGGCGCGAGTTCATCCGCCCTTTTCTTGCCCAATCCCAATTTGAGAGCGTCTTTTGAGATGCCACCCAATAGCCGCGCGCCGGTAGCCACAGGGGGGGCGCCAGTCAGCATCGCCGAACCCGCATCGAGCGCCAGAGTTGCGCTGGTCGGCAAACCGAATGCTTGATCCGCTTGATGGTTAAGCGCGGTCGGGCTTCCACCGATAATCTGGTTATTCGACCTCGCAAGCTGGCGCTCAAGATTGGCCTGGTTGATGAAACGTGCGGCACGGTCAGAAAACAAAGCCCCAAGGCGTTTCTGGGCCTCTGGAGACCCTGCCACAACATCGAACGGGTTGGCCGAAAATCTTGCATTGTTCGCGCGCTCTGAAAGTCCCGACAATGCCCCAAGTCGATATTGCTCCTGCCTCGGAGCTGGCATGTTCTTGAGGGTATAGGCGATGCTCTCGGCGGGCTGCCCAATGGCAGCCTTGCCCATCTGCAAAGCCTCTCGCTCTGATGCTGGGCCTGCGTAGGCGGCACGCGCTTGAGCATAAGCCGGATTTACCTCATCGATCCGCGAGCGAAGACTTGACGAAAGATTCGCGGCTGCCGCTTGATCTGCGTTAGGCTGGAATGTCCCGAACGGAGTCCTCCCTTCATTGGCGATATCGTCAAAGCCCTTCTTGACGTAATCGAATGTTTCGAAAGAAGGAACTCTCGAAAGGACCGGCTCTCCGGCGTCATTGATATCGATCCCCAACGCGGAAGGGTCTTTGCGGTCATTGAGCATTTGCGTGCGAGCACGTGCAAGGGCCTGTTTCCCGGCTGGCGTGTTGAGAATATCGTCGGCATTCACCGAAGAAGCGCCAGGTGCCTGAAAAGCCTCATTATAAAGTGGCTGACTATTCTTCCGGGCTTGGTTGAGAAGCGCGTCACTTCGTTCAAGCACGTTTGCAGGATCTCCAAAGTCACGAGAGATCGCCCCTTGCAGCCGGTCTATTTGCCCAAGGGCGCGCGGTTCCATCACGTTCCTTGCAATGCTGCGCGCTTCGGGTGACCGCCGCGCAACCGCCCCACCTAGTGAGCGAAGCCCTTCGGTTGTATCCGCAAGTGTCATCGGGACACCAAGCGCAGACGCATCGCCGAGTAGATTCGTAACAGCTCGCCCTTGGTTGCCAACCGTGTTGATGATCGTGCTCTCGGGCCGGGATATCGACGGCGGCGCAGGCAACGCAGGGCGTCCGGCCAATCGCAAGGCAGGATTGATTGTCTTGGGTCCTAGGGCTTCAAGAATTGGGGACGCCACATAGCCACCCGCAAGATCACCGGCACCACTGGCCATCGCCCCGATTGCCGCACCCGCCAGAGGATTTTCAGGGTTCTGTGAAGCCCCATAGATGCCGCCATAACCAAGGTTGCCCACCGTCAATGCTTTTGAGAGTGGCGCTCCGAGTGCATTGACGCCTTTCACAAGCCCTGCGGTTCCAGCAATCGCTCCTACGGTGTCTCCAATAAAGGCGGATTTCGGGTTCTGTTCGGCAAGTTGGGAAAGCCCCTGTCTGGCCTGGTCGCCAGCGAGCATCTCTGGAATGCCCCCGGCAAGTGTATTGGCACTACGAATCGTTCTCGTTCCCCAAGGGGTGAGCGCCACGTCATTATAAAGTTGCTGCAATGCCCCGATGTCTTGCTTGGCAGGCATAATCGGGCCAATCGCGCCATTCTCATTGAACTGCTTTATATAGGCGTTCAGGCTTTCGGGGGTCCCGCCAGGATAGTTGTTGCGCTTGGCGAGGTCGTTATAAAAGGCCGCGAAGTCCTGGCTATCGACTTGGCTTCCGCGCCGCCCGCGCAAATAGCCTTCTAGTCCGGCGCGCATGGCTTCGGGAACCGGGATGGACTCTGTGCCGCCCTTTGCAATCTCGGTCTGCGTTGTCCCCATTGCCGTGCCGCGAGCCTGCGGCGAAAGCTGGGGGCCAGTATCTCCAAGAGAAGGAGAGGGAATGACATTGCCCCGATAGTCGGCTTGATGGACGGGATGGCCCAGGAACTTGGCTTCATCATTCTGGAACGGGATTCCGGGATGATCGCCAACAACGTCGAGCGGGTTAATTCCTTCACGGGAAGCGGTGTCTTTGTAGCGGACGCGCGCGGCGATGAATGCCTTGTTGAGATTGGCCATTTTTTGAGCCATTGCTTCGCGGATTTGTCGGCGCGGGCCAGCGAGGAACGTGCCGTCGCCATTGACCTGTTTGCCATATTGAGCCTTGATCTTGTCAACCCAATTCTGGACATTTTCCGCAGTCGCAACTTCCCCTTCACGAACCGCGCTGCCATCCGCCGCCATTATCTTGGCCATAGCGAAGACTAGGCCAAGGTCGCCCGCAGGTGTTTCAGGCGAATGCAGCGCCGACGCATAGGTTGGCAGAATAGACTTGTAGACCTTCACGTCCGGGTCGGAATTGAAATCCTGACGAATGGCTGCGGCTTGGGTGACGCGTTGATTTGCCTGTGTCTGATTGAAATTCCGCTCGCTATTGAAATTGGATTGTTCCTGCGCCGCTGCCTGACGCGCCGCTGCCGCCGCTGAAAGTTCCAATGCCGCGTTGGCACGATTGTCAGAATTTACCTTAAACCTGTCAGGCCCGCCAAGCGTCATCCCGCCAGACTGCGAACCTTGCGGACGCCATTTGCCGCCCGTGTAAACAAGCGTGGGCTTGCCGGGTGCTGACGCGATCTGACCTTCTTGTGGCATTAGCGGTTCCCCGTCACTTGAAGCCCATATTTGCGCTTCCACTGTTCATATCCGGCACGGCCAAGCGTTCTAATCATGGCCGCTTCGCCCGCTGGATCGACAACATTGCTGTAGGCCGGTTGAGTAGGCGCGGGCTGGTATGGTCCACCTTCGCCGCCCCCGATCTGATAGCCGGGAGGCAGTTCATCATATCCATCATCTTGCTGCGTAGCGCCGGGATAGCCGTAGGAGCCGCCGACAATCATCGGCCCGCCGTTTTCACCAACAACCATATGCGGTGGATCTGACTGATTGAGCGCTCGCTTCCGCATCAATTCGACATATTGCGGCGTTCCGGGTTGGATCCCCGCCGATGCCAATGTGCGCTCGAATGAATCAGGCGTAGGATTTTGCGCACGATACTGCTGCTGCTTCACAAACTGCGCCCACTGCTCAGCACTGCGTCGCTGATAAAGCTGGTCTTCGTATTGCTGCTTCTGTTGCTGCTGAACAGAGTCGAGAAATGGCGTGCCCATGCCTGCATTACGTGCGAGCGTGTCGCCCAAGGCTCCGGCGAGATAACGCCCAAAGCCGCCCTGTCCGAAAAAGCCCTGCTTCTGAGTCGGAAGCGATGGCGTCTGGATATCGGGCATCTGGCCCATGGGCGCAATCGGCTGTGCGTTCTCGAAAGCCAGTGGTGATGAGGCTGGTCCGTCATAGGCCAGCTTTCTTTTACCGAAAAGTGCCATGCTACTGCCCCGGTCTGCCAAGATAAGACGAAAGCGCGCTGCCAGCGATGCCCATAAGCTGGCCCCCGATATTGCCCGATTGCTTGGTCGTCTGGACGCCGTATCCGTTGGATGCCTGTCGCACATTTCCGTTCAATGCGCCGACGCCGATCCACGGCAATTCCGCAGCATTGTTGAGCAATCCCTGCGTGCCGTTCATGAGGCTCTGCGCCTGATCGACCGCCTGATTCTGATAGCCGCGTTCGGTCGCGTAATTGTTGTAACGCGCCTGATTTTCAGCGTCGGAAAGGTATTTTGCAAGAACGCCAGCGTGCATTCCAGAGCCATAGCGGCCCGCGCCCGAAAACTGGCCATTCACGTCATTAGTAATGTTCTCACGGCTCGTGGCCAGTATCTTGTCGAGATAGGGATTGCCTTGCAGATACTTGCCCGCAAGCGTGTCGTTCACCAACCCTTGCGCGCCACCGATGCCAGTCTCCGCGCCCGGCGCAAGGCGACCATAGGTGGCCATCTGCATTCCGGAATATTTATCGAGGCTCGGTTGCTGCTGGTCGAACACGCGGCCAGAGTTTTCCAATCCTTTGAGGATATAAGGCTGCGCTGGTGCCCAAGGATCGTTCTTTTGCACCGTTTTGCTTCCACTCAAGCCCATATCAGAGCACCTTTCTCAACATAAGCTGGCTCGGTTCGTAGCCCGCGCCCTTCATCACCCGCGCCCATTCGGGGCGGCTTTCAATCTCGCCGTAAATGCAGCCCTCATCACGGCCCCATTGCTCTGCCAGAGGGATAAGGTTCGTAATCCCTTCAAGGTCTCCGGCGGCGATCAGCCCGTGAACTGCCCTGGCCCCAGAGGGATAGGTTTTGATCGTTGCGACAATCGCCGCCGTCTCGTTGCGCCAGAACCGAGCCCGGCCTTCGAGTATCTCGAAATCAAGCCAGCCTTGCGGGTAAAGCTCCTCGTCGATCACTTCATCGAAAGCAGGCTTGAACAGGAGATAACCACCCCAATCAGGAACGATCATACTTCCTGCTCATAGGGCAAGCGGCGAACGCGCCCCCCCGATGGACGCTCTCCGCCCGTTGATCCGCCGGTCTGGCCGGAGCCGCTTGGTTGCGTCACCGTTCCACCCGTCGAGACCGTGCCGCTGTCCGTAACCGTCTGCGTAACTGTCAACGCCGGGACCGTGAGCGCCTGCCCTGAGTAATCCGGCAGCGCGAAAGTCGTTATCCCGTCCCCGCCAAATGTCGTCCCGATCTCGTCATAGAGTTGAGGAAAGTCGATTATGTTGAGCGTGCTTCCGTCGCAAAGAAGGTGGTTTGTGATCGCATTCTGGTTCGGCCTGAGCTTGATATCGCCTGCTTGCGTCCAGCCACCCGACAAACCGGAAAATGCGCCCCTCACCCGCCTGTTGAAATCCATTTGCGAATTGGCAAGCGAGGGAAGCGCAATGTCGAATGTCGTTTTCGTCGCCATGAAGGCGTAGATTGCCGCCGTCACAGCCTGTTCCCCGGCGCGCTATCGAACTCGACACCCCTCGCGAACGTCCATGCGGGCGAAGCTGCCGAAGATATGGTCAGCGTCGGCCTCAAATAACGGGCCTGTGTCCGGGTCGGCATGTGCCCGCCTGCCATGAGTGTCGAAAACGAATCGCTTGTCCCGCTTGAGCCAAGCGTCTGCTTCTTGAGCAATGAAAGCGTCAGCCCACTTGCCGTGTCGACATCGGGCCTGCCGCGCTTCAGCCGCGAATTGCGGTTGCGATGCATCTCCACATCGCCGCCGGTAAATGTCGCAGCCATGGGCGTTCCGGAAAAGCTCCCCAGCGCATTCGTGCTCGAAAACACGTAGAGCTTCGGACCGCCGCCCTTGAATGTGGAACTGTCGAGCGGGAGAAGCCCGGCATAATCGATATTGTCGTCATTCACCCCGACCGCAGGATCGGTCTCGTCGATCGATATGGACGTCGAGTTGACGCCTGAAAAGATGATCGGCGAGACATAAGTGATGGTTGACCAGCGTTGCAGGTTCCAGTTGTAGCAGTAGATCGCGTCGCCCATCGACCACATGCACACCCGGTTGACCGGATCAATCGCCGTCGACATGCTGGGCCAGTCCGCCGAATTGTAGAGCGCGGCAAATGTGCGATCTATCACCTCATTGCCGATGGGGATGGCCTGCGCCCCATCCCACATCATGAACCCCTCGTCGGAGAGGAAGAAGCCCAATACGCCCCATTGCGCCACCGAATGCGGCGTCACGCATCCGATGTTGCTTGAGACCTCGTTGATCTCGAATATCGTGTTACCCCCGACATAATCCATCCGGCAGATACGATCCCTTTGAAGGATAATCCCGAACTCGCCGGACAATATGCCGTTGACCCGGCCCCCTGTCGGCATGATGTTGTAATCGGACTGCCGTTGCCCGACGGTCCAGAATTCGGCATTGTTCAACCCGCACCAGCCGATTGTCATGATATCGCCGTCGCGACACGTGCCGACCAGAAAGTCCTTCACAACGCCAAGCGATTCAAACTTGGGCGGGTTCCCCCCAAGCGTCGAAACCGTAAAATCCGCGAGGTTGATCTTGACCATCGCGTCAGCCGCGTTGGTCGCAATCGCCAGTCCCCCGAACTGTGCAAACCGCCAGCGCTGATCGCCCTGGATCGAATAGCCCGAACCGATGCTTGTAAACGCCCCGGATTCCGCCTTGTAGAGATTGGTCGCTGTTCCTGCGATGATCGAGGCCACGCCTTGCGGGGAAACGAACGAAGCCCCGCCCTTTGGCGCCGCCGCGAGCGCTGTATAGATCGAAGCCCATTGCCCTACCGGCCTGTAACCATCGGCCATCGGAAACACGCCGTCAGCTACTCTCAAAAACCGGTCGTTCAACCGAGAGGGTCTGTCCGGCGCGAGCGGACCGAGTTCCCAATACATTAGCTGAATGCCCTCAGGCCACGCGCCACAAGCGGGGCGGACCCCATGCGCTTGGTCATGCCCTGCGCGTTGATCGAGGCGATGATATCTGCCGCCGTCGATGCCCAAAGGCCGATACGTTCGTCATTCCACCCGAACGCCTCACCCGCTGCAAGCGCGCCTGCAAGATAAAGGTCGGGATGACTTGCCAGAAGCCAGTTGGACGTGTTCGAGTCCGATAGCGCGGGTATCTTCGCCAGATACACCATTTCAAGCGTGTAACTGGCCCCAGGAGCGGGCGCGAGAAGGATTTCCTCATCAACAATCGTGTAAGCGGTGGGCTGGCCCGTCGATCCGTTTGCCCGGACTGTTTTCAGGTGCTGCGGCGCGAAATAGTCGAGTGGAATATCAGGTGAATCGGACAAATAGAGCGAGCGCATCTCCAGAAAGTCGGTAGGCAAGGCCGTATAGCCGCTCGATGCCGTGGCCCTTGAGCGTTCCTCCATCTCCGGGCACCGCAATTCGCGGTTGAAACGCGCTTCGGCCAAGGCGATGAAGTCCGCCGCTATCGTGATCGTCGAATCCTTCAGCCAATCGAGGATCGACGCTTTCAATTCGGCATAGGTCGATAGCGCCATTAGACCCACCCCTCGCTTGTTCGTATCTTGCGCCAGTCAGGATCGTTGAGCTTTTTCCATACCCTGTCGGCATGGTCCGGGTTCAAGACATCGATCCCATAGTCTTCCAGCCACTGCGCCATCACCACGGGGCTGAAATGGGCCACGTGGTGCATGTGATGGTCGCCATGATCCTTGTAACCCTTGAACTCGTTGCGGATTTTGCCGCAAATATCGAGAACCTTGGTCACGTCCTGACGCGTCTCTATGGCAATGGTTTCGCCGTCATGATGGAGCCAGCGCTCGACACCGGATGTGGCGTTTTTGGTAAGCAGTCTTTTCATGAAAAAATGGGGCGAGTTTCCCCGCCCCACCCCTTGTCAGGTCGATTTCCTGACGTCCGTCACAAGGCAATGTGCCTTTTCGTTCGAGACTTCGAGCGTATACTCGACCAGAATCTGGCGCTTCTCGGTGTCGCCGGTCTTCGCCAATTCCCAAGACTTCATGGGACGCGCGACGGCCATCTTGACCTTCTTGGGGTCATAAATGATCGCATCGCGAGAGCGCATGAAGCTCTGCGGAACAACCGTCAGCTTGCCGAAGTTGCTGATATAGGCATCAGCGCCCCCGACAATCGTCGCCTCCTTGTCGCCCACTTCGCGGCGCAGATCGGCAATGCCGGTAAACGCCGAAAAACGGGTTTTGAGAGCCGCCGGGAGCATCATCACAGTCGGCCTGGCACCGGCATCGAATGCCAGCTCCATGACTTCGTTGATGTGCGATTCGGCGAACTGGCGAAGCGTTCCATCGGTGCGCGCCACGACCAGCGATGTAGACGAGGCGAACCCCCCGTTTGCACCGTCAGAGGCCGCGCTCACATTCGATGTCAGCCATGCCGCGAACCCTCCCGATTGCGAAGGAAGCGTATCCGTTCCGGCAACCGAAGCCTTGTTCGAAAGCATCTGCTTTTCGAGGTCGCGCTTCAGCTCAAGACCCTTCAGGATAACCTGATAGTCCATTTCCGAAGCCCGACCGGCCTTGTCGAAGGTCTCGACCGAACCCGAAACGGTCGCGGTCTTGTCCGAAATCTGCGTGCGATTGTTCACGCGCACAGTCGGGGTGGCCGCGTCCATCGTGGCTTCGTCGCCTTCGAGCACCGCATTGTCATCGACGGCAGAGGCAAGCGCCTGAGTCTGCCATTCATGAATGCGCTGCGTCGCTTTTGAACGCCCAATGGTCGAGTAAAACGGGCATTCCTCCCGCTCAGTGCGGTCGATAATGTCCGAAAGGTCTTCCCGGATGCCCTTGGCATCGTACGAAGAAAAGGTGTTTGTGGGCTGAGACATTGCTCAATCCTTTCGTGTTCAGGTTCTAAGGAGCCGCACTGCGTCCTCGATGGACCCGGTGCGTTCGAGGCGAGCAAGTCCCGCCTTGCGTTCGTCTGCGGAGAGTTCGGCTCGCGTCCGGCCAACGCCGGGGGCTGAGACCTTGGGAACGGGTTTCGCCTTTGCGGCCTTCGCGGCCTTTTGAGCCGCATCCCATTTCATTGCCTTGTGAAGAATGTGCAGTTCGATCGCATCCGCCTGTGAAAGCACATCCTCGCCAAAGCCATTGCCCTTGGCATAGGAAATGAGTTCCTGCGCGACCTTCTCGCCATTCACCGGATCGGCAATTTCGGGAATCAGTTCCTTCAGTTTTTCCGCTTCTCTTTCGACACGCTCGGCTTCTTGCGCACGTTCTTCGGCCTGCTGCTGTTCCGCTTGCTTCTGGCGCAGATACTCCGCCATCTGATAGTTTTGGACCGCATGCTTATAGGCGGCGTCCTGCTTCAGATACTCGACCGGATTGGTCTCGATAAGCGAAGGATCAGGGGGCTGCGGGAAGTTGGAAAGCAGTGCTTCCTGATATTGTGCGCGTTCCTGCTCGATTGCCGCCTTTGCATCGGCCAAGGCCTTGCGTTCGGTGGCGATGTCCTGCTGGATTTTGGCAACATGCTTCTCTCCATCCCGCGCCAGCCTGGCAATCGTCTGCTGCTGTTCGGGAGGAAGGGCGGCAAACGCCTCTTTCTCAGCCTTGGTATAGAACGCCGGGGGGTCGACTGCCGGAATCTCCGGTTCTTCATCCACGGCGTCCACTTCGGCTTCGGGGGCGGCTTCAACAGCCTCCCCTTCTGCCTCTGTCTCTGGTGTCGGGTCAGCCTCTTGGGGCTGCTCGACGGCATCGGCCTCTTTGGCTTCTTCCTGCTCCGCCTGCTCCGGTTCCGGAGTGCGCAACAATTCGACCGCACTGTCGAGTGACAGCGCGCCATTTTCGGCTTGCATAAATTATCCTCTTGTTAGGAAAAAATACCGGTCTTTCCGGTCCTCAGACGCCGAACGTCGGCCTCAGCCACACGCCCGTTGGCGACAATGTTCGCAAGGTGGTTCCTGACCTTCCCGACGATCTGCACGGCCTGCCACAAGCGCTCGCGGCCCTCGGCATCCCGAAGCGGCGCTTCTTCCCAAGCCTTGATATATTGCTCCCTCAGCGTGTCGAACGCCTCGTTGGTGCGCTCAAGCTCCAATGCGGCCTGATTGCCGCGATTGATGGCAAGGCCCAGCTTTTCCTCGTTCATTCGGCCAGACTCCCGCCGGGCCTGTCATTGGCAAGATCGGCCTTCGCCTGTGCCGTCATGACATTGCGCTCCCGGTTTAACTCGGCCTCGATCATCATTTGCTCGCGGGCCAGTTCGATCTCTGCGGCCTTGCTCTCCCGCGCCAACTGTATTTCGGCTTCCTTGCTTTCGCGCATAAGCTGGATCTTCGCCGCCGCCTCATCGCGTGCCAATTGCGCCTTCAAGGCGGCTTCCTCGCGGCGCATTTCCATGTCCGCCTGTGCACTCTGTGCATTCATCGCCATCTTGGCCTGATCGGATTGACCCTGCATCTCGAGCTTGGCCTGTTCGAGTTCCATCCGCCCTTGAACTTCGACCATCTTGGGGTCGGGTTGCGGTTCCTCAGGCGGCGCATCCGGGTCCGGCTCGGTGAAATACTGCTCCACGTTCCTGAAGCCAGCCAGTTCGACCATGCGCTTCAATGTGTTGAAGATATTCGACTTGGTGACCAGCGGGCCGTCAGCCCCACCCTGAAACTCGACTGCCTGCTTCTGGTTCTCAAGAATCGCGCTCAAAAGGACAAGCTGCTGCTGCTTCGATCCCGTCCCGAGCGCCACATTGACCGTCATGTCGTTGCGGGTCCGCCAGTCGCGCGGATCGACCTCAACCCATTTGTTGCGCAACCGGATGACCTTTGCTTCGTCCTGATGCTTGCGCACAAGCTCATGAATGTGCAGGAACAGGTCCTTGATGCCCGTCTCGGCGAATATGCGGGCAATCAGCTTGATCCGCATCATCGACTGGTCAAGCAGCCCCTGAAAGCCCGTGGCCGTCTGTGAGGCCTTGTTGAGCGTGTCAGGGTCGATCCCGCCCGATGTCCGCGTTACGCCCGCACGGGTCTCGCGCGCCTGGTCGAAATACTCGATCATCGGCATGAGATACGAACCCAAGGGCTGGTTTGGAATCTCCCGCAATTGCGTCACGTCCTTCATGCGGACAATCCCGCCGGGACGGTTGGTCAGCAAGTCGTCCAGCGTGTTTTCATCCGAACCCTGCGAGCCGACCGCGATCCGCTGATTGTTGAGCAGCGAGGCATTGTCGAGCAGCTGGCGGACAAGATGCGTCTTGATCCTTTGAATCTCGATTGTGAGGTCGGCAACCGAACGCCCGAAGAAACGATGCGTCATCGGGTAGGGCGTGATCGAATGAAACGGCATGCGGTCGAACTCTTCCGGCTCGCCCAGCAAGGTCTCTCCCGTTCCCGCCGTCACAACCTTGAGCAATTCCGCTACGCCGTCCCCGTCGGCGTCGAGACGGATATAATGCTCGGTCACGTCGACCATGCGCATCGACTTGTTGACCGTCGTAGACGGATCGCTTTCGTCCGCGAACGTGTCTCGCGAACGCCCCTCTTCGGTCTCTTCCGAACCCCTGACAGAAGTCGTGGGCAGGCCCTCGACAACCGCCCGTTCATACCCTTCCGCGATCAGTTCGGAAACGCTCTTGCGATACTTGTGGTAGCAATAGGGGCTGGTCGGGATGTCCTTTGCAGCGGCACTGATCCCGAACTCTTCGGGCGGGACCGGCGCGCACTTGAAGCAGCCCTTGGTATAGGCCTTCCTCACCACGATATCGTAGCGCGGCATTCCCATTTCGTCGGTGCTATCGGTGCGCTGGACAATCTCCGCTTCCGGATCGGCAACGATCGCGCCCAAGCTTGCATCGTCGAGATTGCGATACGTCTCCTTTTCGGCGGTCTCGACTTTCTCCCACCACGCCTTGACGATGCCGTTCTTTGAAAGCAACGCGTCCTTGATGAAGCTGTAGAGCACGAGAAAGCCCGGATTCTCGTTCATGAAGACGTGATTGACGTAATCGGTTTCCTGTTGCGCCGCTTCCTCATCTTCCGGCCCAATCGGCGAAAACTCGACATATTCGTCGCCGCCCGTGAAAATATCCATGAGCGTGGGCATCATCGCTTCGATTGTGTCCGATACGTCGGATGAGACCGCACGAGACTGCCCCTCAAGCGTGGGCATCAGCTCCTTCATATCTCCCATGAAGTAATCGAGCGCGTCCGATCTCTGGCGCGTCAGGTCGCTTGTCGTCGAAGAGCCGATTGCCGCTCGCTTTTCAGCCGCGACAATGGCCCTGATTTCAGTCTTGTCCATCAAGCGACCCCGACTTTCGGATATTTGAGTTTCTTGCCCCATGCCGAGACCGGCTGGTTATTGTGACACACCGCCATCAGGCCGAATGCGTCCGCCGCGTGGCTCGACCAGTCATGGTTCGGCCCAAGGCCAATCTCCCGCTTTTCGTCTTTCTTCTCGTGATACCAGCCAAGCGCGTCGCGCCCGCCTTCCGTCGTGTCCGCATTGAAGCGGATGCTCGGGAACAACCGCCTTGCAGCCTCGATCCGCGCCGATGCAGCGCCCGGCCCCTGATTGGGGATGACCATCACCGAAAAGCCCGCATCCCTCAAAGCGGATTCGAACGAAACGTCGAAAACCTTGTCATTCGTCGCGCCATCGTGCGGCAGGAAACACTCGGCCTTTGCGTAACCCTTGTCCCGCAACCATGCGACATGCGCCGCCAGGGGCTGGCCCTGCGCCTCGTAATAGTCCAAAACCCTTATTTCCCCGCCGATGAACTGGGCTATCCAGATCGAACACGCATCGGCCTTGGCACCGGTCCCGCCAATGTCCCAGAATGCCCGGTAAGCCATCAGCGGATCAGCGGCGAAAAAGCCGATCCGCCCTTCCTGCTTGGCCTTGGTCAGATGCGGCGCGTAATAGGCGCCCTCGACAACCGAAACGAATGCCCCTTCCCAGATATGCTCGTAACTGTCTGGCCGCTCACGCTGGTCCTTGAGCCTTGAGCGCTCCAGTATCTCGGGAAACCATGGATTGTCCCGCCAGTTCATCTCGACGATCTTCATCGTCGGATCAATCGACTCCCGAAACCGCTTGTGCGTCGCGCTGGTCTTGCGCTCGGGGTTCCATGTGACCCAAAGCTCCGAATCCTCTTCACGCAATGTCGGGATCAGCTTGACCCATGCCGTCTCAAGGACAGGCTCTGCCTCATCGACCCATGCCAGCTTGATCCGCGCTTTCGACTTGATGCTGTCGATATTGCGGTCAAGCCCGGTGAACGCGTAGTTTATTCGCCCGTCAGCCGTCCTGACGTATTTCTCCCCGATATCGAAGTGCGGCCTCAACCATGGTTCGCTTTCAATCGCCGCCTTGATTTCCTCAAGCGAGGAATCGGCAAGGCTGTTCATGAACTGCCGCCCGCAAAGGATAATCCCCTCTTGCCTGGCCTGCGCCCACATATAGGCCCTTACAGCCGTCATCTTGGCAAATGTGCGGGTCTTTGCCGAACCTCGCCCGCCATAAGCGCCGCGAATGTCTGCAATCCCCTCGAATACCGGAACGAGCTTGTCCGGTATCTTTAGCTCAACCTCCATCCGGCCTTACGCCAACGAGCTTGATCAGCGTTACATGCTCGCCATTCTCGCCAGGACCATTCACCTGAAGCGGCAATATCTTGGGCCAGACCTGAACGTAAAAGGCCTTGAGATTGTCCGGATTGGAGCGCGCCCATTCCTCTAAAGCCTCCGGCCCGCCAAGGCCGTTGAAAACCATCTCGATAGCTTCCTTGGCCGCTGCCGTTCGCTTGTTGGGCGTTCCTGCGATGCGTCCGCCGGTTTTGGGGCGCTTCCTATTCAATTCTACTTTAGACATGATGTCACCCCTTCCCCGGTGCGCAAAGGCCTGCCGGGTTTCGAGTCTACTTGCCCCAGAGGCCACGGTCCTTGCTCATCAGGGCGGTTACGAACTCTTCGCATTCATGCGCTGCACCTTCGAGCGTGAATATCTGCGCCTTGAGTTCCGCAATCTTCTCGCGGTAATCCTTGGCCTTGGCCTTGTAGCGAAGAATGACCGGGTTCTCCGCCGGAAGCTCGTCGACCCCGTAAACGAACGATGACTTGAGCAAGCTCGATGTCGCCGGAATCGTTATCCTGATGCCCTTTGCATGGGCGATGCCAAGCAGGAACTCTGCCGCTGGTCTCTGGTATTCATATTCCTCGCCCACAACGAGGTCGACACCGTATATCGCTATCTCTTCCGGGGCTTGGGCAATGGCAAGGGCGAGCATGTATGAAAAGCTGCTCGTGAAATAGCGGCGGCCCATGAGGGCTTCGGCTTCCTGCTCCGGATATGGCTTGCACTTGCGGTAACGGGTCTGGACTTGCGGCAGGAGGTAAACCGGGACCTTGTTACCCTCGCTGTCCTTGGGGTCGGAAAGCCATGAGGAATAAAGCTCCGTCTTGGTGTATCGCGACCATTGGTGTTCGTCGTGGATCTCGAAACAGGCGTCCATTCTCCGGTGATCGAAGAAGCGCCATGCAAGCCCCCATATTTCCCATGAAGGGTCAGCGAACGGGGCTTCGTCCCTTGTCGATTCAGCCGATCCGAGAATGCATATCTTGCGCGCCATGAGAGCCTTTCAGAAGGAACAACATTCTTGTGTGAAGGCGATAGCCTGTTCGAGCGCCTTGGCCTGTTCTTCGGTCAGAGCCTCAACCTCCAAAGCCTCCCCGGTCCAGTGATCCGGATCGAACGGAACCGGAAATGTGAGGCTCTTGAAGCGGATCAAGGTCTTGTCGTTCATGATGGCGTCCAGCTTCCCGATGCTGCCGCCTGTGGTGTCCATGTCCCGCTTGCGGCGGACTGATTGGCCCATGATCCGGATGCCGCTGCAACCGGGGTCCATGGCGAAGAAACCTCACCAATGGCAAACCCGAACGTCGGTATCTTGAACGCGGTCGAGAACGATCCGAACCCGCGCGTGATGATCGGCGATACGCTCAAGTCGCCCTCGTGATGCTTGTCGGGCTTGTTGCGTCGTTAAGCGTGAATGTTGCAGCCGTGGTTGAACCATCTACCTTCTTGAGCGTGAGTGTTGTTCCGGAGATACTAAAATCTCCAAGATGCGCCCGAAGCAGGTAAAGCGCCTGCGCCAGTGTCATTGTCCCGCCGTCGGAAGGATAGGCTTCGGTCATTGCCGTTGTGAGGATCGTTGCAACCGTCGGGATATCGCCAACAGCCGCAGGGGCAGCCGGCAGATTGTCCGTCTTGGCCTTGATCGCGGCTATTTCCGTATCGAGGTATCCGGCAATCATTGAAAGGGTGGTGTTCACCGTCGAGAATGACCCGGCAATATCGCTTGCGTCAGCGGGGTCTATCGGGAGATTATCTGTTTTCGCCTTGATCGCGGCAACCTCGGTGTCGAGATAGTCGTCGATCGCTGTAAGCTGTGTGTCGAGATTGGCTGTCGCCAGACCGACCGCTGCTCTTATGCCCGCCGCGTCGAGCGTCGATAGACCGGCCTGCAATTCTGTAGTCAGGTCAGCAGCAGCCGCAGCGGCGGTCATGACGTTCGCAGCCATTGCGCCAACACTCGCATCGATCCGGCCCGCTACCAGCGCCGCAGGGATGCGCGTCTGGATATCGTTCGTATCGCTCTGCACACCCGCAACGTCCGCGCTGATACTTGCCCCCGCAGGTGCACCAAGGCGGGCGTATGCGTCCCCTGTGACAGCCGTCAGCACATCATAGGCCGCAGCCGTCACGACAAGGCACTCAAGCCTCACTGTAAGCGCGCCGGTCATGTGCACGAAGATAACCATCGGCCCAAGTGTGCCGGTGTCCGTTGCGTCGAGAACCGCGTAATAAATCCCGTTGCTGATATGGGTTGCGCCGCCAAGATTCTTGCTGGCGAGTGTCGTGGCCCCAGTCTTCCAGACCTTGATATCGGTGTTGGCAATCGTGAGCGCCGTTTCCTCGGTGTTGCCATCGGTTGAGTCCACGAAATAGCCCAAAGGCACTTCTTGTGAGGCAGTCGATTGCTTGAGAATGATCATCAAGACATCCCCTGCGTCTGCCTGTGGTGCATGAACACCGGGACTGCCGTTGCGCCACCTGCCGCGACATAGCCGAACGGGAAGCCGTTATCGTTGGCCGGAAGCATCCGGTCAGCCCTTGGCTTTGTCCCGGTGACAGTCGGTTGAGTCGACTTGATCGGCGAACATGGCTTGCCTTGGTTTTGCACATACTCTGCAAGATATTGTGGCCTGATCGTGCGCGGGTCGACACCTGAATACAACGCGCGGGCCATAGCAGCCGCAGCCCCGGCATTGGCTTCCGACCAGATAGCCACGTCCCCGATCATGCCATCCCAATTGGTCGATCCAGTCGAACGATTGCCTATCGTCAATACACCGCTTGCGCTGGTGACAGTCCCCACCGGGGCCGTCGTGCGCGTGACCGATACGCTCTGTCCGTTGATGTAGATCGAAGGGTTATTCGCAGTAGCGCTGCCGTCATAGACGACGAGCACGTGAACCCATTGGCCAGTCGATACTGCTGGCGCTGAGGTTACGTCCCATCCGCCTGCCGTTGTCGAAAAAGTCCGCGCGAACCTGAGTGAAGAAGATGTGTTGCGCCATTGCAGGCCGACTTCATTGACCGCAGAGCCGGTCTTGTCGATAATCCTGCCGGAAGTAAGTCCGCCAGATCCATTTCTCCAATACCAGGCCGATATTGTGATTGCATTGGGCGTCGTGAAAGCGGCGCATGAAATTACATCGGTCGAGGCCGACCCGAATGTGGTATCGAAGCCGCGCGCCAATTAGGCCACCGTTGCCGAGATGCCCTGATAGACCGCGGCGCCCACCGCTGCGTCAAGAGCGGCCCCGGACTGGTTATCGACAACAATACCCCATTTGGCCGGGATGCCGCCATAGCCGAACGCGCGGGACAAACTGAACAGACCGACATAGGTCGTGGCATTGGCAACCGCCGGGATCGAACCGAGAAAGATCAACTGATCCTTGTTCGCCGTATAGGCCGCATCAGTGCCCGTCGCTCCGCCAGAATAGGTCGTGCCATCGTCCGCCGTTGCATAGGCAAAGACATTGACCGCACCTGTTGCCGACGTGCCAGCCGCGTTGGTCTTGACCTTGACCTGCACCTTCACGTCCATGAACAGGTTCGCGGTATTTACAACCGCCGTCGATTCACGCGCGGAACCGGAACCGAGCGACGTGATTGTGCATGTGATGCTCTGGTTGGTCGTGCCGTAGAGCTGGTTGATTGTCGCCATGCACGGCTCCTAGATTTTACCCGCCCGCAATTCCCCCGACACTTTGCCAGCGTCTGACGTGATGTTGTGCGGTGCGATTGGGGCGGGAGCGCGGATGGAAAAGGGCAACCCGTCCGCGAAATGAGAACGCCCGCAGTCCTTTCGGGTGCGGGCGCAAATCTGATATTAGCTAAAACTTATAGTTGCGAGGGGGGCGTGTCAATAGCCTTTCAGCATAGCCCGCACGGCGGTAGCCTCTCGCACGGCGCTCAGCATATCGAGATTGTGAGCGAGGCGCAAAATAGTTATGCGCAACGACAATGCAGCCCTGAAAATTTCATCTGCGTCTCCTTTATTATCCTCAATTATGGCCTCCGATAAGCCCATACGAAATTCCTTCCCAGACCAGACCATTCCAGGAGTTTCAAAATTCAAACATAACGATAACTCGTTTGTTATCGCGTCTTCAGGCGCAAGCAAGGACAAGCAATTAGTGCTGTCAGCCTCAATGTCTTTTTCAAAAGCTTCGCATATGCGGATCCATGTCTTGTCCGAAAGAAAGGAGTGGCGCTTCACCGCATCCTCTTCTGTTTCCTCGGCCATCAGTAACTCAGCCTTTCATTTTGTGCGATAACCGATGCCACGAATTTTACCGTCAATCGAGCCGCCGCAACATGCTCGTCCTTATTGGTCGCCAGCTTCGATCCTGCAACGCCAGCAGGCTCGTCGAACCGGCACACATTCTCAAAGACGCACCAGTATTTCGCCGGGAAGTATCCCTTGATCCGGGCAAGATCGCTCAATGCCTGATGCTCGCGCATTCCATCGCCGCCGGGCATTCCGGGGATCTTGTTGAGGTCCATGACCAGACCTGACGAACGCCCGACCCGCTCCCAAAGCAGGATGCAGTGATCGATAGCCGCTATCTCGCAATGCTCAAGCGCTCCTGACGCCTTCCAGCGGGCCACAGGAGTGCCGCCGTAGTTCCTGATGGCCCTGAGCCTGCCGTGGTTTCCCTCGTCCCTGTAATCGCCGTGACGGGCTGTGTGTGGATCGAGTTGCGGCGGCGCTTCTCTCTCGGCAAGTTCCAAGTCCCTCATGCGCTGAAGCTTGCCCTTCGGCTTGGTCTTTGTCCGTGCCATTATTTCCCTTCCCCAAGAGCTGCGTTGATCATCGCTTGCCAGATTTCGCGATTGTGGACCGGTTGAGAAAGGCAACACCCTACAACAACATTGGCGTCGTCAGCTTCAATCATCGCTTCAGTCGGGGAGTGCATTTCCTCGATTCCTCGATTGCAGCGCGGGCGGCGTCTAGATAGTCGTGCTGCATCGGCTCATTTATATCCCTAAATCGACCGCCATTCTCTCCGCGTTTGTGAATCCATTCTGTTTTCCCGGTGAAGGCGTGATCGAAATTATCGCCCAGCCCTGCGGCAATCGCCCGCGCCACTCTCTCTACCATTGTGTCGGTCATTTGCCATGCTCCTCGATCTCACGAGCAAATCTATGTGAGGCGGCGTTGAAAAGCAGGTTAATAATAGCTCCGCTACAGTCTGGACCAGAGCCGAATATTTTCATTTGGTCTCCCATGATCACCACGCCACATGAGCTGACTTCACCATACTTACCAGCCTCGATATCGTTAGCGAGGTTCCGCAGTGCCTTCACCGGATCACGATAGTCCGGCGTTGGGAAATCGATCAGCTTTGGGCCTGTCATTGTCTCTGGCCTGGTTGGTGTGTTGATCATGCGGAACGAATCCTTGCGCAATGATCCGGGTCGAGGTCGCCAATCGTTACGCCCATTTTGATAATCCAGTCGGGCATTTTCTTGATCTCCGCATCGGTGAGCGGCGGGGCGTATTCGCTTTCCGTCGATTTATACCCTTCACGCTGCCGAAGCTGCATATTGCCTCCGAGGTCGTAATACCATTCCAGATCAACGCGGCTGCAATTCTGGTTTGCCCTGTCGAGATACTCTTGCGAGCCGTATCCACCACGCGGCCCGGTTGTGCGACCAACATAGGCTTGTGCCAATCCGATCAGCTCGGACGCCTTGGGCATGTAGGGGCTTTTGCCCGCCCATTCCTTCGCCGCGCGGTCAAGGTATTCTGGCGGCACATGCGCAACGTCAGAAGCGAGCAAGGCAAGCTGCGCCGCGTGTTGCTGCGGGTCAGTGCCCGAGGCTGGCGGGTAGCGCAGGCCAATCGTGCCGACTATCCGCGTCGTCTCCTTCGAAACTCGATTGATAGAGCGCAAGGGCGGCGCTGGGCTTGTATTGAGGATTGGATTGTCTGGCATGTCCATTTTGAAATTCCTGTTCGTCCCTCGGGTCGTAAATTCCACCCCATCCCTTTTCGGCAATGGCTTGCATAAGACGCCCCGGCGGCCATTCGTCGTTCGTCAGTTCCGCCAGTTTGCGCAGAACGCCGCGATAGGCGGTTTCGGTATTCGGGAGGCGCTTGGCCCGTCGATTGGCCAAAAAGTCCCGCCAGTGGCTTGGTTCAATCCCGTCTGGGCAAGCGTCAAAAGGTTTTGCCTCGCGCGCCCGTGGAGTAATA
>OFRG01000061.1_pt1 | contig 41835 bp, 61 predicted proteins | sample 1543071 | NCBI WGS metagenome assembly OFRG01 (sample SAMN07774222, study PRJEB24372) | wastewater metagenome | isolation source: WWTP Verbania (Effluent) | place: Italy: Verbania | collected 2015-12
AAAAAAGAAGACTGAACATAATTCAGCCTTCAAATAGGTGTCTTAGAATTGTCGAGCAATATCGAGTAACATAGAGACAGTATAATCAATTTCCAGAGTAAAATGCGGTGGTTTAAGTATATGTGCATTTTGTTCACTTACATGATCAGAATGAATATAATCCGGCGAATATTTTTTAATCCGCGCGGCATAAATATCCTGGCCGTATTGAGTATTAACAGTAAGTGCAATATGAAAGTCAACCGCTCTACTTTCATTTTCAAAGCGAAGATCATCACTAATAACAACATCAGGTGTATTTGGTAATGTACGAATACGTTTTTGTACATCGTGTATCCAAATGTTGCTACTAACCGTATTTCTACCAAGTTCTGTACCTATATATTGATAGAGTTTTCTTGGTTTTTCGTTTGTAGCCGGATATAAATAGAATGCCTGTAACAATCGAAGACTCGCGCGCAAGGCACAATCTTCATCATATCCAAGATCGCGCATATAATCAAAGCAGAGTACAAGTGCATCAGGCGATCGGCGCAAACTCGCAAGATATTTTAGACCTGATGCGAATGGTATAACAACTGCTGTTTTACCCATAACCGCTAATACATCCACTAATCCTTGACTTAATGTACTTTTTCCTACTGCAATAGGGCCACTAATACCGATATGTATCAAATTATTTCCCTCCAAACTACCATGAAAGTAGTACTATGCTGCATTATTTTTACGATATATACGTGTAATTGGTTCTTCAGTTTGGTCAAACTCAGACAAATCTTCATGAGTCATCACTAATTGTATTGAAACATCAAAGATTGCACGATATGTACCATCATCTACACCGCAATAAATAACACGGTCAAAATTTGCATGTTCTTGGTTCATTTTCTGAAGTAATTCTTCCCATGTAGATCCGACAAGTGTAATAAATCTATTCATTTAATCCTTCCACACTAAATCTAAGAAACAGTGAATACAATCCGCGCAGATAATAGCAATCCATAAACAATAGTAATAAAGAATATAGTGCATATAATCAATTGTATACAGAAATGGTAGAAACCAGCACGTGATATACAATAGTTTAATTGTGGCTGATAATGGCCCACTATGACTAATCCAACTACGATGTTTTATAAGTCGTTTATATGGATACCAAAGAAAGCGAAGTATACCCCACCTACGATATGATGCTGCGCCTACATCATGATCTAAATCAGGTGATAAATAATACGTCGAAAAGATATAACATACGGTTGTAATCGCTGTTATGGGTATTGATTGTTGCGTGTACACACAAGCGGCGATAATTGCTGGTGTACACGCAATACCTACATATTCATGTGTTGTATGATTTGGCATAGTTACCATGCCCACAATATAAAGAGTAAGCACGGAATAATAATCATTCCAATTGGATATTGATCATGTAAGTGTGTTGCGATATGCACGGCTACATTCCAATACACAAAAGCGGTATCAACAAAAAGGATAACCGTAGGAAAACGTAGCCAATACAAACCAATAATTACACACAGTCCTAAGAGAAGAATACGCATTATCCTATACCTCTATGCTGTAATAGTTCGATAATAGCTTTTACATGTGGCCGCATTTCTTTATACTGTGGCCCACTTGTAAAACCAAGTTCATCTGTCATAATAGCACTCAACTTTTTACCTGCCTGTACAGCGCGTACAATACGTATTTTCTGGTCTTTTGTTAACACATCACGTGTACTCTGTTGTATTATTTCTGTTTGCGGCTGTAATAATAATGTAGATAGCAATGGATCAGGTTTCAATAATGTTACTTGTACATGCCGTTCGCATACATCTTCGAATATAGTATCAGGTAAATGAACAGCTTTAATTAACCGCTGCATTGTACCTTGTCGTGTAACAAATAGACCTAATGTCTCTGGTCTACTTGGATCAGGTGCATATAAATCACTTGGTCGGAATTGTAATTCAGTTGAACCTAAACCCATATTTGGCCCATCTGCTGATGCTTGTTGTTGATACCCGCTCATCACGAGTCCAAGTTGACCACGCCAACCTGTATCTTGTTTACTTGCTGTTTGCATTGAAATAAGTAAACGAAAGCCAAAAGATCGTCCTTTTGTACTTAATACATTGATGAGCATACCTAATTGTTGTTGTATGTTTGTACCTACATCTGTAGCAATAATAATAATAAGCGGCAAGTTTTTACCTGTACGTTGTTTATATGTAACAAGATTTGTTGCATGCGCGTTTTGGAATAATTTTTGCCGCTCATTCATTAATTCAAATACATCGTTTAATGCACCTTCAATACGTTCATTTGCAATGTCTACCCATTTATTACCTTGCTTTACCATTTCTACGCCACCGGCAGGTTTTGTAAGCATATATGGGCTTTCAAGTAATGCGGGAGTTAACCACTCGCCTTTTCCATCAAGAACTACGAATTGTATTTCTTCTGGTGTATTATTGCTTGTTAATTGTGCATACCATAAGCGTAATACACTATCTTTACCTGAACCTGTAGCGCCAACAACTAAACCGTGAATTGTCTCTGTTGCGAGATCAGTCCATGCTAGTGTTTTTTGTAAAATGTCATATCCTAGTAATATAGATGTTTTACTTGGTGCTTCTGGTATTTGTGTATAACTAATATAACGTGGCGCAGTTTGTAATATTCGTAGTGTTTGCAGTTTACGTGATTCTTTACCTTTGTCAACTTCGGCTACGCGATCAATTAAGCCTATTGGTGGTATTGCATTTGCGCCGGTTATGCGATCAGCCCATGATTCTGTCGGTACAGGAATTGATGCGCGCGTAATTGCTGCATTCGCTGTGTATGGTACAACTGCTGTTGTATCTTTTGACGGTAACAACATTGTTACTGCTGGTAGTGCTTGTTTTGGCATATTTTCTTGTGCAATTGTTTGTATAAAGTCGCTTCTACGTAGTAAAAACTGTGCGACCCACAACACAATAACAACGAATATCCATGCGGGTGTTTGTTCGTATTTATATGCCGCGAAACAAATACCCGCAACAATAGCGCTAACGTCGAACCAATCTAGTTTTGATCCCATTGTTTTCCTTTATTGTAATCCTCGGAATAGTTATTCAATAATAATAGTAGAATTACTTTCTTTTGGCGGTTGTGCTTGTGGCATACGTATTACTGGCTGTGCAGGCGTGCGGTGCATTCGTTGCATTACATCATGCATATTAATGCTATTAGGGCCACGAAATGCTTTAACTGCAAATAATATTGTTGTATAGCCAAAAATGATTGTAAGTGATTCAAAGCCTACAGTTGAGAATAGAAGTACAATCAAGAAATAACACCAATAGAATATACTACTAATACCCCAACCTAGTAACTCAAACTGCGGCCACATTCCCATACTGAATGCACTTGCACGTGGTATATCTGTTGCGCAATCAAATATAGCAAAGCCTATGATACCAATTTGTACAAATTTGATATTTTTCTTTGCCAAACCGGGCGTAAATATCTCTAATAATGTAGGTGTAATTGCTAAAAGTATAGAAATAAAAAGTGAAGCTCTTGGCGTTTCAGTATTAATTGGAAGTGTAGGGATAATAACCTTACCGATATTTGACAGTGTTATTACGGTACTTTCCAAATCAAAAAACCATGTAAGTACCAAACAAATAAGCGTAAGAGCTGCATAAATAACACAATGAATAAGTGAAAATAGACCATTTGATCGTTCAGAAGCCCACTGCTCGGCGCGCTTCATATTTTCACTAATATCTATTAAATCCCAAAACCAAAGCAATGCTTTTCCAGTTCGCGTTACAGGATGAAATACATCTGTAGTACTTGGTACGTTTGCGTACATAATGAATATTACCTTTCTTTTTTATTGTTATAATATGTTTCAAAGTCTGTTAATTCGCCATTACAGCGTAATTGAATATGTGTATGCGCAAGATCATAGCGCCCATACCCTAATATCGTACCCGCGTTTATTTCTGTACCAACATCTACACTAATTGCGTTTTTTAAATGCCCACTATATAACTCACAATTATCATAGGTTCGATACATAACATATTCTCCCATACGATTATAGGGATCATCTTCTGGATACACGCCATGCATAATAAATTGACCGTTTACCGGAGCAAATACAGGTTCATTATCCTCTAACCTGTAATCTGTGCCTAAATGCTGGCAATTTGGTTGTGAAGCCCAATAAGCACAATCACGCTGCGTAAATCCTACATTGACATACATATCACGTGTAATTGGGCGAATTGAACCATCACCATATACTGTTGTGCTATTCTTATTTGCTTGTCGCCAGTTTTGAATTAATGTTTCAACAGTATCTATGTAATCAGCTGTATCATTTTCTTGTGGTGGTGCCCACGTTTCTAATGCATCACGTAATGTTTTTTTATTCAATACATCACGGTAGTAGACTAATAAATCATACATAGCCGTAAAACCATCATTCCACGTAGGATATGTACGAAATCTACCGTTACATGATGAATAACCCGCGCATATTATATTACCTGGATTTTGTGTATTAATCCAATTAGGATCACTTCCTGCACTTGATTCATGGATAAACATTGACAAGACATATGCACTATCAATTGTTGTGCGTTCAGACTCTTGTACGAGATAATGGCCTATACCTTGCGCGGGAGAATTAAATTTTGCAAGTATGGCTTCTATTTGTGACTCGGTAATGCTATTTTTATGGAATAAACTAAATGAATCACTTGTATCAACATTTTCTTTTATTGGTGGTAATCCAATCATAGCAGATACCGCACTTGCATTTACTTCATCCCACAGTGTTGTTTTAACCTTATCAAGTTTTGATTGTGTATACGTATAGATTGTTAATCGCTTTTCTAATATTGGTGCAAGTTGTGGTATATTAAGCGCCCACAATACAAGTAATAATCCTATACAATACATACGTACTGTTGTTATTTTCATCCATGCCTTCTTTCTTATCATGGAATATTATCATGGTGTCATGTTGCCTCTTTTCGTTATCATGATAAGCTCATAATAAGACAAGATACAACGATAGATTTATCATGATAAATGCCTCGCCGTATCTTGTATCTGTCTGAAGTATAGCACCATTCTATGTGCAAGTCAATACCCAATTTACTCTTTACAAAAAGCTAAAGCAGCCTGTGCGTAGACTGTATGTAGCCTGCAAGTAGCGTGTAGTTAGTCTTTGCATAGTAAGCATTTACATGAATCTTTGCCGGGAGTCTTATCATGCATAGTTTTCATCTTACATGATCGATAGTGACCATATATAGCATTCATACTTGGCTTACCTTCGCCGCAGTACTTGCATTTTTCTCTTGTTAGTTGTAAAGTCTTTTCTGCATTTTCCTTTGTTATTTGTTCTTGTGCAATATGGGTACTCATAATGCTTTCATAGAATAGCGCGAATGCTAAACCGACAAGAGCAAAAGGTACACCAGCAGTAATATCTTCAGGGGTAATATTATGATATTTACCGCCAGCGTGTGATAATACATTGAAAAGTGCGGCTAATCCGCTCATAGTAAAGTTTAGTAAATAATAGGCTATTTTATTTTGAAGTGTTTTGGTTAATTGCATATCTGCGAGTGCAATAACACCTAAGAAACCTATATCGAAACTTACACTACCAATTTGATAAAAGGGTGCAGGTAATCCTGAAATATGTAAGAAATCGCCTACGCCATAACTGCTTACGGCAGCGAAAAAGAGCATAGGTACACGCTGTAATAACCATTTGAAATTAATGCGTTGATACCAGCGTTTATTTTTTGCCGCTTCTCCGACAAGTAAGGGTCTGAATTGTGGCATTGTTTGTGTTGCCATAGTGCTATAGTCCTTTTCTATATATTAAATGGCCGCGTAAATACTTCCTGTGTGGGTAATCCACCCCACTTACGAATATAATATGCTTGATTTGCTTGGAATGTTGTATGATGCATACTCATTTCTTCGGCGGTATATTTTTGTAGTGTTGAACTGCCAACATGGTTATATGTTGCGCGCTCAATATTTATTGGTGCATGCTTTTCAAGTGTATGTAATCTATATACCATGTCATTATCTTCAAAATATGCTGGATAGAATTGTTCATCAAATCCACCATACTTTTGAAATGCCCATTGACGTAAAACAAATAAACTATATACATTTGCAATTGCACCATTACCATAAATAATCGGTGAATCATTGTGTTCTTTTGCACCATAATACAATGCTTCAATCGTTTCTGGATGTACCGCTACATCATCATTGGCAATGATAATATAATCTGTGTCAAGTTGACGGTGAATAAGGTTCCACGCGCGTGCTACACCTAAATTGTATGTTTGTGGCCATATATACACATCTGCATGACTCGTCGTTAAATCGTGTAAAGCGCGTGTTCCAGATCCATCACCACTATTATCTACAATAATGATCTTATCTGGCATACGGGTACTTGCAAGTGCGGCTAATACGCCTGCGCGTGCGTGTTCAAATGATTTATATGTTGGTAATGCGTAATAAATATAATCTCTCATATGATCCTTAAATATAACAAAAAACAGCGGTATTAGCCGCTGCTTCATGCAAAGAAACAATGTGTTATGTATATAAACCAAGCGTGCGTAACATGTGTTGCTCGCGTGGCGTTTTTTCCATTGTAGTAAATATTTTCTCTAATAATTGTCGTTGTATTTTATTAAGGTTAAACCACTCGCCGCGAATATGACTGCTTGCAAAAAGCATATGAAGGGAATCTTCTGCTTTTTTCATATCTTCTACCATAAGACGATATACAATCGTTAATTGTTCCGCATTCCCTGTCTGTAATTCAAGGATACGCGCGTCTACATCCACAGCAAACCCTAACTTTATACGCGCTGATTCATCTTGAATTGCATACACATAACCACGCACTAATCATACCCATAAATATTATTAAAGTTTTTTATTCGTAGCATTACATCAGTTGGTAATGCTGCCATTGCAGAGCGTGCTAATGCTAAGTTACCTTGTGCAGCAAGTTCCTGTTCTAAACGTTGTAAGAGCGCCGGTAAATATTCAACATCTTTTGCAGCATATGCAATTTGTTCTTCTGATAAAACTTCTTGAAACCAATCACTTACTGCTAATGTCTTATCCATCTTAAATTCAAAATAATGCCATACAAGTGATAATAATGAATGACTTCCTTTTTGTGTATCAGGATGAATAAATCGTGTACGTTTCGGGTCGAGTATTTTAGCTGCTACCTTCGTATCTGCAATACGTTGCGGCCACATACCATAATCTCTTACAAGAAAACCTAAATCAAATGGGGCATGGTGAAATATTTTTGTGGTGTTGGCTGTTTCAATTAAATGAATGATATTCGTCGGGTTTTGTAACCGTCGTACCATAATTGTACCTTTTTGCGGTATAAATATTTGTACTGTTGCAATTACATCACGCTCTAATGATAATCCGCTTGTCTCTATATCAACACCAATGATACGAGCAGCTAATGCAGACTCTAACCATTCAGAAGGCATATCTCCATCTATTACAATTGTCGTATTCAATAACTATCCTTTCTACTATCGTAGTATCATACCATATCTTTTCTATAGTTGTCAAGTATTGCAATTATATCTTCCGTGGTCGGATGTATTGGATAAAAATTACGATGATAGGTGATAACATGACGCATATCCCATGAAATACCATCATGCGGCGCAATTCGTGGTATATCGAATCCATTTGCTAATACCAGTTGACTACTCATTAACCCAACAAAACCTTTTGCACGTGAAAGTATACTTGCTGTATGAAGCATATCAATACCTGTCATATTTAATCCATAGCCCGTATATTCATTGCTGCCGCCAATAATAACTGCGCGGCGTTTATTCGCAATGCCTTCAAATAATGGAGTATAATCTGTATATCCGCGTGGTGCAATACAGATATATTCCCCATGTATATATGATACATCTGGATATTCATATTCAATTGCAAGCGGTATGTCGAAGCCTGCACTATGCGCAATATATTGATGAATAGGACGATCAGGTATGTGTCTAAAGCCTAATTGATACACCTCAGCATATTCATGCTGTGGTATTGGAATATAATAGGGTTGTACGCCCATATCCATACGTGCTACTGTATAATTTTCTGCGATTATAACGCGCCGAATACATGATTGATATTCAAATAACCGTTTAAGCGGTCTACAATAGTCTGATGTATAGAAATCACATTGCATGCCTGTTTGATTATAGATATATCGTATAAGCGGTAAGCAATATAAAGCATCCCCTAATTTCCCTGGATGTGCGGCAGCAAATATATTATCCATATGTTTTCTCTAATGTAGTATATTCGTCTAAAAGTGTATCTATCTCACGTAAGAGTTTATTTCTTGCTGCATTTGTTTCTTGTGCCTTTATTCCTGCTAATGCAATAATGCGTATTGTTTCTTGATTGAGTCGCGCAATATCTGATACTTTATACTTCATTATTACTTCTTGTGCTTCCCAACATTCGCGCAATACAAGCCGCAACTTAATGACAAGAAAGAGAATACGATCTCGTTTATCACCTGTTAATCGTGCAGTAACAGCTGTATCTAGTAGTCTATATCGTTCAATAACACTAGATGTAGGGTTACGTTCTAATTTAAATGTTGTCGTAATAAGTTCATCAATAAGACATGATGTAGATTTTTGTGTAATATCTATCATAGATTTTTCTTGAATACCCACGCGGCAAATGAATAATTTATACCATCCCATATAAATCTATCTCGCGCAGAATAATCGGGTGTATCTACTAATGCACAATTATTATCTTCTAATAAGGTTACTAACCGTTGTGTAAGATCGTTTGTGGTATAAAAACGATTACTTGTATATGGTACAGGTTGATCTTGTAGCCAATCATCTTTAAAATCACACGTAAATATACCATAACCCCCAGGCACTAATAATGCAGAACAATCATCAACAAACTGTTCATCATCAACTGTATGTTCTAATACGCTAGTTGATACAATACAATCAAAACGGTTATTAATGTGTGGTGTTTCTATTGTAACATATGTATGCAAATCATAATTTAGTACAGGATCAACATCGTATACTGCATATCCATCATATCGTAATAATTCTGCCGCAACATCGTGAAAACTACCGGCGGCTAATATTCGTGGATATGGCATAGTTATAAAATCTCGCGCAGTTTGATATACGTAGGCTTCCTGTACCATTGCATCCGCGATCTTATACCCGCTCATAGGTAATACAGCATACATACGATTTAATACAGACATATATTGTACTCTATCGGTATCTGTTAATATTCGATTATAATTTGTCATAATGTATTCCTTTCAAAAGTAGATTCAAATACTTCTTTTATTGCTGCGGTTGTCCATATCGTATGATACCGCTCTAAATGTTGTATACCGTTTGTGGCAATTGTTTTCAATGTATTATACTCTATAAAACACTTATCATTCCACATATGTTTAAATTGTTCACTTTTCGTCATTGCTATAGGTTTTCTAACTGCAAGCGCATAATCAACGGTGCCGCTTAATCCTCTACCATGATTATCATCATAAAAGAAACAATTTACATCATTATATGCTAACCAATCTAGCAAATCTTTTTCTGGTAATAAGTCATGAGTTACCTGTACGTCTATACCTACTGCTGCTTGACTTCTACAGTGATTTGCCCACCATCGCGCACCTGTACCATCACTATCACCAAAGTGTGCATATGGTATATTCATACGAATGATCGCACGCTCATATTCTTCATTTACGGTACGTACAACACGATCAAACCCTTTACCACCTAAACCAAATCCAAATGTACCAAATGTAGGGATTGAATTAATATGTGGGTATGGAGTATATTTTGGTATTGGGCGCGGTAAATTTATGTAGGCAGTATCGGTATTTGTCGGATCTTGATGAAATACTCCATCAAATCCTTTATTCAGTATTGTACCTTCATGATGAATTGCATATTGTTTAAACTGCGCGCGTTGTATTCCTATTTTTGCGTCAGATAACCAAGGCATAGTAACACCACTAAAGTAAAAGTTGTATACAACATTACTTGGATGTAGTTGCTTTATCCAATAATCATGCTCCCATTCGTTATTTGTCTCTATGTAATACCAATTATCACCAATTAACGGCGTAACCAGCTTTAAAAAATACTGATATACGCCGCAATTTGGTTCATTGTGATTTACAAACAATACTACAGGCTTGTGTAGCATAATTCATCACCTTTATACTCAATTCGTATAGGTTTAGGTAATGGCACAATAAAAATACCACCACTTCGTAAATATGTATCAAATGTTTGTAGAAATGTAGGTAAAAAACCCCACGGTAATACAAGATATGCATCAGGATGCAGTGCAATGGATTCTACTTCAGAAATAATAGGTATATTCGTACCAATCGTGCGTTTACCAAATTTATCTTTGTTAATTTCCGCTGCATGAATAATATCAAGCGCAGTTAAATCAAAGTATTGTAAGATAGTATTCCCTTTTGTACTTGCACCTAATACAGCAATAGATTTATTTGCGGCTGTCATATCACGAATGGTTGTTGTTATTTTTTGCTTAATTTCAACGATCTGTTTACCAAAGTATAGACTAAGATCGCCCACTGTATCAAAGAAAACTTGTTCTTTTGCTAATGCCTTCGTAACACTTGATTGCACTGGACGTGTATTTTTATGAGTAATGTAGGCACGTAAACTGCCGCCATTGACTTCATTATATTCTATATCGAATATTTCTAAACGATGTATTCCTAGTAAGAGTGTAAGTGTCTCTAAGGAATAATATTCAAGATGCTCATGACATATATTTGGAAAATCGTTTGTTTTAATCATGGACATAAGATCCATCATTTGAATAACAATAATACCATCGTCTGCAAGTACTTGCTTTAGATCATACACAAATGTATGTGGATCTTCTAAATCGTAAAACATTGCAATAGCGGTAATAACCCGCGCTTTGTTTACTCCAAGCCGTTTATAGTACTCATTGCGATTAAAATAAGTATTAAGTACAAAATCAGCTTTATCTTGAATTAATGGTGCAAGATTAGATGGTTCAAATGCGACTCGTAGAAGATCGTTTGAGTACATTGATAATAATGTACCATCGTTTGCGCCAATATCTATCACAATGTCATGTGGTTGTAATTCAATACGTTTATGTACAGAATCAACAACATCTTGTAATGCACGAACCATTGAAGCATTTAATCCGCTTTGATACCAATAATCACTATACATTACATCAGGATCGGTTGTATGATGTAACTGCACTAAGCCGCATACCTCACACTGCATAAGTTCTAATGGTACACGTGGAGCTGTTGTATCATTCGTGTCTACAAATGTTGAAACATACGTAGCACCAAGGTCTATAATAGTGTTTTGTAATACATGTCCACATATTCTGCAATCTTTTCGTGTTTTAAACATAATTTCCTTCTAAATAGTGCGCAAATAGCGCGGGTGTTGTATACATATCTGGATTACGCGATAACATAGTAAGATTATCTTGTATTTGCTGCACAGCAACATTGATCATATGTGGAGTACATGTAAATCCTGTTGCACGTAACATAGAAAAATCTATATCATAGTGTCGTAAATCAAGAGATGAACCTTCACTTTCAATTACTTTCGCGCCGGTTAATTCTCCAATACGTTGTGCTAATGCAAGTTTTGTTACTGTTAGTGTACTGTCGCCAAGATTAATAATCGTATTGTCCCTAGTAATAGTTAAACTATACGCTAAAAAACGTGCAAAGTCAACTGCGCTGATCATTGGTCGAATTAACCACGGCTCAAATACATCAATCACACCTTTTGTAAGTGCTTTATAAATAAATGTATTTACTAAAAGATCAAGTCTACACCGCTGTGTAATACCAAATGCAGTAACCGGGCGTACAATACAATAAGGAGTTGATGATTGTTGTATATATTGCTCTGCTTCAGCTTTTTGACGCGCATAGTTATTAGTCGGGCGTATTGGTGTTTTCTCAGTAACAATTGTACCTTGTGGTGTTTCTCCATATACAGATGATGTACTTGCAAAAACAAGGAATTGATTTGTATTCATAGCGCGTACTATGTTCTTTGTACCATCTACATTTATCGCATATGATACTGTAGAATCTATAATACACGCAGGTTCGCCTACAATACCTGCAAGATGTATAATAGCATCAAATTGTGGAATTACGCGCGCTAATAATTCTGTATCGCGTATATCTCCATATATAAATGTAATATGATTTGCTAGTAATGGTGGGCCAGCTATAAGATTGTCGAGTACTGTTATCTGTGAGTCTTTGAAATATTCTGTTACTTGTGAACCAATATACCCAAAACCACCAATTAATAATATTTTTCTAGGAAGGTTTCTAAGCACGAGAAAGTACCTCATCCATAGTCTGATAAGTATTTGATGGTTTAGTGTCTCCTGAGCCTTCCTGTGACGTTACAGGGGTATTGTGAGTATTCCACTTCTGTAACCAATCAGGATCATTTGGATCTATGCTAGTTGAACCAATGTACTCATGCTCATTCTGTATTCGTTGGATCGGTTGTGTGAGTTCAGTATACCAAATAGTTGTTACATATACTGGATCATTATTTTGATCTATGTATACCGTTGTCTCAACAGCATTAAATTGTTTCTTTATAGGCAATTCATTGTAGAAGTCTGCTGCACGTTTTCTTGAATCTATAAAATTAGTACTTGAATTTATAATAAGTCGAAGCATATATTATCCTCTCATTCAAATAGACCACCATTATTCCAAATGGCGGTAAAAACTTGATCTATTTCGTCATCGGTAATAATTTCGCGTAAAGTCTCATATAATTTTGGATAAACTTCATACGAAGAGTGAGCATTTGCTGTCTCTAATTCTTCCTGTAAAAGTTGAATAATAACTTTTGTGGGTATAGTTCCCGTTACAAGACTCTGTGTATACATACTTATATCATAATGTTCTGGATGTGTTGTATAGATAACATCTGTTGGTATTGGTGTTAATTTATATATCTTTTTCATACTGCTTAATCCAATCTTTTATATCTACTCCATCATAATCTAATCCTGTTGCACTCCAAGTATTCGGCGGTGGATTTATTTTCCGCGCAAATAATTCAATACGTTCGTTCGGACTCATTTCACCATATAATGCATCAATGCGTTTATATTGCTCTTGTGGCTTTGCGCTATGTGACCCAATTGGCGAAAAAATTAACTGTTTTACTTTTTTACTAATGCGCGGTAATCCTTTACCTTTACGTGCAACAATACATGCTTCTACATTACTATTGGTATATCGTCCTAATCCTGAGTAAAAGTCATCTCTATGATAATATGGCCAATCTTCTTTATCTAGGTTAAATGGTATTCGTTTAAATGCCCGCGCGTATAATTTTACCCATACAAACGCAATCGTTACGGGTCTAAAACCCCATTGATGTATGATTGATAGCGGATTATAACTCTCATAAAAACTATCTACTAATTTCGGTAATGTTACCCATATAAAAAGTATACTATCTGGATTAAAAGCTTTCCCTAATGGTATATCATAAAGTTCTTTCATTGTCAAGGTAGGATATGTAATACCGCCGCGTTTCGGATCATTTTGCTGCATATTATCATATTTCCACGGTGGATCAACGATACCAAGTTTATATGTCATTCTATTACTCTTTCTACTTCAACTTGCACTTTATTCTTAAAATAAAGCAATGCTTCTTTTCTAAAATTCCAAGCATCAGGGGTAAATAATATACATGCTTGACTTTTTTCTTTTGTCCAATCCCATATGACATCAATCTCTTGACCTAAATCATCTGCTGGAATAATATCGCCGCAAAAGTATAACTTATCTTCGCCCTTCTGAACAAATACTCTGTGTGTTCCTGTATACATAGTACGTTTCTTTCATGAATAAAAGTACGCCCAATGATCTAGTCATTGAGCGTGTATTAGGGATCGTTGTTTCTTCCCATCATTGGATTCTTGTGCTTACAGAACATTGCAGCGCCCATAATTGTTGAGTAAAACACACAATCACAATCAGGTGAAGTAAATTTAAATGGTTTATCTAGTGGTACAGTCATGTCATTACGTAATTCTTTAAGCGTTCTTGCTTTTCTTACGCCATTTTTACTGCCTTTTGTTCTTGCCATTATTTATGTATTTCCTTATTAAATTCGTCGTATTTAACTGCGCGCATGGGTACATAAAAAGTACGTAAATAATCAGTACGTCGTTGACTTATATTTAAACCCCATGTAATCCAGCATGTAGGCATTTGTGCGCTATCACCTTTTTTAACAAACATTTGCTTTATCTCATCCCATACGGTAATACCCCATCCCATATTCGGCATTTTAAAGTTTATTCTTCGCTCCGGTGATAGTATCTCTATGAAATATGGGCGCGCATTGTATTCTTTAAATAATATTTGAAAGTCTTTCGCAAATGTTGTTTCATATGGTGCAAGCAATGCAAACGGTTTATTATCTTGAAAAGCTTGTTTTAGCCATTTATATTTAATGCTAAATGGCATATTTGTGACTTCAATATCATATAATAGCGGTGTATAGGTAAATCTGTTATACTGCGCGCCGTGTAGTAAGTCTGTACCAAAAACACTGTAACCTTGTGCTTCCATAGTATTTTGTAGTAAACGTTCAGGCCCACATGCACTTTCCCATACAATCCAATCTTTCGGTATATATGGATATAAAGGTTCAAGCGCATGTGGTGGTGTTTGGCATACATCCATCTGATTTACTTTATCAGGTGTTCCTGCATAGTTTGCTTTGGGTTTATTCGCGCGCATTATTAATCCTTTATGTATCTGTATTCTACAATATTAGGAAATGTACTTAAATATCCATTACGTGTGCCGAGCAGCGTAAATACATAAATAGCTTGTGTATGCTGTGTTAGATCAAAATATACATCAGCGCTACGAAAGTTACCATATAAAATACTATCTTCTATCTTTACTGTTTCCGGCGCAGCCGTTGCAACACCTTTATCATCTACACGCTCGATACTTACAAGATAGCGATCTTCATCGTCTATACGTTTAATTGCTGTGGTAAGTACTCGGGCGGTTACTACTTCTTTTTTAAGATTAAAATGAACCTGTACACCTATACATGAAATAAGCATAATCACAACAAATGCGGCTAATATAAATACCCCTAAACGTTGTGAATGACTATACTGTGATTGTCTGTGCTTCATATAAACCTTTCAGTCTTTAAATTGTTTATTCTGTGTTTGCTGAATAATCCAACGTAACATACTTGCAGGGTCAATTAAGTTTCTAAATACTCCATATGTTAAAGCATTTGCTTGTTTGTCTGCCTCTATGGGATCATAGCGCGTTCGCTCAATTGCTACAAGTGCCTGTTTTATATCTAATAATTCTTGTTCTGTAATACTATGATTAATTGCCGCCATGTCCTACCTTTAGTTTGCCTGCGAATATATTTCAGCCATAATGTCAAAACAGCGTAATGCATGATAATACATTTCTGGCGATATATTTTCTAGCGTCATACTGTATCTACCAATCGGATAATCGCCTACGAACTGAAGAAATGCTTTAATAACGAGAAAGTCTGCAAGTGGTAGTTGTTGTAACCATGCACATATTTCCTCTTTTGTATGCTGTGTCATAATTACGATCATTTGATATAGATAACTCACTGATCTTTCGTCTTGATCTTCAATAATGCCGCGTATATTAATTTGATTAAGCATACTCTTACCTTTCTGGTTGTATAAGTTCTATAAATATAATACGTTGATTTGAATTTAAACCGTTTTTTATTTCTGCAAGATTATTTGGATGTGTAATAATATACATAGAGTGCGTATCAGACAGCATCACTTGATAAATACCTTGTGGTGTATTACCCATATTTGCTGCATTTTGTGCAAAAACCTTTGCAGCCTGTTCATTTAGAATCATTATATCTCTCTACTAATAACTGCAACAATCTCAAACGTTGTGTATTCTTCACTTATTTGAGGTAAATGTAAATCAGTACAAATTATATACTGCGCGCAATTTACCCTACAAATATATAATCTACGTATATCGACATGTTGAAAGCGTATACGTTTCCAACGTGCAAGTGCAATTTGAATTGCTTCTTCAAGTGTATTACTCATGCTGTGCTAACATTGTCTGTATTGTTAAATGTTGTGATAATACTCTATATATTTGTGGTCTATTTGAAGGATACAGAAAACACTTATTTACTTCGTAGAATGCTCCACGATAATAAACAACAAATACATCATGTGTTTTACTATATGCATATACAACTTCAATCATAGTTTAATGCCCCAATTCTTTCACTATATCTTTTCTTGGAATGTGTATATAATTCCAGCGCGGGTATAATAAAAGTAGATGTTGTATTTCTTTACATAGCGGCTGTAAATGTTTTTGCTTTACTTGCCAGTTTCCAAGTACTTGATTACGTACAAGTTCTGAATCCCCCTCGATAGAAAGTACACCATAAACTGATACAGGATCATCTATGGTATCACTAATCCACTTTAGTGCAAGAATAAGTGTATGGTACTCTGCCTCATTACTTGTCATATATCCATCAAAGATATGTTTTTCACAATGATACAATAAACCATCATCTGTATATATCTTAAATGAACCATATCCTTTATTTACTGTATAGCCGCCATTGCCACCATCAAAAATTAAGCGTAACATATAATTCCTTTATATTGGCGCTATCTATAGGATTTGAACCTATGATCTCTTACTTACCAAGTAAGCACATTAATCCACTATGTTAAGATAGCATATTACCGCGCGCTTAGTATAATCCATAAAATAAGAAGTATAAATAGCGCAATACCTATACCTTCCAGCATATAATTCTCCTATAGATCATAATACACAGAACAATACACGCATCAATTGGATGTTCTTTAAAATATAACATACTATTCCTTTATAGACTAACTATGATACTTCCCATTCTGTTTATGCTGTATCTTTCTCACGATTTTTCACGTGGCATATAATCTACATACAACGGTGTTACCGTTTCTCTGCGATCATTGCGTCGTGTGCATAAACTACGTATAGGTACAAATGACAGTAACTATTGTTGCTATCTCCCTGCATTTAAGCCTATGCCATTCACACTTTCAGCCCCATGCGCTGTCATACGCTGAAATACCTTACGGTATTTTGCCCTAACGTGCTAAGTTAGGTTTGCACAAGCATTTCTCTGTTTACGCGCGTCATACTACATTACTGCATTATGCCCCCATTTCCGATACATGAGGATGGTTTTAAGGGAATTATAATACCTTGCTGTGGGATAGTTCCTATATACACGCCTGTGTACATTTACAGCTTCATAGTTAGCTTTTTTATTTATTTAACGCTGGCGATAACATAGAACAATAAGCCGCTTATAGTAATGCAGTAATAATTCAGTAGATATGTTAGGATTTGTATTACTTAACCATTCTGCATATTCAGCGTAAGTATATTTAGTATTATCGCCGGTATATGGTCGCCGCGCAATGTCTGCATTACGTTCTAGTTCAATGTTAATATCATTAAGAATAAGTTCCCGCAACATAATTTTAAATCCTTTCTTGTATTGTTTAATGGCGCTGAATACAGGATTTGAACCTATATTACTACAGTACGAAAGTAGCGTACTTCCATTGTACGAATTCAGCATAATGATCAGCCGCGTATTTTATGACACAGCAACTAATCTTCGAGTAATTTTTTAATTTCAGTTGGTACGCCGTCAACACGAACAAAATTGTTTGTAACAAGTGTGGCTTTATATGAATAAAGTGTTTTCCATCCACGTGTAACACCAGCTACACGTAATTTAAAACCGTCTATTGTCTGTATAACCTCATATACTCGCATATAAGCAATTTTCACAGCAGTAGATAGTTTTGTAACATGCACCAAATAATCGCCAACTTGTACAGGTGCGCCGAATGCATCAACTACTTCTCGCATCATTGTAAAAAACCTTTCTTTCTTACGAACTTAAAGGAAAATATTGACTTGGATATAATGTTTCAATACTCTGCTTTATCGGATTAAACCATAATACGACCGATATACGTGCATTTGGTATTTTTTCGCTACCTTCGGGTGCAACAATATATTCACGTCGTATAGTATTACCATATTGATCACATATTGTACGTATATAAAGAAATAATGTTGTGGTATCGTGTGTCATGCGTCGTGCGCAGTATTGTAATGCCTCTGGCAAACTTTCATGTATAAGACTCATTCGTGTTCCTTACTAACGCCAACCAATAATCCAATCATCTTCTATAGTGAGTTCAACAATTTGTTGTGGAGCGGGATCATTTGATGTAAACCCAACATATGTTGCAAACTGCCTAAAACTACGTATATCCAAGTAATATGTAAGTACTGCATTCTGTACAACAAATTCTACAGCATATGCGCCGTCTACCAAGCCGATACGTTGAATACTACCGCGCAGATTAAAACTTCTATTTGACATAGTGTATTACTCCATATAATTATCACGAATAACAACGATACAATTTGGATTGCGCACAATACTAATATGGTCGGGGCGCGTATATACTGTATCTGACTCACGTATTAGGCGTATTTCTATTCTATAGGTATAGCGTATACCTGGCGCATAGCGCGTTGTATATGCTGCTTTTTGTGTCTTAATAATTTCGCCATATGCAAGATTACCAGATAGATTATAGATTACTTTCGCGCCGGTTATAATAGGATAACCAAATGTATCAAAAACTGTTTCATCCATCTTCATATTCATCACATCCATAGATACATGGCACATTCATATCATCTTGAAATTGCCAATACCCTAAAATAGCTGCGCCAATACCCATACCCAAAACGAAAAACAAAATACTAATACCTGCCATATGTGTTCCTTTCACTTTATGTATACTACTACGAATTTGAACAAATGTCAATGCAGCACTCAAGTTACCAATCGTTTATAAAGCCTGCTTTACCCTGCGCAAGTATTTGTTCTTTAATCGTATTCAGATTTAGTTTATATGGATACAATTCGGAAGAATCATCAGTGTTATCAAGCTGCTCTACAATATCAGTCCACTCCACTGTAGCATAACGATCTTTGTAAAAGTCATCATACCACGAAACATTATTGAGCGCTGGTATATGTGTAATATATGAATCCAAGTCTAGTAAAGATGCTTTACATGCCAAATAATATATACGCCAACGCTGTTCTAGTGGATACTGCTGATCTGCTATATATGCAATAACGGTGTCCTGTAGTATCTGGCGTTGCTCTACAAATACGGTAATATCATATGCTATACTCATGTGTTATTTCCCTTCCATCTCTATTTCTTCTAGTCTATCACGTTTTTCTTTAATGTCAATAGGCAATTTCTTTGTACCGTCTGTAGTAATGAATTATTTTCTAGGAAGGCTTCTAAGCAATAAAAAAGCACTATCCATAGTCTGATACCAGAATCAATGAATCGTGCCTTAGAACGTCTCTCAGTGGCTTTGTGTGTCAATGTGAAAGCGGCGGTAATGTACCATCTAATAGAAGTGCATAAAGTAATGCTTTATCTTTTTCTATTTGTTGTATATGTTCTAGCGCGCTGCTTATTACTGGCAGATTTGTAGTAAAAATAGTACGAATAACCTGTGCTATCAGTCGGTGTTCTTTTTGTACATGATCATCATCACGTAATTGAATGTAGTGAATCCAACTACGAATTGTACCGCTCATATATAATGTGGTTTGTGTTGTAAGCGGTAATATAAAGCGCGCAGTTTCTTTTGCTACATCAGCAACTAAAAGTGTTGTATATAACCATTCGGAGTATTCTAAGTATTCTTTAATTAGTTGACTTGCTGTTGTTTTATTTATTCCATCATATGCACGTACTACAGGATCAAATATTTCTAAACTGCTTTGTCTGTTCTTTTGCGCCTGTCTACGTAATTCTATTGGTTCAAATGCAGTTGCTTTACTGTACCGCTGGCTATACTCTTGAAAACTAAAACTTCTATGGCGTAATATTTGTGCAGCAATAGCCCTACTTGTCGTAATACGTACTGTCATTGTACCATGCTCAAATGGCGACCAATGCTTATTTTGGATAAGGTATGCAATTAGTTTTGCGTAATCAGGATTATCTTGATTGTTTGGATTACTTACCCGCGCTATTTTCGCAATAAATGCTTCTGTATTTGGTGTGATTGCCTCTAGTGTTACATCCATTATTATTATCCTTCTATTATATCATGTGTTTTTAATGAAAAATTAGTACAATATGATCGTGCTTTGTGTACACCAATAGTGCGTAAGCGCGGTATTGTACTAATTTTACGTACAAACTGTGTATCAGTGTATCCGCTGTGATATTCTAATGCTTCAAATATCCGTAATAAGACTTCTTCAACATGTTCTGTTGTACTTTGATACATCAGTGCTATTTCATGTGGTTTATATCCATAGACATATTGAATAAAATACTTGCGCTCGACTTCATTACATACACGTAATACCGTAATAATGCTTTGTTCTAAATCTACACGATTATCAGGATCACGGATGCGGTCAAGCGCATAATCTAATATAAGTTCATGTATTAATGCTGACATTTATTCTTCATCTTCGATTAACTTATGTGCATATTCACCATAACATAGTGTATAGAATGAACATCGTTTCATACATGTATCATCTAATAGTTTTCTCGGATAGAGAGTATTTATTAACATACCCCGCATATCTTCAATAAGTTGTGTTATTTTATCGGCATAATTTGTATATACATCAACATCTATTAAACGTGCGGTGCGTAAATGATTCCAAACTACTCTTTGCGGTAGTACACCTTGTATTTGTTGTATGGCCCATGCATATAGGATAAATTGCGGGTCATGATTTACTGCATTTTGATTTGGTGCATATGTTGCGCTTTTATGGTCAACAATCATTCCACTTGCATCTAATAAATCAATAACACCTGTGATATTTACAAATGGATTCTCTGCATTAGGAAATGGTAGTGTAAACTTATATTCTACTTCAATTGGTGTAAATTGACTCCAATTAAATGTATTTAATATATCTTTACCTACTTTCATTGCGCGCGGGTAATAATCCATCATGTGTACAGTATAGTTGTTTGTTTCCCATTCTTCTAAGGTATCAACCATTACACGTTGAAATGTACCTGTAGCAGATATACCTTCTCGATAATAAACTTCTATAGCTTTATGTAATGCTGTACCTAATAAAGCCGCAATATTTCTATGATCTTCGGGACGATCAGCGCGGATACCTTCATATTTATATTTATATTGTCTTGCACACGTTCGATATGTTTTAATTTTACTTGCGCTAACAACGGGTAATCCTTCTTTACTTCTATCAATTGACAATGTGTTTTTCCTTTTGTGTTTGATGTGGGCAATATCCCCATGCACCAAATGATTGATTGCAATTATGGCATAATACCCTATATCCTTGTGGGTAGCCCTCTCTTTTTAATTTTTGATAATATGGTACACCACCAGAGGCATACTTTGAATTATTACGGCGCGCTATATTCCCTTGTCCGTCAATATGATCAATCGCAAGAAATTCAATTGTTGATTCACCACAACATGCACATATACCGCCATAGTGTGTAATTGTCTCTTGCTTTATACGCTTATTGTATGCTTTGCGATATACTTGTCTTTGTGTCTGTATTTCAGTCATATACTCGTACTTCTACATGCTTACGTTGTGCGTATGTAATCATATCATACGTACCTTTGGATTGTGCTAAAGGAAATGCGATAACAATAATGTCTGAATGATTACAACGCAATAACTCAGCATCTAACATTTGTTTATTACGTATCGGGCCAGCGGCTTTACCATAGGTTTTCCAATCTGCTGCATACCGTTGATAATGACGTTGATGTAACACAGTAGTATAAATTTCAAATCCGATAGTATCAGCACCGCGCGCTTTACCGTCAACAAATCGAAAGTCACCTAACTCTTTTTCAAGCTCACATAATACTGTTTGTATCTTTGCACGGTCTGTATAATCTCTTGAACCCGTAATAATAACTGTTTTCATCGCTTATGCCTTTCTTATGCAAAGTCATGTAATAAACGCATTCTATAATTTGCTGCATTAAACATACTACGCATAAATTCAAGCGCTTTTACTTCAGATTCAATAATTGCATATTCTGCTTCTAATTCTGCAAGATCATCTTTTAATCTTGTGGTAGCATTTAACTTTGCTTTCTTAGCCTCATTACTTCGCGGCTTATCTATTTCGGCGGTAATTCCATCCTCTACGCGAGTTATTTCACGCTCTTTACGCTTAATAAGTGCTTTCAAGCGTCCAAACTCTTTGTACATCGTATGCATTTCATCAAAATCTGGTGGGTTATTAACCCATACCTCTAACTTTTGTTGAAGAGCGTTTGTAACATCATTACTCATGCTGCATAGCCTCAATTACTTTCTGCTTTATTTCACTAATAGGAAATTCTCTTAAAGCATTTGCTTCACCATGCGCTTTGATACCATTATATTCATATCTGCCTTTACTCGTTTGATTTACAATGAAATAATCTAACGCCAAACTGAATATATGTTGTGCTGTATCAATACCTGCGCCGTGTTCTATTTCATAACGTACTTTTTTGCCAATTGCGCCTTGTTTATTCTTACTTACAAATGCTTCAATAGTCATGCGCGTATCTTTACGCTCAATTCGTGCAAGTTCGATTGTTAACTTAATAATATGCTTAATAATACGCGCACCATATGGTTTCTTCTCTGTACGTGCCATAGGACGCATATCACTGCGCCATTGATTAATTAAGATAACTAAACAATCTACATCATCTGCTAATTGATTACAGCGTTTTAAAAATCGGCCAATAACACTTGCCTCTGATGCTATTTTAACATTGTCTTCAAATGTTTTATCTTCTTCGCTTTTAGGTATAATCATTGCAATACTATCAATAATTATGCACTGTATACCTTCGATTAATAACTGTTCTGTAATATCAAATGTTTGTTCTGCAAATGGTGTTTTGACAATAAACAACTTAGATGTATCTACACCAAGCGCAGCAGCATATTTTGCATCATAAGTGCGCTCAAAATCAAGAAAAGCGGCGTTAATCTCGCGCCCATTTGGTAATGTTATGCACTTTAAACGGTGCTGATTTTCCGCGAGAATATTATAGGCTAATGTTGTTTTACCTGTGGCTTCATCTCCAATGATTTGAATAATACCGCTTTCTAATCCACCACAATCACCAAATGCTTTATTAAGTGCAAGTACACCTGTAGGAAATACTGTACGCATTGATCTATCAGCATCTCCAAAGGTTAAGTATTCATCATGCTCTTTCATAAGTCGAGCCAATGTATCTTTTGCCATAACTTTACAATCCTTATCTATTATGTATGTATACTATATCATGCAATAATGCCCATGTCAACTTACTTATCATATCGTTGACTTACTTGCGGTGAAACGCTTGTGCCTTCGTATAAACCTACATCATGTGCAACGGTCGGTAACGTTTCTTTTATTGCCCGTTCCATACACTGTTTAACACATGCTTTTGCAATATCTATATAACTATCAATAGATTCAACAATAATTTCATCATGTACTGTAACAATAATCCGTGCTTTTTTGCGGTCTAATTGCTGCCATATATACCATATAGCGAGTTTAGTCATAGTGGCCGACGTTCCCTGAATAGGGGCGTTCTGACCTTCGCGCATTGCTGCAAGTTTTTTCCACTTATTCAAAAACCATGCACGATCCCAATTACGCCGTCTTCCCCATGCATCGGTAACATAACATAATTCTACTGCTTTTCTAGCATTGGATTGTAAATATGCAAAGGTATCAGGAAAGAGCGCAAACCATTTTTCAATTAATGTATCTCCCTGTAGTGCATCAATCTTATATCCTACAGCTGCAAGCATAATATTTAATGTTTCAGCAATATTTCTCCCTGTAGTGCCGTAAGCAATACCATAGGATAATGTTTTTGCAGCATCACGCCAAAGTTTATGCGGGTGTTTTTTTTTGTTATATCCTGATACCCAAGAACTGCCTTTACTACTTCTGTGTGAATATCACCTTTCAAGATCATTTCCATCAGTTTTTTATCACCGCTATTTGCAGCAAGAATAACTAACTCAATACCACTATAATCAGCTATGATTAATGATCTTCCTGGCGACGATTCGATACACTTACGTAATGAATATGCCCCTAATCCTAAAGCCGCAAGCTTTTTATCATTTGGCAGGTTTTGAAAGTTTGGGCCATTACTTGAATATCTGCCTGTTGCTTCTGCGCCTAAACTATTATAATACGGGTGTACGCGCTGTGTAACTGGATTAATCGCGCTTATCAATCCGTGTATATAGGTTGAAAGTAATTTCCGTGCGCCCTTTAAAAAGGCATCAGCGCGAAGAAATGGATTATCAAGTATTTCGTAGAGTTCTAATGCATCAGCCACTTCGGTATCTTCTATTATTTCGTGATAATCAATTTCCCAATCTTTGTATTTCTTACCTTTCTTTTTGCGCTGTAACATATCCCAACGCTGTACTGCTTTCGCGGCTAATGATGATTTACCTTTATCTTGTATATCAATACCAAGTTTTTGAAATAATGCTTGCATTTGATCACTGCTGCCGGTATTGACTACCGAATATCCATCACGTGTAAATAGAATGGTTTCTGCTACGCCTGCGCGAATAAACATATCTTGTAGGGCTTTATCGGCAAGTTTTACAAAGTGTTCAAATGGTGCAATCATTGCTTCGAGCATACTTTTATTTACAGTTACGCCAGTATATTCCATCATCGCTGTTGGCGCGATGATATTCATTTCAAGTTCATACACGCGCTCAAGTTTCTTCTTAACAATATCCTCCATCTGTATAGGGTATGTCATAACCGGGTATACTGCATCCATTGCAGAATATTGATATTGTTCTTCGGAAAACACTACATCACTTTTACCAATAAATTCAGCGCGCGTTGTCTTATCCACATCGATCTGTAATCGGCGCAAAGTAACATCTTTTAGTGTATGTTTTAATCGTAATCCTGCATGAATTAATCGCTCAGTCAACATAACATCATGCATAGCACATAGTTCAATACGTGCAAAATGATAAAAGAACTTATATTCATACGTAAGATTATGCCCTATTTTTAGAGTAGCAGGATTTTCAAGTATTGGTTTTAAGTCTTTTATTGCACCGATACCAAGTTGTGTTATATCAACAACATACGCCGTTATTCCATCATACAATGATATAAGAAAAGGCGTATACGTGTACGGATCTAGTCCTGATGTTTCAGTATCTACACCAAGTAATTTTGCTGTTTGTAATGCTCGAAGCATCGCAGTATAATCTGCGCGCGTTGTAATAATCTTTATATTCATATATGCTCCAAACGTATGTCAATCACAAATGAACCAACGGTTATGCGTATACCGTCCATGATTGGTGCAACTTGTGTATCATCAAAACAAAATTGAAGATCACCACTATCTGTATGAATACTGAATAATAGTGGTGATCTTTGCTTACCATCGGAATCTGTACGTTTATTCGGCGCGTTTTTTAATCCTGTGGTATTACACAATGCAAGTTCATATATACGCACATTGGTTAATATGTGTTTATCAAATGTAATTGTACATAACTTTTGTATGTAGGGTGCAAATAACTTTTGATACTGCTCTAATATCGGCTTAACTTCGCTTTTCTTTGTAAACATACAAAATCTTCCTTATAATTCACGTACACATTCTTTGAAACTCTCAAACTCTAGACATATGTATTCTGAGTCAGGTAATTGTACTCTAAATCCGCGCAATCCTTCATGTGTGTGCATACATCGTTGTAATTCCTTGTGAGTTAACGTATAACCAACACGTAATTTTCCAGCTTGAGTAGTGCGCCAATCATAGACTTGCGCGGATTCTGCAAGAACTTTTAATGCATTTGTTACAGTATAACGCTGTACTAATAATTCAACGGTCTGCATACGAATAAAAACATAATCTATTTTAATTGTGTGAAAATGAATTACCATTACTGCAAATTTAGCATTCATTGAACGCGCTTCTTCATGTATTTTTGGAAACCATTTGAATTGTGCATATAATGATGGATTATCATCTAATGTGCGCGCAGCACTCATTTTACATTCAATAATATATGTGCCTGGATTATTATACAGTGGTATTTCTACGTCACCTTTATATTTTGCGGCAGCACCACTCATAGGTACACGTCTACCACGTAATTGTGCTGCAATACGTCGCTCCATTGCTTTAGAACGTTGCTTGTTTAGATTATTTTGTTCTTTCCGTGTACGTTCTAATTGTGTTATACTTGTTAACGGAGGATGTCTTATCTTTACTGGCTTCTTTTTTATATCCATAACTTATGATGTCTCTACAAATCTCTGAAATGGCCCATGTAAAAGTAATGGAGTTTTTCTACCTGCTTTGCCACCACGATTCTTATGCCATGCAATGTGAATATTAGTAACACTGCCTATATCATCAGGATCGGCTACAAGTTGCATAATAACATCTGCGGCTGCTTGTACTTCACCGCTACCGCGAATAATATCAACACCTTCACCAGCACGATTTATTTGACTTAATACAATAATCGTGATATTTTCTTTCTTTGCAAGTGCTTTTAGTACAATACCAATCTCACCGAGATCATTGTTATCATTGCCTGTAGGATGATGATTAATTAACTGTAAATAATCAATACACACAACACGTACACCATGTTGTTTCACATGCTTTCGTATTTGATACACAATGTTTGCAAGTGTTAATTGACCATTATCAATAACATACATTGGAAGTTGCTGCAAGTCAACAAGTTTATCTTCAATTGCACGAATTATATCATCATCGGTATTCCATTCAGATTCACCTTCTGGACGATCATATGCTGTGACAAAGTTAAAACTTGCAATCTCATTAGAATCAATACTTAATTCATCTGCTATATGTTTTGCAATAAGTTCTTCTTTAGCCATTTCTAGTGATATAAATAATGATGGTGTCTGTATCAACTGACCTGTTGCACTAGCAATATATCCTTTGGCCATTGCTTTTTGACTATTTAACCAAAGAGTCGTTTTACCAGATCCTACACCACCAGCGATTAATACTAATCCACGCGGTTTCCATTCCCCGCCCATTTGTCTATCAAGTGTTCTAAATCCTGTTCTTGCAAATACATATTGACCGCTTCTTTTCGCTGCAAGATCAGCAAGGAAAGATTGTGCGCCTAATCCTAATCCAGAATCTTCATCTGCAATTACCGGGTCAATATCCATAAGTAATTGAATAGCTTCATCACTTGGATCATAATCTTCTGAAAGTTCTAGTAATTGTTTACCAATAGTCTTCAATTGACGTTTCTTAGCCAAACGTGCTAATTGGTCGAGTAGTGTAGTTAAATCACCATTCGTTGCGGCAGTTAATTGTCCAGGTACGTTACCATGCATAAAATAATCAATACCTTCATACGTTATAATACCGTATTTCTGGAATGCTTTTTGCATAGCTTGAAAGACTGATATGCGCGTACCCGTTAATAAGGCCGAAGATACCCTATTAATATAATCTCTATTTTGTGGAATAAGAAGTTTATTAAGAAAACGCCATTCTATCTCTTGTACATCCACATCAGTTGTCATATGTTCTATTCCTTTATTATATTAGAACGATTGTAACGCATTCCATTGTTCAAATGATAATGCATTAGTGAGTAATGACTGTAATAAGTTCGGGCCGTATTGTAACAAAAATGTATCTAGTTCTGCTTTAGGTTTATTATAATCAAGCGGTAATACCGCAACATACAAATCCTCAATATATGTATGAAGGGTACATATAGCCGCACGTATATCTAATTGTGTATCTGGTTTTCGCTCTGTATCAAAAACAACAATAACTTTCTGTTTTGGGATAAAACCTTTTCGCCAGGATGTAATACCTGGCAAGGCAATAGTAGGAAAGCCATATTGTTGCGCAATAAGAGCCTTTATTTCTCCCTCAGTTAGTAGCACTGGCTGATCTTGTTCCATAGAGTAATTATAAGGATAAATCGCGCCACGATAATATACACCGCCAAATGGAGACTTATATCGTAATTCTTCATCTGGATCAATTGCACGCGCACGTATATCAGTAACTATCTTTCCATGTGTTATATATGGAAATGTTATACGATGTGCAAGAAATGCTTTTTGATGTATTGCTAACCCGGCTTCTTCAGCAATATGTGATTTATACAGCGGATGTGTGCCTGAAGGACAATAGCCTAGTTTATACTGTTTAATTGTAGAGTCAGTAAATCCACGTGAATATAGATAACGAATAGCCTCTGGTGTTAGTGCGCTATGATAATAGTGAGCAACATCGGTATATAACTGGCGTATTTCTTGAATATATTTGCTGCGCTCTTGTTTTTGATAGGTTTGTGTACCATCGCGCGCAATATAATGACATGATGCACGAAAACAATATTGTAGCCCATTGCGCGGTGTAACATATAATGAATCGTGTAAACATTTAGGGCATGTTGTTTTGTATGCCTTCATTGTAAATACCTTGTTATAAAAAATTACTGGATAGAATAGTATCTATCCAGTAATGACTTGATTTATTCCTTGGTTTCATACCGATAGGTATAGATATTAATCAAACAATTCTTCTTCATCATCTTTTTTAATTGATGGAAATAGACTTATACCGTATTGTTCTACCAATTCGTTGAAGTCTTCATCAGCCAGTAACCGCTCGATCATTTCATCAGGCCACGGAGTTAACCATGTTGTGAGATCATATCGCGGCATTAAAGCAACTGATGGATCAAGCGGCTTAAAGTTTGATGTAGCGGTAATTGTACGTCGTGTATCTTTTTCGACGCCAGTTACACGCAATTTCAAATCAAACTCAGGCAAACGTCGTATCAAACCATCTGAATCTTCATTATCAATAGCCTGATCTGCAAGTTGCTGGAATAGGTGTTTACCTCCTGGCTTTCCATAACTTCCTTCAAGAATACGAACTGCATTCAATGGTTCAGCCTCTAAGGTTACAGGTGGTACTTTATCTTTATCTTCGATAAGTTTACCATTTGCGCTACCCGCTTGCAGATTAAATACACGTGCTTGACTCTCATACCATAGCCCTGTTTCTGTGCGCTTTACCAATGACATGTCATATACATTGATCGCAAACAGCGTTTTGAATACTTGACGTTCTTTCGCATCGTTTTTTGTGCCTTTTGGTTGTGGCCAATGCTTGTCAATATAATTCCATAATGGGTTATTCCAACGTCGATCAATATCAAAAATAAGTCTACGTGGCTTCTTTACACCATCTACCATTACTTGCCACCATGCGGCCAAAAACGATACTTCAGATTCAGGTTCAGGTGCTATAAGAATTGCACCATCTTTCTTATTACCTTCTCGAAGGGGTTTACCATTTGGTGACAATCGAGGCGTAAGTGCTACTTCACCATTTTCAATTTCAGGCAATATACGGAACAATCGAGTACCGCTACCTGTAGGCATGAAGGGTGATACAAATACTTTCGTTTCCCCGCTGGCTGTTTCAGCCGCTTTCTGTTTTGCACCAAGTTCTTGAGATTTACTACCAAATGCCATGTGATTCTCCCTTGCTTTGTGTCTAAGACACAGAATATATGAATACTGAAGGCATCCGTTTTTACTGGATGTGAGCGCAGTATACCACGGTTTTTATTGAAAGTCAAGCAATAAAAAAAGCGCCCCTATTACATTGTATAATAGGGGCTTATTTTCTAGGAAGGTTTCTGAGGGCTTAAAAATGCGTATCCATAGTCTGATATGGATTTGCTTATTCGACCGCTGTACGCCCTTCCTGTGGCGTTACAGAGGCAGTATCAATGGGAGGTATATGTGCAGGTACAATAACTTTAAGTTTTGAGTCAAACCAATTAATCTGCACTAATAATGTACCATAATGATCTAATAATCCTTGTAGTACATCGTGTACATCTTCTCCAAAAAACATTTGTGGATTTTGTGTATTACCTTCAAATTTAAGTACTAAATCAAAAGGCAATCCTTGTACACCTGTATCCGTCATTTAATCCTCTACAGTATAACCGAGCGCTGGTAATAGTTCTCGGAATAAATCGTTTATTTCATCTAATACAATTTTACGTATAGTTGAATCGGTTCTTTCTGCTAATTCTAAGCGCGTTAAAATTTGTTTTATATACTTACCACGCATATTTTCAAGGTGTCGTAATAATTCGTCAGTGTTCATGTGCGTCCTACGTTTATTTTGAAAATGGTATCAAATTGTTTTGCTATTTCATACCATGAATATTTCTTTTGTGTTGCTAAAGCATAACCTGCTTCAGCAAGATGGTTTCTATAGACAGTATCTACATATATTGTTTCTAAGGCATCTATGGTACTTTCAGGCGTTGGTATTCCTGCGCGCGTATTTAATCCTTTTGGATTGAAATATGGAATATTACTAATTTCAGTGTAATGTACACCACCATTTGCCCATTCACCTAATGCACTGAATCGCGGTACAATCATCGGTATCTTCATTGCCATGCGTTCGTGTACAGTTAATTCCCATCCACCGCCCATTGTACATGTTAATCCTACATCTGCTGGTGCATATACCCACGGCATAAGATCTATTGGTAATCCGTGTGCGGGTGTAATATTCGGCGCAGTAATAATAAATCTATTACGTATACCAAAAGCATCAATCAATTGATCAATATTCCATCCCTCATCTTGTAATGCACCATGATAATGTATCTTTACTGTATCTGGTTTATTTGTCTTTTTTACCCATTCACTAAAATAGAATAAGTCGAGGTCAATACGCTTGCGGATTTGATTGCGCCCGGTTGTATTTACAATAAACCAATCTAACGGAAAACCATTCTTCTTTCGCGCTTCAGCACGATTCAGTGGTCTATATAGTTTTGTATCTACTCCATGTGGAATTACATGCGTTTGTACCGTATCTGGTAAACCAGATAACTTCATTTGATCAATACCAAATTGAGTATATCCTATAATATGATCAAATACTGCTAATGGTTCAACAAAGTCAGCATTGATATTTTCTGCGTCGATTGGTATATATGCTACTTTTAATCCTTTGAACTTTGCAAGATGATCCGCGTAGTATGAAGATATTACCCACGGATCATTAATGCACAGTACAATATCTGGTTTAATCGTATGTAATAATTCTTGTACGCGATGTATGCCATATAAATCTCCCTGTACTCTTGCAGTAGGGTTATAAAGTTTCGCGCGTTGTTGTATACGATGTGGATCACCATAATAATTAAGAGCTAATACAGATATATCATATTTTGTATATAACTGATCAATGAGATTGTGACTAACATTTGCAAAACCTGTATCACAGGCAGCATCAGCCATAATAAATAGTTTCTTTTTTGTTATTCCCTTTTGCATATTCCTTATCCTTCTATTACAATATCCCTAAATGAACATGTAACACTATTTGACCCTGACTCACCAGGATCAACGCCAACACATAAAAATTCAAAAACATATCCTTTCGTAAGATCACTTTCCACTTCAGTACATACATAATCTATGCATATTGTACCAATATGTGTTTCAGCATTATATTCTTGATGCAGGCATTTCTACAGCCATAACTATTTCACTATCGTTTAGTTTCTGTACTTCACTTAACGATGAACCTGCGGGTATTGTAAATGTCCGTCGATTAATTCTCATTTATATAAACTCCGTTAATTGTGGTATATATCCAATAGGAAATTCTGATCGTAGTGGTTGTGCAATACGACTCTTTAAATAATCTTGTAATGCTTGTAGATCATTAGAAAGTAGTTTACTGAGTCCGCGCTCAACTCCTAAATTATTATACCGTATATCTTCTGTACCCCATGCAAGAAAATCTCCAACATTACTGCTTACTTGTGCTTTTCGTAGTAAATAAACTGCCGCGAGGATAATTGCTTGTTCATCTGGTGATTCTACAAGAAGTGCAGGATCAGCAGTAAATACAACATATGGATTGCGAAAAATACTACCTTCAGTGATTGTTGCTGGTACATCTGCTTGTCCATGTAATGAATTAATGCGTATATATCCTACAGGTACATTTGCTGGTTGTGGTACTATCTTTGCCGCTGTTGTATATACTTGATATTTACCATTCCAATTTCGTTGTAAATAACGAACGGCTGATATTGCAGCTGTACGTATAATTGTATCACTAAAAATAGAACCATCAAAATCACCAAATTGTAAACGTATGTCGGGCAATAAGTAATCAATATTTGTTGGTTCAGTATAAAATGTAACATTTGTTGACATTATGTTTTTTCTTCCGATTGTCGTAACTCAAGATACTTTATTAAATCTGCTGTTGATATATCTTGAAGTGCATTCTGTTGTTGCTGTTCTTCTAACTGTGGTATAATCGTGTGTATTGCACGTAGTATTGCACGTAAGTTTGTCGGCGTGCCTATTACTTGCACTTCGCCCGAATCAAAAAATAAGATACCGTGTATCATGATTGCCTCCGTATGCATATGTATTCTCTCTGTTACTCCTATTTATAACAGAGAGAATACTAAACATTACGTTAATAAACCGTAATTACGTGCGGCTGTCCATAATGCATTTAACATATCGCGTTCATTTGATGAATATGTTAAATCTGCTGTCGCTGCACCACCTGTCTGCCGTGCTACAGGTGTAACTCCGAAAAATCCCATCCCTGTATTATTAAATACAAGACGTTTATTACCGTTTAGCCAAAAGTTCATTGAACCTGCATTTTCTACAACAAATTGTAATGCACCTGTACCTTTATGATATAGATCTGTATTAGCATTCGCGCCGGTATTATTACGCATAATTCGGAATGCATAATCTGTATTTGTATCATCTGCTACAAGGTCAAGGTATGAGTAACGATTACCTGAACCACCTTCACCTATCTCTAATCCAATGGTTTCACCAGAACTAACACCAGCAATATACACCGTCTTATGAAATAATGTTGTACCAATTGCTTTTATAATAACTGCGGGGATTGTATCATCATAGTCTGTATAAAATTCAATTGCATCAGGATCAGTTGTATTTGGTGCGTATCCTGTTATTTTTGTTTTAGCCGCATATAATTCAGCTTCAGCATAGTTTGTTGCTGCGCCCGTTAATACTAATGCTGCTGTTTCTGCTTGTAAGTAAATGATAGGCGTTCGTGATCCACCTGTATTTGCTTTAATATTGAAATAATTTAATCCACCGGCATAATTCGTATATGCTGATGCAATAATGTTATTTACATTATCTGTCCATGTTAATGCATGTTGTGTACTAAATAGACTTGGCGAGGCTTTTATATTTAATCCACCGCTACTTAATGTAACATTACCCGCACCCGCTTTCAGCACACCATCAGTATCTAATGTAACTTGTTCAATACCTGCATTATAGGTACTTAATTTACCAATATTACTTACATTGAATATCTTTAATCCAGTATTAGGGCTACTAAATGTACCTGTACCTTGATATATACCACCAGCAACACCAATATCAAGTACATCATCAATATGGGCAGAACCTATATTTGCTGCAATTGCTGCTAAATTTACTGCAAATATTCTATCAGCATTTATACTACCAGCGCGGATATTCAAACTTGTAATTTCTTCTGCAAGTAAATCATCAGTTTCAAGTAATCTGCGCGGATATAATAATCCGAAACGATATGAACCAAATCCTATTCGATGAAAAATACGGATATTTCTTGCTTCAACAATTGTCGGGAATTGTACGCGCTCTAATGTAGGATCTGACGCAAAGAATGCATTTGTACGTGCATCAGTTTCATTTGCGTATTCTGTAAGTTCAATTGTAAATGATCGTCCAGCGGGTGTAACAACTGGCCCTGAGAAATATCTATAGGTCAGATTATCGGTTGTTGTGCGAATATAAATAAGTGCATTATTAAGTAATAATGAATAACGCATAACACCATAACGATCAATTAATGGCCGCTCAATATTTGTCCAGTTCCAAATGCCGCTACCTGTACTTGGATAATCTACAGATGTTGCTGTGTTTGTATCTTTTAATGCCGCAAGTGTACTTTGTGTATTATTTAAATTATCTGTGTAATATGCTTCCGCACGTAATTGATCAATATTTAATGTATCAATCATTATACCACTTGCAGTTGTATATGGTGAAGATCGATCAAATACATCAGTGATACGTACTTTTACAGTATATAGATCACTCGTTGTGATTGGTACAACGATAGTTGCATCTTTCGTTTTTGATTGATGTGTGATAATACCACTTGCAGTTGTTATCGTCCATTCGTAGTGATCAAAATCATGTATAACTGTGTTACTTAATAAACTTGCGGTTATACCTAATGTTGAAAATCCTATAACAGTAGATAAGGTTAGTACACCGCTAGGTGGTGGCATATTTATTGCAGTGCCACTTGCTGCGGTACTTACTTGCGTTAATTTATCTTTACTCTGTAGTGTCCATGTTAATGCATAATCACCACTTGTCAATGTTGGCGTGTGTTGAGCAAGATTGGTTTCATACCGATATGTAAAACGTGTATCTTTTGTAGTAAATGTATTACCGTCAATTGTAAGATTATAACTATCTGCATTTGGCGCGGCAAGCCAACTTATCGTAAAGTCTGCTGGTGCTTTTCCAGTATCATTATCCCATGTTGTTGTAATTGTATTTGGTGTTGTCGGTAATGCGGCAGTAGCCGTTACTGTAACTCCACTTGACTCTACATTTGACCACGATCGACCAATAACATCTATAGATACATTCTTTGTCGGATTATTACTTGTATAATAAATATTCTGTTCTGCTGTAAATACAAAACGTTCACTTGCTGTATAAAATGGCCCTGCAATTAAAATAGTGCGCAGATTATTATAAATAACAACCTTTGTATCTTTATATACTTCTGATACTGGCTTTTCCCATGTAATAACAAGATCAGAGTTTGTAAAATTTGCAATAACACTTTCAGGATCAGGTGGTACTGTTAAATCAGGGTCAGTTGTTACAGATAATGTAGAACTAAACGCACTAAATGTACCACCTTGTACTGCCTGAACGCGAAAATAATATGTTGTTTCTACTTTTAACGCATCAATTGTTGCGTTTAATTGATTTGCTCGCTTACGTTGTACATCGGTAAAGACACTACTCTCTGACCATTCTACATTATAATAATCTGGTGATATGTTTGGAGCTTCATTCCAAGACAACGCAACAAATGCAAGCGGTGCTTGTGTACTTCTTTGAATACCCTGAGATACAAGTATTAATGTATCTGGTGGCGGTATACTTTTTGCTGCTGGTGGCGCAGTTTGTTCTTCTTGTAATAGTGGTAAACCCCCGCCCACATTACTTGTTCTAATGTCAATCTTACGTAATGGTTGATTTTTTCGTATTCCCATAATATATTATCTCAAATGCTCAGCGGCATAATGTAAATCCGCACCAAGTACATAATAAATCATGCCGGGTTGTAATGCTTTAAATTGATCTAAATAAAAATAACTTTGTGATACTTTATCGCCGTCTAGTAATTCTTCCTCATATTGAAACTTATATTCCCACAAATCATTAGGTTTTGCATCAGTTTTTACTTGTATGGTTGTTGCTCCATAGGCTATACGTATTCCTTTACCTTTAACCCATAGTACATCACCCGCGCGATATTTATTTGCAATGAATGTTGTTTCCCAATGTTGATTCTGACCATCATCAATACCATATGGCCCACGAAACATATACCCGCGATCATAAATGCTTGCCTTTGCCACAATATTTGTATATGCGTTGTCTGTAATCGTTGCAATTGCATTTAATCGCGTTTTTATTGTAGAATATGATGACATTTCTAACATATTACTTGTGGCGGGTGTTGCATTTAATGTATATGTACCGTCAATTCCTATGGCTAATGGCCCACTTGATATACGACTAAAAATAAAGCCCCCATTACCATCACTCGAACCGGGAGTATGTACAACTTCTTCTAATGTACCTAGATAATCAGTATCCCAAGATAATCCACTTCCAATACCATCTACATTAATATCATAGATAGCATTTTCACCTTTACCAAGTGGGCCATAATTCCACGTAACACCGCCAATAGTTAACCGTATACTTGCACTAATATGTTGACAGAAATAATAAATACGTGTTTTAAATCTATTATTTTGATTTGAGAATTTTACACGGAAATATCGGAACTTTGTATATTTTGGATTACTTGTACCCATCCATTGTGTTAATGACATTTGTAATGGATATGGCATATGTGCTACACGGTTTGCTAGATAATCTAATGCATTACTCAGTTGATTCAGGCGCGTAGCATTAATTGTACCAAATGTCGGTACACCGGGCCATGTACCTGAATTAACAGAACTATATGGAAAAGTATAGGCATCAAATACGAACTGTTCACCATTACTTGCATCACCGCCTGTACCTACTTGTATTGGTTTTACATCTACTGATATAATTTGATAGTCTACATAATCTCGTGTATTAATAGGAACATCAACAGTAGTATAGCCGCCAACATTTAATCCACCAACAGCTGCATTATATCTATGGACTTCAACACCATCAAAATAAATTACAATGTCATGTGTACCCATACCTGAATTTTGCTTACTCCAAATAATAAAGCGCGCAGTTGTTAATCCAGTACGATATTGAAATCCACCTTTAAAGATATATCCATTATTATTTGTAATGTTTATACCACGATGAATATTATGTACATGTAATCCACGTACTGCGGCAGTTTTAATTGCCTCGGCATTATTCCGCAAAATGTTAATATCCGTCGCTGATAATTCCACATTGTCATAAAATAAAGGACTATCAATAAATGTACGAAGACTAGGCATAATTTTATCCTTTAATAACTCAAATACTTAATATCGGAATCAGAGTATGTTTGTCCGATAATTAACATTTGGCCGCGATTTGGTAAATTTGAGACATGAACTAACTCAACTTGCATTGTTGTACCAAGATCTTGATGTGCAATACGAATAATGCGATATAAAGCATTTGTATCATAGGTTAAATTATATTGTGATGTTAATTGTACAATTTCACCTACATAACGATCAGGGTCAAATATGCAGTTAGATAACGTAATAATGGGTTTACCTTCTACATAGAAATCATAAATCATTCGCGCAAGTCTTTCAGCATGTGCTTGATTTTGAACGTATGGATTATTCTCTATCTGCCGTTCTGGTATATCTGTGCCATATACTACAGTTTGATCTTCTGTTACACCTAATGGCTGACCTTTTATTGTTATTGATGATAATAACATCGGTGAATATAGATCAGAGTTCCAAATACTGATAATAACTTGCTGCGCATTTTTAGTTATGTCATTTACACCGGGCGTTATACTTCTACCATCAAATAAAGATGCTTGCATTGTATTCACAGCAGTAATGGTATTGTTTGGTATTAATCCAATATAATCCCATATTGGATTATTTGGTGTTAATTCTATATCTTTTGTTTCATTCGGTGCAAAAAAACGTGGTGTTGTATCTTCTAGTATTTGTTGCTCAGGTTCTATTCTTCGTGGTGTATAGGTTAAACTTATACGCCCTACACGTTCTTTTGCATCTATATGTTCAGCATATCCATCATAAACAGTTTCAGTGAATCTATAATGTGTTAGATAATTTGTTGTATCACCAAATGATAACGGCTGCACATAGCGTATTACTCCGCGCATATCTTGATACAATTGCCCACCTGTTGCGCGAGTAATATTAAATACTTCATCTTGTAAGTTTTCACCACTGAACCATGAAAAATCAGGTGTAATTAGTGATTGTTCGCAACTATACCAAAACTTCCAATCTGGATCGGTTTCTGTATACACTGTATCTTTTTGTTCATATGGTCTACCACCTGAATACCAAAAAGCCATATTAATCATACCGCCAACAAAATTAACATCTTCAGGATCTTCAACACTGATAGCCGTTGTGCGTGTTGCTGCTGGTTTACGATAATAAACGGGTGTATGTATCTTTGTATCTTTCAGATAATTCAATGCGCTACCTAACTGGATTGTAACTGTTTCATTATCTTTATCGATCGATATAATCGGCCCCTGATACATAATCACAAAGTCAGATGTATCAAATCCAAAAGAGACGCGCATATTTTCACCTATCCAAGATGGATGACTAAATGCATTATAGCCTACGATAGCATAATCCTCTAATTGAATTGTTGCTGATGTTGTTGATGGAGAACCAAACGCAACACCATTTGTATTGTCAGTGCTGGCTGATTCTCCACTTGCTGTTATTACTCGCGCACCATTTACAATAAGCCATTCGGGATCAAGTGTGGGCGTTAATACTTCAATACGGAATGTAGGCTTTGCAAATGTTGCTTCTATTTGTAATCGTGTCGGATTTGCCATTATTATTTCCTTTTATACCTGATCAAGTACTAATGTTACATTATAGCGTTTTAGTCCAGCACTATCTACACCATTAGCACTTAATTTGAGTGTAAACCCGCCAGGTAATATTATTACTGTATATGATGTATTCTCATAGTCAATAAATGTAAATGATGTTGTTAATCTTCCAACTGTACGAATTGCAGGTAGTAATGTTTCGCGTACATTTGTCCAATCTAATGTCCATTTATATTTATTTGCGCGGTGATAATACCGTAATGTACCATCGCCCATTCTTCTTGAAGTACCAAATTTACTTTCTTCAATATCAATACTGCTTGGATTAAATTGTACACCGTTCATTGTTATATAACGATTACTCATGATTGTACCACACTTGCTACTGTACCTCGTGTACGACTTATAGCACTTTCGACTGAACGTACTGCATTACTAATAGTATCTTTTGCCGCGTTTACTGCACTAACTATTTCAAGCAATCTTCCTTCTAATCGTGCAGATACATCCCCTAAAGTTGTAATAACGTCTTGATCGTGAACAAGAAAGAATTCGGATTGTTTTACAAGTAATGCTTCGGCACTCTGTACAGGAATAGGAATTGTTGCACTTATATCAACAGGCTGTGCCGTTGAATCACTTGCAGTTACCGGCTTATTTTGTGTTACTTGTCTTGCTGCATTTAATGGTACTTGTCCACCATTCTTTGCAGCAATTCGATCGTACAAATCTGCCTGAGCTGCTAATTCTTTGTTTTCTGCACTTACCGCTATTTTACTTCGTTGTGCATGTGTAATCTTTGCATCAGCACTACGTTGTGAGGCTAATACGATCTTATCTGTTGATTTATCATATGCTTCATTTTCAGCGGCTAATTGTTCATTTAGTTGATTTTGATTTTCGTCACCAGCGGCTAAAAGTTGTTGTAATTCTTCATTTTGTGCGTCTTCGATTAATTTCTTGCGCCCTTGTAAATAAGATAATTGTGCTTGTGCTGTTTTATCATCAATTTTCTTATTTTTCTGTTTTTCAGCAATTTGTGCTGATTCTTGAGCAAGTTGCAATAGTTCTTGTATTTGTGTTTGACGTAGTTCTAAGAATTGCGCACTTAGTTTTGCTTTACCCGATTGTGCTATTTCTTGCGCTTTTGCAAAAGCTTCTTCATATTGAGCAGCAAATATGCCTGTATCAATACCTTCGGCATCAGTTAAATTACTATAAAAATCTGCACGATTCCGGCGCTTTGTTGTCTCATTTTGTCGTTGTTGTGCTAATGACTTTTTCTCATAATCAGCCTGAATATCTGCAAGCTTTTCAAAGTGTTTCCGTTCTGCATCCTCAAACTTATCATTAAACTTATCAAGATCATCAAGTAGTTTAGTATTGATTTTCTCATTTGGAGTTAGTTTTGGTGCGCCTGAACCTTTCTTGTCTTTTTCTGCTGCTAGTGCGCGTTCTGCTGCTTGTACCTTACCTAGTTGCTGTTCATATGCAACAGTGCCTTGTGTTAATCTACTTAAAGCATCTCGCTCTAATTGTAATTTACCTGCGGTATCTGCGGCAGCAAGAGCGTTTGCGTTCTTAACGGAATTTAGTTGCTTTTGCAATTCTAAATCTTTTGCACGCGCAATAACGTCTGCATTTGTACCTAAGCGATCTTCCCGATCGTTTGCACCACCAGCTTGTACACCTAATGCTTGTTTTGCTTTTGCTAATTCTAATTGCGATAGTGCAGAAATAAGATTGTATGCGGCAGATGTAGTAATACCAAATTGTCCTGCTAAAGCATTTGCCGATTGTGCTGTAGCACCCATGCCTGTTGCTGCTGCTAATGCTGCGGTATATAACTGTTCTTGTTTAAACTTTAATGCTTCAGTTTGTACCGATGAATTAGCAGCTTCTACCGCACCTTGCACCAATTCAGAGTTAAATAATTGAGTAGCAACAAGAGCATTATTTGTAGCCTGTGTTTGTGCTGCGAGTGCAGCATTTGCTCTATCAACAGCACCGGCTTTAAACTGTTGTAATGCCGCATATGCTTGATCTATTGGTAAATTATTTGCAACGGCTTGTGCTAAACCATCTGCAAAGCCTGCGGCTTCGGCTGATATTGCAGCAGTTTTACCTAATTCAATTCCAAACCTATTTGTATCTTCTACACTTAAATCAGTGCTTATTGCAATATTCTGTAATGCTGTCTGTAAACTATCGAATGTTGTTGAATATTCTTGTACTTTCTGAATTGCGGCTGCTGCGCTACTGCCTGTATCTGTTAATGCTGCTGCAAATGCATATTGTGCGGGTGTTAATTCTTCTAGTTGCTTAGTAAATAAACCCCAAAAAGGTGTATTATCTCTAATAATCTGATTTGTTTCTTGTATCTTTGCATTAAAATCGTCTACAGTTGTAGAGTTTGAAAAGATTTTTGTAGAAAATCCTTGCAACTGCTGACTTTGTGTAGCAAGTGCAGTTAACCCTGTCGCCGCTTCACGTGCAACATCACCAATTTGCTTTGCGATTGGTTCTAATATGCCGCCAAGTAATTGACCTGTAGCTGCTACAGCATCTTGTACATTACCACTTAACTTTGCATACGTAGCCGCTGTTGTTTCAGCTTGTGATGATAATAACTCTGTTGATATACCAAACTGTGCTAATACATCTTTTAATGCAGTAAACCGCTCAGTTTCATCTGCAATATCTTTAATATTATTAAGGGCATCTCTTGGAATTTCAAATCTACGTGCTAATGATGTAATATCGCCACTAAAAACATTTATCTTAACTGCATTTTCATTAAGTTATATATGCAGATGAGACTATACCATTATCCTACTACATTGTAGGATACCGTTCGGTAGTCGTTGCGAGGGATTGCACTTCATTGTGTTCCACTCTCAGGATTAACCACTTCTGGCTTTCCCCTGATATTCACGGTTTGCAAATATACATTACTGTATATTGGAGCTTTTATTATAACGTTTTGGTATATTATTCTCTTTAAT
>OFRG01000062.1_pt1 | contig 41726 bp, 57 predicted proteins | sample 1543071 | NCBI WGS metagenome assembly OFRG01 (sample SAMN07774222, study PRJEB24372) | wastewater metagenome | isolation source: WWTP Verbania (Effluent) | place: Italy: Verbania | collected 2015-12
AATCAAGGGGAGAATATGGAACACGAAAGCTATGGTATGATGATATTTAGAGATAAAGAAGCTGAAGAACAGTTTAAGAATGCCGAACCATTTATCCAAAGCTCTATCGCTGATCTAATTGCAAATAACATACAGAATTCTTTATTTGGTCTATATCAACGAACAGATGACTGTATGAGAACAGAAATAAAACAAGGTTACGATTTATTCGATCACAAATCATACAACGAGAAACACCATGAGAAACAGAGCTAAATGCAAGCTGTGCAACAGTGTCATCGAGAGCTACCACGAATACGATTACGTATCCTGTGGCTGTGGAGAGATATCCATCACAGGGGGACAACAACACATGCAATGTATGTCACGTGACTGGAGCAACTTCTTGAGAGTAGATGACCTAGACAATGTGATTGTGCCTAAAGTAATAAATGATACAAATGATACAAATGATACAAATCAGCTACATCCTGTTACACAACCAACAAGAGCAGAACTGCTTGATATGCTACGAGATATGATTAAACGGATTGATGAATTACCACCACAGGCATCAACTTGTTACATAACCCACTATGATTTCGGCTCTGCGCTCATGTTGCTTCTTTCCATCTTGCGCGCTGATTGTAATGATGATAATTGAGAAAATAGCTTGTCAACGCTATCTTTTACTTGCTCGTCAACAACTTCATCTTCTTTAGATTTTAGATCAGACTCGAATTTAGCTTGATCGCGTCGCTCTTCTTTTAAGAAGTGATCATAAACAGCTGCATTTAAGTCATATGCCTTAACGTGAATTTCTTCATTATTAAGTTTTTGTTCTCTTCTATAACCTAAATATGCTTTAGCAGCTGTATACGCTTCTCGAAAGTCATCATTTTGTCTTGCATAATCCGACAGCTTAGGAGGTGGTAAAATAGGTACACGAGTACAACAAAAATGATTCAAATTGATGCTATCATCTTTAGCAGCCCATTCAAGCAATTCTTTTGCTAATTGAACAAGATCCCGTTCCCTAGGTCTTCCCATGACTGGTTGTGCGCTAGGTGAGCAAGTCATAATCGTTTCCCCTTTTCTCTATTCAAATAAGTTTTACTTTACCCTTTGTGTATTTATCAATCAAGTATTTCATTCTTTTTGACATGTGTAGTGAGCCATTTTTACATTGGCACAAGTAGCCGAGTCCGTAGCCAATGCCAAAAGCGAAGTCGCTTAGTGTGATATCCTTTGAGTACACATATTCCTCGATCGACATACATCCCTCGCGAGGTTGTGGAACGGGATACTTAGTTTTATAGACTGTTGGATCGGGTGTTGGTGTTGGTGTTGTCTCAACTGCCTGTACGATATCCACTACCTGCGTTGTGTCTTCTTGTTGTGTAATTGGTTGCATGAGCATGATTTTGTCCTTTGTTGCACACACAATAACATATAGTGAGATTAATTTCAACAGGGATTTTTTGCCTATTCTTGTATTTTTTGTGATTACGTAAGTTGTTGACTGCTAGCGTGTATTTGACGAATAAACGTTACTTTGTTGAATATTGTGTTGTGCTAATTGAGGCGTGTGTGGCATAGTGATGGTATCGAAACAAACAAACGAGGATAACTTGATGGATGCTAGGGAATTATACAGAATAGAAAGGGCTGATAGAGTGGCAAGGATTAGAAGTGAAGTGCGGAAAATGTATTCAATAGAAGGATTACGCTTTAAAGATCTGTCACCATTTTTTGATTATCTTGGATATGAGCTAGACGAAGATGAGGATGGTTATACTATATTTGAACCTGATGACCACAGTAACCCGTATGAATTTACATGCATGTTTGGAGTGATAGAATTTATGTATTTGCATGAGGGTTTTTACGAAACATTTTTAGGAATGAAGGAGATGGAAGGTGGACAATAAAACATTACAAAAACATCTTGAGGAAACAGAAAAACAAATTTTCGAACATATCCAAAATTTTCCTACAAAATATTGTCATGTTAGGACTGTAGATCAATTTCTCAGACTCGAAGGTTTATTTCGAGAATTTGAAATAGAAAATGCCAATGCTGACGGTTGGGGGGGCGATTAATGAATATCGAAATCGAGAAGAACAAATACACCGACCATACGGAATACGCTTTAATCGAGCGTGGCGACGATAACGAAATAATACGTGTGGAAACCTTCCTAACATGGTGGGGTGTGCGTACAGCGAAAGCTAGGTGGATTAAAAACGAATTACAAGAAACGATAACAAAACAAAATGGAGATAGACAATGAGTTCACACATGGAAGAGGAAAAAGCAAAGATTAGATCAGAACTTATCAAGGTAGACACCATGATTTACGGATTTACAATAGGGCATAAATTATCACCGATTGAGAAGAAGCAAATTAATCTTGCCAAGGATTATTTGTCCAAGGCGTTTATGACCTTCTCCGAAACCATGATTGATTATGGTATGAAAGAATGACTAACCGAGACACATACACAACCGAGGAACGCGAGCTAGCCGAGCTACTCGACTGGCTACAATGGGAAGCAGATTGCACGCTGAAAATGATAGATGAACTCAAACAAACAGTGAATCACGTAAAATTAATGGAGGAAATAACACATGGAACCACCAGATAGCTACTACGAACCTGATGACGATGACGAACCCGACAATGTTGACGACGTGGATAACGAACTATCTCATGATGGTGTCGAGGACGACGACACGGACTATGACAATATGGATTGTTGGAGCAACATCTAGTTAAAAAGGCGGTATAGCCCAATTGCTATACCGTCTCATTTACCTCAACCGATACCGATCAAGGTAGAATTATCCGGCATTCTTGTCAAAATGGTATCCCATCATCAATTTCAATCTTTAGTGCGTACGACTTAGCAGTCTCTTGCTTGTAGTGCCAAGTGATGCGGTCATCTCCATCAGCGCGACCAGCAGCCAAATTTGGTATTAACCACGAACTCACAAAATCCCGCGTTCCTTTGAGGCTGTAGACCATGTTATCGTAATCAAGGGTCTTCTTACCTATTCGCGTCAACGTCACGCTACAAGGCAAGCAAACAGCATTCCTTAGGGTTTTAAGATAGCTACCGATAACCAAGTTGTGTTGCTTCGTGCGTTTATGCTTCTTCGTCCAATGTTCCGTGACATTTGGACTAGGAATTTTCAATGGTATAACAAGAGTAATAGGCATAGGCTAATAATCTTAGCCACAGCCTATTAAGTTCAAGTTTTATTTTTCAAGTCAATCAGCAGAGTATCAAATTCGATTATCCTTTGATCAACATCGTTATATTTCTTCATAATCTCATTTATTTTTTTCCTATCAATCACACCATTTTCGCAATTTCTTACTACTTCTTGCCATTCTCTTTCGATATCTTCTCGCTCAGCAATAAGATTTTCCCTTAACGCCTCATTTACCATTTTGCACTCGGAGTAAATTCATCAAATGAATTGTCGGGAGCTGAGCCACCAAAAGCACGCTGAACCACTACCTTTAATGGATCCGCTTCCCAATAACGCTCGGAAATATTCTTATCACATTGAAAATCAACGGTCTTTAATATCCCTCTCAACCTGTTTTTAGCCACAATAATTTCAATCATTCCAGGCTTTTCGGTCGAAACATAATATTCAGGGCGATGAATCAAAATAGCTCCATCACAATCTTCCTCGATTGACCCCGACTCTCTAAAATCACTAAGAGAGGGGCGAGAACTCGCTCTATTGAGAGATCCTCGATTAAGCTGACATAGACATACAATTGGTATGTTAAGCTCCTTAGCAAGCCTTTGTAACGTTTTACTGATCGTGTCAACTTCCAAATGTTTACTACTGAATTTACCGCCTGCACGAAGCCTCGTCAAATAATCCACATACAAAATCTCAATCTTATGTTGATCTACCATCCGTTGCGCCTCAATAGCCAATTGCTCCACTGTCAACGATCCGTTATCATTACAGAAAAATGGTATGGTATCCAATATCCTTGACGATTCACACACTCGCGCTTTCTGCTCATCATTTAGACGCACATCTTCAAATTTCCAATAAGGAATATCACTAAATAAGCAGATCAATTTCGAATGTATCTGCTGACGCGTCATCTCTAATGAAAACATACCCACTCTCATCGCAGGTGCCCTTATCTGGTTACATATCAAATTCAATGCAAATGTCGTCTTACCCATTGAGGTTCTCGCCCCCACATAGTACAAACACCCTTTCTTGAAATATCCAAATGTCTCATCAAGAATCGGATAACGACACGGAACCCCAATGTAGGGAGACATTCCATTCGCCACTTGATTATTCATCCAGTCAAAATGCTCAACAAATGGCATGTTCATTTCGAAATTCTTGTTATTTTCGTGAAACGACTTTGTCTCGCGAGACATACCCTTACCTTGAAGCTGATAAATCTTCTTAATAGCATCAGCACCAATTTGAAGCGGGTCAGTATCAGGAAGACATGCGACAGACGTGACATGTTGACCCAACATAATCAAACTTCGTGCTAAAGATTTCTTCTTCAACTCATCGATATAATCATCATGATGATAAGCAAAACTGTACTCATTACGAAGCTCGTTGATCATGAAAAAAGCATCGGACACCCCATTAGCTTGGCATGCATTAATCAGATCAGTCAGGTCAACAGACTTGCCAGCCCGATAAAATGACACAATAGCGCAAAATATGCGCTGATAATCCAAGTTAAGAAAATCCTCAGCCTCTAGCTTTTGACAAAGTCGAGGGAATATATCTTCTCGCTTAATTAACGTAGCAATTACGGCTCGCTCTTTAATCGGGTCATGAGGTAGCGTTATTTCATTGTTTTTCATGGTTTATAGCCCCGTCACGACGATTCCGCCAATTCTTGATATTGATGTAGCCAAGTGCTTCTCTGCCTCATCCTTGGACTTGTAACGTGCTACTATGTGATAATTAGGGTTCCCATCTTCATCAGCAACATTTATACGCGCCCTGACCTCATACTCTTCGTATGCATTTAAAAAGGTAACATCAAAAGATACGATCATCGCCGCATTTATGTACTCGCCAAACTGTGTTTTCAAAAATCTCATTTGTCCATCCTGTTATGTTTTTCCTAAATTCGATCGTCAATCATACCCGATAAATCCCTATTTTTCAAGTGAATTCGGCGCGCCGGAACCGCGGAACATAGGTTAGAAAATTCTCATCTTCTGAATTCAAAGTTTCTATCGTCTCCAAGTTACGTCTCTTCAACATATCTCTCTTCCAATGCTCGTGTCATCCAAGCTTCCGCATTGTCTATGTTTTTCCCAGAATCTACCCTACTAATCATTAACTTAAACGTTTCTACAACAAACGCATAACTATGTTTTCTAGACCAACTTCTAATTGATTTTAACGAGATGTTTATATTTCTTTTAGTTATGTATTCCATCATCTTTTCCATACATTGCTCTTCCTCATCGGAAAACCTGTACTTGGACACGCTTTTCTTTTCCTCTTCGGGAAAAAAAGCGGGCGGCGAGCTTGACTTTTCCATCCCGTTTTCAGAGCTAGCTAATCTTATTTGCTTATTAGCTTCTTCCTTTATGTCCCGATCTTGTCCCGATGTTGTCTCCTTTCCTGTCTCCTGTTGACTTCCTATCATGTTGTAAGTATCTGTATGTAAGATAGTAAAGATTGATTTTGTGTGTCTCACTTCTTGTCCCAAAAAACGACACTTCTTCAATTTCACGATTGCAGCCTCTACTCTTTTCTTCGTGTAATTCTTCCCTAAAATTTCCGTAAGTTTTCGTATCGTGTAACAACATTGACCTTTTTTTATGTAGATCAAAACCCCGTGATCATCCATACAAAAATCCTCATCCAAAAACCAAGAAAGTTCTAGTATTTTCAAGAAAACACCTTGTTCAATCAAAGTAAAATCTAACCATAAATCATCCTTAAGTAAGGAGCGTGGTAACCTGACATATCCCAAATTTTCTTTGTACTGGTGTTTTGGTGTGTAAATATAGGGATCAACCTGCTCAGCAATGGAGTCAGCTTGTTGTACTAGTGGAACCACTTTCGTTTCTGGAAGCATGTTGACTATCCTTAAAGGTTAAATTTTAAGGAGGACACCAGAAGATACAACAAAATCATTTAAGTTGAGAAAAACTCACTGTGTGTGATATGTTATTGAACATTATTCTTAGACAGATTAATATTTGGATATCTTCTGATTTCCTCCTGTGGGTGATGAGTTTTTCAAGATTCCTCTTCACCCAGTCAATGTTTGACCCTTGGGGCTACGATCCCAAGGGTTTTTTTATTTCCCCGTAATCCTAGCCTTTTCCCTATTTCCCGTCAAATGCAAGTTTCAAGTTGTTCCGCATTTATTTTCACTCTACCTAGATAAATACTTGCAACAATTGTTAGGTTGTGTTACATTGTTGAGTATACCGCAGCTCCTAGGTGACCGTGCCACCAAACACGGCTAGTTGAGTAGGGGTATACACAAACAACAGATAGCCCGTACAACGGGAAACACAACAACACATGAAAACGGAGAGACAAGATGAATGATTTAGAAAGTTTACTATTTAAATTGCAGGGTGAAATGCAGGTCGCCATCCGCCTAGCTGAAATGAGAGGGGGAATTCTTCCTCAAGAAGTAGACGCTTATAAAAGAATTATGGATAAAACTTATGACATCAGCGGGATTCTTTTGAGTCTTACAGGAAATAAATCATTAACTGAATAATTTAATCGCCCCTTCGGGGGCGTTATTCCGCTACCACAAACAAAATAAACAATATATACTCGACAAGAAACACAAAATAGCCCTGTTTACGGGGAAAGGAAATAATACAAATGAGCAGTTTTTTACCAAAAGATTACAAGGCACCGTCGACAGGTGGGGGATACATGAAGTTGGTGGATGGGGAGAATAAATTCCGCATCTTGAGTAAACCATTGCTAGGATGGGAAGACTGGAACGATGTCAACGGGAAGAAGACACCAGTCAGGTACGACATGGATAACAAGCCCAAGGTGCCTCTCGACCCTTCCAAGCCCATCAAACATTTCTGGAGTATGATTGTATGGAACTACACGGATGAAGCAATACAGATCCTCCATGTGACGCAGGCGAGCATCCGCAAGTCGATTGAAACCCTGTGTGCCGATGAAGATTGGGGAGACCCTTACTTCTATGACATGAAAATCATCAAGACTGGCAAAGCCATGGATACCGAGTATGTTGTTAATCCGCTACCTCACAAGCCACTAGCACCAGCTATCAAGAAATTATTTGAAGAGAAGCCATGCTGTTTGCATTACTTGCTGACGGGTGACGATCCATTTTCTTGTGCCAAAGAAGAAGCTACAGCTGGTATATTTGATAAATCTGCGCCATCATCAGATGTGAAGGAAGAAGCAGTATCGCCGTTTATCACGGGTGACCAGTTGAATGAGTTGCTTGTTACCATTGGTGACGACGAGGAATACAAGAACAAGATAGTGGGACATTACAAGATCAAGGGGCTGGCTGATTTACCAGCTGACCAGTATTTGCTTGTGTATCAGCGTGCGTGTAACCATGCCAAGCAGGGCAAGGAAGCTACCCTGTTCTAAATGAAAAAGGGAAGCTAGGTTTTACCCCAGCTTCCCCCGATAACATAACGATATACCATGAATGGATACTATTAAAGGATAGCATGCACATGATTATTTTGCAAGATGCAGATTGTATTGAGCTTGAACAGGGGACGGCACCTTGGCATGCACTTCGTGCCAACAAAATTGGTGCCAGTGATGCCGCCAGCATATTGGGTATTGGGTACAACTCGATAGACAAGCTATGGCGTATCAAGACGGGGTTGGAAGTAGTCAAGCAGAACGCAGCCATGCGCCGTGGGAGCCAGTTAGAGCCGAAGGCACGTCAACGGTTCATTGAAACAGTTGGTGCCAACTACGAGCCTGCAATCTACGTTAGCAAGAAATATCCGTGGCTCATGGCAAGTCTAGACGGTATCAACGATGACGGCACCGCAATACTTGAAATCAAATGCGGTGGTATGAAGTTACACATGCAGGCGATGGAGGGGATAGTGCCACCCTACTATTACAGTCAAATGCAACATCAGCTACTAGTAACAGGACTTGACACATGTTACTACTATTCCTTCGATGGTGAGGAGAGCGGTGCTCTTGTTATAGTTACCCGTGATCAAGCATACATTGATGACTACTTGCCCAAGAGCAAGAAGTTTTGGGATTGTATCCAGTCACTAACACCACCGGATTAAAATAATTACTTGATACCAATAATGTAAAATAGAAGTTGATGAATAATAATGAATTGTGATATATATGGAACCCTAAACGGAGGAAAGTAATATGACAGGAAACGAGCTTCGCCAAGCTGAGGACGATATTAAAAATGAGATTGCGTACTATACCATTATTCGCCGTGATCGTGATTCTTGGCTTTATCGCAAGTTGTGCTTGCTTCTTGTTGTTGGTGCCCTGCTTGCTGCTCCTGCTTTTGCTGATAGTGTTGAGTTCATGTGCCCACATTGTGAACAGGATATCAATCTGGTTGTCGAGATGACGTTCTCTGATAGAGGATACCTATTTCCTGACACGTGGACGTGTGGGGCGTGTGGATATGAAAACTATGTCGGTATCAACTATTGTGCCATGTGTGGAGGTAAAAATTGATAAAAGTATTGTGCGATGAATGTGAGTGTGATTTGTCTGAATCGCATGGTGTACCAAGATACAGAATCAATGTATTTTGTGATTCTGCTCCTGATTATGGTGGAGTCTCATTAGATATTTTAGTTGAACCTCCATTTGAACAACGCATGTGTTTTTGTGGAATTGTATGTTTGAAAGAATGGATAGATAATCTTTAGGAGTAATTATGAAAAAAATATTAGCTAGCATGATTTGGCTGGGTATCGTCGCTACTTCGCCATTAATGGGTGAAAACGATCCGTTATGGCTAGATTGCGTACAAAAAGCGTACTATCACTGTGAAAATTGGATGTCATATGGAACATTTGTTCTTGCTCCTTACACTAATACTGATAATCCACCTAGCAATATACTAGGTTTAGACGGTGAGGCGAGTTTCCCGTTTACTGTGCCTGATGGCTATGAGCTGACAATCGACTACATACAGATTGAAGGACCAGCGGGACCACAGGTCGGCATGGCGTTGTGGCTTGGGGAGATGCCCTGCGAGAATAGCAAGTCTATCATCAGCTGTACCACGGCAGGCGGTAGCACTCAATTGTATGGGATGAACATCACGATACCATCAGGGCAGATCGTCAATATCAGGGTGATGAATAACACGGCTATCCCTTGGTGCAATGGTTTTTACCTACAGGGATTCCTTAGCAAAAAACAAAATGAATGGGGGCTATAGTGTTTGGAATTAACGAACTGAGAGCATCAATATCAGCTAGTGACGCACGTGCCTTGCGCCAACATGCAGAGATCATGGACGAGCTGCATGACATACATATGCAGATTGAGACGCTATACGATGTCCTCGATCGTGCTATGGCAGAGATGGCACCTACTAAACTACAAGCTAAACCATCTACTACATGTACGCCTGTGATAGAATCTCACAATGTGAAAGTTATACCTAAAGCCAACCACCTAAAAAAGAAGATGAAACCATGAAGAATTACAAGATAAAATGCGATGATCAAATATTCGAGATGATGTGTGATCATGCTGTAGTCAATGAAGATGGACACCTTGAATTGTTTATTGATACACACAAAGAAGGTTGCTTCTGTGACTGGGACTATTACTATCAAATACTACCTTATGACAGTGTTGAACAAGCTAGACAGCGAGTTGAAGAAGCTAAGAAATACTTTCAAGGTTTCTCATATGAACCTCCAAAGTTTAAATCGCAGGAAGAGCAAGCAATATCAAAAGTTGTAGACGCCCTCAAGGAATTATACGATGCATCCAATCCTCAATGATTATGAGAAAACACAGCCGATTTGTTTCCAGTGCGCCGACAAGCTGTCGCTGACATTCGACCATGTGATAGGAGAAGATAGCAAGTGGTTCGACGAGTGCTATTTTTGTGCGATAGAGAAACTTGTTTTTTCCATAACTGAAGCTGATAATTTATGATAAACTTTTGTCAATACATGTATTATAGTATTCAAATTTTTATATTAAAAATTAAGATAAACTATATGAACACTAGATGTAATGAAATCAGGAAAGAGAATGAAGCTCTTAGGAAACGATTAATGAAATAGTTAGCTCATGTGCCAAGTGTACAAGGAGTATGGGGACACGCTTAAACTGCGTAGTCCCTAGTTGCAATTACCAAATTGGTAGGTATTGGTAATAAATTGGTAAATGTCCGAATTATAATTGATATGCATAAAAAATAACGATTTTTAGGTACATTGGCAAAATATACACAGAAAATAGGAAATAATCGGCATGGATAGCCAGTTGATTAAGCATTTGCATAATATCGGCAAGGCACAACTACTTGTGAAACAGCTACTTGACAAGGAAATATTTGAAACACTGAGCAAGCACAATGAATGGTGGTCTAGTGAAAAGGATGAGGTAGCTAGTGAAAAACTGGATGATGTCCGCTGTACCCTTAATGGTATACAATACGAGCTATGGGAGATACAAGAGGCGTTGAGTGCGCCAGAGGATGAGGAATAATGAGTGAGTGGATACCACATGTTGAACTACAAGAAACCTGTGCTGCAATTCCTCTTTTAGGATCATCAAGAGATTTTATTTGTATATCTTTGAAAGACGAAGATGAATTTATAAAAATAACCGAAAATAGCTGGTGTACATTACGAAGCAATATTTGTTTTGATGAGGCATATAGAGATGAAAATAATACTCAATCTATCACACAAATATGCAATGTATACGAAGTTCGAGATGTCACGGGTGAAGAATTCTATTTAATAGCATTCAACGAATTGGATGAATGGGATGATATCCGTCATTGTGTTGCTGTTCCATATAACAAGTTTAATTTAATTAAATTTTATAAAGAATATCTAATGACGTTTGAAGACAAGGTGGCTGAAGAATGAGTGGCTCTTGCGAAAAATGCGGCGAACATGCTGTGGATTGTGAATGTGCTTGCCACCACAAAAAATCCACCCACTATTTCATGTGTCATATGACGCAAGAAGAATGGGAAGAATTAAATAAGAATCACGACGTGGTTGAATACCAATTTAACAAGATGAATAGAACATGATCGAAGAACCTGATGAGAATTGTGACGCACCAATAATGCTTCCGTGTCCCTTTTGTGGTTGGGAAAAAATACGAATCATAGAAAATGAAATAACAGATGAGAACGCTTTAATGTTTGGAAGCAAGTATAACTATTGTTGGTGTAAAGTATGTGGAACCCGCGGGCCTTCTGCATACTCCATAGGGGATACTATGCATGATGATGTTAAGGCTTGTATAGATCGTTGGAATGAACGGGGAGGGGTGAAATCATGATAGAAGAACATGCTGTGGATTGTGAATATGACAAGATTAACCCCAATGATCATGCACTAGCCTATGCTGTAAGTCATTGTCACAATGCTATGTTTGGTTTGCCTACTAGGGATAAGATGACAGTTTGTTACAATTTAACAGCAGGGGTTTTGCGTTTATTCATGGTGCTTGGCAAAAAAGAAGATGTTGTTCAATTGATGACCCAGTTTCACGAACAAATTATGAAATCTATTGATGAGGCTTATAATGATAGTATTTGACCTTTCTTCCCTCGCCGACGACTCGCATAGACGGCAAGTTATAGCTCAAAACAACCATAACCCACTATAACTTGATATAACTTGCGATTCTTGCTAATGTGACGGTGGAGGTGCCCTATGTTTTCCGTACAACCAACACTCGAACTACATCCACATCAGGAGTTCCACTTCGCCGATGACACGGATTCGCACGGTTGTTGCTGTTGCTGGCGGTCGCGTAGCAAGAAGCCCAAGGAGTATTACGTCAACCACAATGCCGAATTAACCCCCATGCGCAACACGACGAAGAAGGTCGAGGCGAGGATTACGGCAAATAGGCGCCTCGCGGAATTGGTGAAGAAGAAGTTTGAGGATGCGCCCCTTGATGATAACATTTTGTTTGATCGCCTACGTGATCGCATTAACGATCGTTTTGAGCATGAAAAGATAACGGAGGAGCGGTTGATCGACATCTTGCGCGCTATCCGCGAAATAAAGGACGAGCTAAGTGATGGGTCATTGTGAATGCGGCAAGCGCTGCAGGTATGACGAGCGGTATGACGCGTATTACTGCGTTGCGTGCGACGACTGGCGCTCACCCAATTGTGACGAGGTGGGGTGCTTCTACTGCGTTGGTAGACCAGCGAAGCCATCACAGCTAACGAAAGACTTGAAAATTGAGAGCGACGAAGATGTGTGACGCTTGTATGGAACCATACCCCGAACCGCTGTTGCCATGCTTTTGTTCATGGTGTCAGGTTGAGACTAGCCCTATGTCCAGCGAAGTGGACAATAACCCCGACATGGTACAGGATCATGGACGATATCAAGTAAATTTGATATATCTTGAGCATGCAAATATATAGAAAAACATGTTCCCGTTGCAAGATAGAGAAGATAGCCACTGACTTTAGTGTGTGTAACACCTCTCATGATAGACTTAATACCATCTGCAAATCATGTATCAAGATATCGAGGTTAGCTCATCCATCAGAATTAGATAGATTACGCGAACCATACAGAAATAAAAAACATAAAAACAGGTTCTTCTAGTGACAATGACAACGAAAATCAATGGCGAATACTATAGAAAACAGTGCAATTTGTGCTTAGAATCATTACCATATGCTAACTTCTACAAGTCTAGTAACATGCGTGACGGTCTAATGAATCGTTGCATCGATTGTCACAAGAAAGTAAAAAAACCCACTCTACTTGATAAAATCAGAGAAAATGAACACACACAGGGTGCGTTTAGATGAATTCGGTGAAGATGGCGATACCTTGTTGACCTGCTGTACCTGCTGCTGCACTGGCTGTTCCATAAGCAATAGCACCTCCCGATCCTGCACCGTATCCATTCCCTGGGTGTCCAGATGTGGAATTTGTCGCTACAGCTTCCATTATCCCAGCACCGCCAATTCCAATTAGGCTAGACCCACCACAGCCAGCATATGCTACTGTGATCGCAGCTCCAGCGCCTGCTCCTGATTGACCACCATCTGCTGTTAGAATAACGGTACCTGTACCCGTTGTAACAGTTCCACCACCAGCGCTATTAACAGTTGTAGATGCACCCGATGCGCCACCAGCGCCACCAGTACCACCCGCACACGTCCATGCGCTTGATGTCGCTAGCGTCGTGTCACCGCCATTACCACCTGCGTTGTTGCCCGACGATCCAGCCGTACCAGCAATTCCTACACTACCTGTTAATGAAGCCCCTACTTGTGCCGCTGTAAGCAGGAATTTTGCATATGCTCCACCTGATCCAGCACCAGAAATAGCAATCGAATTTGTCGTTGTTGCAATACCTCCACTACCGCCTCCGCCACCGCAAAGTTCGACAATACAAAATTTCATATTGGCACTCGGCGTATACGTGAATGCTCCTGTTGCTGTTACTCGCTGAACGTTTACGGAAGTGAAAGCTCCTGATGCGCTAACGGCTTGGAACGTAGGAAGAGCACCAGCGCCATTGCTAGTTAAAACATGCGTAGCGGTACCAACACTGGCAATTGATTGCACTGCCCCTGTGGTCGTTGTACCACCGCATAGGACGGCGTATGCAGTTAGGGCTGCATCTCCTGTTCCACCAGCTATTACGGGTAAAACCTGCGATCTATATGCCATAAAACCTCTAAATTAAATTTGAACCACTACTCGATGAAATAATTGGTTCCGTTGTAATAAACCGTGATCGAACCATAGTTCACATTGATAGGATACGATGTCACACCGTCGACTGTTTTTGTACCACCAGAAACTACAACGTTGATGTTATTTGTTCCAGCTGCACCGCTTTCATCTTTAATAACGTAGGTATGACCAGCGGATATACCACTGTTAGGGAGGGTAATTGTACGTGCAGCAGCTGTAGAGGTAACTCCAATAATATAGTCTTCCGTCTGTACCGTGTAGTCGGTCGCTGTTGCAGTACGCTTAAAACGGACATACCCTTGCTGACTCAATCCCATGTTATTATTCACGGAAGTATTGGCAATATTGAAATTAGATGAGCCACCTGTGACAAAGAATATTTGGAAAGCACCGCCATAAATACCAGTTGTTGGAGCAGAAACGAAAGCATAGGCAGGAGCGCCAGATGACCCATAAGCAGCTTTTATTGCACCAGCAGATGTTGTTAAAAGGTTGGGATTGTCATAAAGGGCATTTCCACCTGTGCCATTCCATGTCGCAATTGCACGATCTGTCGATGTTCCGATAGTAGGGATACCACCAGCAGCAGGAGCTTGAAATGTAGGAAGCGCTCCTGGACCATTGCTTGTTAAAACGTGTGTCGCTGTGCCCACACTGGCTATTGGTTGTACAGCACTTGTGCTAGTTGTACCACCACACAAAACGGCATATGCTGTCAATGACGTTGCCCCTGTTCCACCGCCAGCAACAACAGCAGTTCCGTACGCTGGATCAGCAGCAGCTCCTTGAGATATCAATGGCACGCCTGATGTAGCCGATGGAGATAACTGTGTTAATGTTGCTGTTCCTGCTCCGATTTGCAACGCATGATTTGTTAAACCTGTCAATTGTGGAGTCAGAGAATTTAATCCGCCAACAGTAGTTATACTACCTGTTCCTTGAAGAGTGATATTTCCAGCAGCATCAGGAACAACAGGAGTGGTACCAGAATTTGGTGTAAAAGAATCAATTGCTGTTCCTCCACCTGCAAGATCGATCGTGATATTAGGAGAAGAATACCCAATATTTACTGTGCCAAGTGGACTAGTGATAGACCCAACATTTATATGAGTTCCACCAATATTGAGTGCTGTAGAGCCGATCCACAATTTACCGTTTGTTAGAAGTGCTCCGCCTTGAATCGTACCATCAAAACTAGCGTTTGATGCATTTAAAACAGACCCAAGACCGTTTGATATATTGCTAAATCCACCCATGAAATTATCCTTGGAATCTGTAATTAAAGAGACCACTCCAATTTATAACTTTACCTACTATTCCTGTTACCACGATTTCTGCATTGTTTCCGCTAACAGCAAATGCAAAATCACTAGTGGCTAAAGCAGCTTGCTCGAATAGATTTCTCACTTCAGAACCAATTTCTGTTCCTACTGCACCGTCAGTAATTGCAGCACCTTCATACCCATAAGAGGCACCAGCAGCATCAGTAACATCGTAGGCAACAAGATGTCCCCATACAGTATAAACACCTGCTGTTGACCCCATACTAAGAGAAACAAGAGTAGTTGGTGTTGCGTCTGTCGTAGTAACAGTCCCTGTGATCCTATTCGTCAACTGGACTACCATGTTATTAGAACCAGTCAAGTTAGCTATAACACGAATCCCATTGTCATTATCAACGTTAGTGTCGCCACCGTTCACGTTGAGAATATTCAATGCTGGTATTGCTGTTCCAGAATCTGTAACAAAATCTGTCGGTACTGCTGGTGGTGGTGGTGACGACGATGAACTGACTATGCCTGCTTGTGACATAACTATCCTTGAATGATGTATTGACTAACTAAATAGATAGAACCCGTTCCTGCTGACCCTTTAACATAAACTTGAGTTCCTTGGGGTAATGCAGGATAAGCAGCCGATAATCCTACTTTACCTTCATCATATAACCAAAATGAACCAGCTGGACATACGTCTATATCGTTAATACCATCTACTGATACAGTCACAGATGATGTGCTATTATTCACCATTTTGCAAATATAGCTAGGATGTTCCAATGGTGTTCCAAGTGCCTGATATGATCCTGTCAATGTCGCAGAATCAATACTACGCAAGGTTTCCCATGCTATCCTATTCGTGTATGCCATGTTCTATCCTAGAGTAATGGTGCTACTTCTTCAACAAGAGGGACAACAACTTCTGCCACCTTCTCAACATCGCTAACTACTTCTTCTACAACTGGTGCTGCCGCTTTAGCTGCTTCAACAATCTGGTCGCAATATCCAATCATATGAAGCAGTGCAGCTTTTACATGTTCAACAGGCGAATCTTGGTCACAGAATAAATGATAAACTTTTTCTTCAATTTCAGCTTCTAATCTTGTTAGGTTTTTTAACATGTTTCTTCTCCTACATGAGTCCAATGGGTTTTATTTTTAATTCTTAGAATCGTTGTTTTTGAAACCCCGAATTGCCTACCTATAAAAGTGGCTCCATATCCCTGTTTTATCATATTTTTTATTTCTAAAACACTATCTTCTTTTAGCTTTGAAGTTCCATTTTCTGATCCTACCTTATGAGGAGGTGGATTATTTGCAGCTCTTCCTTTAGCTATTTTGTCATCATTATTCTGTTTATGTGTACCTAACCATAAATGATCTGGGTTGGTGCAAATTGGGTTATCACAGGCATGACAAACATGCATATATTTGGGTATTGGTCCTTTGTGTATTACCCAAGATGCTCTATGTGCTCTATCAGGACCAATACTTCGCCTACATGACATCACACCATAACCACCATTGGCTATAGGACCTTTCCAAGACCAACATCCTTCTTGTCTTATCACATGTTTTTCAAAGCTTTTTTTAAGCCTCTCAAATTTCTGTTCTTCAGTCATTTCACTAATTAGTAAAGGTGCTCCTGGTCTAAATCCAGTATGTCCTCTACATTCATGACTACAAAATCTTGGAACTGGTCTTCCCTTACTTTGATAGAACGGGAAATTTTTTCCACATGTTACACAAATCAAATCATCCATTTTTACTCCTATGTTAGATCTTTATTCTAACATAGGATAGGTACATCACGCAATTAAATTATACAGGACGCACGATGAAATATGCTACGCTTGACACGTCAGCGGTTTGCGAACTAGCAGGGGTGCCAAGAATCAAACTATTGATTGTAAAACTTGCACCATTACTGATTGTATAGCTCAATTCACCTAATGTCACTGATCCATTTGATGCAATTCGTTGCAGGAATATCAAATCACCTGTCGCAATGTTGGTATTCGCTACTGTTACAGTTCCCAACACAAGCACAGACGATCCAGCCATATCAGTTGCAGCACCAGCTTTAATTTGTAACCCTTTACCTGTTGTAGCAATCTTGAGGTTACCACCAGTCGCATTGATGTTACCGCTGCCTGAATTTAATGTAAGAGCAGATGTACTATTTGTAGAACCTACTGTTACAGCATTGGCACCAGCACCAGTAGCAATTGCTACAGTTTTACCACCAGTTGAGTTAGCAATGTTAATTGTCTGGGCACCTGTACCTGGAGCAATAGCAATTGTACCTGTTTGAGCACCTGTACCACCAACAGTAATTGTTCCTGTTGTCATGGCAGTACCCATATTGATAGCACCTGCTACTTGCACTACACCAAGACTAAGGGTACCAGCACCAGAACCATTCATGATCTTAACAGCATTAGTGCCTGAAGAAGAACCAAGAACTAAATCACCAGTCTGTGCCGTACCACCAATAGTGATAGATCCTGTAGTGGTAGCTGCACCAATTGCATATGTTGAAGAGGCAGCCCCATTGACTGCAAAGTTACCTGTACCAACGTTGATTGCGACACCAGAAACACCCGTCACATTACCAATTGTAATTACCTTGGCGATTGTCGTTCCAATATTAATCGGACCTGTACCTGAATCGATAACAACTGATGAAGCACCAGTCTGATTTCCAATAACAATTGGTTGAGCAATTGCGTTTGCTCCAAGAGTTACTCCAGCTGTACCACCATTAATAACAACTTGAGTTGCCCCTGAAGAATTACCAATCGTAATTACACGAGCTGCTGCTCCTGTACCAATATTCATATTCTGTGCAACAGCATCATTACCAATACTGATAACGCCAGCAGAAGAATTCAGCTCAAGAACCCCTGCCGAATCAAGCAACATTGTATCAGCAGAATTTAAAATAATATCCCCTGTACCTGTAGTGGCTACATTGAAACTTCCCGTTCCTGTGTTGATATTAACAGACGTTGCTCCCGTGACATTACCAATTGTGATTACACGTGCACCAGCACCTGTACCGATGTTAACAGCACCAGTAGACGCATCAGAAGCTAAGTTTAATGCTGTAGCACCAGTGGTAATCGTTGCACTGCCTGAAAGAGAAGCTAATCCACTTGCTGCCAACGTTGTAAAACTACCTGCTGCTGGTGTACCACTTCCAATAGCTGGAGGAGCAGCAAATACTGCCGTTAGATTGCTTGGAATTAACACTGTATTAGGGTTGACAACAGTAGCAGGAGTCACCGCCATCGCATCCGTTGCTAGGTAAGAAATACCTTCTACAAGTGTTGTTGCTACTGGAGCACCAGCAATAGCTAAAGCATCCGCATAGGCTTTGGTTGCTACAGGTTCACTATTATCCGTCAGTAAAACAGACCCATAAACAGTTGTAGTTGCAGGACTTGCTCCAGCAGCTACCCATCCCGACCCGTTCCAGATATATTCAACCCACGGAAGAGCAGATCTATCAAAACATTGTTGACCCAGCTTTCCTTGAAAGGATGCTGGTGGTGGACCGTTACTAGTAACTGCACCAGGTGCTGCCGCAAATAATCCTGCTGATCCATCAACTGCTGTCATAATATACCCCTTGTAACCCGTGTGAAAATAAATTTTGTTCTACCCAAAATTTACTCCTTTCAAGCTTTTGTTGCTACAATAAAACTTTTAATGTTACAGTTTCACTAGCTAAACCTAATATTTCGAGGTTATCATTTCACTCTTTCTCGCTCCATTTAACAGCAACGTCGAACCTAATCAGGGAAATATACGAGCTTGGCTTGACAATCTCTATAGCAAATTCAACCCCATTGAGTCAGCAAGATGGAACCAAGCCAACATTGATACACTATTCTATGCTGGTGAACAGAATTTCGTTAATCGCTTCTTCAATTACACGCCCTCAGCATCAAACCAGCAATACTACTTCAATCTGTGCCAACAGCCAGTTAACATGATCACGGGATACCAGAGACAGCATCGCAAGTCTATCACCTATCAAGCTGCCGATGGTGCTGATCCTCAGACTACCGACCAGTATACTCGACTCATCATGAATAATGCGCAGAAAGAAGGCATACACGAAGTATTCAGTAAATCTTGCGAATTGTCTGCTGTCGCTGGCATGAACCTTATGCAACCCTACCTCGACTATACTGGTGATGATCCTGCACAAGGTCAACTAAAGGTCAAAATATGGGAATACAACAGCTTCCTTGTCGATCCTTACTTCCGTCAACCCGATATGTCTGATGCTCAATTCGTCTGGTGTCAAGAATATATCAGCAAACATGAAGCTGAATCCCGATTCCCAGATAAAATGCAGACTGTTAAACCTATGTCTGGATCACCACAACGATATGGTAACTTCTATTTTCTACCAGAAAACTACAACATGGCACGTAACGATCTCATGGTCTTGTCATATGTCTGGTACAAATGGAAAAAGAAACGTAAACGTCTATATAGCGCATCACGTAATCAATTCTATGACTATGGAAAAAATGCCAATATAGAAGAAATTCTATACAATATCGAAGACATGGAAGAAGTTACAGTAGATTCACCCTGCTGGAAACTTGCCGTCGTCCTCAATGATCAACTCATGTTTCAAGGTGATAACCCACTATGGGATGGTCCAGAATGCCCATTCATACCTAATTACTGGAATTATGAGCCTCATATTAACCATTTCGATCTACGTGATCGCTCACTCATCCGCACCATGCGGTCACCACAATTCCTTTTCAATTTTAAAATTTTAACAAATAACGATATAGCAAGTGCTACCATCAATGCTGGTTGGAAACGTAAAATCGGTGCCGTCGCCAATGAGGACAATCTCAAGAAGGCAGGGCAAGGCTGGGATGTTATTATTAACGAGGGCTATGAGCTAACAGACTGTGAAAAGATCATCCCTTCCGCTGTACCAGAATCCGACCTCGCACTAGCAGAACAAATGTCCTCCCTTATCTTCAAAACTGCTGGCATTGATCTAGAGAATTGGTCTGGACAGAATGATAAACAAGTATCTACTCTCACCCTGTTGACCAAGCAAGCAGCTAACCTAATGGTATTCCAAAAGTATTTCGATCAGTGGGATCATTCACTCAAACTTCTAGGTGAACGGCTACTACAAGTAGCCCTAAACAATTGGACAGAAGAGAAAGTTGAACTCATGATAGGTGAAGAACCAAGTCCTCACTTCTACAGCAAGATATTCGCCAAGTATAAAACAATAGTAGAAGAAGGTGAACTCACAGCTACACAACAGAACCTACAAGCTCAAAGTATGCTGGATATCAACGGCGTGTTCGGAAGGGAAGTCTTCCCACCATCTATGATAATTCCTAAACTCAACATATCAGGCAAAGGGGAAATCATCCCATATCTACAGCAGCAAGAACAACAACAAGCCGCTGTTCAGGCAGAAGCACAGAATATTCAACATGCCTATGAAGAAATGAAGATGAAAGAACTCATGGCAAAAATCCATAACCAGTTGTCACAGGCAAGAGAAAGAGATAGTCGCTCGGAATCAAATGTAGGTCTCTTCGAAGAAAGAATGTCAATGATCAGTAAGAACCATAGTCTCGCAGCAAAAGAGAAGATGGCAGCTTTAGCTCAGCTACTTGAGACGATTCAAAAATTCGGCGAAGTAGAAACTTTCCTCAAATCCAACGCCCTTGATACAATTAAAATGGATGAAGAGGATCAAGAAAAAGATGCACGAGCAGAAGTAGAACGTACAGAAGCATCAAAACGATTCATTGAACAAATCATGTCCAGCCAGTCTCAACTAGGCGGTCAAGGACAACAAGAACAACAACAGCAACCTCAACAAGGTATGATGTAAAGAATTCTTGGATTAATTTATCCTTCATGTGATAATGAAGTTTAGAAACAATATTTGCCTAGATGGCAAGGAGTATATTATGGCTGGTAGAAAAATTTCCGACCACAGCAGCTGGATGGGTAAAGGTTCCAATGGTTCCGTTCTTCCCGTAGGTAACAAAGTTAAATCTGAATCCTCGTCTGAAGGTTTCGGTGCTCTTTCTAGCTACGAAGACACAACCGAGTCGATCAAAGCCCAACAAATGATGAATAAAGCTAAAGTAAATGGTCATCCACAAAAAGCCCATTACAGAAATTAATCATCATTAAATCGAGGTGTTGTATGAAATCAGGTTTCCATGATCCGTTATCCCCTAAAAAGATTGAAAATGGCAAATCCCCTTGGTCATTCAAAGCCCCTGCTTACGATGAACGAGATAGCTGCTACATTAGAGCTGGCAATGATTATGGGACTGGTTTTAAACAGCCTGTAGGGCATTCTGGTAACGCTAAACAAGATGTTCCCTGTCTCCCTAAAGGTAGAGTCAAGACTATGAGGATTGATGAAGCCTACTAAAAAAGGGTTAAAAAATGCTCATACTAGCAATTCCAAGCTTGGAATGGGTGATTTTTACGGGACTGGTGTCAAAAATCCTGTCGGCAAAGTGGTAAATGGTCTAGGTTCGAAGATTGTCGCTAAATCAAAACTGAAGACGCCACCGAGGTCGCTTGCTTAGCCTCATGTTTCTTCCTCCTCCCCTCAATGCTAATCTCCCTGTATATCTGATCTATAGTAGCATCGTCGAGGTCTTCTTCCTCTTTCTTGTCTAATTTCTGCCTGTGATGCTGATAATCATAGATTGATTCAACAACGATTTGACTCTGTGTCAAGTTACCCTTGTTAAATTGTCCCCACAATTCACGTGCTGGTATCATCCAGTAAATCTTTATCTCATCACTTCCAGGATATACACGAAACAACATGCTGTTGCTCTCTGCCTTGGGCTTCGTCAATCTAGGTTGCCAGATAAGCCGCTTGGTAACTCCATCATCATCCGTGCGTGTATGTGCAAATATATAGAATGAATGATCTCCGAATGGTCGCTGATCAATCAGATTTTGACAACATTTTGCTATATCAATATTTTGTGCCGTATCCTGTTTAACAAGCACTTTGTATCTATCGTATGCATCTAAAATATCTACTTTCATTATTGACCTTAATTAAAATTTGATGTGTAATGTGCTTAAATCCAACGCCTACCTGCGTCAAAGGAAAGGATAACCGACATGTCTAGTGATAATCAAGCTTCTTCCCAAGAAATACAACAGCAGAATAATGATAAAGATATCAACTTCGCTGCCATGCGTAACAAATACGAACGACAAATTGCTCAAATTCAAGCTGAAAAAGATGAATTAGCTGCCCAAGTTAACGCCTCTCGCGTTTTAGATGAAGATGATACAAGTGAACCCTATGTCGATCACAAGAAGTTAAACAAATCATTCAATAAATTTGGTCAGCAAGTAAAACAAGAGACTAAAGCTGAGATTCAACATGCAGTTAATCATGCCATTAGTGAAGAAAGAAAGAATAACTGGCTTAAGGGTAACCCCGACTTCTATGATGTCCTGAAAAATGCTGAAAAGTTAGCTATGAAAGACCCTGAACTAGCTGAATCAATCCTAGATATGCCAGAAGGGTTCGAGAGACAAAAGCTAGTATACAAGTCAATCAAGTCACTAGGACTCGATAGAGAAGCACCCAAGGCACCTAGCATCCAAGAAAAGATTGATGCTAATAGACGCAGCCCATACTATCAACCATCAGGCGTTGGTGCTGCTCCCTACGCCAATACAAGTCAATCTGACTTCAGCCCGTCAGGTCAGAAAAATGCCTATGACAAAATGCAAGAACTAAAATCAAGATTGCGTCTATAACACACAATCAGGTACAGTAAAGACAATTTCATCAGTCCTCCTTTTAACCATGATATCAGCCCCACTCTGGTATCATGGTTTTTTTATTGCCACATATATAACAAATATTACATAGTTATGTTTCGCAGTACAGCGTTAAGTACACTTCGCGTAGTGGATATCGCAACCACATTCAATAGATAGATCTGAAAACGGACGTAGTAGGTTTTCGTCCACCGATCAACTATCAAGTCAAACTACTACAGGGAAAATGTTCCATGAGTATTACGACAACATCGCAATTAGGGCCAATGATCCTCCAAAGTTTAGCACCTGCTATGCTTTATGTTCCTACCCCTACCATGAACTACATTACTGTCTGTGACAAGGTTGTCTTTTAATTGGCCTTGTATAAATCCGCTCTGATTGACTTGGAACTCTGACCACATAATGGTGAAGACAACAAGGCGCAAGGGTAAAGCCAGCGTGACAGACTTAGGCGAGTGGACACCAATAGGTGAAGCGAAAGTCGGGACTAATAGGAAACTATTAGAGAGAGGAATAACAAGACTCTCCGCCTCAAATGAGGTCAAAAAAGTAACAGAAAGCAGTATGCCAGCAAACGGTGGCACGACATGTAGATTTATGCGCCCACGCGCATTACAACCACCAACTATCCAGTTGGGGAACTCGGGGATTGATCCCCCAGCACAAGTGCCACAACGCGACATCATTGATGCGCAAATGGCGTTTTTCGGTGGCTCACATAGCGTTGCAATAGCAGCGTAACCCGTGCCGAAAATAGTTGATGATTGTGACGGGATGTATCATCAACGAGCAGGTTTTTGAAAGATGGCCTGCTATAAATCTGCTCTAATTGACTTGGAACCCCTCATTACCACGAGGGCAACAAGGGGCAAGTGTTTAATTAATGGGTTCTTGTATGAAGAAGTTTAAGTTCATCCATCAATTGTTGGCGACGTTCCAAAATTCCTTTGGGAAGATTTTGAACATGCTGCCTACCCTTGATATTGTGCTTATCATCAAAAGTTTGTCTGATTTCAATCATGATTTCAGCTTGCTTCTTCTTGATAACAAGATAGGGAAGAATGATTTCACATATATGAAGCATTCTATTACTAGTTGCCTGCCAACGATAAACTTGTTTTCGACTGTTTTTAGCCATTTGTTTAGGGGTGTACTCTCTAAATCCACCTCCAAATGTATTAAACAGCCATTCCATCAAGGATTTATCAGTGGTTGCAACAGCAATAAGTGTTTGAAAATGTTTATCTCCATTTTTCCTATTACCGCTGTAGTTACCGATGTAGAACGTTCCTTCTCCATCCATAATTCCAGCCATATACGCAGCTTCGGCTACCGTATATTCTCTTTTGATATATTGGCTTCGTGCAGACATTTAACCTCCTTTGTTAATGTCAGTACGCTCATTTATAACAGAAGAGAGATTAAATGTACAGCCTGACAGACTAAGGCGAGTGGATACACGTAAGTGTAAAGCGATAGTCGGATCTGCAACTATATATAAAATTGCAGAGGCAAACAGAAATGATTTGCCCCCACAATATATTGTGGAGTAACAAATTGCATCCTTCAAGACCAGGAAGGTGTTTTGGCTTGGGTATCCGAGCGTTTAGCAGTTGCTATGAGGCAAGCAGAAGATTTAATTTTGCGCGACTACATTGTTTCCGCTGCGTCGGAGATCAATGCTGGTGGTGGAAGTAATGGATTCAATCCAAGTAACCTTGGTGTATCTGACTTTTCACTAGTAGCAACTACACTTGATACCAACAACGCATATAAGTTTATGTCAGGTATTGAGGGTATGGATAGATTTGGTACAGGCCCAGTACGAAGTGCATACTTCATGCTGTCGTCTACTGAGTTGCAATCTGACTTTGATTCCCTAATGGGACAAGTTGGGGTGCAAAACCAGTGGAATTATCCGACCAATGCCAGTGCGTTGCCCAGCGAATGGGGGTCTGTATTTAATATACGTATCCTCACTAGCTCGGAAGCACCAGTAGCACGTAATGCTGCTACTAACAACCTTGGCGTACAGAATGACGTGTATTACAACACGGTCTTGGGTAAACAGGCGATTACGCATATTAACCAAGATGGATTCAGCATGAACCTCATTTACCGTGACCCATACTACAGTGGTATGTTGGCACAGAACGCAACACTTGCTGTGAAGTTTGCCCAAGCGCAAGCAATCACACAAGATACAGCAATCCGCAACCTGCTTTGCACACGCAATAGCAACCTGGGGGTGTAATATGGCTGAATACTCCAGAATGGCGAAAGGTCGTTTTGTATCAACAGGTGGCGCTCAGATTATCAATCTGCCTTTCCAACCTGATTATGTTGAGTTGATCAACTACTCAGCAATAGCAACACCTGCAAACCATGGTGTTCCATTCGCGAAATGGGATAGCAACATGGGTCAAGGATTTGCTGTAGAACAAGTATTTAATGCCACTCCTGTATTGACAACTGACGTTGTTATTTCAGCTGGTATCAGTACTTTTGCTGCTGGACAATTGTTACAATATGGTCCTGTATTAGCTATTAGTGGCATTACTAAAGCAGCAGCTGGCGTTGTTACAACTACCACAAACCATAACTTGGCATCAGGTGATGTTGTTGTGTTCCAAGGATTGTTCCAATCGGCTACTACTGGTATGCCGCAATTACAGAACATTCCTTTCACTGTGACGGTATTGAGTCCGACAACGTTCTCTATTCCGTGGAACACAAACCAGTCTAGTTATACTGCATTATCAGGTTCACCTGCTGGTGCTACAGTTAAAAAGGTTTTGTACCCTTACCTGTATTTCCCAGGCGAAGTTGTTATCAGCGCAATTACATTGGGGACAACAACCACGATTGACACTACATGTGCTCATAACATGGTTGTAGGGCAGCAAGTCGCATTCCGTATTCCATCATCATGGGGTACAGTGCAGCTTAATTCGTTGCCTAATGTGCTTACTCCTGGTGCGCCAGCGTATGGGTATGTTATTGCTGTGACGGATTACAACACTGTTGTCGTCAACATCGATTCATCTGCATATAGCGCATTTAACAGCAATCCACTTGTTGCGAGTGTCCCAGGACTCTCATTGCCACAAATGGTAGCTGTAGGTGATGTAAACACAGGTGGGGTGCAGATTTACAGTGGTTCGCCATTGTATCCTTCACCACAGTTTGGTCCTATTGGAACATCACTTTTAAGCTCGATCAATGGTCCTGCTATTAAAGGTGCCTTTGTTAACAACACAAGCCAAGGCTTTATTGTTGGTAATGGAGCAGGTGTTGCTGATGCTTCATCTGTTCTTGTTGGTGCAGCAGGTAACGTTTTCTATTGGAAAGCTTACCTACACGACCTAAATTATCCAGCAATTCCTTGATAAGAATAGCTGTATTATTGCATTGTGGGAGGGGGAAGTCCCCCTCTCATTAGGAGTTACATGTCCTTTACTGGCGTTATTTCATATCCCATACCACCATTTCAAAACTTTCCAATTAATGATGAATATTATACCCCTAGTCGTTTTGTTATTGCTGCTGTCACTCTTGGCGAGACTACAATTATCACAACAAGTGTTGCTCACGATTATGTTGTTGGTCAGGAAGTACGGTTGATCATTCCTCCATCATTTGGATGTAGGCAATTAAACCAGTCACGAGGATTTGTTCTGTCGATACCATCCACAACACAGGTGGAAGTTACCATCAACTCATTACGAAATGTTGACCCCTATATCGCATCATCTGCTACTACTGTCGCCCAGATACTTGCTATCGGTGATGTCAACACAGGAGTTATCAATTCTCAAGGAAGAATCAACAATGGTGCGTTTATTCCTGGGAGTTTCATTGACATCAGTCCATTATAGATGTAATATAAAACTATAATTAACCCTTAGAAGAGAATAAAATATGGAAGAAACTACTGCTACACGTGGAAGACCAAAAGCTCAAACCTCATTAGCACAACAAGAATTAGACAAGGCTGAGAAACAATTTGAAGCCTTCGATAGTGAAGTTAAATCCATGACAATGGACAGAATGAATGCTGCTCCTAAACAGGAAGTAGAGCAACAGACAAAATTATCACAAAATCAAATTGCCAACTCAAAAGATATCTACCTTAAACCTGTGAAGACAATTGGTTGCCGTGACAAGTTCAACGAAAACTATAGAGAAGAATATGAATTCGCCAAGCAATATGTCAACTTCATTGCGGAAAACAAGGAAATCATCGGGGAAGAATTGGATTTCTGGACTCGCCCATTTGGTGGTATGCCTGCTGAGGAATGGAAGGTGCCGTGTAACAAGCCAGTTTGGGCACCTCGCTACGTGGCGGAACAAATCAAACGAAAATACTATCATAGATTGACCATGCAGCAGACTACAGCAGGTTCTGATGGTATGGGACAATACTACGGAACAATGGCTGTAGACACGACCGTACAACGTCTAGATGCTATTCCTGTATCTAGTAGGAAATCTGTATTCATGGGAGCAGGTGGATTTTAAATGAACATGCTTCAGGATATCCTGACATACATTCGTCGAATAATTAAGACGCCATCCAATGCCGTCATCAGTGACGACCTATTGATTGACTATGTCAATAGATTCTGGATCATGGATGTTGATGCTCGCATGCAAGTATTTGATCTAAAAACTAAATACGCATTTCAGACAACACCAGGTGTAGATCGCTACAACATGCCCATGTACGACCTGCAAGTTGAAACAACAGGTGATGAAGATGATCCAAATAGACAAGATATAACCTCATATCCTGTCTATCAGGGATTCTTTGGTCCAGCCTATGTCAATGGTGTACAAGTATCATTCCAAACACAGAAAGATGGCTTTTTTCGTGCATGGCCAAATATAGTACAAAATCTTCAAGTTGTTGCTACTGGAGATGGGGTAACACAAAATTTCACATTTCAACTACCCATTCTTAGTAATTCCGTCCCATTGAACCCACCAGTAACAGCTATACTTCGTGGACATGTTGATATCACAGGTATAATTTCACTAGGACAAAACATTGATCCACCAATACAGACAAGCGGCACAGCAGAAAATGCAATTGAAACAGTTCCAGTCACCAGTGTTGATGCTGGTGTCTATATCACTACAACAGCTGTTGATGGTAGTAATATAATAGTCACAGACAGTGGACAATTCCTTCAGGGAAATATCAATTGCGGACTACTCATGACACCTGGAAGAGCACCAAATGGTAATCGTTTCCTATCAGGTGGCTACTCAACAACATCAAATACTGTCAATTATGTCACTGGTGAAATTAACGTTAACTTTCCAAACCCACCAGCTGATGGTGCCAATATAAATGTTCAATGTTATTATTTCCAATCAGGATTGCCACGTGGAATTCTATATTACAACAACGTTCTTACACTTCGTGCGCCACCATCGCAACAATGGCTTGTAGAGTTAGATGCATACCTAACGCCTGCTGCCTTCCTGTCGACAACATTAAGTGTACAATTTGCCTACATGGCAGAATACATAGCACGTGGAGCTGCAAGAAAAATTCTATCTGATACTGGTGATGTAGATCAATTCCAATTCTATGAACCCTTGTTTAGGGAACAGGAATTACTTGTCTGGAAACGTTCACAGAGACAATGGACTAGCACTAGAACCCAAACCATATACAGCCAAGGAATGGGTAATCAACAATACGGTAACAACTCCTATGGTGGTAATGTAATATGACAAACTTTCCATTTGATGCTGACATCCCTGATGCAAATAATGATCCATCAGCCGATCAACCAGGAATGAAAATCAACAACAATTCAACAGAACAGATTTTGTCCGTGGATCACGTATCATTCAATTCGGATAATGGCGGTACACATTTACAGGTGAATTTTTGCACAAACAACATACCTCCTACACCTGGTAGTCCAGGTACACCACCGCTTTTACAATCTATAGCTTTTACACAACCAGGTGTCGCAGAGCCTGGACAATCTGAATTTATCTTTCAAAACTCTAATGCAGTCAATATGTTAAGTGCTGTAAAAGCATTCGGTAATTTCACTTTAATTGGAGCAGTAGGTCCAGTTACTGCAAACAATTCCTTTAATGTTGCGTCTATTGCAAAAACACAAGCGAATCCCGCTATTTACACGGTAACTTTAACCGCAGGTTCTGTACATAGTGATCAACCTTGTTTTGTTTTTTCTGGTGTTCCAACAGGTGTTGTTACCGCAGGTACATATAGTCCTATCATTTACACGTACGATAAACCTTCCCTCACATTTACTATTTATGGGTTAACGGCTGTTGGTGGTTTTGGTGGATTTTTTAACTTCGTCGTCCTTGAGGCATAAATGGGTCAAAAGATTGTTATAGGACCGATCAATCAAGGTCAACATACAGATCGCACAGCCTTCGCCATAGATAATGACTCATTTCCTCAACTTGTTAATGCCTATCAATGGCGTGGACGTGTTAAACGTAAACGTGGAACATCCCAACTCAATAGACTCAAACGCTACTTCAATTCAACTTCCATTTCATACAACCCTACTTCCATTACATTAACACTAGATGCCCAAGGTGTAGGGAACATCCTAACAGGATTTGGATTACAGGCAGGTAACATTGTTCCAGGTAGCGTTACAATTACTGGTGGGGCTGTTTATACCGATCCTGCAATGAATGGCACCCTCAGCCCATCAGGCACCATTTTTTATGCATCAGGACAAGTGGTTATAGCAGCAGAACCAAATTCAGTAGTAACAGTTGAGTTTAACTATTATCCTTGCCTACCCGTCATGGGGATTGAGGAATTAACTCTTGATATTAACGATTATCCTGGAAACTTGGGATTTGATACGAAATATTCATACAATATTCTTCCCAATTCCCCAAATAACATATACGATGTCAGCTTCTATAAAAATCCTGCAATAAATGGTACAACACTACCTGGTTACACTCCCAAAACAAATGAAACACCTACTACTTGGAATGGACAGAATTATCAGCAATTCTTCACGGTGAACTATCAAGGCGCACTATGGGCAACCAATGGTGTTACCGTTCCATTTGATCCTACCAGTGTTGGAATGCAGTACAAGGATATTACAGTAGTTACGGTGACAGCACCAACAACAGCGACTTTAACTATACCTGCTCATGGACTTGTTACAGGTGACTTCATATTCGTAAATGAAGTATCGACTACAACTGGGATAAATTTCCAAACAGGATATGTTGTAGACCCACCCATTGATGCCAACAATGTAAACGTAAAATTTCCTAATGCCGTACTAGCAACAAATGGTACAGGCGGTATCGCCCAATACCTAACAAATAGATCAGATACAACAAAAGATTGCCTTCGATTTTACGATGGCGACCCCACGAATGGTAACACGACAACACCACAACTGAATGGTACCAAAGGTTGGGTGAATTTCTGTCCTCCCCTCAGCCAATTAAACTACTCAATAGCACAGTTACCACTAGGAATTTATTACCTAGTTGGCGCAAGAATGATAGTCCCATTCAAAGATAGATTGCTATTCATTGGTGTTGTAGTTCAGAGAGCTGGACAAACACCCATTTTCCTTCAAGATACCATCGTATATAGCCAAAATGGAACACCATATTATACCGCTTCGTTTCAATATAAACCCTTGGCTACCGATTCAGATCCTACACGTCCTGACATCACATTCAACCCAATATTAGTTCCAAACAATCAAACAGCAACAGCACCCGCTTGGTTTGAAGATCAGACAGGATTTGGTGGATGGGCATCATCAGGTGTTGATCAAGCAATCAATTCAGTATCAACAAATGAAGATGTTTTAATCCTAGGATTTAGATCACAACAAAGTCGTTTGATCTACTCAGGTAATGACCTATTTCCCTTCGCCTTCTACACGATCAACTCTGAATACGGCACAGGTAATCCATTCTCAGCAGTAAACCTAGATACAGGTGTTATATCGCAAGGAAGTCGTGGATTCATCATTACAGGACAAACAGAAGTAAAACGTATTGATCTTGACATTCCTGATTCAGTTTTTGAAATAAACTTGATAAATAATGGTGTAGAACGAGTATGTTCCCAACGAGACTTCATCAACGAGTGGATCTACTTTAGCTATCCAAGTAACCAATATACGTCCGTATTCCCTACAAGAACCCTGCAATACAATTACAGAGATAACTCATGGGCAGTATTTAATGAATCCTACACAACCTATGGATCATTTAAACAACGGACAGGGTTGACATGGGCAACAGTAGGATTATCCTATCCAACATGGAGCGTATGGAATGTACCTTGGAATTCAGGTTCATCTACTTCGTTACAACCAAAAGTACTAGCTGGAACCTCTCAGGGGTTTATTATGGTACGTGATCAAGGTACTGGTGAAGGCAACTCAATAGAAATACAAAACATCTCATTCCCTGCCACAATCACAAACATCACAATTGGCGTAGGACCATCATTCAATCCCATCATAACAGCAAATAATTCATTTGTTGTAGGTCAACGAGTTACATTTAGTGGAATAGTTGGTATGACCCAGTTAAATACAGGCACATACACTATAAAAACAGCCACTCCAACACAATTTACATTAACAACAAATGGAGCTGCATTTACCCCCTATATATCAGGTGGAACAGCTAGACCATTTAGAATCTACTCACCAAATCACTGCCTAAATGAAGGTGACTATATCATTATTTCAGGTGCTCTTGGTACTGTTGGCACACAAGTTAATGGTAAAATATTCAATATAACTAATGTATCTAACAATGAATTCAATATATTCCCTGTTTTGCCTAGCACGTATTTTGGTGGTGGCTCAATAAAACGTATGTATATTCCATTCATACAGACAAAACAGTTTCCGTTAGCTTGGAGTCTGTCAAAGAAAACACGCCTTGGACCACAGCAATATTTGTTTACAAGAACGCAAAATGGACAAGTTACTGTTTTAATTTACCTTAGCCAAGATAGTGATACAGGGTATAACCTAGATCCAGTACTACCAAATCCTAATTCAGAAAATGATGGATTGATCAATTCAACAACCGTATACACATGCCCAGAAAGTTGTAATCTAGGACTCACACCCTATCAAACAAACCTGCAAATGATATCATTAATATCGTCAGATGGTACAGTTGCAGGGACAACAGCCTATAGTCCCCAACAACAAATATGGCACAGGATGAACACGTCACTCATTGGTGATACCGTGCAACTTGGAATTACCCTATCAGACAAACAAATGCGGGACACCACACTTTCCAGTCAATTCGCTGAGATAGAACTACATTCAATAATCCTCGATGTTACCCCAAGCTCCATGCTGTCATGACAAATACAACAGTTAATCAAGTTTCTTACCTACGAACATCACGCGAGTATCCCGAAGATCCCAAGGAACTAACTGTAGAAGTTAATAAAGCCTATATCGATACAGCAGCAGCAGTAAACATACGAACTATAGGTATCTTCACAGTAAAAAAACCTACTGTAACAGGTGAATCGTGGTATATAAGAAATAATTCAAAACAACAATCATTAAGACAAGTTTATCCCTTCACTACCACAACAGCAATTGATCATGGGATAAACATTAACAATTTAACAGATTTTAGTCGCATGTTTGGAACCTACACAACAGGTACAAATACATACGGATTAATAGCAGGTTCGACAACTGCAATAGCAGGACAAATCACATTCTATGTTACAAGTTCTCAAATAGTTTTTGTCGTTGGTGGTGGCGCACCTATTCCCGATTCTGGTATCATTATACTTGAATGGATTAGTGACACATAGGAGTTATCTCATGACATCAATGATAGGTAATAGAGGAATGAGTGGTTCAGGTAGAAATTCCCGTCAACAAGGACAGCAATTAGCTGGATATGATGTTGAACAATTTCAAACATATACTCCTGAAATGATGGATTTATGGCAACAAATGCATGGAAATGTTGGACAAAATAGCTATCTTGGTAAATTGGCTGCTGGCGATGAATCAACATTCAATCAGATGGAAGCACCAGCATTTAGACAATTTAACGAATTACAAGGTGGACTAGCATCAAGATTTAGCGGAATGGGAACAGGTGGTCGTAAATCAAGTGGATTCCAAAATGCAGCAACAGCAGCCACAAGTAATTTCGCACAAGATCTAGCTTCCAGACGACAATCATTACAGCAACAAGCGATTAAAGACCTACATAGCATGTCAAGCAACCTTCTTGGTCACAATCCATATGAACAGTACTACACAGAACCTAAGAAAAACTTCGGTCAACAGTTGTTAGGCGGTATATTACCACTCGCTGGAATGGCTGGTGCAGGTTACATGTCAGGTTGGAATCCAGCAGCTATGCAAGCAGGCTATGGTGCTGGTGATGCAGCTGCACAAGCGTTTTAAGGAGAATCATGCAATATATCAAACGTAATCCATCAACACAAGAACGCTTCGGACAAGCTTTTGCTAACGCTGGACAGGCTGTTGGCAAAGCTATACCTGAGTACCTACAGGGTAAACAAGAAGCAAAAGCAATGAAAGATTTTGGTGCTGATCTACGTAAAAAACATCCTCAGAATCCCATGATTCAATCAATTGCCGATGTCTATGAATCTAACTTATCCGCAGAAGACAAGAAATCTGTTGCCACTACATTAGCAGGATTTGATCCCTTTAAAATGGAACAACAAGAAAGGTTAATGCGTGAACACATTAGAAAAGAATTTAATGATCGCATAAAAGAAAATGATTCTTTTTTGAAACAATCTAAATCATATTCTGCTATTGAAGGTCAACCATCAGAACGTGATATTGCCCTTAAACAACGTGCACAAATTATGAAAGAACGTGCAGAAGCTTTTTCTAAATACAAAATTAAATCCTACGGCGAAGAAGAAGAAGAACCATCTTTTGATGATGAAGCGATTGAAGAAGAACAAGAAAAACCTATGTTCGATCCAAATAATAAAGAACATAGAACTAAAGCAGAACAATTATATAAGAAGTTAAAAGATAAAGAACGTGTTAGAAAAGAATTATCAAAAGAGTTTAAATTTTAATGACAATTGATGTATTATCTTTTTTAGACGAATCTCAATCCCCATCTAATGATGTACTTGATTTTCTTGATATACCTGAACAAACAACCCATGAAAAACTAGGTATCAAAAAGAAAGATCCTAATCTACCTATCAAGCCAACAAAGAAAGATATACTAGGTATCCCTCAAGGACAGACAATACAAGAAAAATTCAATGATGTACTTGCATTCTCTCAAGGCATCAAACGCGCTCTCCAATTCGGTATACCTGACAAGTTAGATGAAGCACTAGGTTTGCCTACATCAGAAGAAATATGGGGTCAGCGCGAAACAGAGTCAGAACAAGGCAGTTATTCCGCTGGTAAACTCGTTGGTTCTGCCCTGCCTGTTGAAAAGATATATAGTTTCCTAGGTAAGCCACTTGTTGCGCTAGCCAGTCAATCACCTATGTATGCCAAGGGGCTAGAAGCTTTCGCTCGTATGACTGGTATGGGACTCACTGGCGCTGTCTATGAGGGCACAGGCAAACTTAATGAAGGAGAAGTGCCAACAGTTGAAGAACTAGCTACTACAGCAGGAGAATGGGCATTACTCGATGGCGCATTCCAAACACTTCATCTTGGTGCTGAAATCAATGCTTCACTCTCTCGTATAGCTGAACAGGAAGGAATAACAGTTAAAGATGTGCTAGGTCGCTTGTGGGACTCAACAAAGAATTATCTGAAACTCAAACTCGGTCGCCCAGTTAACGCTGAAGTAGTACCAGAAGATGCAGTCGCGCTATTCGACAAGGCAAAATATGCTGAGCAACATGGTATCAAAGAAGCTGAAACGATTGACATCCCTAACAAGCAGATTGAACAGAAAATACCTGAAGAACCAGTAGAATCAGTTAAAGAAGAACCAACGCCTCCACCTGTTGAACCTGAAAAGCCAATTGATGAATTAGATTCATTAAAAAAAGAATTATCTAATCTTAATGAAACACAAGGTAAAGTAGCAACTAACGAAAAATCTGAATTAATAAAAAAGATTAATGAAATAGAGTTGGATAGATACAATAAAGAAAAAGAAATTGCATCTAAACCCAAAAAAGTAACTGAAAAACCTGAATCTACATCAAATAAGATATACCGTGGTCATGGGCGTGCAACTAAACATGTAGGTGGTTATTCAGGTATTCCAGTACTAGGTGAAGGTAAGTATTATGCGTTTGATAGGAAAACTGCTTCTGAATATGGTCCTGAAATTGAATCAAAAGAATTAGACCTAAAGAATCCTCTCATCATTAATTCCGATCAACAATGGCGTGACTATGCTAAAAAATCAGGATGGGATGTACCAAATCCAACTGGGAAATCTAAAGAACAAATCAAAGAAATGACTGATAGATTTCAGGAACAATTAAAGAAAGATGGGTATGATGGCGCGATAATAGAGTGGGACAATACAACCAAATATGACATTGATAAGAATAACAATGATATAAAACTTTTAAGAAATGTATTTAAAACACCTCAAGTGTTTTATCCTGAAACAAAAGTAGAACCTGCTAAGATAAAGAAACAACCAACTCCCAAGCCCTTAGCAAGTAAACCAGCTACATTCTTCCATCCAAAGACACAACCACGCAAACCAGTGATAGGTAAGAAACAAGCTGTAGCACGATCAAAGATAACTGAACTACTTCGCAAAGCATTCAAAGACCCTGTGCGCCTTGGTAAGATAGGTAACAAACGCGCACAAGGTATACACAAGATGTGGGCGCGCGTTACACGACTACTTAAAGACAATGACATTGAAACATTAGCTCATGAAATAGGTCACAATCTACATACAATTTTATATGGTGGCAATGCAACGACAGCGCAACAACAGATGCAAAATGTTATACGCGCACTCACACCACACTTGGGTGAATTGAAACCACTAGCAGGATATGCACCATTCACTCTTGAGGGATTCGCCGAGTTCACACGCCTATATGTCACCAATCCTGATGTTGCTATCGATCTAGCACCTAACTTCTATGCCAAGTTTGAATCAGACCTTGATGCCATGTTCCCAGAGTTAAAGAATGCGCTACTTGAAGCACGCGACTACTATGAATCATACCTACAGGGAACACCTGAATCACGTATACGCGCGCAAACAAACTACGGATCAGATGAGAATAAATTCTGGAATTCCATCAAAGCAATCAAAGAAAATGGCATAGATAAACTACTTACCACATTCTACGACGATATGTTCCCTGCTAAACGACTGGTAGCAGAAGCATTTGGCATACCTATATCCGAAGTAGAAGCATTGAAAGATCCAGACAATCTATACAGGTCGTTGCGACTACTCAAAGGTGCTGTTGGTAAAGGTGATGTATTCATCTCACATGAAACATTTGATCCCCTCACCCTAAATAAAATTAATGGTTCACTCAAATCTATTCTCGATCAAGTCAAAGATGAAGCAAGTTACCGTGAATTCAATGACTATCTCATTGCTCGTCGAACAATAGAGAAAGCAGGACAAAACGTTGAAACTGGTATCAATCTTGGTGATGCCGTCTATACCGAACAAAAACTACATAAACAGTATAACAAACTAGCAAAAGAACTCGATCATTACAATGATACACTACTCAAATACGCTAAAGAATCAGGCATGTTGTCACAGGAACAATACAGCGAGATAAAGAAAAACAACCTCATGTACGCCCCATTTCAAAGGGTAGTAGAGAAACCATCTTCCGCTGTACGCAAGGGGCTACAGGCACAGAAGACAATTAAGCATATGAAAGGATCAACACGCGATATCATTGCTCCTATTGAGTCTGTGTTACAGAATACATACGCCATCATCATGAATGCAGAGAAGAATCTATCTGGTCAAACACTAGCTCGCATTGCACAGAAGAAAGGTGTTGGTTCCTACGTTGAAGCTGTCCCCACTCCTATCACCCTAAAAGGTAAAGTGCTAGGTGAAGAGGTAGAGGAAACAATCGCTAAAAACCTAATGAAAATGGGGTTACCTGATCTGGTAGTAGCCAAGATAATCAATGGTAAAGCAAGTTTCGGTCTACGCGCTGACCTAGCACAATCAATCCCCGATGTATTCCTTCGCTTCGGTGCTACTCACTATCCCGTAGGTGAAAACATAATCACAGTATACTTCGATGGTAAACCCAAATACTACGAAGTATCACCTGACATCTACAACATGTGGACTGCGGGACTTGATCCCTATATGTCTAACATATTCACAAAAATAGCGCGTATACCTGCTCGAACCCTTCGCGCTGGGGCTATTCTCAATCCTCGCTTCTGGCAAAAGAACGTGATACGCGATACATGGGAATCATGGTTATTCACTAAATACGGAAAACCATTGTATACCCCTCAAGGTATACTCGAACTATTCTATGACCCACTTAAAATGCTTGCTGTATCCGCTAAACATGGCGACCTCTATGTTAAATGGCTTAAAGCAGGCGGTGGCATGTCAACCATGCAACATCTTGATCGTCCATCAGTTGTTAAACGACTAGATGAAGTACGCCATGGTATTCGCCCCTATCAAGTAATGAAACAACTACGCGCACTAGCTGAAATATCAGAAGAAGCTAATAGACTGGCTGAATTCGGTCGTGCGCTACATGTTGAGGGATCCACACGCGTTGGCATGGAAATGGCAGGATTTGCTTCACGCGATATCTCTGTTGACTTCGCCAAGATTGGTACACTGACAAAAGCAATCAACCAAATTATCCCCTTCTTCAACGCTACATTGCAGGGTGGTGAGAAGCTAATCCGTACAGCAATGAATAAGAAGTCACGTAATGACTTTATTCCTCGTGCTATTATGTTACTCGCTCTGCCTTCCCTCATGATTGCGTGGTACAACAAAGATGATGATCGTATACCAGAATTCAGCGAAGTAGAAAAAGACAGCAATTTCATGTTTGGTTGGGGCGATAAGATATACAAAATCCCTGTACCATTTGAAACAGGTGTTATTATCCATGGTCTCACTCAACGCATGTACAAATACTTCATGGAACATGACCCAAAAGCATTTGAAGGTCTAATGGGTAGCATCATTGATGCCGCTCTCCCTAACTTCATTCCTACTTTCGCTTTAGCTCCTATCGAAGTAACAGCTAACAAGAAATTCTTCAATGACAGTCGCATCATACCAATGGCACAAGAGAAACTAATCTCTAAACTACAGTATAGAGAACAAACATCAATGACAGCTCGCCTACTTGGTCGCTGTGTCAACTACATGATTGGTGAAGATACTACCTCAAAATGGGCGTCTCCGATTGTAATTGAACACTATTGGAAGTCTGCAACAGGTGGATTAGGACTACTCGCTTTGAAATTAGCAGATGAAGGATTACATATGGCAGGGGTAGGAGACAAAGCACAACCCCCACATCAAACTGTTACAGAGAAACTAGGACTCAACGCTTTTGAAGCTAAATACCCACGCTCTAACACAAGAAGTATTGAGAAATTCTACAACTATTATGAACAAGCAACGGCATTACAACGGTCTTCTAAATATGCCAAGAAACATGACATAGAACAGGGTAAAGAAGAATATGAGATTGATAAACGCCTATCACAATCTCATGATATATCAACTCTACAGAAAGCATATGAAGCACTACAGACGAATCAAAAGACGATCAACGATATATACAACAACCCTGATATTGATCCGTTATTCAAACGGGAGCTTATTGACCAGTTATATCTACAAAATATAGACATCGCAAAGCATGCTAATAGAGAACAAGAACTCTTCAAGCATTCTAATAAGTAGCATAATAATACTTATGCAACAACCACAACTTGCATGTAAATTTTATTGTATAAAAAGATCCGTCCATGTATCCTTCTTGAGAACCATCACAAGGAGAATACGATGGACAGACACGAAATAGCTATTAAAGCAGCTCAAGAACGGTGGAACCCCACTATACCGAAGGCTAGTCATTCAGGTACTTTAATCATTGGTGAGGTAAGTATACCCTGCGCCGTCGTTAAAATGCCAGATGGAACAATAGTCCGTCTACTAACACAACGAGGTATGACAAAAGCCCTAGGAAAAACAGATGTAGGAAGATCACGAAAGGGTGCCGGCAACTCCTTGATATTTGTAGCTGCTGACAACCTTAAACCGTTTATACCCAATGCCCTCATGGGTGCCGACGCAGAACCAATTGAATTCAGGTTACCCACAGGGGGGAAGGCTCTTGGATATAGGGCAGAGTTGCTACCCATGATATGCGGTGTCTATCTTGATGCCCAATTCAACAACAAATTACTTCCTTCTCAAAAAAAGGTTGCTGATATCTCTAACTTCCTTCTTAAAGCCTTTAGTAACATCGGGTTAGTTAGTTTGGTTGATGAGGTATGTGGTTACCAGAAGATACGAGATAGCGATGCCCTACAGAAGATACTTGAGAAATATGTTAACACAGAACTAGCCAAGTGGGCAGCTAGGTTCCCCCCTGAATTCTATCAACAGATATACAGATTGCGTAATTGGGCTTGGAACTCAGCAGCCAAAACCAAATATAGTATTGTTGGCCACTACACGAAGGATTTAGTCTATGAACGATTACACCATGGAATATTGGAAGAGATGGAACGCGTCATCCCTCGCAAAGAAGATGGTACACGAAAAGGAAAATACCATCAACTACTCACCGATGACTACGGTATCCCCAAGCTCAAGGAACATTTTTCCGCTCTGTTGGCTGTAATGAAACTGTCTAAGACATGGGATGAACTAATTGCCAATGTTAACATCGTGTTACCCAAGACAATTGAGTTTGAGGAACGAAAGGATATACCCCAGTTACCTGCTGAATCTGTTGCGTGAGTAATCATTGAGGTTGTGTGTGTACGCATTGTACACCGCAACCTTGTGTATCACATTATTTTATCTCATATATCTTTTCAGGTCTTATAATAGGTCGCCAGAATGTAACATTGCATGTTTTCTCTCTTTCAACGTTGTACCAAGTTGAATGGCAAAATTCAAAATATCTATCATATTCATCTGGAGTTAAAGCTAACATAACAACTTCTACTCTATTCCCACACATTCCCCAAACATGTTGAGTGAGTGAAGGTGCTCTTTCATCTACTCTATACCATCTATCCTCTATTTTTTCATTCATCGCGCAAACCTGTTTTGTGTATATTGATTAGGATTGTGTGTATAAGGATTATATTGCGTAACCTTGTGAGTATAAGATACATAGCGTCCTGCGTCGATACAATGATCGTTCTGTTTCAATGGCTTATCTTCACCCTTTTTCGCCGCTGTTGTATCCCACACATAGCCTTCTAGCTCTTTAATAAGAACAGGACAATCTTTACACACATACAGATTACCCTTTCTCATCTCGCTACACATGAATGTTAATCCATTAAGCACATCATTATCAGCATCCACTACATGTAATCCACGGCGTTGTAATTCAAGTCTGAATGATGCCGCTGATGGGTCAATATAAATTGATCGTACCCCATAGGGTTCAAGGAAATTGACAACATCATCGGCGTATTCACTATTGGTTTTCTGTCGCCCCATCTTCTTAGAGTTCCACACATATTCCTTCTCAAACCAACGACAGATACCAGTCTGCGTGTAACGCCCTGTTGATACTCCCATCAACATACAGGAGAAATTATTCGCTGTACCATAGTCGATACCTGCAACCCAGTATTCAGCGGCTCTTGGGGGCTTGCTGACAACGTGTATCTTTGTATCGAAAAAGTCGAAGATGGCACCTTCTGCAAGACACCAAAGACCAAGATAGTTGCGCTTATAAAATAAACCCGACAGACTATCACGTATACGCTGCTTGTACGAATCATCAACGAAGGGGTTATCATCCAATGTAAAGTGTAATGAGTAATAATTCGGGTCACCTTGTTCCGCACGATCAATCCATTGTTTAATTTTGTGTGTAGGGTGTGATGGGTTCATTGAAGCAAATCCCATGCTATGAGGGCATGATAGACGAGTATCAATCATATCAATAATGGATTCGGGATAAAGGGACATCTCGTCACAGTAACACAGGCTCATTGTCTTGCCCTGAAAATTGCCGATTGCGCCTTCATCTTTTGCGCCTAATGTCTGTATAACTTTATCTTTATATAGTAACTGACGTTTACCGCTAGCCCAAGTACAGAATGGCTTAAACACCGCCATCTGTGGCGTTTCAAAGATCAATCTAACGGCGTTATGATATATAGTATCAGAGCTATGCCCTACCATGTAGCATTGTGAGTCAACACATTCATCCACAGCTTGCATGAAGCGAAATAGCGTACCAACAGTTTTACCTGATCGCACAGAGCCATGCGCTAGATTCCAATGGGAATGGCTATCAAGTATAAATTCCATTTGCTTGGGAGCAAACATTGCTTGTTCTTTATTCGTCATGACAATAGAATATGCGAATTAGTGATAGAAATCAAGGGGAGAATATGGAACACGAAAGCTATGGTATGATGATATTTAGAGATAAAGAAGCTGAAGAACAGTTTAA
>OFRG01000064.1_pt1 | contig 41573 bp, 56 predicted proteins | sample 1543071 | NCBI WGS metagenome assembly OFRG01 (sample SAMN07774222, study PRJEB24372) | wastewater metagenome | isolation source: WWTP Verbania (Effluent) | place: Italy: Verbania | collected 2015-12
GCCTCTCGCTAGATTTCCGCGAGTCTCTCGCATCCTGCTGAGTCTCTGCAGAGTCTCTGCACTCTCTCTGGTCCTCTCTAGGTCTCTCGCGCCTCTAGAGTCCCTGAGCGGGTGGGGGGGCTCTATCTCTTTTGTCTCGTGCCTCTATCTCTTTCGCCTCCTTTCTATCCCGCCTCCTCTGCCTACCAACCGTAGGTTTCTGCGGTCCTATCTCTTCTGCTGCTTCGTTCTTCCTTCTGTACCTTCTGCTGTATCCTGCTAGGTCCCTGCTTTGTTGCCTTGCATCCTAGCACCATCAGGATCATTCGCCACATGCTGCACCTCGTTGTTTGTTTCAGAGGTTGTATTGTACCGGGGATTCCTTGAGACTGTCAAGCGGATTCTAGGTCTTTCTAGGTCTTTCTAGGTCTTTCTAGGTCTTTCTAGGTCTTTCTAGGTCTTTCTAGGTCTTATCAGTGGTCTCCTTCTGCCGCTCTGCTATCAACTCCGTTCCTCTTAATCCTTCTCATCCTTCAAAGTCTTATTCGTTACTTGCGACTCTATCGAAGTCATTGATTTCATTGAATAAATCTAGGGTTATATCCTACACTGTACAGATATATCCTAGAATCCTTTAAGATTCTGCATTGAATCGCTTGACAGGTTAGGGATTAGCCAGTACATTACGGACTCAGCAGCTCAGCAACACATCAAGCGAGCAACAAGAAACGCTTGACAGGTTCAAAGAGTCCGAGTACATTACGGACTCAGCAGCAAGGCAGTTCTTTAACAATTCGGTTTCCACAGTCTGCACTCCCAAAGGTTTAAGGGTTTGCTCACTGCTCAGGCCAAAGCATGCAAGCGATTGGATGCCATGAGAACGCATTAGCCATTAGGCTGTGCTAGTAAGCTGAGCATATGAACAAAGTACTTGACAAGATGTAACGAGTGCTAGATAATGGGAACCATGTTACAGAGCAACACGTAACACTGATCTTTCACAATTTGAAGCGGTACAGAGTACGTCAAGCGGTGCAACAACACGCTTGACAGGATTAGAAACACTCTGTACAATTCGCTTCAGGTTATAGCAAGTAGAGGCGCTGGCAGGAACGGCGGTGCAGAAACCCAGCAGGTAACACGGTCTGGGCGGATAATGCCAAACGGGGCATAGTGGAACAATAAGCTGGTGTTAAGTTTGCCGGTGAGTTGGAAAGCTGAACTGTATAGAGCGTGGCACTAGGACGCCACATGGGTGCTGAGGGTTTGCCCATAATAAACCCGAGCGGTCTGGTCCCGTTCCCTGCGATAGAGGGAGAAGATAGAAATCCTATAAGGCGCAAGCCTTACCACGCCTTAATTATCGGGCGCAGCTAAACGCTAAACATTCGTCCTTCGGGATGAGACGGCGCATGCTGCAACATGCTCTTACAAGGCATGCCGATGGTTAAGGTGTGACACTGCAACGCCAAAGCCTGACGGTACGGCGCGGTGTCACACCTTAACTCAACCAACGAGGTGTTAGCATGGCAAGTGCAATGCAGAAACGGGCGCGGGCTAAGTTCGATAAGCTCGCAGCTTTGAACGCAGATCAAGATGCTGGTGGTCACATCGGCATGGCGGCGCGTAAGGCGAAGTCCCGGATGAATGATTCGTGGAACAAGCGCAGTAGCACGAACGTGGCCGGGTTCTATGACCAGAAGAAGGCGCGGGAAGTAAAGCGGGGTCTGGTATGAGCCGCGCATCCTTCGTGAGTAACGGGCAGTGCATATGCTTCATGGATGACTTCGGTTATCCTGCGCCGGTGCGCTGGTTTCCGCTGGCGGTGTATCTGAATAGCGCAGGAGGTTACTGATGTTTGATGTAGTGTTGTTCGTCGTAGTATGGGGCCTGTTTGGGTTCGAAATGGCGGCGCTTCCTATCGTGTTCGCTATCGTGTTCGCTTGCAACCTACTGGGCGTGGCGTTGTTCAGGCTGGCGCTGATGGGGTGGCGGTATGTCTCGCATCCCTGATTGGGCGCTTGCCTTGGGCATCGGGTTATGGGCAGGCGCTATGCTCGGCATGAGCTTCGGCCCTGTTCCTTGGTAACGACATACTTGGTCAAGCGTCTTCATTGAGGGCGCTTGCACATCCAATGTCGGATGGAATACCGGAGAATTAACATGAGCAAGATCGAAATCATCAAGGGCGCGGCTGCTATCAACAAGGCAATCGACAGCATCAAGAATCGCGGCGCGAAGCTCGACGCCTCCATCCAACTGGCGGGCCTGTCTGTACTCGCACATGCTTCTGAGCACGGTGACACCACGTGCGCTGATCGTCTTGTCGCAGCCATGCCGAAGGGCGCTCGTAAGCTCGCCTTGGTCGAGTGGATGCTCGCGTTCGGTCAGATGCGCAAGCTCGACGCGAAGGATAAGGATGAGGCCGCACGCATCAAGGCGGGCGCACTGTTCAAGCTCGACCGCGAGCGCGTCCTGAACATGGTGGGCGCTACCGAAAAGCTCTGGCACGGGTTCAAGCCGGAAGCTGACGTCGCCACTGCATTCGACGCGCAGAAGGCTGTTGCCGCCCTGCTGGCCCGCATGCGTACCGCTCAGGATGGTGGCCTGAGTATCGAGCACCGCGAAGGCGCTCTGGCCGATGCACGGGCCTTGGTCGTCATGCTCGAAACCCAGCCTGATCCGGTGGCAGCATGAGGGTAGTACAGCCGTGGGACGTGTTTAAGGTGGAAGGGCGGCAGTTCGTAGCCCTTCCTGTTATGCTGGGCACGGCCTCGCCGAAGCTGTGTGAGCTGTGTGCTGGTTGCGTAGGCGAGCGCAGTGCCATGATCTGTGGGCGTATGCCGTATTGCAGCCCGGACGGTGCAGGCACACCACATCTTACGTTTCGTGAAGTTCAAATCAAAGGCGAACAAGATGACGAGTGAAGTCCTGCAAGCTCGTATGGAAGCTAACCCGGAGCGCGCTATTCCGTGCATCAAGGCGATTCGCGCCGCTTGCGGTTGTGGTTTGAGGGAGGCGAAGGATACGTATGACGCTATCCGCAACGGCGACGGGCAGCAAGTTGTGCGCCTGACGTTCGCCGAGTTCGGTCGCCTATCGGTTGAACACATGCTTGACTCGGGGTGGTTGTTCTACTTCACGGAGTGCGAGATTATCCGCCCCGATGAGAAGCAGTTCATCGAACTTGGCAAGGCGTCTGCACTCGCAGGCTAATTTCTGGTCATTGCTCTTGGGCGCTCCCATGAGTGCTCAAGCTCAACCCACTAGACGGAGTTCAACATGGTTCCCAAGGATGTTATCCAGAACAAGACGGCGGCGCTTGTCCGTATCATCGGGATGTTCCCGCACCTGCCGGATGATTGGCAGGCTATGGACCCTCCACAGGGGGATGCGATACTGTGGTACGTAGCATCGTACGCTTCGGAGAAGGACACCCGCGCGTACAACTTGCTCTCAATGCTGGCGGACGCGGGCTTTGGGTTCGTGGGTTCTGGTTGCTTCGGAATGGTGGTCAGACACGACACGTGCCCTGACGTAGTGTTCAAGATTAGCGCACGGCTGAACGATGCGTACGGGGCGTTCGCACTGTATGCACGAGACTGTGCAGGTAATCCACATCTGCCGGTGATCTACGACATCCAGACAGGATACGGGTGCATGGTCGTGGCGCTGGAAGAACTCCAGCGCGTCCATTGGTACGACGACCTCTGTGGGTTGCATGACGCCATCGGTTCCACAGCGTATGAAGGCGCAATCGGTAACGAGTGCCCTGAGTTCGACGGATCCCCGGACTACTTCGACGTGATAAAGTGCGCGTACGAAATCGGGTGCTACTTCAGCGGCGTAGCCAGCATTGACATTCACGGCGAGAACATCATGCAGCGCACAGATGGTACGCTTGTTATCACTGATCCAGTCTCATACACGAGGGTGTGATATGCCAAGATTTAACTGGTGGTTCCAGCAGTGCCGCGAGGCGCTGTTCGGGCAGCAACACAAGGCCGCGTACTTCGGGGCGATGTACGGTAGTGCAACAGGACGTGCGCAGTACGAAGACTTCGCAGGTATGTACAACATGGGGAACGAACTCTGAAAGGATAAGGTATCAGGTAATGGACAACGCAAAACAAACCGATGTGTTGCAAAAGGGGCAACGCTTCAAGGCTACCGATTGGAAGGGCCGCGCCGTCACCGGACTGGTGCTCGACGTGTTCCCGTGGTCGCAGCATCCGTACAAGTGCGACGCCGTAGTTCAAGGCGTGCGCCGTATCGAGCAGTTCAACATCGCAGAATTTCAACCCAGCATGGAGGTACTTCAATGATCCGCCCACTTCAATACATCCTTAACGGCAAGCAACTCAGCGACATCGTTGCCCCGATCACCGGCAAGGCCGAAGAACTCGAAACCTTCGCCGAAGTCCAGCAAGAACAAGCGAAGGCCGAGCGTGCCAGAGCTGACGCAGCGTACCAACAGGCGAAGGCCGCGTTCGGTGTAGCATGTGCCAAGGCTACCCAGCGTTCCTTGGATGCGGCTGCTGCACTCGCAGTTGCTGCGAAGCTCCGCAAGATTGTGGCCTAAGCATGCGCAAACACAACACACGATTCGCCGAACGCTTTGGTCGCACTGGCGGCGACCGCACGAACTTCCCGCAGACGATGGCACACAGCATCACGCACAACAAGGCGTTCCAGCTTGGCTCGAACCAACTGTTGCACTCGCTGCTGCGTCGGGGAGGTGTGCATGGCTAAGGTACGCGTATCCAGGACGGCGCACGGTAACGTCAAGATTATCCTCGACAATACCTCCGCCGAGAAGCTCGCCAAGATCATCAACTGGTCGTCGTCTATCGGTGTGGTATCCCAAGAAGATGACTCAAGTACAGCACGTACTGAGTGCGCCCGTGCGAATGTTGAGGAAATGGCGTGGGAGTTGCACCATGCCTTGGAGAATGCCGGGGTACATCATGCGCACCTTTAAGCTGGAACTTGCCATCGACCTGAAGGTCATCGTGCCGGACGAGTGGGTGGCGCAGTATCGTGAGCAGGCACAAGCCCCGGATGTATCCGAGTTCCTGCTACACGCTGACCGAGACAACCCGGACGACGAGGACTTCGCACTGCACCTCCTGAAGCACGGGGTTCGTCGCCATGTCAGGCAATCGTTGTTAGACTTGTTCTTCGAGTCCAAGATGGGCTGCACTCTAAGCCCTGCCCGCGCCAAAGTCATCGACCGCAGCCCGCCCCACGGCGAGCCTGTACTCGCATCCGTTATCAACACGTAGCACCGTTCTTTGTAGTGCCGTAGTACCTCAACCTAAGCAGGCCAACTTTATAGGAGATCCACCCATGTCCGAACTCAACACCTCCAACGAATCCAACGTCGCCCCGACCGTCGCCGAAGTCAAACTCACCCGCGAGCAGAAGCTCCGTGCGAAGTACGATGCCCTCGTCGCCCGTATCGCCAAGGACAACGAAACCGTCGTTGAACTCGCCGCCGAAATCAACAGCATCGCCGCGCTGGCCGCCATCGGTGTCGGCTCCGCCGTCGTCGTCAAGCTCGGTCGCAAGTTCGCCGACAAGGATACCACCCGCACGGTCGATGCCGTCGTGATCGGTGTCAAGGAAGAAGAAGACGGCTCGAAGCTGTACAAGGTTTCGTATGGTGTCGGCTTCGAAGCTGATGTCGCCGTCGTCGGTGGTGCCGCGCTGTCACTGCCGGTCGCTTCCGCCGAGTAATCCTCGGTTGTAGGCTCAAGGCTGTGCTCACGAGGCGCAGCCTTCTACATACAACTGGAGGTAACTATGCACTCTAATACACCGTCGGAGGTCCGTGCATCTGAGGTTCGTGCATCTGCGGATCGCGCTGCACTTGAGGATGCGTTACGTAGCATGGCGGGTTTGGACATCAATCCGTACAGCACACCAAGTAACCGATGCCAATGGCAGCGGAAATTCTGCAACGCATCACCGAATTCATGGGAGGGCCAGTTGGATTTAGGCTACCCATACGAGAGGAACTAAATGCTCCATCCAGACGAGTGGCTTAACAAGGCTAAGAGATTAGCGGTTGGAATGACTTCCCGTACCTACCACGGAAACGAAGGGAGAGCTAATCTCACCATTGGTAATATGTCTGATAGGTGGTACGCATGGTGCCATCGTTGCCATGAGGGCGGCGTAGTGCAGAAGGAACACGTGCGATTCGGCGAGGCGCTTCCTGTGCAGGATACCAACCCCGAGAAACCGCTGGATGCTGTCTTGGTGTATGGCTCCGAGTACGAGGAGTACGTGGAGGCGTTTCTAGCCTCAAAGAACATGGCTAGCGAGTACCTACCGCGACTGTGGTACAGCCCAAGCCGTAAGCGCCTACTGGTCTATACAGATGGCGGGCAGTGGCATGGCCGCGACGTTACCGGGAGGGCATCTGCTAAGTGGATGAACTACGGGACAGATCAAGTAGCGGGGAACCTAGACCTCATCACGGTGGTGGTCGAAGACATCTTCAGCATGTACAAGGTACGCTGGGCCTCACGCGGTCAGCCTGACGTTGGTGTGCTATGCGCCCTCGGGACACAGATAAAGCCCGCCGTAGTGCGTCGCCTGATGCACTGCAAGGGGGTAGTGTGGATGTTCGATGCCGATGCAGCAGGGGATGACGGTGCTGCACGTGGGATGCGCAGCCTTGCCCCATTCGTGGATAATCAGCGGCGGATACGCCCACCCGAAGGACTTGATCCAAAGGATATGACAATCGAGAAAATCAGGGAGGCACTGTATGGTAAAACTTGAAGCGTACATACCGAAGTACCCGATGGCCCCGCACTTGGAGCTACGGGAGAAACTCATCGACGCATGCGTGGGTATCACTGAGCACAGCATGTGCGTCGGAGCATGGCACAGCGCGAAGCTGTCGGAAGTTGTGCAGGAAGGGGTCGTGCAGTTCGTGCTCGTCATTCACGAGTTCGATGTAGCTGTGATCGACCGCTTCCTCCGCGAGTACAAGGAGGCTGCGAACCAAGAGGCAGTGCTCTACACCATCACCGAAGTCAAATCCATCACCCTCTAAGGAGAAACACCATGCACGCTTATTTCGAAGTCGATAACTCCGCGTATCCCATCGGCCCGCTGCTGTTCGGTAACGGCTACAAGGTCACGGACATGCGCAGCCTGCGACCTCTGCACTCCGAACCAATTCCGAAGGAGGTAGCCTCGCGCCTTGCCTCGGATGCGAACAAGCTCGTGCGCTCCGGCCACCTCGGCTTGGCTGACGGTGACACGTCGGTTCGTGATTACGTCGAAGCAGCAGTGGCGGACCTGTAAGTGGATAGGCTGCTTCTGGCCGCTCTGTCCAGTAAGCAGCGTTATCGCTCGTTGCAACACGCTGTACCCGCTGGCATGATTTCACCGGAAACGGTAGCCATGCTGGCGTGGTACAGGGCGTACTTCGATGCCTTCCCTGACCGCGAGTTCGTGGTGGTGGATGAACTGTCCTCCCTCATACGCTTGCGCTCAGGTAACGCTGCACCGGAACAGATCGCGATCACCCTGCATCTGTGCGAACAACTTCGCCTGCCTGTCGATGAAGGTAGTATCAACGGCATCCTTGGCCAACTGCACGAGCTAGACCTATCTGGCCGCGCTGGTGCGCTTATCTCCCGGTACAACTCCGGTGAGGAAGTGAATCTAGCGTATGAGTTGAACAAACTCTCCGCCAGTGCAGTTCGTAGCATGGCGCAATCTGCGCCTGATGACTACATCGACACACCCATCCACGACATTCTCTCGGAGATTGACAATGATAGCGGTATCAAATTCCGCCGCCTTGCACTGCTGCGCGACAATATCGCAGGCTTGCACGGAGGTGCGAGTCTCGCCATCGCTGCTCGACCGGATAAGGGAAAGACTTCTCTTATTGCGAGCATCATCACGGACTTCGCTTCACAACTGCCACTGGTATTTGGCGAAGGGCGTCCAATCGTTTGGTTCAACAATGAAGGCTCTGGCAAGCGGATCATCCCACGGGTTTATCAAGCAGCACTTCAGCTAGACCTAGCCAGCATCATTGCACTGTCGAACAAGGGCGAACTCATCCCGGCCTACACCAAGGCCATCGGCGGTACGCCTGACCTCATCCGTGTGAAGGACATGCACGGTGCGTCAATGGCACAGGCCGAACAGGTCATCGAGGCTATGCGCCCCGCTGTTGTGGTGTTCGACATGCTTGCGAACTTCCGCCTCGGCGGCTCGGCTAACGGCGCTAACAAGGCCGACATGGTTGAGCAGATGTGGCAGGAAGCTCGGGAACTCGCAGTGCGGCACGACTTCATTGCACTGAGCACCGTGCAGATCAGCCAAGAGGGCGGGAACCAACTGTACCCCCCGTACTCTGCCCTGAAGGATAGCAAGACCGGCATCCAAGGCGCTACCGACATCATCCTGATGCTTGGTTCGCTCGACAACCCGGACGCACAAACAATCCGTGGCCTGAGCACCCCGAAGAACAAGTTCGCCGTGAGTGGTAAGCAATCGTACGTAATGGGCGAGTGCTACTTCAACGGTGCAACGTGCGCTTTCGAGGATGGCTCTGGCGTTACAGCATAGGAGGTAAGCATTGGGCACATCTTTAATGAAGGGGAAGGTCTGGAAGGACCACAAGCACAAGCTCACGTATCCCGTGGGCGTTGATCTGAAGTACGATGAGGTACGGTGCCACGTAAAGGTATTTAGGGAACTCAAGTCGTTCATCCCAGTGCCTGCTCGTGTGGAGTTCTGGTCGTACGCCGGTAAGCCCCTACACAACATGGACGAATTCGCCGGTGTATTCCTTGAAGCTAATCGCATCACAGGCTACGCAGAGTTCGACTGCGGCTTCGAAGTGAATTCCAGCTTCAACGACACGTACCGCTGGGTGCGCTCATCCCGCGGGCTTCCCGCCGATCTGAAGAGGGCAACGTGGAAGTTCTGGCTGTTCGACTTGCCCGAATCTGGTAGTCCGTATAAGGCCCGGCGCGGTGAGATGGCAACGGTGTGTAACGCTGCTTCGGACTGGTATCTCCCCGGCTGTTTGGTAATGCCGGAACACCACGTCTGCTACACTGAGCAGCAGGTCGATGATCTGTTCCTGAGTGTCATCGAGCGCGGCATCGAGGGCTTGATGGTCAAGACGTACGAGCACAAGTACCAACCGGGGAAGCGCATTGATGGTTGGTTGAAGTACAAACCGGAGGAAACCGAAGATGGTGTTATCACTGCCCTACATGAAGCTGTGTGTGGAACAGATCAGCCTGCCCTCGGCCTGTCGGCAGGCGATCCTCTTGGCCGCATTGGCTCGGTTACCGTGCAGATGCCGGATGGCAGTACCGCAACACCCCACGGAATTGCGCACGACTTGGGAACTGAAATGTTCCTGAATCCGCAGGCGTACCTCGACGAGTGGTGCGAGTTCAAGTTCATGCAACGTGACCGCCAAGATGGGTACAGGCATCCGGTGTTCAAACGATTGAGGGAGGCGACGCAATGAGCGCAGCAATCATCACTATCGACGGCGACACGTACGAGGGTACGATTGAACTCGTGTCCGAGGTAGAGCCGGGGCAATGCGTCGGCTGCATCTTCAACACGTTCAACATGACCCCGATACCGTGTCCGAAGGACGAGAAGAAGAACCTTCGGTGTTCGATGTACTCAGCAGGGCGCACGGGTATCTACGTGTTCGTGCCACAAGGTCAGGAGATTCCGCGATGAACGAGACAAGTCTGGAAGCGTACTGGTATGGTCGTACGAACAAACAGTTCAGCAAGCAGGCTACTCAGGTACTCGACAACCTGAACCTGTATGGACCGGCCACTCGCGCTGAGTTAGCCCGCCGTACCGGATTCAAACTATCCGCCATCTGTGGCCGCGTGAATGAACTCATCACCATCGGGGTAGTCGAGGAGAAGTACAAGGTGCCTGATCCCGACACACTACGCAACGTGTGGGCAGTGAGCGTGAAGGCGGGCGTATGAGTCGCATAATGATCCTTGACCTTGAGTGCGAGAACAACCCGTACTACGGTGCGGTAGCCTCCCCACGTCATCCCGATAACTACGTGGTGGCTGTCGGCCAAGCACTCGACACAAACCCATTCGACGGGGAGATTACTGGGGAGTACTACACTGAACGCCCTGCGAAGTGGCTCACTATTCCTGACGATGTGTGGCTGCTCGTTGCGCACAACGCGCCGTTCGAACTGGACTGGATGCTCTGCCAAGAGAACGCAGAGATTACTAAGTTCCTTGCTCGCGGCGGTCGTATTTTCTGTACCGCTTACGCCGAGTACCTGCTTACGAATCAGCAGGAAACCTACCCTACCCTTGACGCTACCGCGCCTAAGTACGGTGGGACTCACAAGGTCGATGGCGTAAAGATTCTATGGGAGCAGGGGAACCTGACCTCGCAGATCGACAAGGCGCTGTTGATGGAGTACCTCATCGGACCTGAAGGCGACATCGAGAACACACGCAAGACGTTCTACGGGCAGTACGCTATGCTCGTTGCCCGTGGTATGTGGGACATGGCGCTAGTCCGTATGGAAGGTCTGCTGTTCAACTGCTACGCTATGCAGTCCGGCCTGCACGTTGATCGCAAGATCGCGTTCGATGAGTTGGAATTGATTAACACCGACCTCGACACAATCATGCAGCACTTCTACAAGTTCCGCCAGCACATCCCCGAGTACGTGCAGTTCAAGGACTCGTCGGACTACCACATGTCGGCATGGCTGTACGGTGGGCCGATCAAGTACAAGATCAGGGACACGTGGTTCGAAGACGACGGCGTGACTCCGAAGTACGAGAACGCGAAGTGCTGGAAGTTCGGCGACACGTTCGTGACCATACCCGAAGGTGGTTTCACTGCCGAGCAGTTCGAGTCCTGCGTGCATACGATGGGTGCTGTTGATCGCTCCAAGGCCGGTAAGAACAAGGGCCAGCCGCGTGAGCACACTGTCAAGACGGCAGCAGTGAAGCAACGCTGGTACGACCGCGTGTTCGACTGTCAGCCGCTACTCGACCTGAACCTACTGCCAAACGACATCCAGAAGGAGTTCCGAAAGGAGTTCGCTGGTAAGCGTAAGCTCGTCGATGAGTCGCCTGTGTATAGCACGGGTGCCGATGCAATCGAAATGCTGTCGAAGCGTAAGGAATTTCCCGAAGAACAACGCGAGTTGCTCGGTCTGCTCTTGAAGTACGCGAAGCTCGACAAGGATGCAGGTACGTACTACCTGCGTGAAGTCAAGGACGAGGAAGGCAACGTCGTGAAGCAGTCCGGCATGTTGCAGTACCTTACGCCGCAGAGCATCGTGTATCACACGCTGAATGCAACGGCCACGGTGACTACCCGCTTGTCGGGCACGAAGCCGAACATGCAGAACATTCCGCGTGGTGATACATCGAACGTGAAGAACATGTTCACAAGTCGCTTTGATAATGAGGTGTGGTTATCCTATGCTAATCAGTCAGGGCTGATAAGTGACGTATTGTTCTGCGAGTGCATGAATAACATCTCTGCTGGTATCCGCAACGGCGCTATCCTTGAGGCGGACTATTCGGCACTTGAGGTTGTGACCCTCGCTGCATTCAGCAAGGACAAGGCGCTCATCAAGGCGCTGCTCGAAGGCATCGACATGCACTGTATGCGACTGTCGAAGAAGCTCGGTGAGCCGTACGAGTCTGTGCTGCTGAAGTGCAAGGATGAACATCACCCTGAGCACAAGGCGTACAAGACGATGCGGACGGACATCAAGCCGCCATCCTTCGCGTACCAGTACGGAGCTACAGCAGCAGGTATCGCGTTCGCCACTGGCTGTACCATCGAGTACGCCGAGGAGTTCATTGCGAACGAGAAGGCACTGTTCCCTGATGTCGAGTCATTCTACGAGGACGTAGTGTTCCGCGAGATTGAGAACAACACGACGATGCACCGCGAGCAAACAGAGAACGGTGGCTGGCGTGTTTATAAGCGTGGTGTGTGGCGCTCTCCGGGCGGCACGTGCTATGAGTTCCGTCAGTACCCCAAGACAGTGTGGGCGAACGGCCAGAAGGTCGATACCATGCAGTTCAAGCCTACGCAGATGCGGAACTACCCAATCCAAGGGGAGTCCGGGTTCTTCGTGCAAGGCATTGCCGGTCTAGTAGTGCGTTGGTTGCTGTCCCGGGGGTTCTTCGGTGGCAAGGTATTCATCCTCAATCAGGTGCATGATGCGTTGTACTTGGACGTGCATGTGACTGTGCTTTCGGAAGTAGCCAGTACGATCAAGCAGATCATGGAATCTGTGCCTGAGTTCTACAAGCCGCTGGGTTACGACCTGTGCGTTCCATTCCCGGTCGAAGTCGAAGCCGGCCCAAGCATGAATGATAAGGAGAAAGTCGCATGATTATCAGCATCATCCTCGCAATCTTGACCGCCTGTGCGGTCGCCCTGCACGGTCTGATCGTGTATAGCATATACCATATCATCCCGCAGACCCGCAAGCTCGACAAGATCGAGTTGGCCGTCACGGGTACTGTGCTGGCCTCCGGCCTGCTGCACATCATCAATTTCATCCACTAAGAAGGAGATACTATGAGCTATCAAGACCTGTTGGCCCAAGCGAATGCCGCTGCGGAAACTGCCGATGACATGAACGAGTCCGTAAAGGGCGGCGGTGGTTCCAGACTGCTGCCAGAGGGCTATGCGTTCGGGCGTCTGGTAGAGTACATTGAACTCGGCAAGCACCCACAAGAATACAATGGCGCGGCGAAAGACCCAGCACTCGAAGTGCAACTCGCGTTCGCACTGTGGGGCCAAGGCTACCAGAACGAGGACGGCACCCCGTACATCATCCGTCCGTTCCGCTTCGCCGTGTCCCGTAACGAGAAGGCCAAGGCGTTCCTGCTGTTCAAGGCACTGAACTGGAAGAACACTGCGAAGACGTTCGCCCAGCTTATTGGTCAGACGTACCTCGTGAAGATCGTGAATAAGGCGAAGTCCAAGACCGATGCCACGCTGGTTTCCCGCATCGACTTCGCTGGCTTCATGCCGCCGCTTGATCCGGTCACTCGTGCCCCGTACGCCATTCAGGACGTACCGGCAGACACGTACCGTCTGTTCCTGTGGGATCACCCGACGAAACTCGGCTGGGACTTGCTGTATCAGGAAGGCAAATTCGATGACGGTGGAAGCAAAAACCGCATTCAGGAATACATCCTGTCGGCCACGGACTTCTCTGGTTCCCCTCTGGAAAGCCTCCTGATGTCCTCCGGTTTGGCCCTGCCCGCCAGTGCCCCGCAATCGCCGCCTGCTGCACCGAATCTGCCTACCCTGCCGGTTGCCCCGGTCGCACCTGTGCAAGCTCCTGTGGCCCCGGCGGTGGCTCCTGCCGCCCCTTTGGCTCCGGTAGCCCCGGTGGCACCTGTTGCCGCTGTGGCTCCGATTGCCCCGCAACTTCCGGTTTTGCCCGTTGCTCCGGTGATCCCGTCTGTGATGCCTGTTGGCTTGCCGACGACATCCCCTTCTAGCCCTGCGCTGCCTGCCTGATGCGTATCGTCTGTGGGGTTGATGTCGATGCCCTGCCAGATCAATGGGAAGGGTGTGTACCGGGTCGCACCCTGATCCTTGATGGGGATGGTCCAGCGTATGTCGTGTCGAGCACTGTAAAGCGGCTGGATACCGCCGTGAGGAATTATCAGCAGTACATCCTCACGCAGATGTTTCTCACGAAAGCGCAGGACTGCCGGATTCACCTGACCGCCGCTGGCTCGCACAAAGCAGGACGGTTCTTGGTGAAGGCAGTGAAGCCGTACCAAGGGCAACGCACGAACAAGTCGAAACCGGCGCTACTGGAACCACTCAGGCAAGCTATTGCGAACCCTGAGAACTGGTTGCCGGAGTTCGTAGTGGTAATGCACCATGAGCTAGAAGCCGATGACGGTATGATGCACGATGCGTACCGGCTGCAAGAGAATGGGTTGATCTGGTCAGATGACAAAGACCTTCGCATGACACCGTATCCGTACTGGTGTAAGAAGAAGGCCACTGTCCTACCATCCCAACCGTTCGGGTGGCTCGAACCTAGCACTACACCAAGCGGCACTGTGAAGCTCGTAGGTCAAGGCCCACTGTTCTTTTGGGCGCAGATGCTTATGGGTGATACAGCGGACTACATCCAAGGTATCCTGAAGTTCAACGGTAAGCAGTGTGGGCCAGCCGGTGCGTACATCGCACTGAAGGACTGCAAGAGTATCGAAGAAGCGGCTAACATCGTGATTGATGCGTACCGTGCAATTGACCAGAACCCGTTGCCTGAGGGCTACCTGTTGTGGATGCAGCGCGGACGCGGTGATTCGGTTATCCAGTATTTCAACGAAGTCGGTATGTCCGACGAGAACAGGAGGTTCCTGTATGAGTGTTACCACCGAGATTGGATCAACACGGCTGGTTAAGGTTCCACGTACCGGGATGCGCTCGTTCGCTGCTCGGATGCTGATGGAGCAAGGAGGTGCCTGCCCGTTGTGCAGTCTGCCGATTGACCTGAAGATCAAAGGGGAAGGGGTACTAGACCATGACCATGAAAGCGGTCAAATCCGTGGTGTTCTGCACCGATCCTGTAATGCGGCTGAAGGCAAGATTAGCAATGCTGCTGCACGATGGGGAGCGAAATCGGCAGACTATTCGGCTATCATCCCGTATCTGGAACGAGTTGTGGAGTACCTCAAGAAACCGGCCTCGAACTACGTGTATCCGCTGCACAAGACCCCTGATGAAAAGAAGGATGACAGGAACCGCAAGGCTCGTGAAGCACGTGCCGCGGCCAAGGCCAAGCTCGCAATGAGGGGGCGTCGGAATGGATAGTACAACACTCGCTGAATTCATGGTCCTCGACGCCGATGGTGAAGGTGGTTGCCGGACACACGTCGAGCACAAGGTCTGCCCTCAAACGGGGTATGACCTAGTGACCATCACACAACACAACGATGACGACAGTATCGACTGCGTGGTTCTATCCCGCGCCGACCTGCTCAGTATTCAATCCCAAGTGAAAGGACACTAACAATGATGTTTGGGTTTATTGTCACAGTAGATGACGACTGCGAACAGGACTGGTTGCTCTGCCAAGAAGATATTCTAGTGGCAGTTCAGAAAGCCCTCGATGAAAGGTTCATTTTCAATACCATTGACGTAGAACCAGCGGAGGTGCAATCGTGAGGGGTACAGTCATGCGCCTCTTTACTGAGGCCCAACACCAGAACATCCTGAAGGAATTCGAAAGCGACGTGGAAGCTGCCGTCGTGTATTCTGCGCAGGCTGGTAAGCCGGTGAGCCGCCAACTCGTTTCGTACTGGCGCAAGGTGTTCATCGAGAACAACGGGAACCTCTCAGGTGCCGACCGCGCCCTGAAGGAAAGCCGTGTGCTCATCAAGCCACAGCCGGATGATGACTTCGGTGATACCTCGTTCCTGAAGACACGGCACGACAATATCATGGTGATCCCGGACATCCACGCACCGTACCAGCACCCGGATGCCCTTCCGTTCCTCACACTGGTTCGTGATACGTTCCAGCCTGATCTGGTCGTGAATCTCGGCGACGAGTTGGACTACCATGCAATGAGCTTCCACGACTCTGATCCGAATCTGGACAGTGCCGGTGCAGAGCTTGAGAGCGCGAAGGTGTTCATGCGAGCCCTGCACACTGAATTCCCGGAGGTTCTGGTATGTCACTCGAACCACGGTAGCATGGCGTTCCGCCGTGCGAAGGCACACGGTATCCCGGTGCAACTCATCAAGCGTTACCGTGATGTGATCTTCCCCGAGCATAGTGCTCCGGGCTGGTCATGGGCCGGTTCGTGGCGTGTTGGTACTCCGATGGGAGAAGTGCTGTTCAAGCACCAAGCCTCCGGTATCCTTACCGACGCAGCGCACAACTCGTGCAACCTTGTAGTAGGGCATAGCCACGGTAACTTCAGCATCGAGTACAGCGCATCAAGTTCGCACCTGTATTACGGGATGTACTGCGGTTGCCTGATCGACAAAGATTCGATGGCCTTCGCGTACGGTAAGCATTCGCTCCGCAAGCCAATCGTCGGCTGCGGTATGATTATCAATGGTCGTCCTGTCCTGCTCCCGATGGTGCTGGATCGCGGTGGCCGATGGGTGGGGCATCTATAATGGAAGTCATGTACTGGACGTTCCCGCATATTACAGGACGCTGGCGTGTTAAGGCCGGTGACAAGAACACGCTTGAGAGTATGCAAGTACCGGACCTATATACCCTACCGGTGAAACGGTGGGGTGTAAAGAATAATCCCGTGGTGGCCGGTAGGTCACTGGATACAGCTTGTGACGAATACACGGGAGTACGCTGCGAAGCTCCTTCACGTACCACGGAAGCAGATGTGTGGCAGACGCAGGAAGGTGGTACGCACTACACCGATATGCAGATTCAACCGTTCCAGTACAGCATGGCGAACGGTCTTGATCCGATGCAACACACCATCGTGAAGTACGTGTCGCGGTTCCGTGCGAAGAACGGGGTCGCTGACCTGAAGAAAGCGCGGCAGACGCTTGATCTGCTAATTTATTGGGAGGAAAAGAATGCAACTCGCTCGTAAGGTACGCTCTGAACATGACGTGTTCGCCGACAAGGTTTTCGCAGCACTGGAAACCGGGAACACCGCACAGGCCCGTACTCTGATGCAAGAGTACCGGGAGCACCACACCGATGAAGCCAACCGGCTGCAAGCCGCCATCACGAAGGGCTACGGGGTACGACTGTGAGCATTCACAAGAAGGTGTATGGCCCGAACACGAACCACCTACTAGCGGCACTTGCGAGTGCTCAACTCTTTGGACATGGGAATGACCCTGTGTTCATCGAGGTAGGCGGCGTGTCCCATCAGGTAAAGGAAGTGCACATCCAGAAGAACGCCACGTCCGGTAAGAACGAGGTGCTTGTACTCACATCTGAATAAGGAGAACGTATGCTCGGTGATGTAAGGAAGGAATTGGAGCACGAAGAAGCCACAGACACAGCAGCACAAGCTGCGCGGTTGCGGGTGCTTCTACAAGAGGCCGGTGAGGGTAGCTCTGAACTCCCTCGCGCACACATCCTTATTTCCCGGATGTTCGGGGATGTGAAGGCCCACCTCGAAGCAGTCGCCAGTATCGTTACCCGTGGGCTTGGTGGTAAGTACAAGGGCTGGTTACGGGCTATCCCATCAGACGTGGCCGCTGTGATCGCTATACGCGAGTGCATCAAGCTATGTACCTCAAGCACGCATACCACGCACGTACATGTGCAAGACCTCACGAACGCAATCGGGAAGCTGTACGAACTCGAAGCCCGTATCCGTCAGGCTGAGGCCGTGAATCCGATGTACATGCAGCGCATCCACGACCAGATGAAGGAGAACGCCACCACGAACCGTGGGCATATCCGCAAGGTGTATGGCTTCGCTGTGGAGCAGATCATGAAGGGGGAGATTGAGTTTGACCTCACGAAGTCCGACATGATGCACATCGGGAAGTTCGGCGTCGATGCCTGCCTTGAGGCTGGCCTGATCGAGCAAGTCCGAGGCACCTGTAAGGCCGGTGTGATGGTGGAATACCGCCTGAACCCGGACATCGAGGAGTTCCTCACAGGCTACACCGAGAACGATGTGCGGAACGTGATCGCCAAAGACGACATGCGTATGTACTGCCCGCCCGAGCCTTGGACGAACGTGCATGATGGCGGGTACTTGACGGCACGCCGTAAGGCTGCTGCCCCGCTGCTTGGTCTGCGTGGTATTCGGAAGTCCGAGCGCCAGCGTGTAGCAGCAGAATTCACCGCAGAGCGTATGCCGAAGGTGTTCTCCGCGGGGAACTACATGCAGGGTACGGCATTCACGGTGCATGCGGCCACACGTCAAGCCATCCAGAAGGTGTGGGCGGCTGGTGGTGGTGTGCTGGGAGTACCCAAGACGAAAGCCCCGGAGCGCCCTGAGTTCCCGTTCAATCCAGAGTGGTTGAAGGAGCATGCCACCGAGGATGAACTCTCTGCGTTCCATGTATGGAAACGCTCTGTCGTGTGGCACTACAAGGCTATTCGAGAGTGGCGTGGTAAGTGCCGCGAGATTGCCGGATTCTTCAAGTGCTCGAACGACGTATCCGAGCCTATCTGGTTCCCGATGTACTTCGACCGCCGTGGTCGCTGGTACTACCGTGGTACTCCGAATCCGCAAGGCTCTGACCTTTCGAAATCCGTGCTGCACTTCTGGAACAAGCTCCCGCTCGGGCCGGATGGTGTGTATTGGCTGAAGGTGCATATTGCGAACTCGCTGGGCTACGACAAGGAACGCTTTGCTGACCGCGCCCGCTGGGTAGATCAACAGTGGCCCACGCTTGAGCGTGCGCTGGATGCCCCGGAAGACCATGCAGAGGTGTTCGGTAAGGATGCCCCGTGGTGCGTGTTCGCTGCCGCTTGGGAACTCCGCGAGGCGTACCGCTCAGGTAATCCGGCGACGTACTGCACCGGCATTCCGATCCATATGGACGCCACGTGCTCCGGCCTGCAACACTTCTCCGCAATCCTACGTGACCCCGTTGGTGGGCAGTACGTGAATCTCACGGACGAGGCGAAATGCGGCCCGAAGCAGGACATCTATGCCCGAGTGTCTGATAACGCTATGGCGGTGATCCGGCAGGACATGGAAGACTCTGACGAGAAGATCGCCCGTGTAGCTACGTGGTGGGCGAACGTGGGGATTCCCCGCAGCTTGGCGAAGAAGCCTGTGATGACGTACGTGTATGGTGCTACCCTGCGCGGTACGTACGAGTTCATTGAGGAGTACGTCCTACGTGAAATGGGGCTGACGTTCCCCGAGGACGACCACAAGCACACGTACAGCCTGTACGCTGCTAGGAAGTTGTTCCAAGGTATTGCGGCGACTGTGCCTTCCGCCAAAAGCGCGATGGACTGGTTACGTGATGTGGCCCGTCAGCAGCCGAACGGTAAGCGCATGGAGTGGCGTACCCCAGTAGGTTTCTTGGTCCAACACGACTACCAAGATCACAAGGACAATCGTGTGAAGCTGAACTCGTGTGGGGTAACGCATGTATTGGTGCGAGAATTCACGGAGGACACGAAAGCGCATGCAATGCAGAATGCTATCTCCCCGAACTTCGTGCATGCCCTAGACGCAAGTCACCTCACGATCACAGCGAACAAGATGCAGGAGAACGGCGCAGAGCTAGTGGCGATTCACGATTCGTTTGGAACGCATCCTTGTAATGTAGAGCTCATGCACAGATGCGTACGTGAAGGTTTCGTTGAGTTGTACGACAAGCGCAATATCTTCGGTGAATTCCTGTGGGATGTGGGAGGTGTAGGCGCACCGCCGATGCGAGGTAATCTGGAAGTTCGTGATGTATTAGAGTCAGAGTTCTTCTTCTGCTAAGTATCTGATTTAACTCGAATTCTGATAGGGTCGCAAGTAACGAATAAGACTCTGAAGGATTCGAGGATTAGACGGAACGAAAGCTGATGAGAAGGAGACACATAGGAGATATAAGATGAGTAAGGGATTTGATACAGACGGTAGCACAGACATCCTCCTGAATAACAGGAGACAACAGGTTGCAGGGCCGCAGGAGAAGGTGCAGTTCCATCCTGAGCAACTGAAGTACCTCGAAAAGATGTTCAGCAAGACAGTGCTAGGACCGAGCAGTACCGAGGGAGAAATGCACCACTACTTCGGACAACAGAGTATCCTCGAATTCATCCGTGGAAGGACTAAGATGTGATTCCAGAACTAAGGGTACAATTCCTGAATGCGCTAGAACCTAGCACAAATAAACACCTGTACTCTAAAGCATGGGATGAATTCATAGAGTTGCAGGTAATGGACAAACAAACGTGGATTAGAAATCTCCACGATGCACTAGAATCTGTTCCCCGTTGGGAAATAGGTATGTGGTTAGGAGATACTGCCGTAGGTGGTATTGTACTATCAAACGACAATGATGTTCATGTCGGACCATGCCTTAGCGTTATAGCGCAGTACGTCTTACCAGAATACCGTTTCAGAAGTATAAGCCTGCATTGTATGCGTATCGCTATGCGCACCGCTAGACAGTGCAACATTCCAATCCTAGCGTACACTCACCGTAAAGGTGACTGGCGCTACGAAACAATTTTTAGGAGAACGTATGTCAAAGAAACCAAAAGTTGAGATTGACACGACTGCGCAAGCTGCTGCTATGCAAGCTCAAACAGCAGCGGTACAAGAACAAACCCGCGCCCAACAAGCACAAGCGGATGCCGCTGCCAAGGCTGAACAGGCGCGTCAAGTTGCCGCTGAGAATGCTGCGACACTCGCACGCAACGTAGGTTCTGACCTTAAGGGCGAAAATATCGCCCAAGTCGTTGCTGGTGGTTCTGCTGATGCTGCTGCCGGTACTCCGTCGAGCACTCTGAAGAAGAAGCGCCTCGGCGGCACCCTGAGTTCCCAACTCGGCGTTAATTTGTAATGGCACGAGTCTCGCACAAGGCGCTCTTTGAGAAGCTGCGCGATACGACTGTTATTGCCAAGTGCGAGCTTTATGCCCGATGGACACTCCCACAACTGATGGCCGATGTCAGCACGACTCGCGGTAAGACCGCTGTCACTGTTGAACGTGACTATCAGGAAATGGGTGCCATCCTCGTGAATCACTTGGCGACCAAACTCGCCCGCCTACTTTTCCCTACAGCACACCCGTTCTTCCGCATCCAACCCTCGAAGGAACTTGAGGCACTAGCGCAGCAGAACGGTGTGGCCCCCGACCAAGTACAAGCTGGCCTTGCTCGCTTGGAAATGACCGCTGCGAAGCGTGTGTTCCTGAACTCCGGGTATGCGCAGCTTATCCTCGCCCTGAAGCATTTGATCGTCACCGGCAACGTGCTGGTGTATCGTGATGCGAAGACTGCGAAGTGCAGCGCGTACGGTTTGCAATCGTTCGCCGTTCGTCGTGACGGACAAGGCAACCTGCTTGATTGTGTTCTCCGTGAATTCACTTATGTGGAAGCACTGGACACGAAGACCCGGCAGATGCTACGCGCCGCAGCACGCGATCGGTACTCCCGCCCTGAGCAACAAGTCGAAATCTACACCCGTGTTCATCGTGTGATGAAGGACGCTGGTCCGGTCATGGAAGTCTCGCAAGAGATTGACACGTACCCGATTGGTGAAACCTCATCGTACCCTGAGCATATGTGTCCGTGGTTCATTCCTACATGGAGCCTCATCACTGGTGAGCACTACGGTCGCGGTATGATTGAAGACTACGCAGGCGGATTCGCCTCGCTGTCAGACCTCAGTGAGGGTGCGGCACTCTACACTATCGAAGTCCTCCGGGTGATCCACCTGGTCGGCGTTGGTGGTGGAGCAGACATCGACGACCTACGGGATGCCGAGACTGGTGAGTACGTACGTGGTGATGGAGACTCCGTTAAGGCTATGGAATCCGGCGACGCTACGAAGTTGCAGCAAGTGGAAAGCAAGCTCGACCGTGTGTTCGCACGTCTGGCTAAGGCATTCATGTACGGTGGAAACACCCGCGATGCTGAACGCGTCACAGCGTACGAAATCCAAGTCGAAGCGCAGGAGGCCGAGAATGCTCTAGGTGGTGTGTATAGCGCACTAAGCCAAGGACTCCAAGTTCCACTCGCGCATACGCTCAGTATCGAAGCAGCACCAGACACACTCGCCGGTTTGATCGACGGCACATTGAAGCTCGACGTTATCGCTGGTATCCCGGCGCTAGGACGTACCTCTGATGTGCAGAACTTGATGATGGCCGCACAGGAAGTCGCAACGGTGGTGCCAATCACGCAGATGGATAGCCGCATCTCTCCGACCAAGGTCGTTGATATGGTGATGGCTGGCCGCTCCGTGGATACAGAGGCCATCTTCTACACGAAGGAAGAACAGGCCCAGATCGCCGCAGCACAACAGCAGCAGCAACAAGGCCAGCAGCAGATGCTCGCCGCCGAGTCTCTCGGTGAAGCTGCACAACAACTCAACACTATGCAAGGAACCGCATGAGCCCAGATGCATCTCCTCAAATCAACGCAGCACCTCCGCCCTCGAATGAGCAGCAACCGGGCTTTGTAGTCCCGCCTACCGGTGGGCGGCAGATCGCTGGCGCTCCACCTGCTACTGAAGCTCCGGCACCGGCAGCGCAAGCCCCTGACATGGCCGCAGCTATTGCTGCCCTGACGGCTGCACTCGCAGGTCAAACCCCCGCTGCCCCGGCTGCTCCTGCACAAGCGGTTACTCCGCCTGCTACGGGTTCGCTGAATACGTACGATGTGAATTCGATTGACGACCCGATACTCAAGAGCATGGCTACTGTCATGCAGACTGTGGGCAAGGGTATCGACATGGATCGTGCGCTGGGCAAGGCTATCGAGAATGGTCGTATCGACCTGATCGACGCCGCGTATCTGCGTGAGAAGGGCGGCGACAACGCCGAACAACTCATTACCATCGCGCAGGGTATCGTCCAAGCAGTTGAAGCGAAGGGCCAGCAAGTCACGAAGGACATCCACACGCTTGCCGGTGGTGAGCCTGTGTGGAATGCGTCCCTTGCAGCTTTCAACTCGAAGGCACCGCAGGAACTCCGCGTCGTGATCGCACAGATGCTCGATTCGAACCAAGACAATCTCATCAAGGCCGGTGCCAAGATGATTGTCGAATACGGCAAGACCTCCGGCGCTGTGCCGCAGGTATCCGCATTGGTTCAATCCGGCGCTGCCGCTATCCCGTCTGCGCAAGCACTCGACAAAGCAGGATTCCAAGAGGAACTCCGCAAGTTGAATCCGCAAGCGCGAACCTTCGATGCACAGCGGGCGGAACTGTTCGCACGCCGTACGCTGGGCCGACAACTCGGCATGTAATACCGTAGGCCCGGAATGATCCGGGTCTTCTACCTTTCTATCAGGAAATCAAATGACCGCAACCACCTACGCCGCAACGAATACCCGCCCGAATTGGGGCGGCTCCGATGCTGATCTGGACATCCACCTCGAAGCCTACGAAGGCGACATCGACGGTTCCTTCCGTGTCGAATCCCTGTTCCGTTCGTCCAGCCTGACGAACTTCAAGTCTGTCGCAGACCGCTCGAATACTTGGCGCGGTGATCGCGTCGGTGGCGTGACCGTCAAGGGCCGCAAGTCCGGCGTCGCGCTGGATTCCCAGCGTCAGGTGAATGAGAAGTTCCTCATCACCGTGGATACCACCTCATACATCCGTACGACCGTGGATTACCAAGATGACTGGACCGCCCCGGACTTCCAAGCCGAAACCTCTGCCGAACACGGTTCCGCTCACGCGAAGTCGTTCGACCAAGCGCACGTGATCCAACTCATCAAGTGCGGCTCTTGGGTCGCCCCGGCTGACCTGAAGGCTTCTGGTTCGTTCTACGACGGCATCACCAAGACCATGACCGGCTACGCCGCTGCTACCGATGCAGAAGTCAAGGCCGACCTCATCGTGAAGGCCCACAAGGATGTTCTGGCCGATTTCGTCAAGCGTGACCTCGGCGGCTCGCTGTCCGAGTTCATCACCCTGATCGAACCGGACGCGTTCAACGTCCTGCTGGATCACAAGAAGCTCATGAACATTGAGTTCGCTGGTGTCGAAGGCTCCGGCAACAACTTCGTCATGCGCCGTGTTGCTTGGCTGAACGGCTGCCGTGTCATCGAAACCCCGCGTTTCCCGACCGCCGCCATCACCGACCACATCCTCGGCCCCGGCTTCAACGTCACCGCTGCTGAAGCCAAGGCCCGTCTGATTGTGTTCCACCCGCGCAAGACGCTGGTCACGGTCGAAGCCAAGCCGATGACCGTCCGTGTTTGGGACGATGAGAAGGAGTTCAACAACGTCCTCGATTCATTCACCATGTACACGGTCGGAATCAAGCGCGGCGACGCCGTTGCTGTTATCGTTACCGACTAATACCAGTTGGCTTAAAGGGAGTCTTGCCTTCGGGTGAGGCTCCCTTTTTTTCGTTCTAAGGCCCGAAATGAAACTTCTCGACGCAGTAAACTTGATCCTCCCGAAACTCGGAGAGCATCGGGTCACACGCCTTGACGTGAAGCACCCTACACTGGCTATCATTCTCCCTGAAGTGGAGAACGAGATTCGGCGTCTGTTGTCTCGCGGCTGGTGGTTCAATGAATTTGACAGTACGCTGTACCCGTCCAATGAAGGCTTGATCTTCCTCGGTACGGATACGCTCACCTTTACACCTGACTGCACGAACACCGCTGTGCAGCGTGGTACTCAACTATACAACCCCGTGACACTCTCGTACGTGTTCGAGCAACCCGTGCCGGGGCGGGTGCGGCAGTACGTGGCGTTTGATGACCTCCCTGAATCCGCTGGGCAGGCAGTGTATTTCTCCGCACTGGTATCGTGCTACATCACGGACATCGGTATGGCCCAAGAAGTACAAGCATGGGGTGTAGCCGCACAGTCCGCTACCTCCGATCTACTGGCAGAGCATCTTCGCCAGAAGCGTTTCTCAACAAAAAGCACGCGGCAGTGGGCAAGGCTCCGTCGCGCACTACGAGGGTAATGTATGAGCACCTTTGAGTCTAGTTTCAAATCGCTGCTCCAAGGTGTCTCTCAACAGATTCCGAAGGAGCGTCTGCCGGGGCAGGTAACTGCACAGCTTAACATGATGTCCGACCCTGTGACTAACTTGCGTCGGCGTCCGGGTTCGCAGTTCCAACGGGCGGACTCGTTCGGTACTGTTGATCCGTTAAAGATCAAGACGTGGTTTACAGATGTCTCTGGCGAGCGGTGCCATGTGGTACTGAACACCTTAACGGGCGTGCTGCGCCTGTACGACCCAAGCTGGAACATCCTACATACGTACGCAGCGCAGTCGTACTTGCAAGGGATTCCCGAGGACATCCAAGCGGCATCTGTTGGTAACGAGTTCTTCCTGTGTAACACGACCGCTAATCCGGCGGTGGCAGGATCGCTTGGTGGGCCTGTACCAACACAGAACGGTTTCTTCTACGTGGTGGCCGGTTCGTTCAGCCGTGCCTATACCGTCACTATTTCGTGGAACGGTGGCTCGAACACCTTTACCTATACAACCCCATCTGGCACCACCGCAGGGGATGCTGCGCTTAGTACTCCTGAGTACATCACTGCGCAGCTGATAACACAGATTGCTGCTACTGGTATCTATGGTTATTCATCGGTATCCTCGTATGCACATGTATGGAAGACAGGGGCCACCGCATTTACGGTTAATACAAGCTCTGGTAGTTCATACATGGTTGCATCTAAGGACATGTACGTACCGCAGCCCAGCTTTCTACCGGCGCAACTACCAAGCTCGGCTGACGGTATGATCTGCCGTGTCGGTGCTCTGGAAATGCCCCAATACTACAAGTACGTGCATGCCAGTACGTCTTGGCTTGAGACTGCTGCGTATGGCTCCCCGACAAGCATTACCGGAATGCCTATCAGCATCTTCTGGAATGGTTCTGCTTGGAGCATGAGTACCGCTGCATTCGAGGGACGACTGGCGGGTGACGAAAAGAGCAATCCGAATCCCGCGTTCATCGAGTACGGGATCACGGGTGTGAGTACATACCAAGGGCGGCTAGTGATCCTAGCAGGGCCGCAGGTATGCTTGAGCAGCACGAGTGTCGCACGGCGATTCTACCGCAGCACCATCACTAGTATCTTGGATTCCGACACAATCGGGGTAGGGTCGGCGATGAACAACTCCGCCGCGTATCGGCACGCCCTTCCGTTCCAGAAAGACCTGCTGCTGTTCAGCGAATCGTACCAAGCGTTGATCCCTACGGGGAATGCTGCGCTAACACCTCGTACCGCTGCTGTGCTGCCCACGTCCGGGCATGAGGTGGATACCACGTCGGCCCCCATCGTTATCGGGCGTACTGTGATGTACCCCTCCCCACGTTCCGAGACTTTCTTCGGTATGATGGAAATGGCCCCGTCGCCTTACACAGACTCGCAGTACGTGTCACAGGATGCGACCCCGCACCTCCCGAAGTACATGGGTGGCCGGTGTCGATTCAGCGTGGCAAGTAGCATCGCCGGTATGGCACTGTTCGCGCCTAGTGGTGATCCGTACAGCCTGCTAGTGTATGAGTACATGTGGGATGGTGATAACAAGGTGCAGCAGTCTTGGCACACTTGGACATTCCCGTATGTGATCGCATCGGCGCACTTCGCGTTCGACCGCGTTGTACTTGCGCATGCAGCGAACGGTACTATCGTGTTCAGCACCATTGACCCAAAGGCGGGTGCGCTCGCGTTCGACGCTGGGCGTAAGCCTTTCATGGACCTATGGACCTCAGCAACGGTGGCGGCTAACTCTGTTGATCTGAATGCTACGCTGCTGACGTTCGACCCAACGTACGTGGATAAGGTGCGCCTGACGAACTTGACAGGCGACCTAGCCGGGGAACTCATCGGTAGCACCAAGGCCGATGCGAATACTCTCACTACGGTTCGTTCGTTCGATGCTGGGGATGTGGCCGCAGGTATCCCATATACCAGCATGTTCAGCCCAACGCCGCCGCAGATCAAGGACTTCAACGACGTGGTAATTAGTACGAACAAAGCCACGTTGCTACGGTACTTGCTGGGTACGAAGAACTCGTCGCAGTTCCGTGTTGTAGTGTCAGATGTGAATACCGACGGTGATGCAGAGGGGGTTGATACCGGCACTCTCACATGGAGTTCGCAGGAGCTTGAGCTAGGTCGTGCGTTATTCAGCACCGACGCAGTAAGTATCATCCCGTGTCGCACTAATAGTGCCTCGACGGCGTTAGAGGTATCCACCGACGCATTCGGCGAGTTGAACATTACTTCGCTGGAGTACGTTATGCGGTATCACCAGAAGATCAAACGGAGGTAACATGAACATAGTACAGGCCCGACTGCGGGATGTAGCAGAACTACCCCAAGAGGAAATCCGTGAGGAAATCTTCAAGATGCAGTCGGCCTTACTAGGTTCCTCCGAGCAGACTGATCTATCGTATTTCCCGGTGCGGCATGTGTTCGCTCCGGGAACCTACGCCCGTGAAATGACAATCCCAGAGGGAGAGGTCATCATCGGCAAGATACACAGACATGCGCACGTGAATGTTATTTCAGCAGGACGTGTGCAAGTGCTGTCAGAATTCGGGATGGAGTACAGGGAAGCGCCTTGTACCTTCGTGTCCCAACCCGGTATCAAACGAGTTGTGTATGCGCTCGAAACAACGGTATGGACTACCATACACATCACAGATGAAACGGACCTAGACAAGATCGAGGCCGAAGTCATCGCACCAGATCACGAATCGCTTGGTATCATCCAAGCAGACTTCAGGAGAGTAGAATGACTTGGGGAATCGCAGCAGGGGCCGCTGTATCAGCAGTCGGTTCCTTCATCGGGTCTTCGTCGTCTAACAAGGCGGCAGCGGCCAACGCGAAAGCTCAGAGCACCCAGCAATTCAATGCTGCTGCCGAGAACTTCCGCAATACAGAAATCAAGTACAAGCAGCTTCAGCAGGACTATGCAGGCATCAACAAGCAGAACTTGATGACTCAGGTGAGACAGAACTACCGCATGGGCTTGATGCAGGTTCAAGATGGATTGGCACGCCGTAACGCCACTGCCGCAGGCTTTAACACATCCCAGCAGGCTGCGGCATTCTTGGGGAGTGCATCTAGTAACGCGGCTGCGGCTGGTGTGATTGGGGCCTCCTCTGATGCCGTGAAGAACGACATCGCTATGAAGGCAGGTGAGGCGCAGATTCAGCATCAAGTTAATTATAATCAGCACCTCCAGAACTTCAACTCGGAAGTCGAGGCCATGCGCCTGAACAACGAGACACAGTTCCAGTCTCCGCAGGAAATCATCACCTCAAGCACCGCAAAGTTATCCGACCCGATTCAGGGCGGTGTGCGAGCGGCTTACACGAACCCGTGGGCCAGTGCTGCCGTGGCTGGTATCGGCTCTGCTGCTAGCCAGTACCTTGCTAATAAGGCCAGCCTTAATCTTGGGGACAAACCTAGCACTCCGGGTGGGATCAGTCCTAGCTCAATGGCTGCCTTCACTGCACCTGTACAAGCGCCTGCCCTTGGGTCAGGTACGTTCGGCCTAGGTGGCCTACAATCTACTGCATCGCCTATCAACGGCGGTTGGAGCATCTACTAATGGCTGTTCAAAGGAATTCACAAGCCGTCGATTTTCAGACGCAAAGTAATACCCGTGGTCCCGATGTGCAGATCGCAGGTGTCGGTCGGCAGAATCCCGGTAACACTGCATTCGACTTCGGGCAGCGTACGCCAGTCGATCAATCAGGCGGGCAGTCGTGGCAACTTGACCTACTCAAGACCTTGGTTGGGGAAGTGCGCCCGTACGTTCCCGGCATCGCTGCAAGCCTGAACCGGAACGAGTACCTGAAGGGACAGGCCGCAGCAGTGGCGAAGCAGTCCGAGGATGAACTCGAAGCGAATCCGATCACTGGTGATTGGCAGATCGCAGGCCACCGTGACATGCAGAATCGTCTGCGTATGGCAGATGCGAAGATTCAGTTTGAACTCGACCTACCGGCGCTGGCTGCACAAGGTCCGCAGGTCATGCAGGACTACTTGGACAAGCGGCGCGAGACTCTGCTACCGCACATCATGTCCGGGTCTGGTCAGGTTGCTGACTCTCTGACGGGGCAACTCGCCCTTGAGGAGCAGGCTGCGATGTTCAAGCACGGTGACGCACGCCGCGCATGGATCGTGAATAATGAAGTCGGCTCTGTCGGCACCATTATGAAGACCACGTTCGACAACCTGAACATCGCCCGCGACAAGGCTATGGTCGGCGACTACACGCAGGACACGTACGCCAAGCAAGTTCAAGTTGCGGCAGGTGATCTGGTCGGTTCCATCTGGAACAACGAGCGCCTTGACCGTGGCACTAAGCTGAAGCTCACGAACGAGGCCATGCAGTACGCTCTGGACAACAATCAGACTGGCCTGTACGACTACATTGCGAACAATCCGATCCCGTTACCAGATGGCACGATGGCTCCACTCATGGCGCACATGCCGGTAGATGCACTGTCGAAGCTCTCGAACAAACGCCGTGAGGTGTGGGAGCGTACGTCTGCATTCCGTAACATGGAAGACACGCAGGCCAAGGCGCTCATGGAGTCACAGATTCAACAAGGTACGTTCGAAGGAGACTACAACGACCTGACTGGTAGCCTTCAGCGCATGATGGCTAATGGGACGATCAGGGAAGGTGAGTACGGTAGTATCCTTCAGGCGTGGCACGGTATGAACGCGAAGAATGGTGCGAAGTGGCAGGGTGCGCAGGCGTTCATCAACGGCGACCAAAGTGCCCTGTACAAGATGGGCCTCAGTCCAGAAGAAGGGTTGTCGGCACTCGAAAGCACGTTCGTTGCTAAGGACGGGCGTCCGGGCGTGGGCATCAAGGAACAGCTTCCGCAGTTACTCGCAGCAGGTAAGAACGGGATGGCCCCGGCCTATACTGCCGTTGGAAAGCGCCTCGGTCCGGCTATCATGCAGCTTACGCGTGCAGACGGTAAGATCAACGAGGACAACCGCGATTACGTGAATGGGGTATTCACCCATCTGGATACTCTGGATGCTTCTGCCCAAGGTACTGCGATGGCGCACGTGCTGAAGGGCATGCCAGATGCTATGCAAGATAAGGTGCTCACTATCCGTTCTGCAATGGGTACTGGCGGACTTGCATTCGAGCAGGCCGTGGCTATGGCCGATAAGGTCGAGGCCGATAACGCAAAGCTCACGAACTCGCAGAAGGCCGCACGTGCTGGGCAGAAGGCTGGTGACATCGACAAGCTGATCGCAGGGTACGAGCCTATGGGGTTGTTCTCCCGTGGGTGGAACGCGCTCAAGAGTGTGTTGTCCAGTGATGCCGCCGTTAAGGGACAATTGATGCCCGGTACTTCGCCGTGGTCAGACGATCAACGTGTAGCTGAAATGGCTGGGCAGGCCCGCATCGAGATTGCCAAGGAAGCGCACGCCCTGAGTCTAATCAACCCCGGTATGGCTAGTGCTGATCTGGTATCGAAGGCCGCAGCGAATGTGGCTGGGCGTACCATCACGACCTCCCAAGGAGCATTGCATCTTCCCGCCGGTATGGACAAGCAGAAGTTCTTTGGAACCGACAAGCTCAAGAACATCAGCGACGAGGAACTAAGCCGTGCAGTTGATAGCGTGATCCGTCCGAAGTCCGAAGGTGGTCGCTCTGACTTCCGTGTTGCTAATGGTAAGTTGAGCTACCAAGAGTACGACGTGAATGGTGCCCCGACGAATAACTTCGGGAATGTCGATCCGGCATCTGTGCAGCACTTTGTCAGTGAGGAACGCCGCCAGAAGTTCGTTGGGCAGGAGAAGGTTTCCGGTGCGGGTAACACTGTGCAGCAGGGTGGCTCTGCTGTGACGTACTCCGGGCGTAACACCGCAGCAGTACCAGACAAGTGGGCTTACAAGTTCCGCGACAATCTCGTGAAGAACGAGGGGGTCAAAGACAAGCCGTACCAAGACCTGTCTGGTAAGATAGGGCCGGATGGTAAGCCTATCCAGACTGTTGGTGTTGGTGTGAGTTCGCATAACCAGCACTTCCCACCTGTCGGTCCAGATGGCAAGGTATCCAAGGCTGACATTGACGCATCTTTCGAGAAGGCTAGTAATGATGCTATGCACGCTGCACGTAGGGTGGCATCTGCCATTGGCCGTGAGCACAATGAACCGGCATTCCTATTGTTATCTGAACTGGCGTACCAAAGTGGGAACAGCTTCAGTGGCCTGAAGAGCTACCGTCCGTTCATGGATGCGTTGCGCTTCGGCACGAAGACTGCCGCCGTTGATGCGTTCCGCAACACACCCGCGTACAAGATGTCCGGTGCCTCACGTCAAGCGCATTACATGAACCTCATCAATCAAATCTAAGGAGCCTTAATGGCAAACGCAATCGACCCGCGCATCTTCGCCGGGGAACTTCAGCCGGAGGTACAACCTCCCTTCGGCGCAGAGCAGGTCGTGCCTGAGTTGGAAGCACCCAAGATGGTCCCGATGAGCACTACGCTCCGTGGGACTGCCTTGGATGCACAGGCAGCAGGTATTCGCCAAGAAGGTGACAGGGAGAAGGCTACGGCACTGGAAGCGGCGGGAGCCGTTGTCCGGGGCTGGATACCGGGGAAGATTTACGACCGCATGGTAAAGCCTGCGTTCGAGCCTGTTGCTGACTTCAACATGAAGGAGTTTGTTGATGAACTCCCGATGGTCCTGAACGATGACGAGAAGGACTACCTGAAGGGCACCCGTAGCCCTGAAGAAGCGAACTACAAGGTCGGTATCATCACAGACCGCCGCACCTCAGCACAAGCGCAGGGGGATAGTCCTATGGCTGCTCTGGCTGCTAGTATGCTGGACCCCACGTACTTCGTGCTCACACCTGCTGCTGCCGTTGTTGGTCGTGCAGCTAAGGGCGCTATGATGGGCCGCGTTCTATCCGGTGCCACCGCTGGTGCAGGAGCCGCTGGCCTTACTGCCGCTGGTGAGGGGCCGATCAACGAGAGTGAAATCATCATCAATGCGCTGGCTAATGCAAGTATCGCTGGCCTGACGTTCAAGCCGGGGAAGGGGATGGTCAAGACTGACCCGAACTTCCCGGATGCAGAGCTTCAGCGTACGCTCACGATGCCGACCGTCGCTGATGGTGTGGATAACGTAACGGCAGTTGATAACGCCCTGAAGACACGTTCCCAGCAGCTTGGTGAGGGTATGCAGTGGAACATGCGTAGGGAGATGGCCGGGTACGGACCTATCGGCAAGAAGGTGTCCGACCTACTATTCGACAACAACTCTGACTTGAGTATCAACTCTGTCGAGGCACACCGCGCAGCAGTGCGTGGGGAACTCACAGGGATGCAGCGGAAGTACGAGGACATGATGCGTGCTGCTGTGGCCGAAGACGGCTACGGTGCGCTCAAGAGCATCTTCCAGAACCGCAAGGCCAGTCGTGCTCAAGCCAGTATCGAGCAGGATGTGCAGTTCGAACTCATGCGCCGCGAGCAGCTTACCCGTCAAGGTAGGCCGCTAACGTACGAGAACGTGCAACCACGAGTGAAGGCTATGGCCGACCAACTCGACACGCTGCACGCGCACGCCCTGAAGGAACTCAAGGCCGCTGGTGTTGAGGGTGCCGATGAACTGGTATCCAAGGCTGGCTGGCATCATCGTAAGTGGAGTTCCGGCAAGATCGACGACGCAATGCGGAAGTTCGAGGGACATGGCCTGACGGCTGCGCAGGCTGAAGAAAAGATCAAGCAGCTTGTTGGTCTGAGTCTGCGTCGTGCGAACGGCTGGGACAGGGAACTCTCCCGAGACATCGGTGGGGCCATTGTGAATCGCGCACTCCGCAAGGGGTACTTCGAGGACGCAATGCTATCCCCGAGCACCGCTGGTGAGCGTGCTGCGCTACGTGACATGCTGAAGAATGAGGGTATCCCGCAGGCCCGCATGGACCGCATCATGAAGTTCTTCGAAGGAACCACGGACGAACAGGGTAAGGCGGGCTTCCTGAAGCACCGCGTTGATCTGGACTACCGTGCTGTGACGCACCTCCCGGATGGCACCGCTATTCGTATCACGGACCTCATCGACAATCGCCTGAGCACCACCGTGGATCAGTACCTCGATAACGTGAGTACGCAGGTTGCACTGGCCCGCAAGGGGCTGCGCAAGCCTTCCGACATTGATGACCTCCGCGCTGAACTGGCGAAGGACATACGACACGAGGGGAAGCGTAAAGAGGCCGTTGATTTGTTCGACAACGTGATTAACCATCTGCACGGGCGTCCTGCCGGTGAGTCGGTGAATCGGTACATGCGCATGATGCAGCAGTACGGGCGTATGATCGCGCTGAAGAACTCTGGCCTGTGGCAGACCACGGAGTACGCCACGATGATGTCGAAGTACGGCATGGGGAGCACCTTGAAGTACGCATTCAAAGAACTCCCTGTGATGAAGCAGATGTTCGGAGAAATGCACGCTGACAAGGGGATGGCCCGTAGCCTACGGAATGTGCTGGCAGAGCATAGCTCGCAGAACGTGCGGTTGCGTCCCTTCCTGAATCGCTTCGAGGATAACTTCGAGATTGGGGTAGATGATGCTGCATCGCTCGTATTGCAGAAGGCGTCGGAACTCGTCCCGTACCTGAACATGATGAAGTACGTGCATGGGCATCAGGCGAAGGTAGCAAGCAACCTCATCCTAGATCGCTTGTCGATGGCATCAAAAGGCAATGCAAAGGCCCGCGCCGCGCTCGAAAAGTACGGTATAGGGTCGCAGGTAATGGACAAAGTTTCCGATCAAATGAAAGCCCACAAGTGGGACGTTGATAAGTGGGACCAAGCCGTATGGCGTGAAGTCCGCCCTGCCTTTGCCAAGATGATGGACGAGTCTGTGCTTCATGGTCGCTTAGGTGACGTGCCTGCATTCGCTGCGTTCGACAAGGTTGGTAAGTTCATGTTCACGTACCGCAGCTTCATGCTGAACGCGCACAACAAGGTACTTGCTGGCGGTCTAGCACGTGATGGCGTAGCACCGACCACGTTCATGCTGATGTACCAGATGCCCTTAGCAATGATGGCAGTTCAGGCGCAGGCAGCACTACAAGGTAAGGAACTCAAGGAAGAAGACCTCATTGCGAAAGCTATGGGCCAGATGGGTGGGTTAGGTGTAGGTTCTGAAATCGCTGGTGTCCTCTCAGGACAACGCCGCGAGTTCGGTGCCCCAGCTTTAATCCCCGTCGATAAGGCGTACCAATTCCTCGGCAGCGCAGGACAGGGTAACTTCGGCCAAGCCGGTAGTACTCTACTAAGCGCAACCCCACTTCTCGGCTTGTTGCCACCAGTTACAGGCGCAGCTAATCTATTGAAGGAACAGTAATGGCATACAGCACACAGCGAGTCACAAGTGATGGCTCGCTCGTGCTCTTGAGCGTCAGCATTGGCTATCTTGAGCGCGACCACATCCACGTGTTGTTCGACAACGTGGAGGACGCACTACCTTGGGCATGGGTAGGCCCGACCAGTAATCAAATCAGCTTTACCCCGGCTGTACCAAATGGGGTTGAAGTCCTCGTCGCCCGTGTTACCGATTCATCGGCACCGTACCATGTGTTCTCCCAAGGTGCGCAATTCACCGCTGAGTCGCTGGACGAAGACATCGAACAAATTCTGTATATCTCTCAAGAGGCTACAGAACAGGCCAGCACTGGTGAGTATTACCGAGACATCAACATGCACAGCTTCCAAGTGTATAACTTGGGCGTTACGTCTGATCCTACGGCAGCAGTGTCGCTAGGGCAGTACCAAGCTGATGCGCTAGGGGCAAACGTAGCGAAGGTTGCTGCACAGGCTTCCCAAGCCGATGCACTGGTATCTAAGAATGCTGCTGCTGCTTCCGAGGCTGCTGCTGACATTTCAGAGGCTAACGCTGCTGCAAGTGCCGCTGCTGCTCTTGTCAGTGAGAACGCTGCTGAGTTGGCTGAAACCAATGCCGCTGCTTCGGCTGCCGCTGCTGCTGCCTCGTACGACTCGTTCGATGATCGGTACTTGGGCGCTAAGGCGTCTGAACCTATCCTCGACAATGATGGTGCGGCGCTGCTGCTAGGTGCGTTGTTCTGGCATAATGGTATTGGCCTGAAGGCTTGGAATGGTGCTGCGTGGGAGCTTGCATACCAGTGGAGCACGAACGTAGTCTCTCAAGATTCCGAGACTGGTGCTGCTGACATCCCAACTGGCACTACGGCGCAACGTCCTGTTACCCCGGAAGAAGGTTATATTCGCCGCAATAGCGAACTCGGGCAGTGGGAAGGTTACGATGGTGCGCAGTGGGCAGGTATCGGTGGGGCATCTGGTGGGGGCGGTAATCCGTTCTGCTACGAGAATGATATTAGCATCGTTGTAAATTACACTATCACAACGGGGAAGAACGCAATGTCTGCTGGGCCTGTGGAAGTCACCAATGGCGTGACGGTCACTGTTCCTAGTGGATCAGTATGGAGCATCGTATGACAACTCAAATCAACGGGGATACCGGCGTATCTCAATGCCAGCCTAACTCGGTGAGTCAGGACGACTTACAGAGCGGGGTGGTTGGGAAGGGGGCGCTGTTTCGGGCCAGAAGTACAGGGACTGCTATCCCAACTGGCGCCGGGGGAGCTGTCATTACATCTTGGACAGAGGACTATGACACTAGCGGGGGCTTTGCTAGTAATGTTTTTACTCCACAAATTGCGGGTTGGTATCAGGTACAGGGGGATGTTGATTGGGGAAATACCACTACGGCATTATGCCAACTAGCGATCAGTAAGAACGGCACTGACTTTAATGTGGTAAGGGGGGCGATCAATGCCTCCCTGTCCATTTCGCAGTCAATTTCTGATTTAATTTACCTGAATGGAACTACCGACAATATAGCTCTAAAGGCTTATCAATACACAGCCACCTCACCCTTGAGTGTGACAAGAGCCACCTTTTCGGCTTGTCTTGTGAGGGCTGCATAATGAGTATCATCAGAGCAATCAAACATCGCCTTGGCCTCTCCGTGACGCCAGCGAACAACTTCACCTTCGATGCTTCGGCTGACAATGGGACTATGAAGCTGGCCCGTGAGAGCGGGCAGGACATTATGACTGTGGATGCTGATGGAACCACTTCGTTGCGTGCGCTGGCTGTTCCAAACTACACTAATGACGCTACTGCTGCTGCTGCCGGAATTCCTATTGGTGGCTTGTATCGTACTGGGACAACTGTAAAAGTGAGGGCTGCATAATGGCCGCTAAAATCTCAGCCTCAGCAGACGGGCTATATGGAAGTCTTGCAGTAGGTGCCACTGAGGTCGTGAAGTTTGGACTTAAGGGTTTGTTCGAGTGCATCCCTGCCACCAGTTACGCTAACGATGCGGCGGCGCAAGCGGCTGGTGTTCCTATTGGGGGCTTGTACCATACGACAGGTACGGTAAAAGTTAGATTGGCATGAGATACTTTTTGTATCTAATAACCTCTTTTGTCCTACAACTTGTTGCGTGGTGCCTCACCCCTGTTCTACCACTATTCCGTGAGGAACGGTTGGGGTGGTGCTTGAATGGTTCTGTGCTATATCCCGGACCTCGCCTACCTAAATGGTTGGCTTGGTTCGACACGCCTGACAACAACCTGCTGGGGGATTCTCGGTGGGCGTCCGAACACACTGGTAGTTACTGGTCAATGGTTGGATGGTTGTACAGGAACTCGCTGTACGGTCTGAAATGGACTGTGCTGGCGAGGGATGTCGAGCAGGTTCGGTGGGTGCGAGGTAATCCCAACATTGGGTATCAAGGTTCCCGCTTTGGGACTCTCAGCATTCGCCAACCAAACGGCGCATGGCAGTTCAAGATTGTTAAACCGTTGTTCGGTAAGGTGTTCGAGGGCAACTTCGGATGGATGCTGGATGACACTTCGAAGCAGCGAGCACTGTTCATGTTCTCGCTGCGCATTAAGTAAGGAAGACTATGGCGAAAGCAACTCCTCTGGCCGACCTTCAGGAGTTGCACCGTCTGGTGGCACAGTCATTGAATCAGCGAATCACGCTTGATCTTCAGGACTCCATCCCCACCGACGCGGCAACTCTCGGTGCGGCTATCAAGTTCCTGAAGGACAACGCAGTAACAGCCGATCCGGCAGACCAAGACGATCTATCTGATCTTCGCAACAAACTGAAAGAGCAGGCAGCACAGCGCCGTAACAAGGGCAAGGCAGTAGTTGAACTTGTGAAGGGCGACATGCAGGCTATGGAGGCTTAATGGACATCCCAACCCGATTTGCACATGCTGCACTAATGGCGGAGCAGTACGAGAACTTCGAGGACTTCGCGGAAGATGGCATGTTGTTCCTCGGGTTCGGGCTGACCGACATGCAGCGGGACATCTCTGCGTACATGCAGACTGGCCCGCGCCTTCGCATGGTTATGGCCCAGCGAGGCGAAGCGAAGAGTACCCTCGCTGCGCTGTACGGCGTATGGCGCATTATCCAACGAACCAGCACCCGCGTGCTGATTGTATCCGGTGGTGAGAAACAGGCGTCTGAGGTGGCAACCCTTGTGGTCCGCCTCATCACGACTTGGGATATTCTCGAATACCTCCGGCCTGATCGCCAAGCAGGCGACCGGACCTCTGTGGAAGCCTTCGATGTGCATTACGCGCTGAAGGGGCTGGATAAGTCGCCGTCCGTAGCCTGCGTTGGTATCACCTCGAACCTTCCGGGTAAGCGGGCCGACCTGCTAATTGGCGATGACATCGAGACAAACAAGAACGGCTTGACCGTTACACAACGAGCGTTGCTGTTGCATCTGTCGAAGGAGTTCTCCTCGATCTGTACGCACGGCGACATCCTGTACCTTGGCACTCCGCAATCTAAGGACAGCATCTACAACACCCTCCAAGGGCGCGGGTACGAGATTCGTATCTGGCCGGGACGGTATCCGACTGACACGGAGATTGAAGCGTATGGCAACAGGCTGGCCCCATTCATTACTGAGCGCATTCTCGCGAACCCCAAGCTCCAACGGGGCGGCGGTATCGACGGTTCTAAGGGACAACCCGCTGACCCTGAACGCTACACAGAAGCCGACCTCATCGAGAAAGAACTCGACAAGGGGCCGGAAGACTTCCAGTTGCAGTACATGCTGGACACAAGCCTTGCTGATGCTGCGAGACAACAACTCAAACTGAGTGACCTCGTGGTGGCGAACTTCTCGCCTGATGCTATGCCGGAGATTATCCTTTGGCAAGCGGCTGAGAAGTACGCTGTGCAACTCGGGAATGACTTCCCTGTTACGATGGCTAAGATGTACTACGCGCTGCCTGTGGATTGTTCATTCCAGAAGCCGACCGACATCTTCATGTACATAGACCCTGCTGGTGGTGGCTCCGACGAAATCGGATACGGCATCAGTACAGCGGTTGGACCGTACGTGCATCTACTGGACGTAGGTGGCATCAAAGGCGGCTTGACTGACGAGAACGGGGAGCGACTGGCTAAAGTAATCGCTAGGTCGCACGTCACCCGTATCAAGGTCGAGTCCAACATGGGGCATGGCCTGTTCGAGATTAACCTGCGGGCTGTCCTAGCCAAACACGGTCTAGGGCATGTTGGTGTTACAGGTGAGTACAGTACCGGCCAGAAGGAACGGCGGATCATTGACTCACTTGTGTCGCCTATGCAGCGCCACCGAGTTATTGTGCATCAGCAGGTATTCGACTCTGATGTGGAGTACGGGAAGCAGCACAGTCAGGATGCACGGACGCAGTACAGCTTGTGGTATCAACTGGCGAACATCACAACGGACAGGAACTCCCTGCCCCATGATGACCGCTTGGAAGCAGCAGCGGGTGCAGTGCGTGAGCACAAACTCTCTCTGGTCCTTGATGAACACAAGGCAGCAGAACAACGCGCTATTGCAGCCGTTCAAGAGTTCCTGAGTGACCCTATGGGTTACGGGAACAAAGACCAACGCGCTCGCGCTGGAACCCGGCGCGTAGTGCAGGGGAGGCGAGCAAAGAGATGACATCATTCATGGAAAGACACGCAAACGCAAGCGCACAGACGGCTAGTATTCTGACCGTAATCTTTGGCGGACTATCGCTGAACGAGTTGGCCCTAGTGATTGGTATCGTGTGCTCGGTAGGCACGCTACTCATTAACTGGTGGTACAAGCACAAGGAGTTCAAGCGCGGTTATGGCTCTAAGCAATAAAGGTAAGTTATCGGCAGCGGCTCTAACCCTGAGCCTGCTCGGGATAGGGTTCATTCAATCGTGGGAGGGTACTCGCCAAGAGGCGTACCTAGATTCCGTGAATGTCCCGACGATCTGCACAGGCAGCACCACGAAGGTATTCATCGGCCAGAAGGCCACCCTTCAGGAGTGCGAGGAACGGCTCAGGGAGGATACGACGTACGCAGGCAGGGCTGTACAGCGCCTCGTCACCGCAAGGCTTACACAGGCGCAGTACGATGTCTTGGTGAGCCTCGTGTTCAATATCGGCCCCGGCGCATTCGCCCGGAGCACCCTCCTGAAGAAGCTGAACGCCGGGGATTGTCCCGGGGCGGCGCGGGAGTGGTTGCGCTGGGACAAGGCCGGTGGGAAGCGCCTGAGAGGGCTTACAAATCGCCGTCAGGCGGAAGTAAAGGAGTTCGTGGCAGGATGTTCACAGGACTGAATTTGAATCGACTGGTGGCCCTTGCTGTGGCTCTGGTGATCCTAATCGGGGGCGCAGCATGGGGTATCCGCATGTACGGGAACTCCCGTGTCGCTGCTCAAGAATTAGGCACCGTCAAGGAGGCCGTTCAAGAGGCCGTAGAGCGCAGGGATGAACGTGTCCAGCGCGATGTATCAACGAAGGCCCAGCGGGCCGCCACGGGCCGGGAAACACGGTCTGCGGTCAAGCGCACGGAGGAATCCCTTGCGAATCTCAAACCGGAATCTCGGACTGGCGTTCTGCTTAGTCCTGATGAGCGTGGGGTGTGGAACGACCTCATCCGTGACGCGAATCGAAGTATCACCGCCCCCTGAGTCCTGTCTGGAACTCTGTGAGCCATTGCCCGAGGTACGCACGACCTTGGGTGATTGGGTGCTTGAAGTTGTACCGTTGTACGTGCAGTGCGCTACGTTGCATAAGCAATGCCAGCGTGAATCCCTCAAATCCTATCAGGAGAAATAAACATGGCCCTTTCTACCACCGCCACCCAAGCTGAGTTCCGCACCGCGTACGAGGCTACTCTGAAGCTCGAAATCTGCCTGCGTCAGTACCACGACGGTTCTGCTACCCCGACCAAGCCGGGTCGCTTTACCGAAGCTGAAGTCCAAGCCGCTGTCGATGCAGTCCAAGCTGCCCTGACCGCTCTGGAAGCGTAATCTTGACGGGAGCTTCGGCTCCTCTTCTCTAAGGAGACTCCATGCGAGTAACCGATACAAAACTCCCGAGCTTCTTCGCGTATGCCGATGCAGTAGCGTGTGCGCAGAACAAGAACCACATCAGTGTGTTCAACCCTGCTGATAGCAAGTACGCCCTGCGCCTGCGGAAGTTGGAACTTGTGAATCTGGCACTTGGCGACATAATTGACGTTGGGCTGCGCTTCGAAGGAGCAAACAACAGCACCACCATTACTGATGACGCTGCTACGCCTTTGTCGTGGTCGTGCGTTGGTGGCGCGAAAATATCGACGGCTGACTATAAATTCGGCAGCTCGTCGCTGGTGCTTGACGGGTCAGGTGATTATGTAACCACCACCGGGCTGACCAGCCTTGGGTCGGTATGGACTGCCGAGATATTCGTGAAGTCGGCAGACATTGGATCAAATGTCGCAAAGCAGGTGTTTCAGTTTATCAATGGCTCAGGATACGGGTTCGACGTAATGCTCGCAAAAAACACGGCGGGCGCACCTGACTCCACCACAACGCGACTCAGGGTTTATATCTCAAGCAACGGCACATCGGCGAATGTGGCGAACAATATCTATAGCACGACGAGCCTCGGCACAGACATATCCGGCGCGTGGCATCACGTTCGTTGCACATTCGACGGAGCCGCCTATAAGTTCTACTGGGATGGTTCATTGGTTCTCACGATCCCTTCGTCGTTAAGCGTCTGTGCGTTTTCTAGCGTGTCAATCGGTGGGAACAGCAGCGTTCCGGCGCAGACGCTGGCCGGGTATGTCGATTCATTCCTATTGACGAGCGTCGTTAGAAACACCGGCAACTTTACCGTACCAACGCAAGATTTTCTAACAAGCGGGAACAACGGGCGCCTACGCTTCGACCTGAACCTCATCAGCGCATTGAGTGCGGGTACTGATCTGACACCGCGAGCACATGATACGGCGCAACCTGTGCTCGGGAATACCCCGGCTGGGCTGTTGGTCAAGACGAATGGTACGGCCACCGAGGCGTATCCGTACAGTGCGCTTAGCATGAACAACGCCGAGATTCTTCTCACAGGCCAGCAGATTGACTACCAAGGGATGAACCTCCTTCCGAACGATGACTCGCTGCAAGCACTCACGCTGCGGGCCGGTGAAGGTTTCTCCGTGAAGCAGATCACCGCAAGCACGGTAGGATCATTCGGGTGGCTTCTGCACTTCACTAGCGAACCGTTGGTCTAACAAGAGGCGGAGGAGACTGCTGCTAGGTCTTCCGAGATTACAGGTGGGGTACTTATTGATTCGAGAGGCTCATGGAGGTTCCACTAGTCTGATGTGGGAGTTCTATGAGTCTCAGCAGATAGTACTGGTGTGGGTGGGAGTTCTATGAGCACTCAAATTTGATGCGCTCATTCGAAGCCCCCTCCGACCCGTGGCGCTTTGCATGTTCCCCCGTCAGCCTCTCGCTGCTCGAATCCCTCGCCTCTCGCTAGATTTCCGCGAGTCTCTCGCATCCTGCTGAGTCTCTGCAGAGTCTCTGCACTCTCTCTGGTCCTCT
>OFRG01000065.1_pt1 | contig 41314 bp, 49 predicted proteins | sample 1543071 | NCBI WGS metagenome assembly OFRG01 (sample SAMN07774222, study PRJEB24372) | wastewater metagenome | isolation source: WWTP Verbania (Effluent) | place: Italy: Verbania | collected 2015-12
TCCTTCTCGAGCCCCGATGTCTCGAGGTCCCAGACTAAGTATGTTGTTGGATAGTGTAGTTTATTCATGCTCCGTTTGTTATTGCTTCTTGGCTTTTTTATTAGTGAACTCCTCCCAGCGTCGGATCATCACGTCGACCATGACGGGGTCCTTCTCCATCACGAATGCCTTTCGCTTGAGCTGTTCGCACGCGATGATGGTTGAGCCCGAACCTCCGAAGAGGTCCATGACGTTGTGGCCCGGCGCCGTGCATCGCTTGAGAGGTTTCTCGAGCAGTGTCACGGGCTTCTGGTACTGGTAGTCGTAGGCGTCTTTGCGGTCGCTCTTGTCGATCCAGATGCTGAGGTATTCCCAGACGTCTTCTTGGATCTGGTTGCCCGAGTCGATCTCCTTGTTCAGGATCTCCGAGAGGTGCTTGATGCCTGTGTTTATAAATGGCTTGCCGCGCGTCCCGTAGACGACCGGCTCGTATGCTTTGTTGAATGCGTTCTTCGGGGTCACCTGCATGTCTGCCTTGATCCATAGGAGTACGCGCTCGCTCTTCAGCTTTCGCTCTCGCATGAGTGTCTGCAGTAGCCAGATGTCTTTTTCCTGGCACCAGTAGAATGCGTGGCAGTTTGGCTTTGCGTATACCAGCGCGTTCTCTAGGCTCTTGTCGAGGAACGCCGCGAAGTCTCCGAGCTCCTTCTTCTCCTTGCTTGGAGGGAGCACGTGTCCTTCGTTCTTCAGCGTGAGCGGTGGATCGTTGAAGATCATGTCCGCATGGTTCTTGCCCATGAGCTCGTGCACCTGTTCGATGTCGGTTGCGTCTCCGCACATGAGGCGGTGCTCTCCGAGCTGGTAGATGTCTCCCTTCTTCGCCTTCGGGTTCTTGATGTCTTTGATCGCGCGGCCAGTGTTGAAGCTGTCGTCGATCACATCCACGTCGTCGAAGAATACCTGCAGGTCTTCGTCTCCGAATCCGACATCAAGGAGGAGGTCGAGCCCCATCTCTCGGAGCTTCTCTTGGTCCCAGCTTCCGACGTTCTTGTTGAGGCGCAGGTTGAGTCTCTTCTCTTCAGCGAGACTGAGCTCCCGTGACGGGATCATCACGTCCACCTCTTCGATTCCCTTCTTCGTGTAGAGTCTGGTTCGCTGGTGCCCACCGATGAGGATGTCTTTGCGCTTGCCGACGTTTACCACCACAGGGATGACCGTGCCGAACTCAGCGATGCTCTCTTCGAGGTCTCGCTCTTCCTGTTCGGTCATCTTGCGCGGGTTGTAGTCTGCTCCGATGAGCTCGGCTACCTTCCGCTTTTCAATTGTCCATGTGATGTTTTTCATTGGCTTATTTTTTCTCCTCCTGTGGTCCCTCGCTCGGTTCCTTCGGACTGTTCAGATACTCCTCGTCCTTGATCATCGCTTCCAGCGTCGTGAGTCGGTGCTGGTCCAGCGTCAGTCCTTCCTGCATCTCCTTCATTCTCATCCGCACCGTGATTGCTTTCGGCGTCAGCGTGTCGAGGTCCGGTGTCACTGTCAGCACTCGGTCCGGGTCCTCCTTCATCATCACCTCGAGCATCTTCACTGATACTTCCCTGTTGATCGTCTTCTCCAGCTGGTCGTTTCGTAGGGAGACCAAGGTCTCCAATCGGGTCTTTTGTTCCATATTTTTGATTAAGTGTTAGCTTGTTCTTTTGATAAAATGCGAGGATCAGTTGCTCCGATTCGAGTCGGCATACTAAGCATTAAAAGAAAGCTACCTGACATGCGTGAGTGAAGTCGATAGCTTCCACCCATCTACCAAAACTTTTTAAGTACCATTTGTTATTTTCTCGTTTCATTTTTTTATTGCCGATGATTGATAATAACTAAAGTATACTCGCCCTCGTTAGCGAAGTCAATCATTTCTGTGGATTACTTTTACACCCTTTGCATATATAGCCGAAATTGATTTTGAAGATACAAAACTTTTCCCGTTTACAACCATTACAGTGAATCTTCACTGGTTGTTGGTGCTGTTTATACTTGGGGTGTTTTTTACTCACTTTTTTATTGTGGTATCAACTCCAATTTGTGGATACTGTAGGTAACGATTTCATCCTTCAGAACCACAATAGCTTCCAATACATCACCAGCGAGGTAGTGGTGCGTAGTGACATATCCATCGATATATCCTATTTTGCCATCGTATTTAGTATCACGATCCCTTATTTTTACCTGTGTTTTTCCTTCCATGATTATTTGTTGAGAGCCTTAAACTGTTTCAGTGTACCACCGACCTTTCGATTTGCTGCTGAAATACGGCGGAGTAATATACCCATCCGGCGCACATCCTCTGGTCTCATACGATAGTTTCCATTGTCATAGAGACGCTGAAACTCATCAGTGAGCCCCTCGAGTGTGCGGGCTGACACATCAAGTGCTCCCCAGCAAGTTACTTTATTTGTTTCCATCGCCAATCTCTTTCTTACCACCACCTAGTAATTCACGACCTCCCAAGATGCCATTTTTAGCCTCCTCAATAGCGAGAGATGCCTCTTGTGACATATCTAGCCCTATGCGATCATAGTCTTCGCTTTGGAGCTTGTAGCCCCGTTTAAGACCCAATGCTCGATTCCAATCAGGAGTGATTGAAATGATTTTATTTCCATCAACAGATCCTTCGCTGAAGATTACTACCCCGCCGTTGATCTGGGCTTTTATTGCCTTATAGAGTTCTTCTCGAGTGATAGAGATATACTCATCATCACCGAACCCCATTTTTACCTTGAAAAATAAGCGTTTCATATCTATGTTTTTGGTATCTCGTTAATAGTAATAGTGACCAGATCACCCATATGTCTCATGTTGTATGATTTTGAAATATCACGAACCATACCCAATATAATCTCAGTCTTTTTTGAATCCAATTCTTTCAACCACTCCTGCTTTCTCTTTTCAAAAAGCTCGGTAGCTACCTCTACAAAATACTGATTTACAGATTCCTCATATTTTTTGAGGAGAATCTCCATTGCTTTTTCGTTTGATGCTAAAGCCATATTACTTGAACTGACATACCTTGATAAATTGATCGACCATACATTGCTGATCATCTGGTGTGCATCGAGCCATATATTTCTTGAACAAATGGCTTCGAGTGTGAAAACAAACACTGATCTGCTGAAGCGTTGGAGCCACTGTTGCTGTCACAAGTACGAGTGCGAATATAGTGTTTTTCATATGTTACTCTACGAGGCCGCGGCCTGTTGGTTTATAATTTGATGCTACTTTGAAGTCCCGTATCTTTCCGAACCAAGTGAGGAGTCTGCGCTCTACCTGAAATGTTGTTTCTTTCTGCCATCGCTCTTTCGTGCCGGTCGCATTCTTCTCAGTCCAGTACAAATAAAACTTTTTGATCTCCCCCCATATCACTTCCTTGGTTACACCAGGGTGATAGCTGGCAGTCTCCTGAAGGAATGACCGAACCTTAGTTGCCTCATCCGAAGATTGCTTTTCCATAAGATCCCCTATTCCCTTGAAAAACTGTTTTGCTGTGTGAGAGGGCGTGTCCCTTTCTTTAAGTATTGTTTTATTGTCTTTTGTGTCCATCACTTCTGATAACGATTTGTTATCACTTTTGATAACTCGCGTTATCACTTTTGATAACTTTTTCTTGGTCTTTTTTTTGTTATCACTTTTGATACCAAACTGAATCCAGTCATGGTAATCCTTGTTTATTTTGAAGATATTGCAATCATCCTTCTTGTTATCACTTTTGATAACTACTCTATTGGTTATCAATTTTGATAACGCCCGAGAAACATTCCCTTTTTTCATACCAGTAGCCTCCACAAATTGTGAGTTGGCTATAGCATCCTCTCGCTTGTTGTAACCATAAGTTTTTCGAATAATGACTTTCAGGACTTGCTCGCATTCTCCGGGGATGCGGAACATAGCCATTGCCTCAAGAAGCTCGTTGGCGATTGGGGTATACCCGTTCTCTTTCTGAGGTGAAGCAGCCATTATAGGTCGAGACTAAATGCCTGGAACCTGATAATGTTACCTTCTTTGAGTAGGAGACCATCTCCTTTTCCGAGTAGAGTTTCAGCTCCTTCCTGGTCAAGAACAACCTTCGAGTCGATCTTTGTTGGAAGTCTGAAACTGATACGGGTAGGGAAGTTTGCTTTGATATCTCCATCAAGCACTTTCACTGAAGGGCGTTGTGTAGCAAGGATAATATGGATACCAGCAGCACGGGACTTTTGGGCTAGTGTCTTGATTGTTCGATCAATCACGCTCCCAATAGTTTCCCAGGTTGCCACCTTTTCCTTACGGAGACCGTCTTTGTATATCTTTGATATTTCCTTCTCTCCAACCTCCATTTCTCCAGGTGCCATATAGAGATCGTTATATTCATCAATCACAATAATGTTCGATTTTTTGCCTGATTGAGACCACTTCTTGATCCCTAGTTTCTTCATCTCTTCATAGCGACTCTTCATAAGACCCACCATATCAATTAAGCGGCGGGCGATTGTTTCAGGATCACTCTCAGCATCATCGAAATCAACCCCTTTTGGATCAAAAATATCGATCTTATATTTCTTTTTGAGCTGTTCAACGAATCCCCGCAATGCGACTGATTTACCTGATCCTGCCGATCCTGCTATGAGTAAGTGTGGCATCTCTTCGATAACCAATTCTACCGGCTCACCCATAACATCCACTCCGACAATAAGATTATCGGACTTGAGTGTATTCTTGATGAAGGTACGCTCCTTGTTTGGCACTTCGAACCCAATGAGCCCAGAATGCGCTATAGGAGCCATGATGCGAATACCTGATACTTGTACCACTTGTTCGATATCTTTTGCGTATGCCTCAATTCTAGCCATTTTAAGGCCTATTGATGGCTCGTATCGGTAGAGTGTTACTGAATTACCCACAATCATGGAATCAAACTCCACACCGAGACCGTGTTCTGCGAGCTTCATTTTTATTCTTTCTTCAATTTTCATGTCTTTGTAGTTGAGAGTATTAGCTGATATGAACTTTTTGGCGACCGTGTCGAGATACTTTTTCATCGATCCTGTTGTTTGTATCTTCTTCTTCAAAAAGTCTGTGATATTTTCCACTTTCATTTCTTTGAACCTTTTGGCTCGTTCCTCATCAACATCGAGGCGATGGATATATGCCATGATGGAGACTTCTTTATCGAACAATGCCTTGAGATTTGGTACATACACCTGTTTTCCGAGTAGAGCATCTGTCACATCCTCATAGTACCGATAGAAGAGATCAAACGCTTCAGGGATATTTTCATAAATCAATTCAAATGGTTTTGTCTGTGGACTTTTGTCTGCATTTGGAACAATCTTGAACTCACGAAAGCGTATTTTGTATGGGTTTTCTCCGAGTCGTGCTGCGACCAGAAGAAAGAGAAACACTGATTGCACAAGCTTTTCCCCATCAATATCTTCTTCTGCGGAATACCGGGAAGTGAACTTGTGATCATCGATACAGAGACGACCTTTGTGGTCTCGGTAGACCACATCAGGTACTCCTTTGAGAGGAATCGGTAGCACTTTGCCATCCACTTCCACTTTGTATTTGAGCTTATCCTCAATCAGGATTATCTCTTTTGCTTCCTTTTGAATGTTGTATTCCTTGATATATCCGAAATAAGCAAACGCATATTTCTCTTCCAATTTTGCTCGATTTGGTATCGCAGTGCTGTACTCGATGAATCCATCAAAGTGAGCATTGAGATACTCGAGTCCTATTTCGTGACCGAACTTTATTGCATCACCTTCATCAGCTGGTGTCGGGCGATCTTTATTTCCACCGAGATATGCTTGAAGGGCTTTGTGACAGGCGCTTCCGAGTACTTGCCCCGGAGAGGAGAGTGTGTCGAGATAATCACCATTGATTTGGTTTATCTTGAACATGAAGGGATTGCTCCCAAACTGTGCAAAAGACCATTGACTGTAGTGATCAACAGGAAACTTACCCTTGTCCTCCGCCTCCTGTTTGATGCTCCGTATTTGGGGAGCCTTCCATTTTATCTTTTTCTGCACTCTCTTCTTCTTTGCTGTCGCCATCTTTTTTGAAGTTTTTCATTTGTAACCCAGATTCTTCGACTAGAACCGTTGCTTGTTTGATTCGTGATGGATCATCGTGCATTTCTTCCTCAACATATTGCTGAGAGAGCTCTTCAGGACAAGCCTTTCGTAGTGCGTGCATTTCAGCAACCTTCGCGATCATTGTGCGGGGTTTACTCAACCATTGATTCTTTTTGGTGTTGTACTCATCGAAATACACGGTTGCCGTATATTCTCCGACATAGTCTCCCACCTTCCGTTTTACTGTGACGGTACAGGTTTCAATCTTGCCTTCTTTTTCTGTATAGATTGGTGCTTCTACTCCCACCACCCCACTTTTCATTCCGAGTTTTCGGGCAAAATCGATAGAGGTGATCAATGAGTATCCGCTAGAAAACGGTATGGCATATACATTTTTTTGGAGGAAGTCTTGGAATGTAAATCCCCGGATCATACCCTCCATCAATGCCTTTTTCATATTTGCTTGATCGAGTCCTTTGAATGTTGTTGCCATGAGAGCTGCGGCTGTTTTTTCAGTAAGCTCCCTATTTATTACGGCATTTACGCCTTCGACTATTGATACTTGTTGTTCACTCATAGCTAGAAATTATACTTAATTGTTTCTTTCTTGATCAGAAGCATAGTCTCACAGAGCTCAGGGATATTCTCCACTTTGAGTCTCCCCCAGTGAGCAAGGTCTGACAAATCAACCTTATCTAATGCAACATCATATTCAATATCGACATTGAACTCTCTTCCTTCATTATCTTTGCGAAAGAGCTTTATAGTAACCATTTTGGCTTGAGAAGAAACTCGCACCTTTTGTTTTTTTTCCATTATCGTTGTATAATTACCTTGTATATTTTTGTTTTACATCAACACCCGGACAAGGGTGTTTTTGTTATTCTGGCTCATCCTCATCAGGAGGATTGCAGTGGCATCTTCGAGTATGTGAATCGTCAGGTGCAGTTTGGATTTCAACCCAGCCTTTACCTCCACAATCGACACAAAACTCTACTTCTTCACTGGATGCCTGTTGCTCTGATTCTTCAGGGCTTCTTGTTGTTCCCATAATTTCATAGCCGCACGGCGCTTTTTCACACCTTTCTTGGCCAGTTTACTAAAATATCCTGGGCCATGGCGCTCCAAAAGAAGGTCTCCACTACTCTTTGGTTTCTTTATCTTTACTATCATAATGCGATATTTTTTCCTTAATAAATACGACCTGAAAAGAGTATACGCGAGTATTTTTTTCTTCGCAAGCGAGAGCGAGTGGATAAGTACAAAAAACCCCTATGTACTAGGACAATAGGGGGATTTTGAAGGACTGTGCGATATCACCAGTCGGAACCAGTGAGTCGGAATCCTGTATGAAAATGTAGAGACTATTTCTTGAAGCCACCGAGAGTGAGGTCTCCTTTTTTCTGGCGGTGAATCCATTGCAATAGTGTACCGATAAAGGCTACGCCGAGGCCGAGCCATGATGATAGCTCTTCTGAGCCAATGTTGACCCCAAACTTAGGAAGGATCAATGCTAAAAGTCCGGCGAAAATTGCTATGTTGTTTGCTTGTGTTGTTGAATATTCCATAATATGTGTTGTTATTTTAATAAAACGATGCAGTAGTCTCCATGCACATTATACCATCTTCTTTACCACAAGCTCGAACGGTTCCTTGTTCATAAACTTTTGGAACGCATCTATTGTGACGACTGTGGTGGTGATATCTAACACTCCATCTCCATTGAGATCGTTGTATGAGACACCGAGAAGGATACATCCAGTGATATCAGCCTTGCCAGTCTTCTTGAAGGCATAGTTCCCAGAGTGGATAAAAACGCCACTACGCCCTGGTATACCCGCGAGGAGGTAATTGTATCGCTTCTTGGCAGGCCAATAGGTGTAGGCAGCCGTATAGACCCCCTCAGGGATACATGACGCATTGCGCATATTGTTATTCCACTTGAGTTCGAGAGTCTTACAGGTGAACACCTTATTTCCACGCCGTGCCACGAGAGTACCGTAAGTTTGGTTCTTATCGTATTTTCTTGTGATGATGACTGTGTTTTTCATTATATTTTTTTATTTAATACTGCTCTGGTGTTGGCACCGACAATGCCATCAGCTACGAGACCATTTGCTGTTTGAAGCTTAATGACAGCCTCTCTTGTTTTTCCTCCGAAGTTTCCATCAACTGAAATCTTCAGATATTCCTGGAGTTTTTTCACCTCGTACCCCATTGATCCAAAGCGCATGGTGGTACTGAACTGATACGGGAGACCTTTTGCTGCATCGATGAGTTCTTTTGGAACATCAGCAAATACCATAATATCCACGATATCACTGGCTACATCCTGCCAAGCCATCTCGAAGTGACCAGGAGCAACCTTTGGATTTATGAAGCCGGCGATTTGCCCAATCCAGTTCACTCCCCAGCTGTTTTGTCCGATGAGAGTGTCTGAGTCTCGATCGAATCCATGAAGGACAACATAGTGGCGACCAAGAGACCTGAGTACCTTACCGATGATACCGAGATACCAGTTGATATCAACATTGAATGAGGCAGTAGCAGTATCGTTTTGGTAGATTGCCTGACATAGAGCATCGTAATTACTATTCACAAATGCGTACCCCCCAAGTTTATATTTCGCCCGGTCTTTCATTAAGAGATCACCTTCTGGCAGGCTATTGTATGCCATCACTGAGGCAATACCTTGTTTCACGGCGATTTTTGCTGCCACAATAGGGTATGTTCCAGGCTGATCAGAAATGCCATCGATCTTTTTTGATTCTCGATAAAGGTCAATCGGGGAGAGCTCTACTGTCAAACCTTTTCGGAGAAAATAAAGTTCAGCAACTACAGCGATAGAAAAACCTACACACTCCGATCCGCCTTGGTATTTCACCGGTGGCATCTTTGTAAGATGTTGACGAGGTAGTGAAACAGGGGATTGAAACGCAGAGATATTGATATTTCGCGAATCTTCAGGGTTCTTGAGAGCACCTCGAGGATATTTTTTCACAAAAAAGTTTCGGATGAAGTCAAACATATTCGTATTATACCACGAAGCAAAAAGCCCCTCTATAGAGTGGGCCTTTTGAAGAGAGTTTGTGTGTTATTTAAGTGGAAAGAGAGTAAAAGGATGTTTGATTTACATCATGGGTTCCCCCAGCTTTCGCCCCAGAGACTGATGAGGACAATGGTGGCTACTTTGGCAACATTTTTATCGCCGTTTCGTTACACCATTATACCATTTATTTTGCAGCCTTCACTTCTTCAGCAGTGATTTCTCCGTTTTTGAATCGGCGAATCAAGTCCTGGGCTGTTTTTCGCTTCATCTTTTTGTCACGCACTTGTTGACCGAGATAGTTCTCTATTGGAGTGAAAGATTTCCATTGCTCTGTCGTAATAAGGTTTAGGTTATCGTCACTATTATCTCCACCAAGCTCCCGGGGAATCGTATGATCGAGGCGCATGAGAGTCCGATCAACACCTTGTTCCTTCGCGCGTTGCTGTGCAATGGCTTCTGAGCCTTCAGAGCCAGTAAAATCAATACGCTTGAGCACTGCTACATTGCCATCAACATACTCGAGCTGTTCTTTTGAGAACATCGCTTTGAATGCAGTCTCTGGGTCTACCCCGAGTGCACGAGCATAGAGCACCACAGTATTGATGATGCCTTTTTTAGTTTGAATCTCGCCATTTTTGTATGTCGGTTTTTCACCACTGGCCGCCTTGGCATCCTTTTCAACCTGATCTTTCACCAGTTTGTAGTACCGCTTCTGGTCTTCAGAGAGTGCATCATACTTGGCAATAGCACCATCAACATCACCTGAGTCTTTCATGGCACGAATATCTTGGAATACAGGAAGAATAGCTTTCTTTCCAGCAAGGGTCTCTTGTGTTTTAATCCTTGTTTTGTAAACCTTATATGATGCTTTCTCTTCTTCAGTGAGCTCATCATACACCGCCACCGCTTGGTCAGGGTCTTGCTCTTTGAGCTCCTGAATCTGATCATATATAGGCTTGATTGCCTTCATTTCTGCAGCATTGCTATCCTCTTTTTCGAAATACTTCTGAGCTTTATCGTTGGCATATTTTCCAAACAGAGCACTCTGAACCTTTCCTTTGGTTGAAGTATCGACTTCGTACTGGAGCTTTCCATCCTTAGTGAATGATCCACCAGCGTTGCTTGCCTCTATACCCTCGTATGTTTTCTTGATTTGGCTACCAGCTGGGATAAGACCGAGTCCAGCTTTTCCGATATCCTTGAGTTTTTGTTTAGTATCGCGTTGTGCACCGTATTTATCAGGGGTATTAAGTATTGCACCACCGACAGCAGCAGGAAACTTGAGTGATACCGGCACATCCGCTTTGAAGTTTGAAAATGGAATCAAGTCTGATGGCTTCATACCAAACGCTCTACCGATGGTGTAAGTAAAGAGGAGACCAGCACCAATGTATCGGATTAGGGCTGCCCACTGATGATCCTTCACGAGACCACCGAGATATTCCACCTGTTTGACTCCGAATGTTTGAAACTGAGTGAGCGTCTTTGCAATATCACTTGAGAGAGCAACTGGTGTATCGACTGAGTCGAAAGAGAATTGTGTTTTGCGCACGATTTCTTTGGCATAAGCAATCGCCTCCTCTTCTGTCTTGCCCATTTTGAGAGCCTTGGACTTAGCACCGAAGTATGCAGCACCACGGTTGATCATTTCCGCCTTTTCGAATAGGAAGAACAACACCTTATCGGCTTTTTCTATAGCCTTTTTGGTTGCAGAATATGCTTTGTCTTGGATAAAACCAGCATTGAGCACACCTTCACGCTCGAGCTCTTTTGCCATACCTCTTTTGAAGAGACTCATATACCCGATAGCGGTGTATTTTTCTCCCAACTGTGAGTAGGTATTTGCCCCCTGAGAGAGGTTTCGAAGTGCTGATGCAGGGTTGAGACCAAGCATAGCTCGGAAGGTCATCTGTCGAAGTGTTTTGGTGATTCGAGAAATAGGGCGTGCACCGAACTTATATCCAAAGATATTCTTGATGATATTGTCGATTGATTCATCACGCTCAGAGGGGCGCATGTTGATGTTTGAAATATACTCCTGAATGTATTTGAACTGAGACTTCTCGATATTTGCCATCTCCAAAGAGCCTCCAGCTTTTTGCTGAATCTTTTCGAGTACGGGATCCATATGCACTTTTCGAGTTGCCCGTTTCACATAAGCCTGAAGCGCTGCCCAAGTATCTTCACGATACCCCTTGGCACCGAGACGCTTGAGTACGAATGGATCGTATACACTACCAGGAATCTTGTCCGCAATGACTTTTGCCAGCTCTTCATCGAACTCTTGTTTACTTGCATCATCAAAAATGTGGGTGATGTAGTTTGAAACACGGTTATCTTGAGGGAGACCGAGTCGATCAGCCCACTCTGCGAGCCATGTTTGAATCTCTATAGCAACTCGTTTCTCCTCAGGGCGCAAGTCTACTGCCTGACCATCGAGATATTTGAAGATTCGAGGGTTACTTTCTTTTGGCACTTGATCAATCCATCCACTGATACGATCGATATTCTTTGGGAGCTCTTTCCAGTATTCATCCATTGCACCACGGAGCTCTTTTGCCTCGTTACCAAAGCCGATTTTCTCCATCACATACCGTGGAGTTCTGAAAAATGTATCAATAAAATGCACGCGCTTCTCGACAGGAGTGACAGTTTTGCGTATAATATCAGGTAGTGCAGCATAATCGCTGTGAGACTCATCGCTCCCCGAATCAAGTATTTCTTTTGCTTGGCGTGCTTGGTTTTCTATTGATCGGGCCTCTCCTTCTGTTCCGGGAAATTGTTCTACGCGTACTGAAGGAGCCTCGGTAACAGTTTTTACCGGCTCTACTCGCCCCTGTGGCAATGGTTTTGGTTCATCTTTAATCAATCTCTTCTGCTCTTTGAGCTCCTGAAGCTTTGTTTTTGTGCCTTGGTAGTCATCAATAAGTGAACGGATAAAATCAGGGTCATCAAATTGATCGCCTCCTGCAAGGTTTTCTGTGATTCCTGTTACTTTTCTTATGCGATCAATCCGGCGTTGCTTTTCAGCTGGAGTCTTTGCCGTTTCAGGGTTAGCAAAATCCATGAATTGCCCCTCTTTTGTAGAGATAAACTGTTGGAGCTTCTTGCCTGGGTGAGAATCGAGCTTTTCTTGCTCCATTGAAATAAGCTCATCCATCATCGCGCGCTGTTCTTGAGCCTGAGTTCTAGGTTTTGGTGTTTCACGGGAAACAATTTGCTTAAAAGCACTGTCTTCATCGCGAGTGTTGACCCACTCATTCCCTTTTTTAATCTGGTATGTGTCTCTACCATTTCGTGAAACAACACGGATTTTTCCTTCAGCGATAAGTTTGTCCACCTCAGATGGAGCATTTACGGGTGCGACCGTAGATGGTCGAGCCTCAGGCTCTTTCAGTATGTCCCTAAATGAACGCGTAGTGCCTTCTGCGGGCTTTCCGTGGTTGATAAGGATGGATTTAACCTCATCGATGTCCTTGGCACCTGCTAGGCTTCCTGAGAGCGATTTTGAGTTCACATCATCGAGACCTATTCCTTTGAGAGTATCCTCGATAACAGTCGGGCTTTTCTCCTTCGCCATGTATTTCAAAAATTGTTCTGGCACTTCATCAGTGAAAGCTTTTACGCCCGCCTTTCCACCAAAGCCTGTTAGATCGAGCAATGACCCCGCAATACCAAAAGGAATAGCAAGCTTTTTACTTACTGGTTTCACTTCCTTGCCGGTGATATTTGAAGCGAGTTGGTTTGTTTCGTTTACAGCATTTTCCCCAGCGTTTTGCACATCTCGGATAGGCTTGCCACCAAAGAGTATTTCAGTGAACTTATTGCCTTTAGTCGGAATCTCACTATCAAAAGGGAGAGGGGCTTTTTTGCCTGTGACTTTATTGATGATTCTAGTCGGTGCGTTTCCGGCTTCTATACCGACAGTACCAACTGTACGAGCCACGCCTTGACCAATATCCTTCAACACTCCGCGCGCAGCTTCTGGTACGCCAAGAGCCTGGTTCGTCAAAATACCAAGGAAGCTATTCGCTCTCTTGGATTTCTTTCCTGCCTTCTCAGCTTCTTTTACTGCACTTTCATACAACTCAGGGTGAGCGTGAGTGCCAGAATCAGCTTTTGGAGCCGGACTCTTTGGTTTTAGGATATCCAGGAAGGTACTCATGGATATTATTATAAATCACTAGCTGATGTTGTGGTCTTTTTTGGTTCTACAGTACTTGTTTTTCGAGCACTACGGAGATATTCAGGGAGAGTATTGTTTGCAGGGTTTACATATTTTGCAGGTGGGAATTGTTTCAAAAAGCCGTTTGAGGTACCACCGACTTCGATCCATGCGTCATATGCCTCTTGGTATGATTCAGGGTTTACATATTTACCATCGCCATTGAAGAGTTTCTTTGATGCTTGAAGCTCTTTTTCGAAAGAAGAGATTTGATCCCCTGTGAAAGAAGCACTACCATCCTTGATGATTTTGCCACCTCCACTACCAGAACCTGCTTTTGAAATAACATCAGTAAGAGGTTTTGCGATTTGATTCCCTTTCGCATCAGTTGTAAGAGCAAAGAGACGACCTCCTACAGTCACTGGTTTGATACCATTGAGGGTATTGTAATCAACGCCGAGATCATATTCTTTCTGGTCAACAGTACCTGTTTTTGGATCAAGACCATAGCGGAAGAGAGTTGCCTTACCATTTGGCCCCATGATCACTTTGTCGTCATACTTCACTTTGAGATGATCCGGCAATGCTTCATTCCACTCTGATTCAAGATCGATTTGAGAGCCTCCGTATTCCTGAAGAAGAGTATTGTATGTAGTAGGATCTTGAGTCTTGAGCTTGTCGATAGCAACGCCTTGCTGAGCGAGACTTTTGACAGTACCAAGAGCTTTTGCTCTGTCTTCATCCTTTGCCGCTTTCACTCGATCGAGTTGATCACCAAGACTTTTTACATACTCTATGCGCTGGCGTTGGTATTCAGCAGAAGAACGGTCATCAACATCAGCAAGGATGGCTTGGATTTTAGCAGCCTTTTCCTGTTCAATCAGTTCAATAGCCTTCTTCCCTTTGGTTTCTTGATCGATAGCGCGTGTAGTACCAAAATCTGATCCCCCGAGACCTGAAGAGATATTTGATGCGCGTACTCGAGCATTGTTTGTATCATTTGTGATGCCTTGTGCTTCGAGTGTGCGGGCAAATTGAGCAGTAACAGAATCAACAAGAGCCTGTGCATTAGCCTTCTTTTGAGCAGTAATAGTCGCAAGGTCTGGTGCATCACCAACTGTAGAGTCGAGTTTTTTATTTAGGTCAGTAATCACCTGATCATTACTATTTGCAGTACGAGCATAACGCGCCGTATCAACTGGTGGAGTCACTGTACCGCCGGCTGGAGGGGTTGTAGTAGCTGCAGGAGCTTTGAATCCTGTTGCTGCTTGAGTAAGTGGGCCATAGAGACCATCTACCTTCAGTGGTGTATATCCAGCGACACCTTGGTTTGTTTGATTGAGCTGAGTCTGAAGTTGTTTCACAGCATCACCAGAATAGCCGTATGTTGCGGCCTGCCCTGCTCCAAGTGGTTTGTAAGTGATTTCTGCCATATTATCGTAGATATATTAAAGTAACATTGGTAACACCTGATGTGTTCGAGAATGTAATTTTCTTGTTGGCAATATCAGTGGCAATCGTATAGTCGAACGCCTCATCGATAGTGACGGAAGTCTGCCCAGCACTGAGATCGATTATATTTTGCTCCTTGCTATTTGTGGTGACTATGATTCTACGAGTATTACGGGGGAGAGGGAAATAGGTCACTGATCCGATTTGACCCGCATTTCGCCCTGTCATACCTACGGTATAAAGGAAAGATTCTTTGTATTTATCAGAGAGAAGTACTTGTGATGCACTCATTATTTCTCCAATCTTTTTGAGGTTTGTACCGCCATTGAGAGAGACACCACCAGCTGTATCAGAGAGATAGAGATCATCTCCTATGTAGTAGTTTCTTTCAGCCGTATATTTCATTATGAAATCAATAACAGAGCCATCGTATATAGCCGCTTGAGTACCGCCGTTGTTGTAGAAAATCTCGCCCTTGGTATAGGTTGAAGCGGTGACATTGTATTGAATGCCCCAGTCGGTTGTAGGACTACTGATGTTACTTGAATTATGAGTGAAAACAAACGCGTATTTCTGACGAGGTTTCACTGAAACAGGGGAAGTGATTACCTGTTTTGCAACAAAAGAGGTTGTGAGGTCTGATTCAGAAAAGTTCTTTGTGACGATAGCCGCACCAGTTTGAAGACCATCTGTACCTACTTCATAAATTGATACAGTAAGGTTGTTGTTTGGAGCACCAGCTTTTTTAAGATAAACCTCAAAAGAAGAGATGTTTTCTTGTGCAGCTCCAGTGATAAATGTTTGCTGAAGAAGTCCTGTGGATGCTGAGTTGAAAGTATTGGCACCGGCAGATAGAGATGTTTCTGTTACAGCCGAGACAGTTTGACTCGCTACTCCGAGAGAAAATCCACTGAGGATACTAGCTGTTTGAACACTTTTACTCTGACCGGTTGTTCCAGTTTCACTAGCAACACCAATATATTTGGTATAAAGGTCATCTTTTGCTGCAGCACTAGCCTTATATGATAGACCATCACTTGGCTTGATATATACGGTCTGATTTGCAGTAATGTTTTCTCCGAGAGTAAAGGCTTGTTTCACAGGTGTAGAAAGCCATGCGTCATCGATTTTCCCGCTAGAGTCAGCGCGTGGAATCTTTGAAGTAGCTGAGGTGGTACTTGTATCATCGTTTGTTACATACTTATTTGATGAACCTGGAGTTCCTGAAGTACCAACAAGAGCATCTTTCTGTCCAGTTGATGGAAGGAAAAGCCCATAGTTTGAGGTAAGAAGTGTTGAAGGATTTATGAAAAGACGAGCAGATGTTCCACCTGCTGCTGTCCCGGCATTGATTTCTGCCTGAGTAGCTTCTTCAGCAATACCCTTTGTAGTAGTTGAAGCGTTTGGAGACCCTGCAATAGCAAGACCGTCAGCATAGGCGACAGTTGCCAATTCATTTGATCCTGGTACAAATGTTGGAGCTGATGTGTATGAAAGCTTGTTTGGAATAGTATCTGTACCATTAAGGATACGAGAGAGGATTCCGAGTGAAGGATAGTTTGTGATCTTCACAGAAGCGCCACGGCGGTGTGCTTTTTTAAGAGCAGTGACTTCGAGTGAACCATTCACTGGATCAAGCCCGCGGAGCATTGAGGTGACTGAAGTTCCTGCAGCAGTACCACAGACGAACTCTTCGATAGCCGTACCTTCATCGATGTTGAAACAGATGTATCCTGAAATAGTGTTACCTGCCTTATCCGTTCCCGACACCAAGGTCATTGATGTAGCAGAAGCAGTGATTGAAGACTGGAGAGATGTTTGAAAAACAGCTACAACAACAGGGATAGCGGCACCTACATTTTGTTGCGGAGCTGTGTTGGGAGAGAACAAAGAAGCAAGAGCGATTGCCGCTACTGCGATACCATGACCAATTTTTTGAAGCAATGTTTCAAGCATATTGATTGTTGGCCGATGATTTATTTGTAATTACTCCGTGTATTATACTATATTTTTACGCAACTACATATTGCGGTGGCAAGTATCTACCCTTTTGTCGAATATCTTTGAATCCAAATTGCGAAATAGAAACATATCCCACCTTAGTGGCCATATATTTCACGCGCAATTTTCCAAAGCGTGGGGTATTTACTCGCATTTCTCTCCAATACGGAGAAGCTTCGATACCACTTCCACCTCCACCCACCTCAGTAGAGCCGAGAGTGAGTGCCCCCACAGTGACACGCTGAGTATGGTCAACATAATTCCCTTGCCCGCTGATAGTTCCCACCTTCACAAAGTCACCATTGTCATATGAGAAATAGATATCGAACTCCTGATCATCCTGAATAAGCCCTGATATTTCAAAGATATTAGAGATTTTTGTCCCTTGGCTACCCATATCCATTTTGCCACTGATCCAGTAGTTTGGTATTTCGATTTCTTCATCAGTGAGTCCTGAGAATAGGGTGAACACATTTTTTGAAGCTGAGTCTCCAGCGATAAGAGCACCATTGTAGATGGCGAGACAGGACACTCGATAATCGAACTTGTCCCACAATTTCCACAGCTTGTTGTACAAAAAGACAGTGTCATTATTGATTGAATCCTTTGTTCGGCAAGCAACAACGATGTAATTCCCCCATTCTTCGATGCAACACGCATCAAAACGGTAGTTGGTAAGATCGAGCTGTGAAGAAATACTTTCAGGAATAACCTCAGTATTGAGTTCATTTGGCTTGAGCACGCGGATATATGGCTCACTAGAGTCGGGAGCATCAGCATAGTAGATACCTTCTCCTGTTTCTTTACCTGCGCGCCAGTATGGGATACCCACATTGCTTCGATAAATCAGGTTTGTAGCATCAGTGTCATCACTAGAAAGCGTGAGTTTCCAAGTCTTTCTTTGGTGCATACAGTACTCATCCCCACCGAGAGTGAAGAGGTTTTGAAGGTCTGCTCCACCATCATCTTGTCGGAATGTGAAACCTTGCCCTGCTGTTCGAGGGGTAGCCTTACTAAAATCAGCGATACCAGTTGAAGAAGAATCTTCCCAGTAGTAATCAGCTGCCACATTTCCTGCTGTTGGAGCGTTTGTGAAAACGACTGAGACATTTCCTGTTGCATAATCGATTGTCCCCAGACCCCCATAGTTTGAAACAAGGGTACCGTTTCGAGTATCACGGAAGGTTTCTACTCCAACTGCCGTTGTGGCATAGACTGAAACATACATACAGGTACGCTTTGGTTGTCCTGATCTGAAGGCAAGAGGTGTTTTGGTGAAGGTTTGGTTCGCCCCGTTTACCGTACCAGTGAAGCCTGTCTCAGCAGTGACAGAGGTATAGTCTGAAAGCTCATCCTTATCGATATATGATCCATAGAGACCTGTTGTGTCAAAGCCTCCATCAGAGTCCTTTCGATCCCAGAGGAACATTCGGTTTTGCTTGATTCGAAACTTTCCACGGAAGGCGTTCGATGACAAATCAGTGATAGAAGCAGGGTTTGAAATAGGAATCTTGTATATGCCACTATTCTTACTAGAGCCGTATATAAATGCTCCCGCGAGTGAATGGTACTGATCGAAGCAAAAGTCTTCTCCTGAAGCCAAAACAGGCAGAATATCTGGGGTTGTCGTCTCGATCCAGTCCTCAGTTACCGTATCGTAGTATTTGATCTTTCGATCAACACATTGAAATGGCACTTGTACTGCATCAAATCGGTCTCCTACAATGAGTCCTGAAATCTTTCCAACACCTGGATTATCGACACCCATGAGTGTTTGTCCCCGGCGCAACTCGATATGGTCTCCCATACTCATCCAGTTATTTGAATCAGAAGCAGCACCATCGGGGATACTCTCATTTTCAAGACGCGTAAAAAGCCCTTTGGTAAAGTTCTTGATGTATTTTTCTTTTACTGGTGATGCCATACGGATTAAACTCCTAAGGCTGATCTGGCAAGCTGGTCATCCCACATAATCATAGAGTTTTCGATTGTTCGAGCAGTGATAGAGTTTCCTGTTGCTTGCTTCATATTCACTTCATCATAGTCCATACCGCTCTCATCGATCACAGCAATAGCAAAAGCAAGGATCGGAGCAAAATCGTCTCCACCGAGTACCCATTCATCACCTGAAGTAATAGGAGCTTGGCTCTGACAGAAATAAATATAGTGAGTATAGGTCTTTCCCCATACACCAGTCACATAGTATTTACTGGTAGCATAATCAATCGCAAAATAGCCTTGTGTAGCTTGATTTTCTTGGAGTGCTTCATATGGAATCTCTTGGAGAGTAACAACATCAGCACCACTAACAAGCTGAATCTTTCTTTTATTACTTGAAAAACGCAAGAAACGCGCTGGAAGCGTGTGCTGTGTGAGGTATGTATCTGACGGAGTGGTGCCTTGAGTGATATCTTTGGTAGCCAACATGCGCCATGGTCGCTTGCCTTCGATTCTTCGGCGCTCTTGGTTCAATAGCACATAGAAAACAACATCATCCATTTCACGGCCTGCTCGAATCTCTGTATTTAATTCCTTTATTTCTGATCCAGTCATGTTATTTGTAGAAGATACTATTGATAAGAGCCCAAATCTTTTTGTACCACGGAGTGCCGATATGGTAAGGCTTGTTGAGGTAGTATTCCGCCTCTTCTTTCGTAATATCTTTGAACATAAACAATCCATATTTACCAAGCTCTTTATTCGCAACTGCTCTTGAGAAATAGAAGATTCCATTATCTCCGACTGCTGTGCCGTTTGATAGCTGTGCCATCAAATAAAGCTCGCCATCTATGAGTTTTTGTCCAAAAATCTTGAACGCGTGACCGAAACCATCCCCACTAACATCGGGTATTATACCATTTTCTGCGGTAATCCACGCCTGTTTCCATGTAGCCCCAGTAACGATTGAGCATTTTGAGTCTTTATGACACCACAGAGCTCCGCGGATATTATCGAACAAATCATATTTCCCAGTGACTGCAAAGAAAGTACTCTTTTTACAAGATGCTGCGCGCTCATCGATATTCTTTGGCCAGTTGGCTGAATCAAGAACAAACGCTCGAGGCTTCCCACCCATATCAGAAGTAGCAGAAAGGATTGATCCATAGCGTACTGCGCTCTTGCAGGCACTGCGCAAATCAGCCCCCCATTCTTCCAAATTGCCCGTTATACGCTTTGTAGAGTAGAACTGGTACTCAGGGAGCAAAGTGAAGTCCTCTTGATCCTCAGAGACACTGGTGACAGCATATGCAGAACATAAATCGCTGTCCCCCTGATCTTTGATGACACGAGGCTGGGCCACGACAAAAGTCTCGTTTGGTACTTCACTGATATCTATATCACCGAACACTCCACCCAAAGGGAAATCTCTGCCGTCATCCGGTAGTTCTTTCAGTCCTTCGTTTGTGATGTGCATTGGTGATTTAATCATTATGATCTCGATACAGTAGCTTCGACCTTGAAGTCTCTCTCGTGTTCCATCTTACTCATGGTGTGGATTTCTTTCAAAACTCTTGATACCTCCACCATATTCTCGGACATTGATTTCATAAAGTTGTCCATCTCAGGGTTGCGGTTTTGGAATATCTTCTCAAGTCTCTCATTGAGCGCTTGTTCAGCATTGAGTTGCCCACGGAGCTCTCCGATTTCTTTGTGAAGAGCTTGGAACTTATCATCATTAGTACGGTCTTTCTCAGCAATCATCAGCTTATAACCATCAGCCTGATCCTTCCAAAAAGCAGTAAGTTTGTTACTACCACCTCGGAAAGAGCTGATTAAATAGCCCATTCCCCCGGCTAAAATACCTATACTAGCCAAAGAACTCAGCACAATTCCAATAGTGCTGCTGAAAAATACCATGGTTACTTACTCGGCGCTGCTGGTGCAGCATTAGCCTGGTCAAACTCTTTCACTTGATCGGGGTAATACTGACTCAAAAACTTCGAAATATATATGCTTTGATTTGCAGCAAACTGAACACCATTGGTCAATTCCTGAATCTTTTTATTTCTCTTTGTGATAGCACTAACACAAAAATAGATTCCAGTAGCGGCAACTAAGGTCACAAGTACCAATAAAATTACTTTGATGTATGTTTTTCTTGTCATATACACGCATTATACCATTATTTATTTGACTATAAAACCCATTGGGAGATTTTCACAAGCCTTTCCGTCTTTGTCTCGATCAAGAAATCGGAAGAGATACGGGTCTAGGTCAAAAAACGCTTGTGCATTAAGCTTTGTTTTGAAAACTGAACACTTTATTTTCTCTGCAACAACGGTATCTCCAGTGAGAATAGTAAGTGTGCCTACCATAATGAGTGAAACAGCAGTGATTTTCACTATCTTTATGACGGTTTTTTGTCGTATCAATTCTCGAATAGGTCTCTTGCAGTGAGAGCAAATCATATCTTGTTCTCCGACAGGGAATCCAAGGAAATTAACATTAACCACAACAGGTTTTCTACAATCCTCCCATGCACAAGGGGCCGTTATTCCTTTGTTTTGAAACGGCTTTTTCATACCCTATTATACCATGATATAATACTACCAATACCGGCACGCACTATGAGGCGGCGACACCATCTATTGGATGATTTATTCATCTAAGCGAGTACTTCACAATATGATAAAAGCCTTTGTAAACCTTCGTCTCGATTCTGTGGCTTCACAGAACGCATTTACTTACGATGTTGGTTTGTGGGATGACTCGACAGAGCTTCCTATTTCACCAGCGGGATGGACTGAAAGTGTTGCTATGGGTACCACTATAGTCGCTCCGTACACAAACAAGCGCATCCATGATGCTATTGTGGCAGCAATTATAGCCAAAGCTCTTAGTGACTTCACCATCACTCTCACAGAAGCCAATATGGTATTTCTGTGGGAACCTCAGCAATCAGCTGAAGGTGCGAAAGCTTACGATGGTACAACTTCTCGAGCAAACGCATTTCCTATTTTCAAATCAGGCACAGTATCTGGTGGAAATGTGGTAGTACACCTTACCGATAATGGCGCATCAAACGGAAACGCTTTGTTCCCGACAGGTGTCATTCTCGATAGTATCCAAGCTCGCGCTGAAGAGGGAACAACCCCTCATGCTTTTGGCACAGCAGCTCTATCAAATAGTAATAAAACACTCACTCTTCCAGTCTCAAAAATCGCTCCGATCCTTGGTATTCTTAATTTGAACCAAGCGGCAAACGGCTCAGTGATTAAGCTGGCAATCTGGGGCTACTAAACGCTCCTAACAAAAGACCCTTACTTAGTAAGGGTCTTTTAGTTTAGCTCCAGTTTCCTACATTCACTACCGTGTTTGATCCGACTGGCCAGAATCGACAGAAAGAGTTCCCATCAACTACGGCGGCAGCTGCTACACCAAGAGAGACTTGTGGAATGAGTGTACCTGCAGCGTTGATACGAACAATGCCACGAACCTCTGCCCACCCTACAGTAGCGACTGTAGCAGTAGTAAGAGCCACATTTGCAGCAGTATTGTATGTTGATTGTGGTGTTGCGGCAGTTGCCAGAGTTGCTTTATTTCCGTTTGTATACCAAGTCTGAGAGGTAAGAGTTGCCGTTCCTCCAAGAGCGAATCCAAATGATCCAGAGGAGCTCGACATTGAACTAAGTGAAAATGAGCATTCAAATTGATATGAGGTTGACCCTGCAACAGTGAGAGCTCCACCCGCTGGGCCGCCTCCACCATCAAACATAGGCTGTACTGCTGTTTGAGAAGTAAGTGTATTTCCACTTGTGAGAGCGATGAATTGCTCAGCATCAATAACCTGTCGAGAAGATGCAACACCTGAGGCATAAAAGATACCTGTATTGAACTCGAGTGCTCCTGCTGCCGCTGTAGTCATAAGAGTACCTGTTGTAAAGGATACAGGATATGTTGTTGTAGTACCGGCAGCAAGAAGGAAACCTGCTGTATTCAGTCGCCATTTTTCTGTACCATTAGAGACTCCAGCCCAAGTATCGGTTGTAACATACTGAAGACCATTATTTGCATCACCACCTGTAAACTCATAGTTTGGATTCGCAGTAGTACCTCCTCCTGTAGCGATATGCACATTGTTAGTGTTGATTGAAGTATTCCCTGCCATATTCAGGTTTCCTCCAAGGTTTATACCGATGTTTGAAAGACCTCCAGTACCATCAAAATCTACTTCAGTTACACCCGTACTTGAAGAAATAGCCACTTCGTTTGAAACATTATCATAGTCCCAAGTGAGTGCTTCGTCATTTCCATTACCTAATCCAAGGAAAGTAATACCGCCATCATTGTTCATGGTGATATTTACACCAGTTGGATGAAGTAACATATTTACAAAAGTAGACCCAGCGGAGGTGGTGACGAAAGACATAGTACCTGTATTGTCAGCACCAGCCCGAACCATTTGAATGTTACCGATATTGTTTTCTACACCAGCATTGTCTTGAATAGCGAACTGAAAAGCCGTACCAAATCCATCAACCATATCCCCAGTGGAAGTACCTTTTACAATCATTGTACCCACCGCGGCATTTGTTGAGGCATTTGATCGGTTAATAGTGGCAACACCGCCAGAAACATCACCAGTTACAAGTAAAAGTCGACTAGCATCCGCTGCTGCACCGATACCAATTTTGGCAAACTGAGGAGTGGAAGTTGTATTGATACTTTGAGGTGTTGAAAGCGTAACTGCTCCAGTCGCCCCAGAGGCAATAATCTGATCAGAGGTACCAGTGATACTTGAAACTCCTGTTGAAGAGGTCAAGTAGGTACTTGTATCAACGGATAGAGTACCGTTTCCTCCACCTGTTTTCACGAATCCATTGGATGTGAGGTTGGCGATATTGGTGAGACGGTTGTTTACAGAGTTTTGAGTTGCCCCAAGATTCTGTCCTACTGGTGATTTAGCGAAACCATAGACTATGGCAGCAGCAATCGCAGCAGAAATGAGGACTTTGTTGAAAGTGGTCATATTAGTTGATTGTGATATTACCTATGCTTTTAATAACATTCCATTCTGTGTTAGCGACTACACAGAGTAGCTCCACAGAGTCCCTACGATGCGTAGAGGCTAGGGAACCAGTAACTCCAGTAGTTGTGTCACTTGAAGAGAAATGGATGATCTCAGAGGCATTTTGAGCGATTGCCCAGCCTCCAGCACCAACACCTGCTACTTGAACAGTATCTCCTACTGCACAAGTGGTCGGGATAGTGATTGTGACAAGGCCTGCATTGTTTGCAATATAGCCACTATTTACCGCTGCACTCTGAGAAGTTGTTGTGACTTCAGTCCATGTGAACGATGCACCACCCGCCTGTTGATCGAGCTGGCGTGTACCACCTCCAATATAGGCATAAAGATGAGTACCGTCTTGCCATACATCTCCATCAACCGGGGAAGAAGGGGCTGTACCTGAAGTGATTCTCATTGAACTGATTGCAGTAGTTGAACCAGCAAGTGTTAATCGAGAAGATGCTGCTGCAGCAATACCAATACTGATTGTACCGTTTGCTGTAGGGGTGGCTGAAGTAGAAGCTGTTTGATACATCGAGGTACCATAAATAACATTGCCTATGTTGAGTTGACCTGATCCTGTATTACTTGTTGGAGTTGAGTATGAACCGATAGCAATGTTGTATGTACCAGATGAAACATCACCACCTGCTTTTTGACCAAGTGCTACATTCCGAGACCCACTTGTTGCTTCGAGAGCAGCTTGTCCTATTGCGGTATTTCCCGCTCCGTTTGAACCAGTAAGAGTACCAGCTCCGATAGCTACATTATTATCAGCTGAGGTGAAGTTTCCCCCAGCATTTGCTCCGATAAGAGTATTTCCCATTCCAGTGGCAGTATTCCCGGCTGATGATCCGACAACAGTGTTTTCTCCGTTTCCAGTTGTTGCAGCCAAAGCTCCATTACCAATAGCGACATTCTCTGAGTTTGTCGCAGCACCTCCAGCGTTTCGCCCAATATATACTCCAGCACCTGAGTTAAGTGCATCTGCTGCTTGGTATCCGATTGCGACAGCATTATCGTTTCGGAAGTGCATGCGCGCGAGCTCATTTCCTGAAGAGTCTTGGAACTTGAAAAAAGGACTGGTGATGCCTTGAGTAGCGTTTGCTTTGAAAATCAGTTGAGTAGTATCAGTTGATCCAGCAAAGGTGATTGCTCCTGAAGTGTTATTGAAAGTGAGATTCGCTACGCCACCAAATGAGCTAGCATTGTTGTACTGAAATTGAGTATCAGAACCTCCGGGTGATCCACCACCTCCACCACAAGACTGCCATTCAAAATCGCCAACAGTACCCTCATAAGTGAGACACTCTTCATCAGTAGGAGTATCCACTGCCTTGAGCATTGACTCAAGAATCTTGTCATTGCCGATTGTTGTTGTGATTGCAGTTGTACCAGAGCCTGAAACATCACCAGAGAGAGTGATTGTTTGGTTTCCTGTGAGATATGTCGTACAGTTTTCAGCATTTCCACTTGCATCCACCCCTCGAGGAGCATCACCAGCTGAACAGTTTGTACCATTGGCCGCCAACGCTGTTGCTGTTGCAGCATTTCCAGTGATAGAACCAACAATAGCATTTGTCACTTCGAGATCAGTGAACCAGCCTTTTGTGAGTCTTGCACCTGTCGTACCAAGAGACCCTGTCATAGTGATAGAGTTTGTACCAAGAGCTAGGTTTCCACCTGAGATAGTGAAGCCTCCAGTGGCTGTAGCGACTGTTATGTTGGCAGTACCATCAAATGAAACACCTCCGATTGTACGAGCATTTTGAAGGGCTGTGGCAGTGCCAGCATTACCTGAGACTGATCCAGTAGCCGATCCGATGTTTGGAGTAGTAAAAACAGGAGAGCTTGTCATCGCTACATTCCCTGATCCTGAGACTGTATATTCCCCTACGACACCTGAGTTGTTGTACAAAACCTTTGTATTTGCACCTGAAGTGATTGTTGTAGTACCGATAGTGATTCCACCTCCGGTAGGGATATCATCGAAGGAAAGTTGACCATTCGAATCAGTAATCACCATTTTTATGGTACCGCTTGTCGTTGGAGCAGTAATACCTGTGTCCAAAGAGGACATGATAATCTGATGCGCAGTATCAATACCAATCGCTGGAGCTCCGCCATAGTCAGCATTTGAAAAGAAATTGATTGATTTTCCTACATCTGAAAAGAAGTTAAAGGCGCTTGATGTTGTATAAAACTCTCCGATACGAGCATTTGCGTGTACAAAGTCAGCAAAGCCACCACCAGTAGTGCTACCAAACACTCCACCTGTATAGCTTGGGTAGGTGGTCGACATATCGCCTCCATAAATATAGGGAGCTCTTACATAGCTTGAAGCATCAATACTGGTAGCTGATGCAGCACCAAGAGTTGGAGTAACGAATGTTGGAGAGGTAGCAAATACAAGAGCTCCTGATCCTGTTTCATCAGAAATAACGCCCTTAAGTTGGAGAGAAGTGGTTGCCGCGAATTGAGAGAGAGGATTTGCGACAAGTGCATCACCTACTGTCCATGATCGGTTTGCTGAAAGGTCTTGCGCACTACCATTGATTGTGAGGGTTCGAGTGCTTGGTACTTTGGCATCCAACTGAGTCTGAATCGCTGAAGTAACTCCCTTTACATACGAAAGTTGAGTGAGAGAAGGATAGGTTGCAGTTGTGAGAGAAGCAATAGAAGTTGTTGTATCAAAATACGCTATCTCATTTACTGTTCCAGGGCCTACAGTACCACCTCCACCTGTCGTAAACTCAAGACCTGATTCGTCTGCTTTTACAGAAACGATTTTTGAACCTTGTCCTGTATAGCTATTTGGTGTATCAGTGAGACCAAGGAAGTTACGAACAGGAAGGGGCGTGACAGTATTATTGCCACCTCCAACATTGCCATAGTACTTGTCAGTAATAACCTGCCCACCGAATGCGAGACCAACAAGGAGTGTTATGAAGAGAATTGGTTTGAGTAGTATTTTCATTATAGGAGAGATTGAGCCCTAGTTTTTAATACTTCGCCCTTGTCGACAATAGGCTTTTTCTCCTTCACTGGCTTAGTCTTTGAAAGAATAGGCATGATACTCTCATGTATTTGTGACAGTTTTTCGCTTGAAGTTTCTTCTTCACTCGCCTCCTTTTCGCCGACCTGGGCAATATGGCCCTCGATCGTGTTTTGGAGACCTGCTACTTTTTCCTCAAGCCCTGAGAAGTCAGTAGTTTTTTCCTCTATAGCCTCGAGCACTGGGCTTAGATTTGTTTCAGGAGTGACTTCTTTTTCATCGATTGCAGTGATGATAGTTTTCTCAGTTGTTAAGATTTGCTTAATAACTGGATCAAGATTGAGTTCTGATGGCTTTGGGAAAGCAGGAATTATTGCCTCCACTTTCTCCTCAACCCCCATAATTGCTGCCATGATTGGTTTAGTATCAAACTCTTTCGGATCCTTCATACTCTTTCGTAGAGCATCAAGCATCTTTTGAATCTTCTTATAGTCCACATCCATACCGCCCCCAGAGCCTCCAGGGCGCGTGATGCGATCGAAAACGAGGTAAGACTCATTCTCGTCACTATAAGTGCTTGCCTTGCTTGTATAGCCACTATCATCGTATACGCTGGTATTGATATCAATATAGAAACCCAGACCCGATACATCGGAAGGAACTTCATATATTGCTTTGAATCGATTACTTCCTGTATTGACGAGGTTCAACACTTCGAGCACAGAGTCATCAATCGAGTCACGCACAGTTGCCTGTACATAATACACAGTGGGATCAGTATGATCTCCCAACTGCCGTACGATGGTGAATTGTTCTCTTGGTTGAAGGCTGAGCATAGTATTTTATTGGAACCCTACGACAACTTCTCCGGCAAATGATGCTGCAACTACTGCACAAAGACCTTTTGTAACAGGTCGCTTGAACCAGTATGTACCACCTGGAGTTGAAGCTGGTTTGATTACGATACGATCAGCTGCAACAGCTGATTCGTTATCGTAAAAAGTGATCACATGAGCTGAATCCACCATCACAGTGATATATCCGAGCTTGTGAGGAACTTTTGTATCCCCAGCTCTGCAAATAACTACCGTGGTATTGGCATCAGCACTTGTGATTTCTCTTGTTTGATATTCATCCATAGTGTGATTTGTTTTGAGTCTTAGTGATAATGTGCTCGACTCATTCCTGAACATCTCGGTGGTGTCACTGAGATGTTCAGAGTGAATCGGCTAGCCTGTGCAGGTTAGCTTTGAAGCTGTCAGGGCTCCACTCTGTCCGATAAACCATGTGGTTCCGTTAGAGTAAAGTTCAAAGAAATCCCCGATATCTTCTCCATCATTCACTGAAGTGATCAGATCGTTTGCAGTACAGTCAACGACTGCACCAGCTACGAGTAGAGTCCCTTCAATGTTATCTCCTTCCGCACTATTAACAGTAATGCTAGTAGTTGCATAAGCCGCTGAGATGACGAACTTATAGTGGACACCGTTACTTGATGCAACAGCTGGGAGTGTCAAATCGACACCGGCTGTTCCAAGAGCAAAGGTAGCACCGGATTGCGCAGCCGTAAGCGTTGTGTCAACAACAGGAGTGATTACAGGGGAGTATTCATATACACCAGCTGTAGTACTTCCTAGAGAGAGCACAGCGTTTTGTACTGCATTTGAGACGGTGATGCTTGTAGCGGTGAGACCTGCTGCGAAATCAACAGGCACCGGGTTGAAGTTTCCTCCAACTGAGCCCTTATCTTTCGCGCCTATTGCAAGAAAGAGAAGTGCTACCAATACCAGCCCACCAAGAACTTTGAGAAATGTTTTCATTGTTATGGTGTGTTAGAAAGGGATTTTACTCCCTATCATGGCTAGTAAGCGTCAGTACGAACCCATCCATCAATCATCTGAGCCTTACCTTCGTTGAACACCTTGTATCCACAAGCAGTCCAAGTGATAAAGTCAGAGCCGACAGCTGCGAATGGAGCATCTTTGATCTTCATAGAAGGCTCTTTTTGGAGCACAACATCGATCGCATTTGCTACACCGAAGAGAGGGTGTTGGATTTGGAGAGCTGGAGTCCACACATCACCGGCTGGTGTAAGTGTTTCTGATACAGCGATTGATCCTTTACCAACTGCCTTGAGAGTGAGCTTATCAGTTGCAGCCACATAGGTTGCTGTGATGTTGTTCAAAAGAAGGCGGTTAGCAGCAGAAACTTCGATGTATGTACCTGCAGCTGGAGTACCAGTACCATTGATCAACTGAACGAGGTTTGCCGCAGCAAGGTCGTTTGTAGTTGAGATACTGAAGTCTCCAGGGTTTGTAGCAGCTCCGTTTGCAGCAGCTGTGAGTACAACACCGTTGATGGTGATTGTGTCAGCAGCTGTTGGGATTGTTGGGAATTGGAGAGTTGCAGACCATCCAAGTGCGTTTGACACAAAGAGGTTGAACCCTGCGTACATACCAGCATTACCTGATTGTGCGACTTTGTCTCCGAATACTGTATCCTTTCCGTCAACAGCTTCGAGGAGGTTTTGGTAGATTTCTGGTGAAATAACCGCTACCGCCATTGCATTTTGATCATCCTCGCTCTTGAAACCAGTGAAACGCGCACCGTTATCAAGCATGATGTTCTGCTTTTGAAGCAAACGCTTCGCAGTGAAGAACATTTTCTTAGCATTCCCAGTAGTGATAGTTACTCCATCACCAGCTGTTCCGCCCATGTCTCCCGCATCGAGAGTCTGAGTGAATTGGTCGTAGAGACCAAGAATGTCGGCATCAATCTGATTAAAGATTGCAACCATTGAGCGCTTTGCGTATTGAGAACGAACCGGGAGAGAGTTTTGGATTTCATCCAATTCTTTCACATAGAAAGATGTCTCGTAGTTCTTGTCAATAAGCAAAGTTTCATCAGTATCAGTAACAGCTTGTGTTACATAACTACCGTTAGCTCCCATCACCTTTGCTACCAAAGATGTAGGGTAAGAGCGGTGAACAGTGTCACCTACCTTCAAACCAGCCGCAAGACGGTAGTTTGAGATTGCAGGATATACTGGGACTTTATCGTGAACGATTTGGTATTCCTTTGACCATGTCTCAGGGATTCCTCCAAATGCGTTTGGATTTGCTGCCATCATAGCAATTAACTCGTAAAATTAGGGGTGAATAAAAGGTTTATTTCAGGATCACCCTTGATCCATTTCTCATAACCTCCACTCCCGGGGTTTGATTCTTCGCATACTGGATATACCGTGCGTATGTGCCTGAATCAAAGTCCTTAATGATCTGTGCTCGCACGCCCTGATCAAGGTCGCCGAGTAGTCCAAAGTCTGCATCTGCTGCTTTGAAATCACTTGCAGTGAGCGATACTGGTTTGCCTGCACCTGGGCGAGTAGACTCAATGGTCTTCTTGTCCGGTTGTGCATCATCCACAGTAGGCGCTGGTGCTTCAAATAATTTCGCAATCTCTTCTTTATTTTTGAAAATAATGAAGTCGAGGCCTTTGTCTTTGTTATCAATAGTATGGGCAATCGGGTCAAGAAACTTCTTTACCGCTACCAACTGCTCAGGTGTTGCATCAGGGTACAGCTTTTTGAGTTCTGGCTCAGCTTTGGAGGTGAACTCCTCGTTGAACGCGACCTCTAGCTCTGCTTCCTTCACAATCTGAGTAGCCTTTTCCACTGCTTCCAGTTGTTCTGGTGATAACGCAGCTTGGCCAGTCGAGATACGACTTTTCGCTAGATCAAGGAGTCCATCGACAGTTTCTCGGTCGAAACCGGTCTTTTCCATGAACGCCTCAATATCAGCATCTTTGTTAGTACCTTCAGGCTTTTGAGTAAGTAGTGTGAGTTCCTCAATCTTCTTGTTGGCCTCAGCCAATGCAGTCTCTTTCGAGGCGACTGTGTCTTCCCATTCCTTTTTCTCAGCCTTGTACTTCGGGATTGGAATATACGCTACCGGTCGATCAGGCTTTTCGCCTTCAACGACTGGAGGGGTTACGGTTTCACCCTCAGGAGGAACGACTACAGCAGGCTCTTCATCCTTTTTAGGGGGAATCACCGGCTCTTCGTCTTTCTTCTCTTCGGTTACTACAGGGGCGACTGGATCTTGGTCAACGCGACCTCCCATTGATTTCTGCGATTTTGCAAACGCTTCATCCTGGGCAATCTCCTCTGGTGTTTTTGTTGGGGTTTCTCCCATAATAGTTGATTTGAGAGTGGCTATCACTCGGTTTTTATAATGTAGCAATTCTCCCGACAGAGAGAATGATCCTTTTATAGATGATGACCATCTTTAACAAAAATACCCATCAGGCCGTCTTTCTGACGACCTAGTGGGTACTTTGTATAGTGGGAATAGAGTGCTAAATACTCATCGGCGAGATACCTTGCACCTTATTCCCTACAAAGTACTCATTAGGTAGCCAGTAGGGGCCGATGATGATTGGTATTTTTGGGCTCTGTTCTCGAAAGCTATTTACTCGGAACTACAGTTGCTGTTGATCGATGTTCATTTCTGAACAAGATCGCTTCTGCCTTGTCTGAGAAACGCTTTGATGTGTGATCGATTGTTCCATCGGTCTTTTTCACATCGTAGCGAACCTCAAGCTCAGCGATAGAAGCATCTGGCACTGAAGTGTAACTAGGATTCTTTGACAGAAACTCTGCCAATTCATCCTTTTGATCAGCTCCATATGTACGGATGTATTCGTTGCCCTTGAGGACAGCTGTTGCACCCTTTGTAGATACAGGCTTTTCAGTCTTTTCTTCTTTTTCCTTCATAAAAGGAGCTGCTTCTGCTTCGCTCATAGAGACTAGATCACCCACATGGATGTCATTTGCCCCTAGTTGTGGCATAGCATCGAGCATTTCCTGAGTGACAGTTACTTCAACTGTCTTTTCTGTAGCTTCCACTGATTCCTCAGTAGGTTCTACTTTTTCCTTCTTCTCTGCTGCTTTCTTTTTTGCTGCCATATAGTGTGTGTATGCTTAATTATTATTAAAATTACTGCTTTGCACCTCTACGGTACCGAACATCGTTTGCAAGTGAGCGTGTTTGAAAGGCTGGATTGGTAGCATCAGGTTCAATGAAGTTCCCTCCGCTGGCACGATCCTTCTTCAGAACAGCAACATCCCTGTCCGCGCCTCGAGTAATTCGATTTGCTCGCAGTCTTGCAGGTAAAGACAAAACATCAGATGTTTTGTCCACGATTTTGGTTTTTATTTTGTCCAGCATCGTTACCATGTCGCTATTATACCATAAAAGTATTTTGCAATACTATTTTTCATCAGGTACTCCAGTGATTTTCTGCACTTCTTCACCAAGAACATTCCCGATCTTCTCAAAACGCTCCTCAATGGTCTGACCTTCGAAGCGATCAAGATAAAATTGGTGCACATTTCGCTCCCGGTAGAGCATCTTGCGATCCTCAGTACTCAAATCCTCATCCATAGTCAAAAGAGTATTGATTGTTTTGATACGAGCCTGAGCATCCTTCACAATAGCCTTGATAGACTTGTTGGTTGCCAGCTTTTCCATAGCAAGAAGCCTTCGAATGTTCTTTTCGACTTCTTCAATCCACTTCAATGAAAAATCATCATCGTAGTAGTATTCCTTCAGCTCTTTGAGTTTTTGTTTTATGCGTGGATCCATATGATTACATGCCTATTTGGGCTGGTTGATTGACCTCAGGGTTGACCGCGGCTGCCACTGAGTTGGGCAAACCTCCCTTTGGAGCATTAGGATCAGCAGTTGGAGCAACTCCCCCGGCTGCATTGAACATAGCCAGCTTTTTATCCTGAATCATTGTTGCAGCACTTCGAGCCTCGTTTTCTGCCACTATAGTCGCATGAGCTACTACATAGTCGTATATCTTGCCAGCCAACTCTTCATCATTGAGCTCCTGAGCTTCATCGATAAGTTTCTGACAGAAGGCTACATTTGCGCTGTAGTTGAGTTTTGGAGTCTTTCCGCGAGCAAAGTCATCTACCGCTTTTGCCGCCTCTGCAATGAGCTCACGGCTTCCAGCAGGGATATTTGAGAACGCTTCTTTGAGCTGATCATCAGTATATCCAGCTGACTTGAGCATCTCGAGGTCTTTCCATCGAGGATTGACAGTACTAGTCATCTTGAGAGCGTTTTGTTTTCGCGCATCCTTAGCCAAAGACTCTTGCAACTCTTCATTTCCACCCTTGATTTTGATACCAAAGTCTCGATTTCGCTTCTTGTCTTCAGGGGTAAACTCATCCCATTCAACACCATCAGAGCCAAGCATCTTGATAGCAATAGGTTTTGTGACACAGTCATCAACTGCCTGAACGAATCGGTACCCAACACCTGCCCACGCTTCTTTGAAACTCTTGTTGTAGAGAGATACACGCTCTTCAATCTGCTTCATTTCACCAAAGAAGATACCCACCTTTTGATCAGCTGGCTTGTTGTTTTGTTGTTGTGTTTGAGTACCAGTCTTAGAAGAAGTGAAGCCATCGAGGAATTGTACGAGGTTGAGCGTACCATCGAGGTCTCCCACTTCGAATCGGTAAATACCATCAGAGGCTTTGATTTTACCCCCTTGTGAATCAAATGGAACAAGGCCATCTGGTCTCCAGTCTGCTAGAGCTTCAACATCCATAAAGATCTTTGGGTCATACGCACGCTGTCCAGTATTCTTTTTCTCACGGTTGTAGAGCTCTTGGTTGAGCAATCGGTTCATAGTCACTCCAATAGGGCGAGCATCATCACAAGGAGCCTTAGACCAGAAGATACGCGCTTCTTCTTGAGTATGCCAAGCCACATATGGCCATAGAGCGTCTCCAGTTGATGGAACAACAGGGAAAATCTCTCGGAGAGGCTTCACGCGAATCCAAGTACCAGTCATTTCTTCAAAGAGACAGTACCAACGCACACCCTTGAACTTCAAATACCATTGACAGAACTTGTACAAATCCTGCCCTACATAGTTATTGCTCTGCGGATCGAGTCCGAGACCACGGTGACGATTCAAACGCTGACTCCACGCATCCTCATTTTGCTTATATTCAGACGCATTGCCCATAGTGAGAAGCTTCATCACCTGAGATTCGTCATACCATCCATCCTTCACGCCTTCCAAAAGCTCTTCTCGTGTCTTGAACACATTCTCTTCACCACAGAAGAGGTGCTCCTCGAGGTCTCCGCCACCACCTGGTTCACAGTGGAAATCATAATAATCTTTAGTACTAAAATTGACACGGAACTCCCCATCATACACCTCACCATAGATGCAGTAGACACCCACACCTGAGAATAGAGCCAGCTTTCGACACCAGCGGTCTTTAAGAGCCCATTTTGCCCCAGGGAGAGTACTATTTACCTGCTGATTGAATAGCGCTTGGTACTTGCGAGCACTGTTGTAATCCGCTTCATCCTCAGGAGTGAACTCAATCTCCGGCATATCATCGAGCTTTGCCATGAGTCCATCAACGAAACCAGACATGAATGGGAAAGATTCATTGAAAGGGTTGCGTATTTGCTTCTTCACGATACCGAAATAGAGGTCTTCAGACTCTCCAATATCCTTCATGCGAGGCATCTTGTATTGTCGTGAAGTACGAAGCTGCACCTTGGCAGTCTTTCCAATTTGGTCGCACAGTTCGTAGGTTACTTCAGGTACTTGAATCATTAAGTCATGGCCGATGATTTAATAATTTTTGATAAAAACGGGCGCGGTCTGTAAAACTCCCTGCATTATACCATTTACAAATTAAACAACATAGGGCTTCTGCACGCCAGCAGCACCCGCATTGGGGCTTTTATACAAATCTTTCTTCTCTTCTTTCGATAGAGTTGCATGGTGTCTGGTCTCCCAAGCAAGACAAGCAGCCATCAAAAGGTCAAAGTGGCGTGTCATACCAGCTTCTTTTGTCAGCTGGCGTACTTGCTGTTTGGTGAAGTGGTACATTTCATTCAAGAGATCGATATCAAATACCTCAAACTCTCCTGCTTCAAAAGCTGTTTTGTACTGAGAGAATATATCATGCTTATTTGAGCCATTAGTACGCCATCCATATTCCTTCTGCACTGCACCAGTGGTCATATTCTTCACCTCACGGCGGTACATATTCCAGTACTCTTGGTTCACAAGCTCGGCAATCGTGGCATATCCGGCACTGTTTACTTCAGGCAATACGAAACATTCTCCGAATATCCTTCCATGACGCACAATCTCTGATCCAAAGAGTGGTGGTGGAATCTCATTGTTCTTGTATGTTGCTACCACAAACGGCACTGGCTTCTGGGTAAAATTGAAGATGACGGTAGTACTTGAGTCGCCTCCTACCCCTTCAGCCGTATCAGCTCCAAGCCCATATCTGTGCGTTGGATTGAAAGTGTCCCATGTTTTGAGTCCTGCTACCTCTTTCTTTGGCTCTCGAGCCTTCTCTTTGGCAATACGCACCTTATCTCGATCGAAATAGTAATCACCTGATTTACCAGGATCATTCATTGCTTCAGTTTCAAACACTGCATCACCCCAGTCCTCACGCTTCTGTTCAATAGCCACGAAATGTTCATCTCGAGGGAGTCCAGTATTCTTCTGTGCTGCTTCTGCTTTGGTCATAACATATTTGCCAGGCCATGTGGGCACCTGTTTGCCATCGAGTGACTTGCTCACCATCTTGATATCTCTGACTATTTTACCATGCTTTCCCTCTAATCGAGCGCGTATATGCGCAATAGAACCCTCTTCAGTGATGTAGTTACCAAGGAATAGCTGGGAACCAGTGTTTTGAAGCCCAGTGTTCACCTCATCAGTATGCTTAATAACCTTGGCAGTAATCGGAATAGACTCCTTAGTGATATTGTTTTCAATATCATCATAAACGAATAGATCAGGTCGATTCTTCCCGGACACACGACCTCGAGCTGATATCTGAGTGGTGAAGCACTCTACCTTCACCTTGTTGGTAGTAATAAAGACAGAGCCACGCTTGATCTCAGGTGCATCCTCTTCTATTTCAGCCTTGGTCTTTTGACTCTTTTTCTTTTTGTATAGGTGTCCAAAGTCTCTGAGAATCTTCTTATTGGTTTGTAGTATCAATACCACATCGAATATAGCTGATTCAGCGTTCGTACCATCGTATGAGTCCCACGCAATATACTTCTTTTTCCTATAGGCAATACACCAAATAACAAAAAACTTAGCGATAGTGGTCTTGGCTGATTCTCGAAAGGCAATCCACATCACATCTCGGAGCTCACCACTAGCGATCTTCTCGCAGTCATCAAAGAATTGCCAGTGAAAATAGGGAGTTTTGTATACAAAATACTCAGCAAAATAGTAGGCAGCGAAATAAGCAAAGCTCTTCTCGCAGATATGATAGCGCATACTCTTGCGCTTATCGTCTCGGAGCACTGCCATTACTTCAGGATCGAATCTAGTGATCATAAATGAAACCCTATTTTTTTTGGATCCTGTTTCTGTAATGCAGCAATAGAATCCTTTAGTGAACCTTCTTCGACCCAGCAGTCATGGATAGGTGTTTTCTTATCAAGTTTCATGGCCGCCTCAGCAGTCTCAGCGAACACATACTTTCTGATAATAAATACCTTCTTCATTACGCAATTATAGCATTTAGGGCTTTACCAAATGAAATTATGTTGCCATACATCGGGCCAGAGAGATCAGTGGCTAGTCTCTTGGCATAATCAAAGGCTTGAGGCTTGTTTACTCTCCTTTTTACAAAATCATATTGCGCACGATAAGCCAGAATCTCTTCTGAGAGTCTGAAATCGTCATCATCGGCATATCTTTCGAGGTATTGCTTTGCCAATTCTTCATTCTCACCCGCTCCTTGGCGAGCATAGTGGACTGCTTCATGTACAAAAACATCTTGAGTCAGTGGTCTGAGAGTATAAATACCCTTGTGAAAGGTGAAGATCACATCCTTGTGGTTCTTTGGAGTACCGTATTTCTGCCAAATGCGCTCTGCAATGCCCTTCACAAAGTCCGGGAGCTCTTGGATAGAGAACACTTGAGGAGGATTTTTGGTTGGAATGGCTGATTTATTTTCCATGATTTATATTGGTTATGCTGCCAGCAAATAATATCAACATTCTCTGATCCATTGCTTGGTATCTGAGATTCTCCAAACGCTTTTGCCATTGTAATGCCCTTTGGTATTGATTCATATTTAGCTGTTTAATTTTAATAATCGATCAATCTCTTTCTGCTCATCCTCATCGAGGACATACTCTTCACGCGATGTAGGGCGACCAGCCAGCAATTCTATATCCTTGTTTATATGGCTCAAGGTGATCGATAGAGAGGTGTATCCTGCCTTCCCTACCAACTTCTCCATTCTCTCAAGTACTGCGTCTCTATGACGCGTTAAACGATCCACAATAGGGGCGATAGCGAGCTGTACATCAGGCTGATCGAACACTCTTCCAGGATTATCTACCACTGCAGCCGAGTATCCAGCCTTCCTAAGTATCTCAGCCTTCGATTTCCCACCTTTTCCAACCTCTGCAACCACCCGTTCCTGTCTCAATGTAAGCTTAGGAACTTTCTTCACAACCTTCACCACCTGTATCTTATTACCACCACCCAGCTTGAATGTTGGAGTGATCTTCTTACCTTCTTCGCTATTACCCTTTTGTATGATTTTTATGACCATATTTATGCTTCTATTATAGCACCTTGTCAACTAGTATCGCTCTATGCTGAAATGTATTCCTATAGGACACCTCCACTCTTTCCATCCACCCTTCTTTTTCTGAGGGCGACCATCTAACTTATAGGGTTCTCCGTAATCAGTAATCTTCATACATATGAAAAATATAGTTGGGCGGAATACTCCCCACTGAGATGGCGGACACTTCAAAAACTCTATCCCGATATACCATCGGTTCAGCGCCATACTTTCTCCTCGTTTTGGTATATTTCCTATAATCATATGTTTGAGCATGTGCTCTGTGTTGGGAGTAAGGACTTGATGGCATAACCATAGCAGTCACCTTACTCGTATAGTGTCTTAGTGGGAGTTGCATGCGAGATCCGCCCTTGTGCATTGCCGTGCTATACCACGATCGCCTCTTAATTCACTAAAACTATCTCTTCTGCATTATCTATTCTGCCATTCCCAACACGGGGCACACCCCCGTAGTATTTACATACTCATTCGCATCGGTTGCTTCTTTGAGCGAAGACGAATCTCAGGACAGACCTTTGTATGTTTTGAGTGCTCGCGCTCACAATTCTTACAGTACCAAAATCCTGGTCTCGCTTTCATGTTATTTCTGCAAACCCTCTACTGTCTCAGCTGTGAGATCAGCAATAAGTTTCTTAGTGGTAACAATGAAAGTTCTTGCGTGTTCCCGGGCATCGATTGCTTCCGCCAGTGATGCACTGTGTCCCTTGATATCTCCCATGATATTCCCTGCTTCCACAGCGAATGTACCCATGCGAGCACTGATTTCAGATGAACCACTATCGAATTGAGCCTTGTACGCATCAAACTTAGGTTGTGCCACCTTAATCTTCTCACCTATCAAGTGAATAGGCTTGAGTAATTCTGGTCTCTTGGCCTTTGGAGCCTGTTGCCATGCTACCTCGGCAGCTTTCAGTTCATCCTTGAGATTCGCGAGATCAACTTCAAATGATGAATCATAGGTCTGAGCATACGCATCGAGCGCTACCCGTTCCTTCTCGCTGTTATCCTGAGCGACTTTGAGCTTTGCTTCACATCCCTCGATCATGCCACTGTAGGCACGCACCAAGCCTTCTTGGATAACGAAGTTCTTTTGGCACTTTGCCAATTCGCCTGAGGCCGCGATGACCATGTTCTGTGTGCTCATGCCCACATCACCGAAATCCTTATATAAAATACCGACATGACCCTGTGTGAGGAGGATTCCGCTATCAAGCACATTCACAGATTCCATGAATGCTGTAGCTTCTTCACTCACCGCACCATTGTCCAAATTGAAAAACTTTATCTTTACCATAGGTTTTATCTTTAATTTAATTAGCGTTTCTTAATAATCTATATTTCGTACCAGTCGATAGCCAAAAGATCAGTCTGAGAGCATATCCATGGGACACGCTGTTCAGATTCTCCCTGCTCATTACCAAACTGTTCTGTGCTTCGTGGCGGTGTAGTCAAATACACATACGGCCGTGTCATTTTGCTGTGTTCATCAGGAACCTGCAACTGTATGAAAAGACCTTTACCATTCCACCCCTTACGAGACAGTTTTACTCCGACTTTTGATCGCAGTAATTCAAGTGCATCACTAAAGTTCATTGTTTCTTGTGTTGTTTCCATAGTGAAATAAGGCTTAATTTCTAACGGCATCTCCCCTAGGTACAGAGACTCCCTGATACAGGTTTGGCTCAGATACAAGAGTATGAGAGTGTAGGTGCTTTGAAAATAAAACAAATGTCACCACTCTCAAGTCTTGAATATAGTTAGAACCCCAGAGTGTCGTGTTTTTTCAGTGATCGAATGTGTAAAAAATAATTCCTTCTGACGAGAGTTCTTTTTATTTGATCCGAACCATGAAGATTGACGATGGCTCCAGCGTGTCGCAGTGCAGTCTCTGTTTCTAGGGGACATACTTGCTGACACTGACAACGACAGTATCGTGTTCGTATTTTGATGATTTTTGGCTATCGAGTACTGATCGGCGAACATACTTTGTGGAGTCATCCTCGAGTACACCCGCATGAACCAGCCCATCCTCAATCATCTTGCTCATAAAAGCACAATTCAGAGAGTCGAGAGCCGTTCCTGTGAAGTGCCACTCATAATGGATCGTCACCGGATATTCTGTAACCTTGATTTTACCCTTTAGTGGCAACATTTCTAGGTGATACAGATCAGCTACCTCTTGTCTCTTTCTCCAGTGCATACCAGCATAAATCTTATTCATGCTGATCTTCTCTGGTATTGTGATTTCAAAGATCATTACGCTAGCGAAACCTCGCGCGCAGCTTCTCCCTTTTCAGTCTTATCAATAGACTCAAATGAAAGAACATCGCCATCGCGAAGTTCATCAAATCGAACATTGACCAAGTCTTTAGCATGGAAAAATACATTGCTTCTGCGACCTTCAACCTTTATAAAACCGAATCCCTTATCATTGAGGGATTGAATGATTCCCGTTTTTGGCATAACTTTTTTTATACTCTTTTTTATTTATTCTGGTATGTATTTAGTATATCACTTTCGCAAGCGAGGGCGAAAGAAAATAGTTGGGGATAACGAAAAAGCCTCCAGTGCGGAGGCTTTGGTACCGATCAGATTACTTCTCAATGAGCAATCAGATTCTTCATACCGGTTGGATTTTACGCTTTTTGTTGGAAGTAAGTATCATTAGGGCGATATTTTGCATATCGATTTTGTTTTCTGATGCAGAGTCTTTTTACCCGTTGCAAGCACTCAATGATTTCATCAAGTGTCATATTCTTGAAAAGATGGTGCCATGAATCATGCTTATCTCTCCACAGGGTAATAGTCGCATCAACGAACAATTTCGATTGATCATCGTAATGATTCTTTTTCTTTTTGCGTTCCTTGGGAATGAGGTGGTGTCGTGTTTTACAGTTCTTTTGTGGCATCTTGAACGGGGATTTGCCCTCATTATACCATTTTTCAGTGACAATGGGCATGAGCTGATCGAGAGCTCTTGTATTCGTTGACCGATAAAGGGTCGATACTTCAACGGCTCAGCTCATGCCCGCTATCACCGAACATACAGTGGATCAAAGCCAAAAAGATAATGTCTTTGTTCAACATTGAGGCGTTCAAGTGATTCTTTTTCCCATGTAACACCTGCAGTATCAACATAAATACCATTCTTAGCTAGTATTCTTGAAGCATTTTGCTTCTCAGGATTTTTATAATCCATCGCCACTGATGTTACTTTTTTTAGTGTTTCTTGTGTCATTTTACCTTAAACTCTTCCTCTATACTACGAAATAAACAGTACCTGGCCCTCCTGTACATCCTTTTTGCAGATTTTCTGTCACTCATCAGTAAGAAAACAAGTGGTAAAAAGCAATAGTATTTTTCATAAAATTGATCAGATTTAATTTTCAGAAACTTACACACTGGGCCTTTCACTGCGTGCTCAATCGCCATATCAATATGATTATTACTATTTTTTTTGATTCGACCTGTTGGAGTATAAGTAAGAAACTTAATAACCCTTTCCTCTACTCGATCCAGCATATTATTCACTGGTGTAGTGAAACAGTCACCACCATAAAGCACTGAGCAATCAGCACAAGTGCAATTAGATCCTGATCCTCTTAAAAAATGAATGCCATTCATACTAATTTGTTGTTATTTTCCCAACATTATCGATGGAATAGTGTGCTGTTTTCTTGTTCTTCTTGTAGCAACTGAAGGTTGCTGTTGCTGTAGAAGTCATAGAGTATCGCTCAGAAAGGATTGAGTCGCTGATTTTCACTCGATAAATAAAAGGAATACTGATCTTGAGTACAAAATCATCCAGTTTCATCCTTCGGGTGAAGCCATTTCCTGCTTCAAGTACTGCAATTATTGGTTGTTTTTTGTGTTTTT
>OFRG01000067.1_pt1 | contig 41156 bp, 54 predicted proteins | sample 1543071 | NCBI WGS metagenome assembly OFRG01 (sample SAMN07774222, study PRJEB24372) | wastewater metagenome | isolation source: WWTP Verbania (Effluent) | place: Italy: Verbania | collected 2015-12
GGTACAGTAAGCTCAAAACCCGTCGCGAAGAAATCGACAAAGCTCGCAAAGAAGACCAAGAAAAAGGTAGTAACAAAGAAAGCTAAACGTAGGTATGATAATCCCAAGTTTAAATCTCAATCTCCTAAAACTTCTGCTAGAAGTATGAAAAAACTTAGAGCACTACTCCCTGAGTATAATCTTAAGACTAGATTCGATCTACTTGAGCTCGACGAAAAATATATAAAGGATCTTAAAGATAATCCAGAAGCAGCAGAATGGCTTAATAAGTTTAATACTGAATTTGTTAATGCGTCATTTAATAGACATAAGAAACATCTACACCGTACAAAGAAAGAGAAACGGGAGTGTTATTCGATGAATAATGCCAGAAATAGGTGTATTTATACTAGAGAAAAAGCACAAGGAAAGTTGGATTCAGTAGAAGATATCAAAGAACAGATGAAACGTCAAGAAGAGAACTTCGAGAATGATTATCTTGATGAATTATTTGGTGATTCCGAAGAACTCAAAAACTTTGAGAATGGAAGCGACGAATCCGACGACTCCACCAATAGCTAGTAATATTTTTACTGAGAAATTTACCATCAATACATGATTCTCAATTGGTTTAATTTGATTTCGGAGAAGCTCCACCGCTTCTTCGTTAGCTAAAGATCTACGAGTATGATCTTCGAGTGTAGCATGTTGCTCTGCTAATGTGACTTTAATATCATTAACGTCAGACTTCATCTCTTCTTGATTATCCCAAATTTTAAGAAGCATCTCAGAAATTTTCATATTACACTGTTATTCCTCATCGTTTGGATATTCGACGTGTTTTTTTGCACTAGGATTTTGTTTTAAAACAAACTCAGCTTGAGCTTTTTGTACCGGGTCGTTTGATTGAGCTGCTTGTTCTAACTTTTTAGAAACACCGTCAATTCCTTTTCCCCGTAACCTTTTAGCTAAATCCATCATTTCTTGTGGTTTTAAATCAGAAAATTTCATTTTAGATTGATTTGGAGCATCGGCAATATCTGGCGAACGAACCATACTAGGTAAAGCTCCGGAGTCGGCAGCTATAGGGCTCATCATTTTTTGAGCAGCAGATCCTGCAAGTTCCAATATACCGCCAGTTCCTTTATCCAAAGCATTTAATCCTCGACCAACATATCCAGAACCGATCATTGCTGCCCGTTTTGCTCCCTCACGAGAAATAGTAAGAGGTTTATTTGCTTCACGAGCCATCATATATCTATCTGCGATATCTGTTGCTGATTTTTCGGCTTGAGCACCAAGTTCCGGTTCAGCAGACTTAAGTGCGCCTATTCCTTTTTTAAACTGACTTCTAGCAATATCGGAAGACATTGTATCTGATTCTAAGCGTTGAAGTAGTGGAGTGAGCGCTTTTTGATTTCCTAATTCGTCTAGTCCGTGTCCGCCAGTATTAAATATATCCTGAGCTTCCATAAGATTTTGTATTTTAGCATTCGCTTTTCCTAAAGCACTTGGTACAATTTCTCCAGTTTCGGGATTAACATTTGTATTAAGTTTTTCTGATAATTTACCAGAAAGGCGCTTAGCCAAGGCCACTACCTGATCATCTTTAAGATCTTTCTCGTAACCAAGTCTTCCTAAAGCTCTACGCATTGAATCTAATTGTTTAGGATCTAATTGTGTCCCCATTAATTCTTCTGCGCTAGTTGCTTCTAACGGATTGACTTGACCCATTTCGACTGCACGTTCAAATGGTTCTTTTAATGCTTTTCTTGCAGCATCGCCTTCTTTAGTAAAAGAAGTAGGAAGTTTCTTTTCCCCTTCGGCTAAAGCTTGTTGTATGTCTTCAATATTATACTTCTTGCCTGCATTAGTTAACTCTTCTAATATAGACGTTTTATTCTGCGCCGCCTTGTTCATTGCTTCTTGAACATCCTGACCGATTTTACCAGCATTAGATACTAGTTCGTCTCCAAGAGCTTTACGAGCTTCTTCGCCAACAATCTTCTGTCCGCCAAGTTCTTTACTGAATAATTGACCAGGAAGTGTTTTATTCTTAAAAGCAGAAATACCAACAGGGATACCAGCAAGAGCTGCTCCTAAAGTTCCACCAATAGCAACATCGGTTCCTGCTCCCTTAAGTTTATCCGCTATAGTATCATCGCTAGTAAGATCAGTACTAGAAGTTCCAAGTCCTGCTATACCTCCAAGTCGAGCGGCTCCTTGAATCCCGGCACCAAGACCACCAGAAGCAGCAACAGGAGCAAGTCCTCCAACAATTTGTCCACCTAGATAAGTTTTAGGATTAGCTTCTTCTGCTGCTTTAAAGTTAGCACGTGACTCATCTCGGTGTTGCTTATATGCTCTAACCAAATCCTCAAAGGATGGTTGCGCTTTTCCTGTAGCTAAGTCAAGCCCAGACTCCCCTGCTCCGGCTAATTCATCAGCAAACCCCAAAGTAAGGCCCTGTGCTCCACCTCGAGTGAAACTTTCAAGAGGGGAGACTGTTTTTCCTACCATTATTGGATCTTGCTCCTCGTGAGGAGTAAAGCCGACATCTTCGTGCTCTTTAAATCCAAGGTCATCGTGTTGGTCAGACATTATTGAACCACCTTAAATCCTTTAGCTATTGCTTTTTCTAAGTTATCTCTAGGAATTGTTCCAGATTTACCTTCGGGCGAAATCACATTGACGGTATTGGATTGATCAGAAGCAGATTCTTTTCCTGGCTTTTTAAACACCATATCCGCAGTAATTCCAGGAGGAAGAATATCATTAAATTGTTGTCCATATTTAGAATGTTCAGCTAAATCTCTATAAGGAGCAAAAAGTTTACCTTGTGTTGTAGCTATTTGTTTCTGGGCTAAAGCTTTTTCTCTTTCGATAGTTTCTCTAGCACGTTGAATAAATGCTGCTTGTTTTGCACCTTTAGGTTCATTAGTTAAGAACTCTTCAAATGAACGGGCCTTGCCTGTTAAAGTCTTAGGGATAAGTTTTTCAAGACCCGATACCGTAGGTTGTCCAGAAGAAAGTAATCCATCTAAACTTCTAGCAAATTCTGCTATCTGTCTAGAGTCCATATCGTTTTCGTGACCTTTATATTGATCAGCTAAATTAAGAGCAGCATCTGCAGATCTGACGTTATTTGCAGCACGACCAAACGCTGATCTACTAGAAGAAACTTCTGCTGTAACTAATTTACCTAGTTTGTCTAAACGATTATGTGCATCTTTATCTAACTTCTCTTCTCGTTTAATATCGTTCTCATCTTTTTTATTATCATACTGCATTTTCATAATTTCTTGTTGTTGCCTACGAATATCCGCAGTATCTTTATGGTTTCTAATTGCTTCTTCTAATTTAAGATGATTCTCAGCAAGACGTTGTTTCAATTCTGCATCTTTAAAAGAATGTTCAGATTGAAGCTTATTCATTGCCATTTGTCTGCCTTGATCGGCTTCAAATGACTTAAGAGCTGGACCCATAAAAGTTCCACTTAATTGTTCTGCTGTAATCCCAGGAGGAAGATCGACATTGAATTTTTGTTTTAGGAAATTACGAGCAGCTTGTGAGTATTCAGAACTTGGATCTTGTTTCTGAAAGTCCATTTGTTGTTGTAATTGTTCCATAGGTCTATCGCCGCGTTTAGCTATCATGTCGGCAAGATTCATCCCGCCTTCAACGACACCTTTAGATTGCTTACCGATTGCTCCACCAAGTTGAGCCCCAATTTTAGACCACATTGCTGTATCTTGAGCATTTGCTCTGGCTTCTTGTGCTGCTTTAAATTGGTTAGACAGTGACTTATCTAGTTCAGCTTTAGGTTGTTCTTTTTCGATTGGAGCAACAGTAACTTCTTCTTTTTTTTCTTCTTTATTATCTGGCTGGTTTTGTATATCTTCGATTGCTACTTGTTGTTTAGATTTAAAATCTTCTCCTGGCGACTTTACACTCTTATGTACTGGCTTTTCAACAACGGGAGCTTCTTGAACTTTTTCTTCCATTGACGGGTCATAATCGTCATTGTAGATTTGAGGTTCTTGTGGAACTTCGGCAGATAAAGGTCCCATTAGAGGGGGTTTATTTGGAATAGCGGAATCCGGATCAATAGGAGCATCCATTGGAAAATTATCACGAGTATTTTCTACTTCTTTAGTTGGAACATACTCACCCAATGAACTAAAATTAGTCCCTGGCTCCATGCTCATAGCAGAACGAGCATCTTCCAATGACATATTAGGATCTTTTTTTCTAAGTAGATCAAGAATAGAAGCCATTTTATTTACTGTCCTTGTTATATTTATACTCAGGCTTTTTATTAAGAGCTTGAATATAGTTTACAAATTTCTTGGCGACATCGCCAGGATCATGTGATTCCATTATAGACTTAGGAAGTACTATTTCACCAGGAGAAAGTTTAGCATCTACAATATCATTAATTTTATGGTCACCAGGCATAAAAGCAACACCAGGAACTACTCCGCCATGTGCGAATGCTTCCGGCTGTGCTCTATTCCCAAATTTTCCTCCGGCAGTCCCAACGCTAGGTCCAGTTGGAGCAGCAGCGCTAGCTCCACCACTAAATATAGCAGCAGCACCTTGTCCTAATAAATTACCTATACCACCAATTTGATCGGTAGTTTCTTGTGCTCTTTTTGCAAAATCTGTAGATTGAGCTTGATATGCTCCAGATTTCATTCCAGCCAGCCTTAATTTATTATTCCAATCATCAGCTTGAGCTTGGTTTTGTCTTCCGGTTTCTTGATTAGCCATTTGGACATTTGCATTTCCAATTTGCTGTTGATTCTGTAAATTAAATTGTTGTGCTTGGTTTTGATTAGCGATATTTCTTGCTTGTTGTTGCATTTTATTCTGAGTATTAAAACGATTCATCTCATCTGCTGCAGAACCTTTAGCTTGAGCAACACTAAAGTCTTGTCCACGAATTTGTCCACCAAGTTGACCAGATTGAAGAGCTGCTTGAAGTGCGTTCTGAGAAGCAGAAGCAGCAACATCTCTACCTGCTTTAGCGGCTTGATTAGCTCCAGATTGTTGATTAGAAAGAGCTGCTGCTAGTTCAGCACCAGATCCTCCCATACCACGCTGCTGGTACTGTTGAATTAGCGCCTGTTGTCTGGCGTTATTATCTCTAGAAACTTCGTCTTGTAAATCGGCGAATTTTGCTCTATCTTCCGGATTTAACCCTCCAGAAGCTCTTTGCGATAAAAGATTAAGAGCAGACATTTGTTGTTCTTTAAGTCTAGGATCTTCGGTAATCCCTTCTACTTGAGAAGGTCCTGCCTGAATATACTGTTCCATTTCTGGAGTAAGATTTCCGGCAGATTGAAACTGTTTAAGTACTAATGCTTTTGCCGTTTCTGGCGGAGCACCCATTCCTAATAATTCTTGATATGCTTTATCGGCAGCTTGTCTGGATTGATTTTTATCTCCAGAAGCAGCACCTGCTCCTAGTAATCCACCCAAAACACCACCAGCGGCTCCAGCTAAACTTCCCATTATACTAATTCCTTACTATAAAATTTTACAGTGTTTGAATTTAATTTAAACCCAGCTCGCTCTAAACTAGCACAACTTCCTTTGTGTTCTAGGAAATTATAAACCGAACTATAACCTAAATTCTTACATTCATCTAAAACATATTCTACTAAAAGATCAGTTAATACTTTTCTTTGTTCTTTACTTGTATCTGGATCAGAAATAAAAAACTCTAATATTGCAAATTTACTGTCAGTTTTACAAATAAATAATGCCATTTTCTCAGAAACAATATACCCATTTTCGGGTAAAAATTCAGCTTTAGGAGGAAGCATAGTTCTTTTCATCCACCATCCTGCTAACATTTTATAATCAGAAGAAGCATTATATTTTCTAATCATTTTATTTCTTTGCCAATAAACTTTTTAAACTATTACCAAGACCATATTTTTTAGTTATATCTGCATATTGTTGTCCAATTGGATTAAGTTTGCCCGTATCATAATGAGATTTTAAAAAATCCCCAGCACTAGCTTGATCAAAAATCCCTTTGTCCATTAAATTATTATAAATAGTTTCTCTATTTGCAGTAGGGTCATTGAGTTGAGCCCAGATATCTCCTGCTTGTTTAAAATCTAGTTTTTGACCCGAAGCGAAAGGGTTAGACCAATCTCTGTTGTAACTACCGAATGGTCCAGTGGGAGCAGCAGCTCCAACACTAATTGGAGCCATATTAGTAACCGGAGTCTCATAATTAAATCCTGCTTTTGCATTTTCAGCTTCAGTCATAAGATTGCGATATGAATCTATTGCGCTCTGATTCTTAAGTAATCCTTCTCCTGCTGTTCCTACTTGAGATTTATCTAAATTAAGAAGAGCGTTAGGATCGGTATCTCCGGATAATCGAGCAAGAGCGTCACGCGCCTGTGCTTCATTCTGATTTGCAACATTAGAACGATTGTAATTAGTATTTGCTTGTACTAAGTTAGCCAATTGATTAGGGTCATTACCTAATGTATAAGTTTGATCAGATCCACCAAGAATATTCTTACTAAACATATCATATTGTTCTTGACTTAATGTACCATTTCTAAGTGCCGCTTGTAAATCTCCCACTTGTTTTTGGGCATCAGCAACTTTAGCTTGCGCTCTAGCGTCTAATGTTGAACCTAAATTTTGACCTAAGTTACTAAGCTTGCTTGAAATATCTTGATTCAATGTATTAAACTGTTGTCCAGTAAATTGACCTTGAGCAGCAGCTTGATTAATAGCTTGGTTAGTTCCTTGAGCAGCAATTGCGGCATTTCGTCTAGCGTCATTGATTGCTTGATTATTACTAGATTGACCAAGAAGCATATTATCCAAAGACTGTTTACCTTGCGTGTAACTAGGTCCGGCGCCAATAAAGCGTTGAAGAGCTGCTTGTCTTCCGCCTTGGGTTAGTAATCCTTGTGCGGTTTGTCCTAGTTGTTGTGCTTGAGCTTGAAGTGCATCCTGAGATTGTAAACCTTGAGGACCTTGATACCCTGCTCGAAGATTTTTAGTAGTATTTGCATACTCATCAGTATTTAACGAATTCACATCAGTTGCGGCTTGTCCTGCATCTTTAGAAAAATCAAGGTTAGACAATTTTTGTTGTACTTGTTGTCCTTTTTGAATGTCCTGAACAGATTGACCCAATTGTTGATTAAATTTATTTTGAGCTTCTTGGGTTTGACCTTGAGTTTTATTGGTAACATTTTGTACGCCGGAACTTACGGCCTGACCTAATTTATTATTTTGATTAGCATTCAAAACGCTTTTAAGGTTAGTGAAGCCCGTCCCTTGTGGTTTTTGTTGCTGTTGAGGTTGAGCTCCTGCAGCTTGAGGACCGTTCTGTTGTCCTTGGGGATTATTTGGATTATTCTGATTCAGATTTATAGCCATTTTTTCCCTTTAAATAACATAAAGTTAACCATAGATAGTTGTTAAAAGCAACATATTCGTTCTAATTAAGAGCAATAACTTTTAACGTATATTTTCTACCTGGAGTAAGACCTCGTATATTGTTTATTATATACGAATTAGAGCTAGGTGTGCCACTCACGAATACTGCACCAGGAGGATATAAAGCGCTATTTCCAGCATCAATAGCAGAAATGACAAATATCCCTTGTACTTTCAAAGTGTTAGAAAGTCTAAAGCTAACTGAACCGTTAGGTGTTCCATTTGCGTCTACCGTGACACTAAATTCAGCTACAGTTGCTGCGAAATTATCATTAAAGGTAAGTTTATTGTTTAAAGCATCATAAAGAGCTTCAATGCCAGAATTTATAGTTCCGGATAGTTTATCTAGAAGACCTTTATATTGGTCTTCGAAATCTGTTGAAAATACTCGTCTAAAATTCGGTAAACGCATTATCTGTATGCTTTCGTGCTATACCCGACTTCACCAGAAACTGTAATACCATATACTACTATATTTTCTCTAGCAACATCGTGTTCTAACTTAATATTTAAAGCTCGACATCTTTGGTTATTTCTTGGAATTAGTGTTCTAAAAGGAGCAGCATTGGACGCTCCACCAAAGAATCCAGTACCAAAATCACTGTGACCGTAAATTCCATTACCATCGCCAGTAAAAACAACGGGATTGTACGCCGGTAATAGATCACTTCCAAAACTAAGAGTAGCACTGGTAAACGCTTTACTTTCGAACATTACCGTAGCTTCTCTAACGTGTTTATAACCGAGAGGATCACCCATAGTAACTGGAGAATAAACAGCAGTACTATTATAAGATTTGAATAAAGTAACAGGACCAACAATATATTCTAAAGAAAGATTTAATGTTATGGTTTTAGTAATCTTATTTATTGCAACAACAATTGCTTCAATGGAGGTAGTAGACGTAATAGTAGAATAATTAGCAAATGCTATAACTTGATCGGTATTTAATTTACCGGCAATAATATTATAACAACCTTGAACATCGGTAAAATTATCATCTAAAGTGACAAAAGCACCACTAACAACAGCGGTAGTAATAGTCATCGGTATGCTAAAAGTATTTGCATCTATAACAGTTACACTATAGTCCCCATTCAAACTAGGAGAAGACGTGTTACCTGAAATATTTATATATCTTCCAGTTTGAAGACCGTGTGCCGTCGCTGTGATATGTACAACAGAGCCGCCTATAGTCTGAGCGCCAATACTTCCTGATTTATTTCCAATTGAACTAAAATAGTCAGTATAAGTTAAACTTAAAGTATCTAATTTTTGAGCTAAATCTACTAATTTGGTCCTCATATTGTCTCCACCGACAGACATATATGTAGAATAAAATGCAGTAAACCCAGTTCCAGGATCTAAATCTAACTTCTTTAAAAGCATGTTATAAATAAAAGGAGTAAGAGTTTGTTCTTGTTCTAAGACATCTCCCAATTCAAAACTACTCACGGTACTAAATTTAATTTCAGTTCCAGAATAGTTTCCAGCATTTAATTGAAACGGAAGTTCTCTATCGGCATAATCTAATCTAGTAAATGTTTTACGTTCTTCTTCGACATAGTTAGTGTCTCCGGCTCCAAAGTACAGCTTATCTTCTAATACTTTAACTATTCCACAAGTATTAGTTTTATCAAAAGTAGTCCATGCTCCGGTAACTGTGCTATATCTATAGCAAGTTTTAGCTACAGTATCTGTAGTATTATTTATAGTAAACACCAGATACGACTTGTCTGATTCGTATCCTAATCCAAATGTAGCTGTTTTAAAATTGGGATAATTATTGCTAGCCAGTTTCAATAAATTAGTATCAATTGGACGTGAAATTAAGGACGCTCCAGACTCAGAGACAGTCTCTATTCCTTTTTTGGTCCAAGCAAATATAAGATTGGCAGCTACTCCCAAAGAATCAGGAGCAACTAATTTACAAGAAGAATCAAATAAAGCTAAAGTGAATGGTGCAACTTCACCTGAGATCCGGTATAGTCCTTCTTCTTTAAATACAAATAAACTATCCCTAAGAGGAAAAATACGAAGAACTGCTTTGTCTGAATCCCCTACATCAAAGTAATTAACCAGAGGTACAGCTTCGGGTTGATTGAGCTTAGAATAAAAAACTCTATTAATCTTTGTGTCATTCTCGCTGACCTCAACATCCGCTGTTTTAGAATAAGCGGCAGTGTAAGATCCGACAGTCATCGCTGAAAGATCAACCGGAATACTAAATTGAGTAGAAGAAACAACAGTAACAGCATAAGTGCCGTCTATATTGGTGGGCGAATTAGATCCAGAAATCACTATAGTATCAGCATTTACTAACCCATGTGCAACACTAGCAGTAATAACTGTCGGATTTGCAGAAGATATTGCAGTAATACTAGAAGTTGGACTTACATCTGGATTAAAAGATGTTCCTACTACCGAATTATTACCTAAAATATATACGGTTCCTGAACTTAATGATTTAGATTCTAATAAGAATTTACCAGGAACACCATTAGCAGCAGAAAGATAATAGGCATAAACCGGAGAATTACTGTCCGCGTTTATGATATTAACTAAACTTCTAGCTGTTTCGTCTACAGCAGTTGCAGGAGAAACGCTAGTAGAAAGGAGCACTTGCTTGGGATTTGTAGTAGAGGATTGTCCTTGGCCTTGTTGAGTAACAGTAACAGTAAATCCGCTAGTTCCAGCAGAAGCATTTGTTGTATACCCAGAAGTAAGATTAAGAACAGTAAATGTTGGAAGTGTATTATCTCCAGCTTGAAAATCTAAATTATATACGTTTATAGCATCTCTAGTTTTACCTGCTACAACTATAGCTGAATCTCCAGTATTTAAATAAATCTTAACTAGAGTTTCGGTAGTAATTGATGGAGGAGTATCTGTCCCACCAGATGTTTTAAAATAGAATCGGTATTTAGTTTCATCGTTAGCTGAGTATAAATCGAAATATTTACCATTCAAACTATCAGCAACATCAGCAATTGCTGTTATATTTGTAATTTCTTGAACTCCAGTAACAAAAGAATAGGTTACTGAATTTGTTCCGTTTGTGATAGTGAGCTTAGGAATAATAGAATTATTATAATCAGTTATCATATTACTAACACCAAGTAAAGAAAGAAGTTTCTTTTGTTTAGTTTTAGTATTAGCATAAAAAGTTACGTTTTTAAATCTTGCAATATCATTAGCATAAGGAGGAGCTTCGTTTGCTTGTAGTGCTCCTTCTCCTGTTGCTTCGTTTGTATAAAGATTGGCTCCAGCGAAAGCATCAAGTGTAACGTCCTCGAATTCCATAACTCCTGCTGATAATTCAGTAGAAGTAGGAAAAGCTTCATAAACCAGCTTCATTTCATCGTCTGGGACTAAGTCAGAAAGTACAGTAGTTCCTGTTGCCTCTGCGATATTAGATCTATAAAGCTGGAGAAAGTATTGATTTACTCCGGCATTAATTACATCTAATGGAATATTAATACTCATATTTACGGTAGATGTTGTTGTAATTCCAAGATTATCAATATATGCAGTCATGTTTGCAGTGGTAATTTCACTGACCGGACTTACTTGTAAATCCAAAATGATATTGTCCATATAAGTCTGAATACTTCGCAATTGTGCAGAAGTATGCGGAGATGTTAAATCTTGTGGTAAAGAAATTGCTTGATATTTAATTTTAGTTATTACTCCGCCTGAAATATATGTTCCAGGATTAGCTGTAACTGAAATAACTATCTGTGTTGTAGTGGGGACTTGAGAGATAACAAAGTTACCATTAAACGTAGTGGGGACCATTCCTGTAATTTTTACAGTGTCTCCGACTATTAAACCATGCGCAGACGTAAAATTAATGGTGACTATTTGAGGAGGACCCGAGCTATATGCTGGATTTGGTGCAGTAATTGAAGGAAGTGCAGCATAAATATCGGTGTCTAGTTTTGAAGCTAATGAAATTAAATTAGTATTTAAATCTACAGCATCTGCTGTTCCAGATAAAGCTAAAGTAGACATGTAATTAGTGTCGGTTAATGACTGTCCGCCAGGGACTGCTGCTGCATTATCTAATGCCTGCAATAATCTAACAAAATCTTGAACCATAATCGGAGTAATAGGATTATAAAGTTCAGATCGAGGAGAAGGAGTTCCAAGAATTAAATTAGTATTTATGTCTTTAATTCCCCAAACAGCTCTATATGCTACGGTTGAATCTTCTGGTAAAAATCCAGTAGAAGATCCGTAGTTGTATTTTAAAGCAGAAGAGATATCAATTGCTTTTGCTCCCCCCGCATTTGAAATAACCGAATTTCCTAAATCGCTAGTTTCTGCCGCTATCTTTTGTACTCCGGTTGAAGTAGTAAAATAAAAGTTATTATTAGCAGCAACAGATTTAATTCTAATTCCTGTTTCTGGTTCAGTAAAGCTTCCAGGAAAACTAGTAAAAGTCCCAGTCCCATTATCATATTGTAAAGTAGAATTATAATGACGAATTATTCTATCTCGATATTGCATCAACTGTTTAAGTAGGTCGGTAGAAGTTCCAAATGAATTGCCGTAGAGTTTAAATCCTCTACGTTTTTCAATTACATTATCTCTATCGATTACTACGTTAGACGCAACAGAAAGACTGCCTTCTGGTAATTGTAATTGATTAGGTTGTGTGGCCAATCCGCTAGCTTTTAATGTTACTAAACTTGCCATTGTTTACTACCACCTATTTCGACCCATGCGCATATACCGGAGTATGCTGCCACGGGCATTAAGTTTAAGTGGGGTACTTTCCGCTCTATCTGCAATAATCCTATTTGTTTGTTGATCGATTTCTTGTATCTTAGCCTGTGACATCTGAAGTCCAGCAGCATCGCCCTGTGCAGCAAGAATACGAGCAGCGGCTCTCTCTGCTAATGCGTTATGTAGATCTGGCGGAATATATGGAATGATACATTCGTATTGTTCACATATATAATCACCGACAATAAAAGAATCTGGCATATCCGAATCATTGAGGATTATTGTACTGCCGGAAACTGTAACAGGTTTAACGTCGTAGTTTTGAGTTTTATGTCCAGGTCTAGTCTGTAATATATCTACTAAAGTATTCATTGTGATATTTGAAGGAATGGTTGAACTACATACAACCTGATGTTGATTAGAAAAAGTATAACAATTTGTAGTATTATTAATAGTCCAAGGCATAGTAGCATTAGAACTAATTATAGTTACTACATTATTTAATACAGTTGCCGTAACATTTGATAAATTGCTTGAATTAGTAATCGCCGTTGCTAAATTAGAGGCAGTTGCATTTGCGTCTACCCCTATTAAGAATTCATTAGCTCCACCATCTAATATGGTTTTAGGAATAAAGCTGATATTATCTATTACTATAGTATTCAAAGAATCAGTAATTGTTGAATTATTTGAAATGGTTATAACTTTTTGAAGACTCGAACAAATCGCGGCTCTAGAATTTACCGTAAGTTGATTAGGTCGAATATAAAAGAACATTTCCAAACTACCACTAGGAGACGTAATCGTTGTGGGAGTGAGAACAATGTCATTACCTTCGACATAAAACTTGTGAATAGAATCGTTAGATCCGATCGATCGTTGAAAAAAAGCTTTATCGTCTGCGGCTATTTGAGTAAGATCGAAATAGTTACCATTCGTATCTACAAACTTAATGTCTCTGAGTCTCATTCCAATTGCTCGGTCTGGGATAGAGTATCTGGTTATGTTTGATTTTAACGGAACTCTTTTTTTATAAACAAAATATTCTTCGTGATATTGAAGTATAGCCGGGACTTGTGATACCATCATTTCTTCATTTAAGAAGTTAATAATATCATCGTTAGAAAAAGTAGCCTGATAGATAGGTAAAGCTATCTTACGAGATACCATTTCAATCAAATCATTAGTCGTAGCCCAAGGAGTCCTTGCCATTTATTCATTCCTCTCAAATACAAAATTAAAAATAACTTAGAGCAGAAAATGAAATAAACCTATTTCTTCATCATCGCTTTCTTTTTCAAAAGTTCTTGAATTTTAGCATCAAGACTTTCTTCTGAATCTTCATCTTCACCCAAAGCCATAGACATATGGTCTTTATGTTCAGACATTTCTTCTTCTGGAGACTCGGAAGCTTCGTGTTCTGGAGATTCTTCCATTTCTTCCATATCTTGAGATTCTGGTAAATAAGAATCAGGCTCATCTCCGCCATGAATCATTTCTTTAGCCTTCTGAAGACCTTGCTCTAGACCTTTAGGATCGTTAGAAGCGACAGTAACTTTTTTAAGTCCTGCTACTTTTTCGCCCATCATGTCTTGCATGTCTTTCTTAAGTTGTTCAAGAACTCCACTTTTCGCTTTGATTTCGATAGGTGAAAGTTTTTTCTTTTCTCCCATCATTTTCATCAACTTATCTTTCATTTACGTCTCCTTAATGTCTGCTTATTAGCAGGGTTATTATTTCCAACACAATTAAACAACCAACAGCAACTCGTAAATATTTGAGTTCTTTTGATTCTTCTCCTCTAACTACTTGAATTACCTGTTCTTTTAAAAATACAGGTTTTTCTATTTCTATTGTTTTTACTATTTCGAATGGGACTTTAATTTCCCTGTATTCGATTTCTTTAATAATTACAGGTATTTCTACCTTTTCTATTACGGTTTCTTTGATAATCACTGGAACTTCAATACGTTCGATTTGAAGAGAAGGAGGGTTTACAGAATTGACCTTAAACCCCTCTAATCCTTTTTGTATTGCGTCCGTAATAGCCTGGGGATCTACACTGACTTTTACATCAGGAACCTCCCCAGACACGATTATAACTCTTTGTGCATCATTTTCTTCATCGAACATGTGCTTACTTATTTGCTGGTTATCCAACTGACTTAACTTCGTGTTTTTCATATAATATAGTTGTTATAACCCCTTATATATTATACAGTAGTTACAGTTGCTCTGAATTTGACAGTAGCAGAAACGAATCCAGCATAGCTCAAATTGGTATATTGGATCTGTCCTGCTGTAGTAATACTGAAAACAAATCCAGAATCGTCTCCAACTGCCGTAACTGACATATCCCAACTAGAACCTTTCTGTACACCCATGATATCGAATGTTTCAAAAAGATCAGCCGTCGCATCTACAGCAACGCTAACTTGCGCTTTAAAAGACCTAACAGAAGCGTTTGCGAAAGCAAATCCCGTCACGTTAGCTGCTGCGGCTTGGTTATTCGCTGCGCTAAATGATGTAAGTGAGATATCTCCAGCAGTAGGAGCTACACTGGCAGCGATAGTGATACTACCGGCTCCTGGTGTTATTGTGATACCTGAACCGGCAGTAAGACTAGCAGCAGAAGGAGCAGCGCCAGTAGATCCGATAAGAAGCTGACCGTTAGTTAAAGCTGCAGCTTCAACTATAGCACCAGCACTAGAAACCATAATACGGTCATTATTCAAAGCCGTACCAGAATTAGTTCCACCTTTAGAAACAGGTAGAGTGGTAATTGTTGGTTCTTTTCCACCCAATTGTGTTTGGATTGCGCTAGTAACACCGCTTACATAACCAAGTTCGGTGCTAGTAACTGCAGAAACTGAAACAACTCCAGAACCATCAGAAACCAAAGCCCTACTTGCAGTAAGAGCTGCTAATTTGCTATATGCGATAGCTGCTGCTGTTGCAACTTCCGAATTAGTAATACCCAAAGCCGCAACTTTAACACCAGTTGCTGATTTACTTAAGGTTGTACCATCTAATTCTAGAGCGAGCTGAGCAGTGCTAAAAGTAAGACCTTCTCCGTCGTGATCTACAGAAATATTAGATCCAGAAACGGTAATACCGTCTCCGCCAACTAAAGAAGAACTAGAATTGAAAAATACGAAGTTAATAGGATCAGTTCCAACTGTTACTACTGCTGCTCCAGATTGAACAAAAATCTTACCAGCATTAGCCGTACCTTCTTCGACTGCAACGATTGCTCCATTAATTTCATCAATAGGAGAAGTTGAATCAAAATCAGTAGAACGAGTAGGAGTTGCACTAACAATGTAAATACCATTTTGTGAAGCGGTACTTTGATCTTTAACGAGGACTCTATCGCCATTGGCAAGAGTAACACCATCAAGAAGATCGCCAGAATTCAAAGCAGTGGCAATAGTAATATCTGCAGTAGTTGCTGCTCTAACTGCAGCTTTTGGCTTCAGTCCTTCTAGAGCTGCATCCATTTGACCTTTATTAACAGCATCACCAGCGGCGGTACCATCGGCCAATCCTGTGATTTTATTGCTTCCCATTGCAATATTGCCAGACATTGTTCCGCCAGCTAATGGCAGCTTTAATGCATCGTTACCGTTAGCTTTTTGAATAGCAGAAAGGATACTGTCAGCAGCAGAAATTGTTCCAGCACCTGAAGTATAACCAGTAAGAACTTTACCGATTACCGCAGAATTACTAAGAGTAACTGCACCAGAAGCAATAATAGAAGCTTCTCCTGACATTGCAACATCTGTTGCTACGCCGCTTCCATTACCAACAAGAATATGATCTTGAGTAAGAGTAGACGAAGTTTTGCCATTGATTTGGGTTTGTACAGCGGATGTGACACCACTTAAGTAACCCAATTCTGTATCTGTAGTTGCAGACGATGTAATATCTCCACCAGCACCTACGGTTAATGCCCTACTTGCAGTTGATGCGGGTAGACTTACCCCAGCTTCTGCTTTTACCTTGTTTTTAAATTTGATATCTGCCATTTATTTCTCTCTTTCTATTAATTATACTACTATTACTTTGCCGTTAAATCTTAAATCAGGAGAAGAAGATACCGAAATTACGATATCTCCAGAACCATTGATATTGATATTCGGATATATCATATCTCCGGTATTATCGAAAACTTGAGCTACTACAGTGGTCCCTAATCCGTGTGTACCTGCAGAAATCGATAGTTCATATACTGAGACATTTAAAGTGAAGTCTACTGTAGACACGCTTTGTTCATAGGGGACAAAACTACTGCCACCGCCACTACCGCCGTCATCAGCATCTAATTGTCCAGTAAAGGGGTTGACTATATATTTAGCCACAAGTATTACCCAATCCGAGCTGCATCTAGCAGTATGTTGTGTGCAATGTTGTTATAATATAGACGTATTCTTTTTAATAGATTCGCAACATGTAAAGAATAAGATCCAGTGGCCGCCGTAAAAGATGCGCTCATTGTCATTTGTGTACTAGAATCAATAGATAAAATTACAGTGTCATCTGGAATACCTGCGGTGCCCACATCGAGTAATAGATATTGACCCACTTTAAAATTAATAGTATTAGGAACTGTAACAACCGCAGACCCATTAGTAAATGAAGAAGTTTCTACGCTAACTTCATCAAAGAATAAATTTTCATCAATTAATGCGGATACTACTTTAGTTTTAAGTCTATGTCCAATTTTTCCATCAAGAAATCCAGATGTACTAATAGTCATATCTCCATCATTAAATGCTGCTTTAAGAACCTGTCCAGCGTCTTTTTGGCTTAATTGTTTACTTGAAACATCTGACATAAATACTGCCCCTTATTTCTTGAGTCGCTGAGAAATTTTATATTGAAATTGTTCAGATTGATCTGCAATATTACCGAGCATCTGAATAGTTCCTTGTGGGAGACCCGACTTACATAACTCTTCAATTTTAGAACATACCATTTTTTGTTTTTCTAGGATTACTTGAAAAAATATAGCATTCTCTTTCACTCCCTTTTCTGGAAGTTGAGAAAGAATTTGATGAATTGCTTCTAATTGTTCCGGAAGAGAAGGAACCGAATCTTCTCCCGAAAGACCAATCATACGTTCTATAACTGAATCATAATTAGTATCTGCTGCTGAATAAATCTCATTAAAAAATTCATGATCTTGGAAAAATGGAATTCTACCACACAAATTATGTGCACTATGTGCGTATAAATTTAATGACCTGAGTAAAATCGCAAGTTCTTTCATTATAGTGATTCCTTAATATTTTAATTTAGATCGTAATAGTTTAAATTTTTTATCTGGATTAATTACATCATCAGAATCCGGCATTTGAACTGTTTCAGGTAATTTTAATCCTTTAGATTCTTTATCGAATTCTTTAATAGTAGCAGGTTTAATCCCTGCTTTAGTTGCACCAGGACTATGAAAAAATCTTCTTTGAGCTGACGATTTGAAGGGCACGATTTTATCCTTATTTCCGGTAAAGTTATATTAATTAAATACTAAACAATTCTGTTTCTGGCATTAGCTCTTTCAGTCAATATACCAATAGGGATAGCTACACCGGTTTCTAATTGTCGAATAACATACCAATCAGTCGAATTAAGATATGCTAATGCTTCTTTGTTTATCTTTTGTTGCTCAATTTCGGCACTTATATCTTCCTGAATAACAGTATATTCACCAGGAAGACCAAATATGTTTTGTTCTATCCCTTGTTGTAACCATTCTTGCGCTTCTACTGCAGGAAGAACCGCACGATTCGACATTTCACCGTTTTTTATAATCGTAATTTTAATCATATTAGTTTCCCACTCTTTCTATGGATAAATGGTTATATACTGCACTCGGGACAAGAGTTCTCGATGCTCCATAGGTAGATCTTGCCTGAATAGAATAAATATCTCCAGCAAGAACCGAAATTGTTTTCGAGATAATAGAACTAAACGCATTGTCTGATGTAGCATTCGATACTTGGTTATGTTGACTTGAAATTGTTCCAGCATTATTTGTTGAGCCGGTTCTTAATTGAAGATCAGTAGTCTGCCCCGCAGCGGACGCAACATCGCCAATAAGAATCATTGATGATATTTTGTATTTCCCGGAAATAGGAAATGTTATAGCACCTGTACTTGTGTTGTAAATCGAGTGAGTATCAAACTCTTTTGTTCCAAACAAAACAACAGCTGCAGTTGATGACACAGAGGCTCCCGCCGCAGTTGTGTATGTACATGCGATATTTTCGTTTGCTGCAATAATCGATGGACCCGATACTCGTTCTATATTTAAAGACATGTTTGTAGCATCAACCGTCCCTCCTGGACGAATGTCTATCAAGTCACCGGTAACACAACTCACCATACCAGAGAATGTAGCTTCCCCATTTGAGTCTAAGTTCCCCACGAGCTGGATCAATGACGCGTTCTTGTAGATGGAAAGAGTTGTTGATGAAGACGCAGACTGAAGTGCTCCAAACATTTTATAAAGACCAGAAATTGGAACAGTGTATCTACCAGTTGAGGTGTTATATGCACCATGTGAGTCATAGCCTGCAGTTGGCACAATAATTGGATTTCCTACCGTAGCAGAGGCCGGGTCACCAGTAATAATTGCAGCGACAACTCTAGTATCTGTGTCAGAGGATATTTGAACATTGGATGACCATCCAACAATTGGAACTCTAGCAGTAAAGGTTATGGTATTTCCGTTGGTAGCAAGAGAAGCATTCGTATTATCTACGTTCTGTAACGCTAAATTTGTCGTATTGTAAGGAAACACGAAAGTAGAGGTAACTGCTCCTCCACCATAATACGAGCCCGATCCTATCGCAGTCGCTATGGCCGAATTGGTACTTACGCGGACCAGAGAAGAGTCGATGGTTAGTCCTGTTGGAATTGGAAATAAATATGTTCCAGATCCGGCAGCCCCTCCTGTTCCGTTACTTAAATCAAACTCTATTAATAAATCAGAACCGTCTCTTTTCCATCTAGAATTTTTAGTTCCTCCTGTAGCTCCAAAAGTTGGAGCAGAGCCTGAACCGCCGATTGTCAGAGAATATGATTGGTAGTCAGTGATCGCTGCTCCATTGGTAACAATTTGTGGCCCTACAACTACCGTGTCTATCTTTACTGTGTATGCACTTGCTGAAGTAGATGCTGTATGAAATATTAATCTATAGCTAGTGCTGTTACTGTTTGTTTGAAATGTTGCAGACTGCTTCATGTTCACTAAAGCATTTTGAATACTAAATCCGGTAGGTTGAATTACTTGAGCATTAGTAACGTCGTAGACGTAACAGGTAAGGTCGCTATCTGCGTATGTACCAGAAGCTATAGCATAGTCGAAAGTAATCTGAAGTACCTTTGCTTTGTCTGCATCATCTATTGTGAAATCGTAGCTTGCTCCTTGCCCTTGTCTGTTCGCTGCGTCTTTTGTGAATAGGAAACTTCCTGTTCCACGTAAAGGAGAGGAAGTAGTACGAGTAAATGTAACGGTAGGAGATCCGCCTGTTCCATCGACAGGTAAAGCGCCTGCTGCATCAGCATACGTAGCCCAGCCGTTCGTTGTTGCCTCTGCGTCAGAATTACTAATATAGTTTTTAATTCCAGAAATTTGCGACCATTTTAATCCGGTTGTTTGTGAACTATCAGCAACCAGAGTTTGGCCATCGGTTCCTACAGATAGTCGGACATTATCAGTCCCGTTATGTACTATGATGTCCGCTTTTGTTGTTGTTGGCGCTAATGCATCAAATGCTGCGGTTTGTGTCGTTTGTCCTGTTCCGCCATTAGCAATTGCAACGGTTCCGCTTACGTTAGTTGCTGTAGTCGCGGTTGATGCGTTACCGGAAAGAGAAGCGGTGATGGTTCCTGCTGTAAAGTTTCCAGAAGCATCTCTTTTAACTATAGTTGAAGCAGTATTCAAATTCGTGGCGGCGTTTGCTAGTAATTCGGCGGCGCTAACATTGGCAGCAGATGATGTTCCAACAAAAGCAACGGTAGCTGCAGAAGATCCCGGACCAGATGCTGTAACATCTCCCGTAAGTGCGGTAATATAACTACCGCTTGCTTGTTTGTTATTTAATTGGGTTTGAATATCGGAAGTTACTCCGCCCAGATATTGAAATTCGGCACTAGTTACCGATCCATCTGCTATCTTCGTTGCATCTATTGCAGCAAGAGCTTTAATGTCAGCATTTTCAATATTAGTTATGCTATTCCCGGTTCCGTCTGCATCGAATATTTTATTAGTAAAAGCAGCAGAATGTGCTTCAGTTACAACCGGAGATGCTGTGGTTCCATTATGATAATTAATCTTTCCATTACCTGAAGTTATATCCAAATCACCTTGCGCAGCAGCAGTCGAAGTGGTTTTAGGCTTTATATTTAATCCGGTAATAAATTTACGGAATCCGAATGTTGACATTATTTAATCTCCTAATTAACTTTGTAAAATAGCTTTTCCACTAAAAATAATTTTTCCAGTGTGGCTAGTTCCAGACATTGCTGTAGCTGTAAATTGTATCTGACCTAAATCTGTTATATTAAATAAGATCTTACCATCTCCAATAAAATCTTGAGATACTTCCCATTTATTCCCTATTGTATTTGAAGAAGAATAAACGGCTATTAGTGTTCCAGTTTCGTATGCTGTTTCTAAAGAAGTAGTTCTATAAATAGCATAAGAAACATTTATAGCGCGAACATTCGTAACAGGAAATGTTAATGCTGGTATATCGGTATTTGGAACACCGGGATTGTATGCATCGATTACAAAAGATTGAGCAGGAACATCAAATGCTCCGGCTACAGATGCTAAAGTTTCTGCGATTGCTTCAAATGCGGATGTAACCCCTGACGCCCAGTTTGGGGAATCTGCAGATACTGGGATGTCAACCGGAGTAGACCCAAAAGTTAAAGTTTTGCTCATTAAAGGTCCTCGAATTTGTTAGTAAACCTTGCAGATAAAGTTGTTAAATATAGGATTTTTATAGATTTTGCTTGTTTTTTAATAAAAGATGGGATATATTAAGTAGTTATGAAGCAAGTTAAAGTTTTTATAGATAACGAAGGATGGACCGAAAACAATCGGTTTCCTGTTCTTGTTGTGAGATTTAAAGGAAGAAGAATGGCGTATTGTGTATTTTGGCATAGTAAATCAAATAATTATCTGGTTTGGAATTATATGGATTATAGACCGTTTGGTAAAATAGAAGGGTTATGATATTACTTAAATCAAGTACGACAGGACATATGATAATATATTCATATGCTTTCGGTAATTATGGATTTAGTTTAGAAAACGATTATGTCCATGATTGGGACATTGTTGCTGTAAAAAGATTTCCTTATATTTATCCTCGATTATGATACTTTTGGTGCATGGCAAATATCATGCTTTTCTCCAAACATATCCTTTATAAGCTTTACCTTTACTGATAGCGGTACCGAGATTTGTATTATTAAATCCTGCTTCTTTAGCTTTTAAAGCAGACTCAAATCTAATTTCTTTACCAGTAGTTACACATGTACCAATTACCGGCTTAGACATTCTTTTAGATATTTCTTTCTTGACTTCAGGATTAGCATCATAATGCGCTTGTACGCCTTTAGTCATAGCTTCTTTACGAGATTCGTAAGATTGTTTCCATTCTTGTTCATTCATTGGTTTAAAATGCTCTTTGCGATATTCCTCAATACGAACAGTTGCACATGATTTACAGATAGATTTAAGTCCATCCCAATAACTACGTTGTACGCTATATTGATTTAATTGTTTGTATGAATTACAGTCAGAACAATGTTTATGTTCTACTCCATCTAAAATTTGATGAGGTTTTCTTTGTTTCTCTGATACTTGGGATCTAAGTTCTGGATTTTTCTCATACTTAAGTTTAGCAGCTTCGCTCATATTTTGACGAACTTCTTCAGAAGGATTCCATCCCGAATTGCCTTCTCCTCCATCTGTAAGATTAGTTAAATCTGTTCCAAGTTCACGATGAAATTTAATCCAATACATTTCTTGTCGCATTACGTGTTCTTCTGAAATACATTCCTCTAAAATAGTAATTTCGTACATTAACCCTAAAGAAATTAAAGAATTAATCCAATTAGATTTATGTGTTTTCTTTTTAAGTTCTGAAATATTTTTATGTTTTTTAGGTCGCTCTAATCCGATTGATGATTTACCAATATAACGGATTTCTTGAGTTCTTGGATCTTTAAGTGCATAAACTATATATTTACTCATAACATCTCCTATATACTTATATTAGTTGTTATTTATACAATAGTCAAGCTTTATTCTGTTATTGTTATAAAAAAAGAGCCCGGTTCTTTAGGCCGGGCTCTAGAACTCATTAAGTATTGGGAATACTTAGAGAATTATGAGTAATAATTATGAGTTTACAATGTTATTAATCAGGACGCTTTTGCCTGGAGCATGGCAAAATAATGCCTGATCGCTATATAATCTGAGTTCAAGTGCAGCAGCATTTTCAACATGCCGGAAGAAATCTTCGCCTTGACCTGGAGCTTTGAAAGTCATGTCAGTAGAACCAACACGGAACCAGTCGTCAACAGACAAGCAATAAGCATAGCCTTCTTTAACGTAGATAGAAGGTTCAATCTCGATTGATCCGTTTTGAGAATGGAACAAGATTGATTTTCCACCGTTTTCGGCTTTAGCAGAGCTGTATGAACTATCGTACATACGCAAAGCAGCTTGCTCAGTCATCATGTTAGCCCAAGCACGTGGATTAACAAGTGAATAAAGATCTCCATCAAGACCTTTCTCAACAGCACGAGCAGCAGCAGACTGAAGCTTAGTGAAAGACAAAGCAGCAGTTCCTGCAGAATATACGTTACCTCGGAAAAGGTTGTATGTTCCTACGTTGATGTTGAAAAGAGTACCAGATTGGATAGACAAGATCTTGTGGATGCCTGGAAATTCGTTTCCATAAGCACCTTTATGCCAGATAATGTCTTCGCTTGAAGCAGTAGTAACGATACCAGAAACAGTAGAAGCCAAAGTAACAGTTCTAGCGTCCATATCAACAGATTGAACGATAGCTTCGCCACGAGAAGTAGCTCCAGTTACGTCACGGATCTCGATTGGCATACCTTCTGCACCAGCCCAGATTCCTGGAGCCCACTCAGATGTCTTGATAGTTAAAACATTAGTAGAAACAACAGAAATTGCACCGTAACCCATTTGACCATAAAGCATTTCGATCTCTAGTTTTTTAGACATAGATCGGAGCATGTTTGCAACTAGAAATTTAGTAGCATCCATGAAAGCTTTTTGTCCACCTTGAGCAGCTCGTGAAAGAGCAACATAGCCCAAAAGTGATCGCATAACAACTGGATTTCCGCGAACTTGAGCATCACGGATTTGACCAGCTACTGGAGCGTTCAAATTGAAAGCGTCTTCGTCAGAAGAAGCAAAAGTAACACCATGCTCCATACCGAGGATAACTGGTTGATGATACAAGTTGCCAGGCATTTTATCCTTGGCAGCGAACTTGATTTTGTTAAGAAGCTTAACGCCATCTGGGATCAGCTCTTGGAGCTTATCAGCATAAGTTTCTTTGAAGAGACCATTTAGTGTACCAACCGAATTGTTCGGAGTACCAAAAGTATTTGCAGCAGCCATTTTATTATTCCTTTATATATTTATTTAAGTTAAATTGTTAAAAATTACTCAGCTACAGTGTAACGAACTACATAAGAAGTAGTTGCTGCAGCAGCAGATTCGCCAGTCAAAGTGATTTTAGTAGGGTCGGCGTTTACTGCGCCAACGATACCAGTAAGAGTTCCAGCAGCTACTTGCTTTTGGCAAGAAAGAACAGCAGAAACGGTTTCACCGATTGAAAGAAGAAGATCCGACGCAGATACTGCGAGTAGAGGACTATTAGCGAAAAGCACAATTTCTTGTACTTTTAATTGTTGATTAAGGACTTGAGAATCCTTAGCATTGAATGAAGCAGACATTGATTATATCTCCTATAGATATGTTTGTTATTATTGTTTTATGTGAGTTTTATTCGGTGAAGCTTAATCTTGATTTATTTAGATGTCTCAAGTCCGAAGATATTGAGAGTCACGTAAACAGATAAAGAACACTTACATAAATCTTCCACTTAAAGTTGTTAAAATTCTTGACATTACATACAGTTACGTGATATAATGCCAAGAGTTAATGATCTAAGTACTTGAAACTACTTAAAAACCGAAGAAATCTCTAGTTTTAACTTTTTTAGCAGAAATTTCTTGTTTTGGTGAACTATTTCCGGTATCTCTTGGTTTAGCTTGCGCCATTTGTTGTGCTGTGGTGCCGGATTTTGCACGTTGAAGATTCTTTTTACGGATTCTATTGATAGTTTCCTTACCAACAATAGACTCAATAACATCTTCAGGCATTACCGCAAACATTTCACGTAAGTCATTTTGCATTTCTTCTCTAACTAGAGGCAAAACATCATCAGGACTCACATCAATACCACTTTGAAGACCCATCAACATATAATCTGCCATCTTTTTAATGATATATGGTGATTTAGGAAGATCAGACTTCTCGATTGCTTTAGTCATGAGGGTATCGTATCGCTCGAACTCTTGTTGTTGAAGACGATCAAGTTCACGTTTATTAAAGTCTTCTTTTTCTTTCTCACGCTCGCTCTTCATTGCCTTTAGTTCTGCTTCAAGGCCTTCTCTTTCGAGCTGTTCTGGTGATTTTCTACTGTTTTCGATCTCTTCTTCAATAAGTTCAGCAGCAATACGTTTAAGATCTACGCCAATAGATGGATCAGAAAGAACTTTACGTGGATCTTTTTTCAAAGCATCCATAAATTCTGTCATCATTTTTTGTTGATTAGCGGATTCTTGTGACTTAACTCGAGCCAAACGATCCATTTGAAGCTTATTTTGCATATATTTTGTAGCTTCTGGAGTATCTGGAATTTCGAAAGGAAGGTCTTCGTTGAATTCTTGACCATTGAACTTGATTTTAAGGCTCTTAAGCATCTTTTGTGCTTGAACCTTTTCTGCTTTAGTTGCATTTGGATCAGCCAGAACTTCTGCTACTGCTTCCAAAGGCACGGGAGTATTCCCGCTAATTGCTTGACTTTCACTTGACTCTGAGCTAGACTGATTAAGTCCAGAGAGTTGTTCTGCTGCTGGTGACATACCAGAGCTTTCTGCTTCTGACATACTATTCTCCTTATTTTAGCTGTTCCTTAATTGGAATAAGCTTTTTTAGCCGTTTGTATGGGCAGAGAAAGTTGTTAACGTGTTATATTTAGTATCCTCTTAGTCTTTTTAATGCTTCTGCTTTTGCTTTTTCGTTATTCACAGGTAAGGGTTTTCCTGTAAGTTTTTGCCACATCGCGGCATCGGTAGCGTGTTCGAATGTTCCAGTTTTCGCTTGATTCCCTAATTTTTGGAAAGCAGCAAGTGCTTCTGGGTTCTTCATTATATCGCCAACTCCGCCAACCGAAGCCATACCCTGAGCTGCATTCATTGTATTATACATATTCATTGGATCAGGGTTAGATCCTGGAACCATTTGTGCTGTTTGTTTCGCATCTTCAATTGATTTATCTTTAAGATATTGATCAGTATCTGCGTCAAACCCTCTTTTTTGTGCTGCTAACTCTTTAATTGCAACACTTGGATTTTGTATATAGGATTTTAGTTGATTCCAATTAGGCATTATTTTCGTACCAGTCCTTTCAATAAATGAAATGTATCAGGATTTTGTTTCTGTTCTTGTTCATCTTCGTATTTTTGTTGATATGGATTAGCATCTAAAAAATAAGGAATTTCTTTTCTTAGTTTATCATATTTTTGAGCATATGGATAATTGCGAATATCTTCATATTTTTTTGGATCAGTAAATTGACCATTAATCCAAAGACCAGCAGCTAAAGTTTCATCGCCTTCTGCTTTATTTAAAACATCATTGGCGTATACTTTGGCATAATCATCGGGAGTACTTTCATCGGTAAATAACGATGGATTTCTTTTTGCCAAGTCCTCCATGTTGTTCGGCATTACCCCATACTGGCCTTGTGCAGATGTCCCGGCGTGTCTTCCTTCTTCAATAATAGGATGGTCTAAGTTCTTTCCTCCAGAAGATTCCATTTGGCTTATATAATGTAAGAATCTTGCTATTTCTTCTTTATTTGCCACAAGAACAATCCTTTTTAGACTTTTTACAAGTCTTGCAATAAGATTCTTTTAAAATAGCTTTAATTCCGCTGAAGGTATTAGCTGAGCCCATTTAATTGTCCTTTTTTTATAATTTATGTAATAAATCTAATACATTATAGTGTAATACAGTTGTTAAATAGAGGTAAGTACCTAATAACAGGTTAATTCCTAATGAAATATACATAATATACTTATATCTATTGTATTTAGTTCTTCCATGTTTATTAATCATTTGAGCGGCTTTGCCTAAATATGCTTTACCCATTAGTTAATCCTTCGTCGATGTCACTAGGTTCTAATAAAAATGTAGGTTTGTTGAATTTTATCTTAAGTCGGTCTACGCATAACTTACCAACCAACTCAGAACACACATATCCTCGCGTATCACCAAAAGAAATAACCTTACCAGTTAATCTTAATATACATTCAGTTATAAATATTTTAATTAACGCAATAATACTATATTGTTCCCCAGAAAGTCCCATGCATTCATCGAATATTTCGTCATGTTCTTTGGAGTCAACTTCAATAGAATACGATTTTAATGTAATATTGTCTTTATTAAAATTGTTAGATGACAAAAAATGTACTGACCCGTGTGCGGCTTGAAACACTGCGGATTGTCCTATAATATAATTAAATTGCATATATACATGAGAATAAGGTCTATTTATCCACCAAGAAATAAGCTTAGCTCCGATTTTAAATCTTTTAGGTGTAGAAAATCCTATTATTATTTTCATTATTTCACTTCATGTATATCTAGATTTATACCAACGATTTTATCCGATTTAGAAATATATGTAATTTTGATTTTCATTCCTATATATAAATCAGCATCATATTGGCTTATGTTTTGAAAATAATCTTTACTTACGTTTACATTAAATCCGAATTGATTAAGTTTATAATTTGGACCAACTACTCCAACCGGAGCTTGAGAATATGTGTTAGTATCTGTATCAAGTATATATAAATTAACACTATCGAGAGATTCTCCTCCAATTACACTTGCCCCAACAATTTTGCATTGGGCGTATGGTATAGTGAAAAATATGTCAGTCGGTGTTGCAACATACACTTGTGACTGAATGCCAGTGTGACGTTTATATAGACTTTTTGTTACACCATTCGTTGTTACTATTTTAGAATTAAATGCAGGAAGTGTGGGTTGATTTTGAATTGAAACTTGCGATAGTACAGATTTATTACAATTAGATTGATAATTAGCGATAAAATCAGCAGTTTCTAGTGCTTCTGGATCTGTAGGGATTAGACATTCAACTTCGAATGCTCCATCTATAAGTTTAATCCAGTAATTTGCCCCAACTACCAAATATTGTGGAGATACAGACCTCGTATTAACTACTAATTTAAAATCAGACCATGATAATTCCATAAAATAATGTTTCCTTATTGTTCAAAGAAATCAAATGCGGATCTATATATTGTAGATGACGATGTTTCTGGTGTAACATACATTTGAATTCTGGCAGGCCCTACTACTTTAATTGGTGATGAATAAGTTCTAGCGAATGTCGATGTCTGTCCATATAATCGGACAAAGTCTGAAATCTGAGTTTCTACCGAATTTACTAAAGTAAAATATTTAGCATTTAATGTGAATAAAGCACCAGACCCGACTGTAGTTCCGTTATGTCCAGAAGAAATTCCGGTTATATTACATGTTTTTGCGACAGGAACATAATGATGGCACCAAAAAGTTTGATTATCCCCTACTGCTATTGTTCCTATCGTAGCTGCGGCAAGAGTTCTTAAAGTAATTGTTCCAGCATTAACTCCACCAGAACCGGCTGTTAGTATTTCCATTTGTTCTATATAGCAAATATTAGTATTAACCGTATTTACGGCGGTTGTGCCATTAAGAGTTAATGTTTCGGTAAAAGGACCTGCTCCTGTTTGATCTAGATATGTTATTTTAACTGTTCTTGCTCCTGTTCCAGCTGCAGTATCAGCCGCAGAAGAAGAGAGTATTTGTCTCTGAGCATTGGTAGATTGTTCTGTATATGCAGTCCTACGCACTAAAATTCTAGTTAGAGCTGATGTTGTAATATCTCCAAAAGAGAAGTCTGCACCAAATCCGCTAATTTGAGTAACAATTAAATTTCCAGAGGAATCTAAATTTAACGGAATCGGGAGCCCTGTAGTACTAGTTCCATACAGAAGAGAAGGAGCAGGATCTCCGGTAAAACTATTAGCAGTTTGTACTCTGTCTTGATTATTAAATGATATAAAATTAGTTACAATGGCAGTAGTAGTAACAGCACCAGAATTAAGAATACTAACACCATAATTTAAAACGTCATATGGGCCAGGTATATGGTCTCTATGTGAAGCAACTATTTTTCCATTTATAAGAAAATCAACTCTATCAACATTACAATCGATTTCATATCTATTATTTTGTGAGCTATTAGCTCCAGTAGGAAAATTAATAGTGGTCTCTGTTTTATCTGTAGCAGTTGCACTTGACCATGTAACAGTTCTTACCGTATTGCTGGCAGTTCCTTCGAACACAAAGGAAGCCTTAAATACCGGATTATCTATATCATTTGCCAATCCAATTTGAATACTTTGATTTGCTATTCTCTGAGAAATAGAGCAATTGGATTGATATATACAAGGAAGATAATCCCCGCTTCTTTCAACTGATACTCGGCTTGTAGTGTTTGTTCCAGAATTTAAAGTTAAATTAGACGAACCAACGACTATACTGGTCCCAGCGCCTTGATTAGTTATCCATTTAGATAACGTAACAGTACCTGATCCTGTTGAACCTAAATACGGAGACTCTAAGTATAATTTAGAATCCGAATCAATGTTGATTATCCTTGAATAAAAAGTTTCAGAATCTGTCGTTAATTTGATATATGATCGTAATAAACATTCACTAGAAAAAAGTGTGCCAATCCCGGCAACTAAAGTACTTCCATTTACAAACTGCGCAGTACCTATTAAGGTTGAAGTTAAACTGCTCCCAGTAAAATCATCTCGAAAAGATCCTTCATCCGTAAGACATGTTGCCCTAGCTATTAAATTTCCGCTACTGTCTACTGACAAAGTTCCAGAACCATCAATGACTGAACAAGGATCTGGAACAAATGAAGACATCTGTTCAGTTTTAACTGAGGTTGATACCGTCGCAGGTACCGCATCAGAAACTCTCCAAGAGATGTTCACCGTACCAGAGGTATATTTATTTGCCCTAATTCTTAGCTGTTTGTATCCTGAGCATGAAATATTTATTGTTGAATTCTGTGTAATGTCTTTTTGTGAAATTAATTGTTCATTTAATGAGACTAACCCATACCAAATTCCATCGCCAACGTCACCCTCGACAACCAGCGCAGCTAACCATGTCCCAGAAATTGAAGCTATAACCGCAGAATGACCATCCGCTGTATTTATAACAACTGTGCCATTTAGAGCATTTATAGATCCGGTGTCTGTTATGTCGGTTGACGGAGCGGCAATTAATCTGCCACTTGAATCTAATTGAATAGCGGATTGTTGCCCATTAGTTAATGTTGGAGGAGTAGAATTATATTGTCCACCAGCTAAACTTGATTTACTTGCAACTGTTCCAGGGACAACCGAGCCATCCGAGGCATCGATAACCTGGAGGTTACCGCTACTATCTGCATTAACCGGATTTGTCTCTAGTCCAGAAGAATCCGAACCTATTATCTTAATAGATCCGGCTGCTTGTATATCTGATAAATCCGACATTCAGTCCTCGAATTAAAAGCTAAGTTTATCTAAATTATTCGTTATAACCTAAAATAGTACTGTATACATCTTGCGATTGATTATCTCTATTAGTTCGTATAACAGTAACTGTTTGTCCTGTTGTTGCCAAAATAGGTTGAGATAGTATAATTGACATATTTGTTTCTGCTGTACTATTAAATTGTACAAATTTAGTAACAGAATTGACTTGAACTTCGATCTTCATTTTACCAGAAGCAGATGCTTCGATTTGTGAAAGATAAAAATTACCAGTAGATGTATATGTATGTGTGCTCGATGCCGCTGCTGCAACTGCTGCTGCGGTATTGTAGCTGTTTACTGCTGTCCCTGGAGAAGCATCTGAAATCTTAACATTGATAGATCCATCAGAATTTACTGCAAGAAAATCTGTCCCATCTCCAACTTTAATTGAATCCGAAACATGCGTAAGATCTCTAATATCGAGATCGGTAGCAGAAACGGTTACAGATCCGTCTACTGTAATGCTATTTCCTCCATCTTGAATATTAACAGCCGATCCGCCTGCGCCATTTTGCACAGTAATAGACTCTAAAGCGGCTAAAGTTGGGGCATCCAGAGCTACAGTTGATCCCGAAACATCAACTTTATCTGTAGCAAATACCAAATCACGGACATCTAGATCAGTAGCAGAGACAGTTACAGAACCATCAACAGTAATACTGTTACCGCCATCTTGGATATTTACAGCAGCAACTCCTGCTCCATTTTGTACAGTAATAGATTCAAGTGCAGCTAGAGTAGTCGCGCCAAGCTCTACTGTACCATCTACGGTAATGCTATTTCCGCCGTCTTGGATATTAACGGCGCTACCGCCAGATCCATTCTGTACTGTGATTGACTCTAATGCTGCTAAAGTAGGCGCATCTAACGCAACAGATGAGCCCGATACGTCAACTTTATCTGTAGCAAATACTAGATCTCTAATATCCAGGTTTGTCGCTGAGATATTAGTATTAATGCTACCATCGGCTTCAACTTTAAGTTGTTGCGAGGTTACCGTAGCGTCTACTATCTTTACCTGTACGTCCCCGGCGGCTTCTGTTCTTATCGGCAATGAACTATTATAATCTGACATTTTTATTTTTCCCCTTTTTTAAAATTATTTATACGTTATCTAATTCTTTAAGTAAGCTTGCTTCTTTTTCTAATTGAATCTTTATGTGGTCTTCTAATCTTTTGATTTCATCTTGTTTTTCTTCTATTTTAAATTCAAGTTCATATCGAGCAGTTTGAACTCTCATTAATTCTAATTTTTTTCTTTTTACATCTAAAGGATTCATTTTTTATATCTCCATTGCTAATATTCGGGAAGAGAAGTCTCCTGGATCAGGTCTTTGGTGTAGTACTTTAGTTTGAACAACATCGCCTGGGGCTAACTGTAGTCCGACGCTAATACTTACATCGAAATTACTAACCGTTTCTAAACTTCCGCCAAAATACGTTAATTTTTTATCAATCGGTGTTCCATTTAAATATAAAGTATAATCCGCAATATTTGTGCCAGAATATTCAACCCTAGCCAGATATGCAACTATACCCATTGGTACAGTATAAGTTGTTATTATTGTTAAAACCCCAGTTGCAACACTTGAAATTTGGTTAAATGTACTAGCAGTGGCTCCATTAGGTATTAATTTGCTTGTAATTGGGGTAGTTGTGGTAATTGCTATGGGATTAACGACATTAACGTCTAATCCCTGTTTTCCTGAAACACTCGTAGAGGTTACAAGATTTGTCCCATCCCCGATTTTAATACTATCTGTGGCTTGGTTAATATCTACATCTAATGTGTTATTGGTTAGATTTACATCTAAGGATACTTTACCTCCGCCAGTGGTAGACGTTAAAAAATTAGTTCCATCGCCTAAACGGATACTATCATCTTGATGAGTAAGAATAATATCTAATTGGCCAGTGTCAATAGTAACAGCAGCGTCAACGCGTAGCCTATCCGTCGATTCATCGAAGGATCTCTGCATTATCTGTGTTTGATCTAAATTAGACCTATTGGCATTACTAGGAACTGGCATTTAATTTATTGTCCCGGTATTTGTTGCGCCGCAGTTACCGGCAAATTAGCGAATTCTCCTGGGGGCTTTGGTAGATTTGGTAAAGTTTGTGCTCCTTGTGATCCGGTTTGAATTTGATCTCCTGGCATAGGGTTTCCTTGTGCTCCAGGAGAGGCCATCATTTCGCCCATCGGGCTACCATTAAGCGATCTTTGTGTGGGTTGAGGTGCTCCACCATTACCGTTTGATGGGTTTCCGCCTTGAGGAGCCAAAGGTTGCTCGCCTATTAAGTTAAGAAGATCCGGATCTGTATTTCGAAGCATATTTAAATGTCCTTCGATGTGATCCATTACGTTTTTAACCATCGCTTGATCGTTTCTCAATTCCGGATCAGCTAAAACCGCTTTATGTTCTGTGATATGAAGTCTATGTTGGTCTAAAGGAGACACAATCGGATTAATACCGTCTAACATTTTCTCATTCTCTGATTTAATCAAGAGAAGCTCAGACATCTCACCTTCCATTGCACTGTCAAGCTTACCCGTATTAAGGATTTGCATGTATTGCTCTGGAGATTTAAGAAGTTTCATTTGAAGGAGCTGTTCTGCCATCTGAACTCGACCGGCTATAGTACGAGAAAGAGGATTTCCAACATCAACTACCACTCTATTGATGGCTGATATGCTTTCTCCAGTAAATTCCTTAAGATATGGACGGTTATTCTTACCAACCATTGCAATAACTTTAGGAGCAGTACTAAAATCCTTAAGAATATTGATAACTGAAGTACCAACATCCTCTATAAGCTTTACATATGACTGTTGAAGACCAGAAATGAACTGTAAAGACATAGATTGTACTAGTGCTAGAGCAGTTCCTGATTTAAGACTTGCTTCTGGATTTCCTCGAGCAACAGAACTAATACCAGAGATAGTTTCTGCTGTTTTTTCGAGCATTTGAAGAAACTGAAAGGTCTCTGCTGGAGTTTGAGTAAGATTTAATGGTTCAGGCTTAGCATCGCCTTCTATAATATTCAATCCGCCTTCAAGATTATTAAAAGCAATGTTTGCGTTTCTAGGAACAAATACGTTCTGAACACCAAAAGCATTCTGATTCGTAAGAATTGTAGAATACAAAGCGTTGATGCCTTCTTGTAAAGGAAAAATATCAAACATGGGGGAATATCCATATGGAGTCCCCATAATGTCTTGAGCAGAAATACGGAAAACAGGAAGATCTCTATATGGCATTTTAGTATCTAGTAATACGATTTGATCATCTAAGAAAAGCATATACCGTCCATCGGGCATTGCCTCTGTTCTTTTATGAAAAAACTCATAGATAAAAACATCGTCAGTATCGTCGTTTGAAAACAATCGAAGAATATAGTTATTAATTTGATTAATAGCAGGAAGAGACTTAATTTTATCTACATATTCGGGATATTTAGCCATTAAATTAAATCTATTTTCTCGCGAACGAGTAAGAACCCATTCATTATTCCAAGATTCTTTAGTTCCATCAACAACTACATCCATTGGAGAAAGATTTGTGAATTCGATTTCTCCTTCGTAGTTGAATTGTCCGGTATCGGGGTCAACGTCGTAAGCTTCGCCTGCTGTAGCGTTCCATTCCAACTTAATGAATCCAGATCCGAGGACAACCGCCATCTCTGCTGCTTGTTTTAATGCGTCTTCAAGGCGTTTCTCACGCATGTAGTAGTCAAGGATGCTATTCGCTAGATAAGTCTGAGATAAGCTCTTATAATCGGTATTAATAGCTCTAGCTTCCATTACTGGTCGATTAGTAGTAATCATCACATAGATATGACGAGCTAGATTTGCAAAATGATTCACAGGAAGAGCAGTAAATTCGCCTTGTTCGCCCGTGTATTCAATAGAATGTCCTGAGCCTGCGCTATTATTATATGCTCCATAATATGCTTTCCACATTTTACGAAGTTTTTCAAGATATTGATTAGATTCTAATACGTTAAAGAACGTCCTAGATTTTTGAAGAAGAACAAATGCAGTATCTTTTGGGGGTTTCTTGGCAAAGTACTCTTCTCTGTCATCTTTGTAGTCAATCATGGTTATTTACGTCCTTTTATGCCAAAGATTTTCTTATAAATATCGACATTATTAGTTGTTGATTTTCCGAAATTACTTGGGTTAGCAACGAACATATCATCTCGCTTCCATCCTTGTTCATATCCGAATGGGTAAGGATTTTTCCCAAAATTAATGTGTCTAATCAAGTAGATAGCTGCGTCTACCGCGTCATAATGCCCATCGTCTGGGCTTCTAGCGAATGTAGATTTATTTTTACTCTTATCCCATCTAACATTCTGTAAGTGTCTGATAAGATTAATACATCTGGGATGTATAATTATCTTTTTAGCTTGTAAAAGTACTCTTAATTTATTAATTGCTGCTTCTTTATCGTCTTTTTTGGCTGGAGTGAAGTTTAAAGTGCCCTGAGAAGCTCTAGCGATCTCTTGAGTGACAATATAATTGATATCAGACACTCTAACCGAGGGTCGAGTGACCTCATTTGTTAATGGATTGAACCAAAGAGTCTCTTCTTTTCTTTTAATATCAGCAATTAGAGTCGGAAGTTGAAGATTTGTTCCGTTTACTGCAATTTCATCTTCGATAATCACTTTATCGGCTCTAAAATCGTAATAAGCAAATAATACTACAGTTAAATCTTTAAACCCAAGGTCCATTGCTTCATATGATTCATAAAAAGGAGGTTTAGGCCATTCTTTTACTATTTCTTTTGCAAGTTCGCCTGTAAATTCTGGAATAACGGAATATGTAGGATCTTTAATAATCTCACAGAGCATCTCTCTTCGCCACTCTTCGCTGTTCTCGCCGCCGAGCTCTTTTTTAATCTCTTCAATATCTTCAGGCTTTAACATTGTATTGTCATACACGGTTTTCTTAACCAAAGAGCCACGAAGTTCTGCTTCTTCAACAAATCCAATGAAGTCGTGGTCAGAATTTTTAGGAGGAGTACCTGCTAAAAGGATTTTTCCTTTAGTAGTAAGCGTAGTAGGAAGTAGTACCGATTTCACTGCATCATTTAAGTCGGCAACGTCCTGAGCCTCATCGATAATTGCAATATGTGAGTAACCTCCGCGAAGTTTCTCGGCATTCCCCGCTTCAGAACCGGCTAACTGAATCTCTGACCCATTTGGAAAGTAATAGATATAGTCTTTTTGCTTGAATTCAGGCTTAATCTCTTCTGGACAGTCTTCCAAAAGCATACGCATCAAGGGTCGCACATTATTTTGAACTTGGATGCGCGTAGGAGAAAGAAACTTTACAATAGTATTAGGCTGTTTAATACAAGCTTCGATCGCTAGTAGACAAAGACATACGGACTTACCACTACGACGAGCTAATAACCAAGTTTGTACTTTAAATTCTGTCTTATAAAATAGATCATACAGCTCTTTTTGGTGAGGCTTAAGTTTCCACGAAATATTACCTCTCATCCATAATTCTTTTACGGCCTGAGCTTTAGTAATTTTATTATTGTTTGTCGTCATCGTTTGATACCAACTTCAAAAGTTCATCAGTCCCTTTTTTCTTAGTATCAATGAGCTGACCTTTAGGTTTTTGTGAAATAGCAAGTAGAAGTTTAGTATAAATATCTACTTTTTTAGTTTCTTCGTAAGTTAAAGGCATAGCGAGTGATATATCATGAAGCTTTTTAAGCTCCATCCTACAGATATTCTCTTCATATGCTTCGTCTATTCGGTTCGCTTGTACTATTGGTGAATACTCTCCTACCAAAGTAGGAGTTTGTTGCTGAAGAAGATTCTCTAGATGTTCTTTCTTCTCAGTAAGCTTGTCTATTTTACGAGTAAGCTCCATAATAGTCTTATGTTGCTGTTCACAGAACGCTTGAAGTTCTGCAATATCAGTAAAACTTTTCATCATTTCTTCAATGGAAGACATAAGTTACCTTTTAGACTTGAGGTTTGCCGCTAAAACCGCCAGCTCGCATATTTAAACCGATTTTCATGCTTGAAACATGAGATCTAAGCTCTTCGTGTTGTTTGCTTGTTAAATCTTGATGTTGTTTTAGCAAAGAAATCTCATTTTTTAGATCAGAAATAGCTTTTTCTTCAGATTTATACTGGGAATAGCCTAAAAGTGTTGCAAATATCGCAAGAATTGCAGCATCTACTGGATTTGGTCCAGTGATAAGACATTTTGTAAGATAAATAGACAACATTCCAACAGGGAAATACTTTAGTTTTTCCATAAACTACTTTCTACTCCTATAATGTGAAGATAAGTCATTGATTTTGTCGTAAACTGCGCTTGTGTGTGGGTAAAAACCCTGCCAGTATTGACGTTAATCCAGAGGACTTGTCATAGTAAGTTGTTAACGGACAGATAACAACTTATAACATGATATGTAAAGTGTGCATGGGCTGGTGCCTCGATCACCATTCCTTAAGATTTCATAAAAAATGTTATAGTTGTGGTTATACCGTGGAGGCTTATATGGTTTCAATGAATGAACTATTGAATAATAAATATAAACTGGAAGATCAGTCAGAAGAAATACAAGACAATCTTGCTATTCTTTTAGATAAAGTAAATCAAATTAGATCCTTATACGGAAAACCAATGACCTGCACTTCTGGTCTTCGAAGTATGGAAGACCACTTACGTATTTATGCTGCAAAAGGTATTAAGGATGAATCTAAGATACCAATGAAATCTAAACATCTGACAGGAGAAGCTGCCGATTTTTCTGATCCAAAACAAGAACTACAAAAATGGTGTTTAGATAATACAGATAAATTAGAAGAAATTGGACTTTGGTGTGAAGATTTTAGTGCAACGATTAATTGGATTCATTTTCAAATAGTTCCGCCTAAAAGCGGAAATAGATTCTTTAAGCCTTAGAGGTTTAGTTTGTTTTTGTCCCACATCGCTGCTGATAGTTCTCCACAATCGCCAGCCATTCCTATACATTTAGGATACTCTTTCCATTTAAAATATACAAGAAAATTATAAGATACCTGTAGTGTCATAGTTTTATATTATTACTTTCATGAAAATATCCAGGTTCTACCATAGCACTATAAATATGATTCCACATTAAAATATTAGTCCTTGATTCATAAAAACAAAGGTAGTCTCTGTAAATATATAAAGTGTACTTCATTTTTTCCTAGTAAGTATTCTTAAAACGCTTCGATATTCGAGTCTAACTGGTAAGTCTAGAATCTGTTCTAACTTCTTATAACGATTTAACACATATATAAGATTTTCTTTTTCCATTCTAATTTCATTGGCACATTGAAAAAATACATTCAAAGACATCGCTTTATCTTTTTTTAAATTTAAACTACTTATTCTCCAGCTTATTTGTTTAATCAATAAATCTATAACTTCAGGATCTCTAGAATCCATGTTCAAAACCGATGGTAAGTTTGTCGTCTCTATTGTTGGGGACTTCGACTCCGAAATAGGTTCCACCATAAATAGGTATGCTTGCTCTTTTTTGTTCGATGCTGGAAAGTAGCGTTGCCGTAAATACAAAAGAAACAGGGATATGTCTTTCAATTTCTTTAACTTGAGTATCAAGGTGTTTATATACATAGTACGCTTCCCCTGCTTTCATACAAGCATTATCTTTAGACTGTGTATATACAGTTGTTGAAAAGTAGCAGGAAAGAGTTAATAGTACCTCTAAACTCATTTTTTAGCGGCAGTCCGTTGTCTTTGTAATTCTGCTTGTTTTGCTCGGTGGCAAGAATTGCAACATTTTCCGTTAAACAACGTACCATCTTCACCTACCCAGCGCTTGTTCTTATGATCGAACATTCCGTCCTGATATCTAGTCTTTTGTTCTTTGCAAACTTTACAAGTTATTACTGATATTTCTTTTTCAATTCTATTCATACCAAAGTTCTCCATATCTATTTAAATAAAGGTAATCGTGTTTATAATCATAACACAAATGATAATTGGTCCAATAAAGTCTCATTCTTTATCCTTAAAATAAATTCTAGTTCCAATAACATCTGCAACATTTTCTCTATCATCTACATATTTTTCTGGCTTACTCATTACAATATCTACATGTTCTTCTAGTTTAAGTTTTTTAACTACTTCAACTCCCCATCTGTCTCCATGTTTACTCCAAACGATTACCGTAAATCCTCTGCCTTTAAATTGTTTTAGTAATCGAATATGAACATGATGTGGTTTAAGATAAAAAGTTATTGGGGTATATGGGTCTTTAAATGCCACTTTACCTTTACCTGGCCTATTATGGTCTTGTCCCCAAACAGCAAGAGTATCGTCAACATCGAAGAATATCACATTGTCATTTCTAATCTGTTTCATAACATCCTATCGTCTTCGAACCTATTAGGAAATAAATCATAATATGCTCCTGTGTTTAAAAATATACCATAATGATCGTATACTGTAGTCCCGTGGCTGGTGTCATGCTGAAGGGACCATTCGTTTAAAACTAAGTACCTAACGTGTATTCTTGTCTCTCCTAAATAAGTATCAACAGGTCTAGTACAATAAACCACTCTCATAATATACTCAAATTTTTCCAATTTACTTCATCTATAACTACATGATACCAATAATTAGAGCCAGCATATGAATCAATCCTGTATATAATCATATAATGTTTAAACAGAAACCACGAATTGTAAGTATCAATATAAATTTTCGCCATTAATATACTTCCTGCAAACTAGTTCGTATAGCTCACCTAATGGTTCTACTCCATTATTTGTATCTGCATAATTATTTCTAATTCTAGCAATGTAATCAGTTTGACTGTACAATCTTCGCGCTAACAGACTAAACGGAGTGGGCATATTTTCATTAGCATAGATAAGTTCTTTTGCAAATAAAGAATCAAAATCCCAGAGTTGGTTTTTCCTAAGTTTTAAATCAATTAGAAACCCAATATCTTTAAGTACTAATAATGGATATTTAAACCATTGTCGTTTACGACGTATTTCATTTCTCGCTTCTCCAATACCAACAGGGTCCGGAACTTTACGAAAAGAATCAGGAGCATCTGTCCCTGGATGAATATTCTGATGAAAACCTACTACGGGATTGAGAAAATTTAGAACTATACCATATTTAGGTATATCCTTAAGATCTTTCCTGTCATAGCATTTGTTATAAAACCCTTCAACAACCAGCGGACTGTCGTTCACTGTGGCCGCCAACATTAAAGCTGCAGCTTGGTCTCTAGATAGATTATTCGGATTATGTCCCCAGTGTAAGGGATTAGGTGTTCGACAATATACATCCGGAACTACAGTAAGTTGATGTATCATATTTAAAAAGTATTCATTCGAACTTGGATGTTTAACCATCTTAAGAAGAAAAGAAAATATAGCAGACCTGTATGCGCTATCCCCTGCGTCTCCGTCTCTTTGTACAACAAGCCCATATTCATCTGTACGTTCGAATACGTCTTCAACTATGCTATTAATGTCCCGCATCGTTCTCTCCTTCTTTTGAAATCGAAAAAAGCTTCCAAGGGAATAACAAACAATAAGCAACGCTAATAAGCAATACCAACGCATCCGGAACCCCTACTTGATACAATTTATAGTTCATAAAGAATGTTGAACTGAATAAACATATTCCAGCTAGAGGATTAAAACTGATTTTCATTTTAGTCCTTCCTGGTGTCCGTAGTAATGGACAGGCTTGGTTCCATCAGTGTACTCCTCGACACTTCCAGGACAGTGCATCTGAAGGTACTTTAATACTACCCCAAGTATCTCGTGTACCTGCATATCATGGTCTATTGCCATCTCCATAAGTAACGGCTCCATATCTTGAGTTATATCGCCTAGTCTTCTTAGCTTTTTCTTTGCCATAACTAATCCTATAACATTTTCTATAAATAGTCAAGTAATAATTGATAATGAATTTCAGTATATTGTAAACAATCGTTATCACTAAACCAATAATGCATGAACGGATCATCGGGAGGTACATAACACAAGAAGTTAAAATTATCCTTAGCTATTTTCATTTACCACTGTGACCATAGCCGCCAGTACCTCTGTCTGTTGTACCTAGGGTTTCTGTTTCAATGAAAGTAATTTTAGGATATGGAAGAATTAATATCTGTCCTATCCTGTCCCCGACATTATAATCGTTATGATTGTATTCGTATGTATTAGCTGGACTGTGGTATCGTTTAAATCTAAAGGTTACTTCTCCACGAAAACCGGAATCAATTACCCCAATATGATTAGCTAGGATTAGGTCTTTATTGCTGAGACTAGACCTAGGTACAATAAGCCCCACATAGCCCGGAGGGATTTCAAACGACAAGCCTGTTCCATATTCTACGTAGTCTTTTGTATTATTCTTACTGGTAGCAACGATATCTGCTCCAGCATCCCCTATCTTAGCATATTTCGGAATTACAGCATTTTCATTTAGTCTCTTTATCTTTACATCCATATATCATCTCTCTTTCTACCTGCTCTGTTATTTTACTATATGCTTCTTTTAGCAGCTCATCAATCATAGTACGAAAATCACCATATTTACCAAAAGATCCATCAGACCTAAACCTCTCGCCATCGAACAATATGTTGTTATCTTTAATCTCTATCTTCATAAAAGATCAAGCTCAATTTGATAGTTTAAATCAGCGGCAATACATAACCAACCTACGGTATCAATAAACCCTAAATTATTATAGTATAAAATCCAACCATTAGCTACAAATAATTTCATAATGGTTCTAAGTTATCTTTAATACTCTTCATATAACCCCAGTCCCATAAGTCTAAATAATGGTGACAGATTTCATACCACGTTAATCTCTTAGCGTATATAAGACCTTGTCTATAATTATTAGATTCATTATAATGTAGTCAGATCGGAA
>OFRG01000068.1_pt1 | contig 41126 bp, 27 predicted proteins | sample 1543071 | NCBI WGS metagenome assembly OFRG01 (sample SAMN07774222, study PRJEB24372) | wastewater metagenome | isolation source: WWTP Verbania (Effluent) | place: Italy: Verbania | collected 2015-12
TTTTCTGCCTTGCGAATAAAGTACGCAAGCATCTCTTCTGTTATTTCAAAATCAGAAACTACTCCTTCAACAAGGGGTCGAACGATAGTGATGTGAGCCGGAGTTTTGCCCCACATTTTTTTGGCTTCGCGACCGATAGCAACAATCTGTCCAGTCTTTTGGTTGAGTGCGACGATAGATGGTTCATTGATAATAGAACCCTGCCCACGTAAATACACCAAGGTGTTCGCGGTACCCAAATCAATCCCTATATCATTTGAAAATCTACTGTAGAGTTTTTTGAACATTTTTTAGAAGTTAGTAGAAAATAGTTAGTAGTTAGTAGAAACCACAGAAAAGACTTCAGAAAGTGGTACGATACGACCCTCTGTTTCAATGCGCTTTTTTATTTCCGCTCCACCATTTTCGAGAGAGCGTTTTGAAACGACAATTCGTAACGGCATACCAAGAAGATCTGCATCAGCAAATTTCTCCCCTGCCATAACACCAGAGCGATCATCAAAGAGTACTTCGATACCCTTGTTAGTAAGTTCTTTATATACAGACTCAGCTTCAGTCATATCTTCACCAAGCGCCACAAGGTGCACAGCAAACGGCGCGATAGATGCCGGCCAAACAATACCTTTGTCATCAGAAAGTACTTCTACTACTGTTCCCATAAGGCGAGTAATGCCAATACCATATGAACCCATAAATACTGGGGTTTCTTCACCTGCATCATTTTTATACGTAAGACCAAAAGGTTCTGAGAATTTAAATCCGAGAGAGAAAATATTTCCAACTTCTATAGCAGTTTTTTCTACAAGATCCGCACGATCAACACCGATTTCTATTAGCACTTCATCAGTCAGCACTTCTTTATTCACCGCAATACCTTTTTTCTCATCTACATAAACTGTATCTTCACCAGCATCTGAAATGGTTTGGAACTCATGAGAGAATTTTGAAAATGTTCCGCCTGAAGCAAATGTCATATAAGTATAATCTCCAAGACCAACACGCTTGTAGACATTCATATAGGCAATTTTTGCTTTTTCATAAAATGCATCATGCTCTGCTTGGTCTTTTGAAAATGAATACAATGCTTTCCAATAGAACTCTCTTCCACGCATTATTCCACTCTTACTACGAGCTTCATTACGAAAAATAGTTTTAAAATCATAGGGATACACAGGAAGATCTTTGTATGAAGAAATATATTCTTTCATAAGATTTGAATAAGCCTCTTCATTAGTAAAAGAAAGACCCACTTCAGTACCATTTTTTAATGTCGTCTTAAACCAGTTATCAACTACAGTATCGTCCCAACGATTGGTCTTTTCCCACACTTCTTTGCTTTGGAGCGCTGACGTCTTCATTTGCACTCCACCAATAGCATCCATTTCCTCTTTGACAATCTTTACTATCTTTTCAAGTACTCTGTATCCAAGTGGCAAAATAGTATAAACACCCGCCATTTCTTTGAAGATATAGCCTGCACGGATGAGGAGCTGTGCATTCTTTGCAACCTCATCTGACGGGTTCTCGCGCTTGGTACGGGTAAACAGCTGGCTTTGTCGCATATGTCCTTATAATCGCATATTTTACCGTGTCCCGCTAGAGTGGAGGTAATAGAAAAGCCTCTGACTAAGAGGCTTTAAAATTCATTCAACAAAATATATAGTCGCACAAAGAGCTACTACACCACAAACTTCAAAGAAGAAGTGCTCTAGAGCTTTCTTAAAAGGCTCTTTTTTATTGTCGCTGATTAACGCAACAAACATGTTTCCTACAAACATAAAAAGAATTACTACCAGCGCTGCTACATAAATATGACTTTTCTTAATCATCATAATATTTATTTTTTAAAACTTTGTACAAAATTGATTATGATTATTTATTACCATATTTATAGATAAATGTCAAACATTTCACCTTGCCAAACCCCCTGTAAAATGGTATCTTAAACCATCCTTTCATCCGCCTCCGCCCTATTGGGCTATGGCGAGACGAAGCGGAATTATTCAGTAAACCTACTAAAAAGAGTAGGCTTTGGGAAACCAAAGTAAGGTAAGTCCCCTGCTATCCCACTTCGCTCATTCGAGCTTCGCGGGAAAACAGGCAAAAGCCTGTTTCAGATTTTATGTCAAAAAAAGAACTCTCATTACAGCCTCTTATGGAGGCCGGTGTCCACTTTGGATACTCTCGTACTCGTCGTCACCCTACCGTTTCTCCGTTCCTCTATGGAACAAAAGGAGGGATAGATATTATTGATCTTGAAAAAACTGCTCCGATGATGGAAGCAGCGGCAAACTTCCTATCTGAACTTAGTGCAGCTGGGAAAAATATCCTCTTTGTTGGGGTGAAGCCAGAAGCTCGCAACATCGTTATGGAAGTAGCACAGTCTCTCAAACAACCATATGTCACAGAGCGATGGATTGGTGGTATTTTGACCAACTTCCCGGAAATAAAAAAGCGTATCAATAAACTCGAAACTCTCCGAGAAGACAAGACAAACGGATCTTTTGAAAAATATACAAAGAAAGAACAACTCCTTCTCACTCGAGAAATGGAACGCCTCAACAAATACTTCAATGGTCTTACAGGACTCACAAAAATGCCTGACGCTGTTGTAGTTGTAGACTCAAAGAAAGAGCACATCGCTATTGCCGAAGCTCGTAAAGTAGGAGTGCCTGTTATCGCTCTTGGAAACACTGACTGTTCTATCCGAGCTATCACTTACCCTATCATCGCAAACGATAGTAGCGCTTCTAGTATCCGAGCAATTCTTGCTATACTAAAGGACGCATTTAGTAAGTAGAAATTAGAGAGTAGAAGGTAGATAATAGTTAGTAGTTAGTAGAATAAATAATATAAAAGCGGACAACGATATTTCCTAAGAAGTGACTTGCACAGGTCGACTGGACCGAGCAGGAACAAAAAATCAGCAGATTTTTATGTGTGCACTTCGTGGAGATACGGTGGAAGCTACCCAAGTTAATACCAATGACAATCACTACAGAACAAGTAAAAGAACTCCGAGACAAAACAAGCGTATCAGTTATGCAGTGTCGTAAGGCACTTGAAGAAGCAGAAGGCGATATGGAAAAGGCTATCATTCTCCTCCGCAAGAAAGGAAGTGAGATGGCTGAAAAGAAATCAGACCGCACTGCAGCTGATGGGCGAATCTTCATCAAAAGCGAAGCTGGCCGAGCTGTAGTGCTCACTCTTCACTGTGAGACCGATTTCGTGGCTCAAAACCAAGGCTTTGTTGATTGCGGAGAAGGCATCCTCGCAGCCGCATGGCAGGGTGGTGTAGAGAAAGCCAAAGAAGCTGCTCCGACACTTATCAACGATGCTATTTTAAAAACAGGAGAAAACATCCAACTTGGATCTATTGAAGAACATACTGGAGAAACTATCGGTACATATATCCACTTCAATGGAAAAACTGCAGCCCTTGTAACTCTCACAGGTGGGACTGTAGAAACAGCACGAGATATTGCGATGCATGTTACAGCTATGAAGCCTGCTTACCTCAAAAGTGATGACATTAAAGAGTCTGACCGAGAAGCGGTGATCGATGTACTAAAAAAAGAAGTGGATGAAAGTGGAAAGCCAGAAGATATCAAAGCGAAGATGATGGAAGGGAAAATCTCTGGATACTTCAAAGAACAAACTCTTCTTGATCAAGCATTCTTCAAGTCCCCTGAAATGACTATTGATGCATTTGCAAAAAAGAGCGGAGGTGAAGTAACATCATTTCGACTTTATACACTTGGCTAACATATGATCCCGTTAGAGGTGGTGTATGTTAAGGTGTATACTCTTAAATAACTGAAGATATGATCAAAATACTTATTAAAAATAATATAACGAACGGAAGTCTGATGGCTTCCTACCTCTAACGGGATGACTACCCTCGTTGTTTTCTTTATCCTTTCTATCATCCTCGTATGGGGAGTTCTCATGTACAGTATTTGGAGAAAACAACACCATGAGAGTGAGGGTCTGCCGGAGCTTACCCCTCTCTACAATAAAAGCTCTCGTGTACTACGCAAACTCTGGTTTGCTGTACTACGAGCTATCGGGGTCGCGCGAGCATGGATGACAAGACTAGCAACCAAAGCATTCTTTGCCATCTTCCCTAGTGCTCGCAAAGCCTTTCTGAAAAAAGATGAGCTTACAGGACTCGAACATGGTCCATCATCATACTTTCTCAAAAGCATAACTCCGGAGAAAGGAGAACTACAAACAGAAGGACGAAAAAATAGACGAAAACGAAAAAGTGTGTAAAATAGTAGTACTTGCCGGATAACCAATCCAGCAATGCCCTAAAGCTTTTGCTCGCAAAAGCTCGGGCGAACAATTTCAAGGAAATTGTTCAAGCCGCCTTAGCTCAGTTGGTAGAGCTACACTTTTGTAAAGTGAGGGTCCCCAGTTCGAGTCTGGGAGGCGGCTCAATAAAGTAATGTACTTGTTTACTATCTGAAGCTTTTCGGAAAAGGAGGCCAATTCGAGCCTGGGATGCGGCTCAAAATAGAATCTTGTCTCGTAGTTTTTAGCGCTTTACACTTCCCATCTTGTCCTCAATATCTTTCTCCAATTCAGCTATCTGGGCCAAGTCTTCTTTAAGCTCTTCTTGAGCTATCTTTAATTCCTGGAATTCGTCTCGTACATCAGAGAGTACTGCCCTTCTGCGAAGAAATCTTGGTGTTGTATAGTTACGGCGTTGCAGTAAGAGTACGATGATAATAGTAGCGGCAATCAAAACAATAAAACCAATAAAGATAAGCCATGGCGTTGTCGTGTTAGTATTGGCCTCCTTAGAGTCCCTAGCAAGTATCGCGGCCTCAAGATCGTCAACACTAACTCCCATCCATTTATTGATCAGCACCTGTCGCTCTGAATCAGAAATGCTTTTTAGACCCTGGTTGAGTATGAGTACGAGCTCAGGAGAAGATTTTGGTACACCTATCGAGTGCTTATATTCAAAGCCAGTACGGCCAACTATTTTAACATATGAAAGTACATCGTTCGCCGTATAGTATGTAAGAGAGGCCAAATCCATCACTACTGCATCTACGTCTCCAAGAAGAAGCTTTTGTAGCCCACCCTGATCGTCTGATACTGATACTAAAGAAACATCTGGATAATTTACTTGTATGAAAGATTGCACCGCATATTTATCCCCCACCGCTACTTTCTTTTTTGAAAAGTCTGCTAGTGTTATAACACTCTTTTTTGAAGAAAAATCTTTTCGGACAGCAATAACTGCGGGGGTACTGTAGTACGAATCCGTAAAATATAAATACTGCTCTCTCTCTGATGATGGGCTTAAAGACAAGATAACACCATTGTCATCCCGCTCTCGGGCACTGGCTAGTATTCTATTTAATGGCTGTGCTTCAGAGAATTTTATTGTGATATTGAGCTTTTTTGCAATCGCTTGTATATAGTCAACTGAAAAGCCTTTTACCTCTTTTTGTGAACCAGAGCCGACAAAAATAAAGGGTGGATCAACCTCTTGTGGGTGGACAAGAATAGTCCTGTTGTTTTTATCTAGCCAGGCATTTTGTTCTCTGGTAATAAGAGTCTGCTGTGCCAAAACTACAGTTCCAGAAAAAATAACCAGACCAAGAATCAAGGCGAAGTAAAGATGAAGTCTCATATAATACCTTGATTATAGCCTGTTTTTATAGCTAAAATCAATCCTGTAGATGTTCTATTTTCTCTTGTATTGTTTTTTCAAGCGACTTAATTTCTTGCATATTTTCGTCAAGAACAGAGTTGGCATTTTCTAACTCTTTTAGCTGATCAGTCAACTCACCTAACTTGTGCTCTTTTTCTTTAATTCGTGAGACAGAGGCTATATGAAGAGAATGGTGCCTCCTTGTGTGAACAATGATACCGAACAAGAGGACAATTATAATTATTGCCCCTAAAATACTAACACCTAGCCAAACTGGCGCACTTGTAAAAAACAGCCCCCATATGCCTTTAGACTCTTCTGTTTTTGTTGGAAAAGTAATCCATCGATCTTTTATAATAGCTCGCTCCGAAGGAGTGACTTCTTTCAATCCAGCATTTAAAATAACTTGTAGGTCTGGCATGCTTTTAGGAACAGCAAACGAGAGCTCATATTCGAAGCCGGTTTGTCCCGCCACAGTCACATATGAGAGCATGTCGCGAGAGGTATAGTACGACAGTGATGCCAGATCCATGACAGCGCCATCTACTTCGCCAAGCAACACTTTTTGCAAAGCCACCTCATCGTCAGTCGTTGGTTCTATAATAATTTTTTGGTAATTATTTTTGACATAATCCACGACAGCATAGCCATCAGTCATAGAGAGTTGTTTACCATTAAAGTCTGCTAGTGTGAGCTCTTTACTACTACGAACATAGTCTTTCCTAGTAACAATAACAGCGGGTAGAGAAATGAATGGTTCAGAAAAATAAAAACTATCATCTTTATTTTCTGATTCTGAAAGTGCAAGTATGATACCCTCCTTCCCGGCTTTGAGCTCAGAGAGAATCGTCGCTCGAGATTTTGCTTCAAGATAAGTCGGTTGTGCGCCTATCTTGCGAGCCACAAGCTCAAGATAGTCCACAGCTAACCCTTTTGGTCGAATACTGGGACTAGAAGAAACAAAAGAAAATGGTGGGTATGACTTCTCTGGCCGTACAATGAGGGTGTCGTTATGCTTGGATAACCAACGTGCTTGGTCAGGCGCAAGAACAGCAGCGCCAACAAGGGTCGGCATAGAAACCATAACAAGCAACAAAATACTACTAAACGTGATTCGATACATAGTAAAAGGTATAAGAGTATTGTAACACAGAGACAGTCTTCTCTATGACGGCTTACCGAGTAATTCTTCTCGTTGTTTTATTTCTTTTTCTGAAAGGTTCAATCGCTCATCCTCCAGTCTGATTTTATGGTTAAGAATTTTCATTCGTAGACGAGAGTACCATGGAATAAAGTAAATGATCACACCAAGACAAACAACTGGGATAAGTAGGGCTAGTATATTTATCAACACCACGAGCCATCTGACCATCTTACTATTGTTTACGAGAAGTTGAACCCCAAAACCAGGCTTTTGTGTTTGAGTGTTTTCGTCAACAAGGTATGGGGTAACATTATATGCTCCGGCCACAAGATTATCTGCTGAAAGATACTGGAAAAATCCATTTTCATCATTTTTAACCAATGCTTCAGTTGGCTTCTTCTTTTTTGTTTGTAAGGCAACAATAAACTGTTCCCCAAGAGACTTGAGAGATACATCTTTAAATGCTAGCTTTGTTAGTGCATTTGGTTCACCCTTACCTTTTATATAGGCTCTCGCTGTTGAATCAATAGATTCGGAATACTCAGTAATTACCGGAAGAGCTAAAATCTTCCCCGGAACTACAGGGCCTACAGCAATGGGTCTGCCTGGAATAGGGTCAACAAGTATAGGGGAGGCTTTGATACGAAGAGTTTTTGAAGCAAGTGAGTCAATGATATTACTCCCCAATCCATCATTGGCCAAGAGGGCACCATCAGAAAAAGATAGTGTAGCGGTTCCCTCTTTTCGAGCAGAAAGGGTTACTGAAAACAAGTTTCCATTTTGGCCTTGATACCCAGGATTGAGCACAACTCCTTCAAATTTAACCTGATTACCACTAGCTCGAGGCTCTGTAGTCCAAAAATCAATAATACTAGAAGTCTTACTAACACTTGTCACGCCTACTCCCCCAGAGACTTGCAGTGTTCCCGATACAGCATTCATCGCCTGAGCCGGGCTACTGGCGTATATAGTGACATTGAAGGATTCACCTACAACAAGGTCTCTTGCCGGGGCTGAAATAACAAAAGACTCGCTGGCGAAAGCACAGAGCGGAGTGAAGAGAAATGCAAATACTAGTGTAGGGTAAATAAATCTCATATAGTTGTGCTCCTTCTTACACGATACCGAATCATCACTATAAGTGCAATAAGTATTGCCACAATGCCCCACAAGCCATATGATTTTTCACCAGAAATAGAGACTTGTTGTTCACGAACATTTCCAGAGAAATCATATGCTCTTATAGTTAAAATATATGAAAATAAACGGTACGGTAGAGCGCTCGGGCTAGTAACAACAACAGCATCTAAGTTGCCCACTTTCATTTCGTATCGCTCTATACCTCCCTCTGTGTCGTTTGCCGAAAACACCGCTAAGCGAGGAGTTCTACCAAAGAGTGAGCGCTCTATGATAGTGATAGTAAAGGGTTCTGGTGGAGTTATATCTTGCAATAGTGGAGCGGTCGGCTCACGGCCAGCAACAACAGAAAGAGTGAGTGGTGCTGAAGAAGTGGTGACACTGGTCGCAGTACCCTTACCATCATTTCTGAGTACTGAAGACTCTCCTATTCGAAGCGTTGTTGTTCCTGCTTTTTTGGAAATAAAGAAAAGGCGAACAACAGGAATCTTTTTGTTCATAGTATTTAGCGGGTCATATGATCGATCAATCCCACCAGGAATAACACCAGAAAAATGAATCCTGCCTGGAGAAACTTCTTTTGGTTCTTCTACCCAAATAGGAATACTACTTAGGGTCGCGCTAAAGCCATTAAAAGTAAGGTGCTCTGATGAAAACAAAATATTAGATTCTATGGAGTTTATACTCTCTCTCTCTGGGTCAATAGCAACATCAACAACGATGCGCTCTCCGACATTTTGTTTCGGCTGTGTTTCTACTGTGAGTACTGCCGCGTCAACTAAAACGGGATGAAAAATAACAGCGCACAATAGTACTTGTATAAAAAATAGTCGCTTTATAAAAATAATGAGTTTATTGTGCATATTTATCCATTCCAATAGAAAGCAACGATACTAAAATCAACTAAGTTAATAATACCATCTCCATTGACATCAACACATCGTGGAGGATTGGGTTTTCCATACCAAAAAGCCAAGACTGAAAAGTCTACAAGAGTAACCCTCTGGTCAACATTACAGTCCCCAGGGATGTTGTCTGTCGCTTCAGTTCGTAAAATAGAGGCTGGGCCAACAGATACTCTGACTGCCTTACTGGTTCTCGTATCAAGTGGATACCCAGCACGGATGACGTATTCTCCTTCGGGAAATAACACTGGTATAGTGACACTATACTTACCCTGTACATTTGATACTAAAGAAAATACTCTGTTTTCCTGGCCCTCAAAAGAGACACTGACTTCAACCGCGGGCAAGGCCTGCCCTTCAATGGTAATAAAATCCCCCTTCTTTACTGCGAGCTTGTCGGTCGTAATGGTCGGGGCAAAACGAATACCTGAAATATCAGTAATATATCCACTATATAAAACAGTAGGGAAATTAAGAAGTGTTGATTTTCTTCCAGACGTATCTGTGGCAAAAAGAGTAAAAAACTGCCAAGCAGTTTCTGGGACAAGAACAGAAAACGCACCTTTATCGTCTGCAAGAACAGTAATAGGTGCCCCGTCTCTTTTTTGTACTGTTACAGTAGCCAAGGGGTATGCCAACCCAGAAAAACGAACACCACTTTGATATACCCCGCCACCGCCACCAACTGGGTCAATAGACGGTATTGACCCAATAACAGCAGATACCGAAACTACCTCAGTTTGTACTATAGTTTGTGCTATGCCTTTTTCCTGTAAACAAAAAAATACTAGTAGTGCTACACCGAAAAAAAAGAAGATTTTATTCTTTGTTCTGTGCATAGTCTTATCATATAGTCCTATTGTTTTCAAAACGTTTCTGCGCTTTTCTAATAATAGATCTGTTATACCTTCGTAACATCGTTCTCAATAAAAAGAATGTGGGAATACCTATGACCACAAGTACTAACAATAGCTCGGCTGGAAATACCATGAAATACACCGCCTTACTTTTAACTGTTTGATTTTCTACACCAAAAGTAGCTACTACTTTTGCTCGGAAAATACCAAAAGCAAAGTTGTGCCATTGGTCTTTTATCTCTTTTGTAAATGAATATGATTCCTTGCGAGCACTTTCTTGATCACGAGTGTCTACTCCATCACGCTTAGACCACTCTGGGCTAAACTTACGAGTTGTCCCAGGAAGCACGTTACCATCAAATTGGTTAGCGTCTACCTTTTTTGCTACCCAGCCAAAGATAGAGCGTATCACTACAGAACCTGTTGGCTTCACACGGTCTCCTCCTTGGTTTGAAAAACGATATTGAAATCCAACAGGAAGCATCTTGTAAAAATGCTTATTGTTATGTAGCTGGAAGTCTACAAGTCCGGCTTGTTCTTTGACATCACCATTTACTGACAACAAAATAAGCATACCTGTCTTGGCACCGATAGAAACTTGCCCTGGGGCTCCTCCTGGAGAGGTCCCCCAAAATATTGCCGCAAAGTGACCTCCTGGTTCAGCGTCCTTTGGGATGGCTATCTTAAAGGTAAGCTCTTTTTGAGCCCCGGGAGGAAGGGTGATAGAGGCTTGTTCTGTGGTAATCCAAGTACCCAGACCTTCTCGAGCATCAATAAATGTTGGACTTCCTGTGTCTCCCTGAGCTTCAAAGTTGGCAAATGAAGCATAGAATGTTTGTGTACTTTTAGTTTCATTTACCAAGCCCATCTTTTCAGTCAGTGTTTGACCTGGGTCACCGGAAATCTCATATCTTATAGGGGTGATAGTAAGTGCGTGAGCTCGTAGAGGAACACCAAAACATGTGACCAATGCAACCGCCAAAATTATACGCGTGAGTAATGATGTTCTTACCATAATATAGAGCACTTATTAGAAAGTAACGACTAGGAGTTAGAAGTTTGCAGAAGCAACATAGTCTAGGTTGGTAGCGTAGTTACCAGCAGGTTTTGAGGCTGCGATGTTTGTTATATATCGAACAGCGATACTGTCTGAGGTAACAACTCCTGTTGATGAAGCAACTTGTGAGGCAGTACTTGCTACAAAGTTATAGTTGTCTGATGCAGTTTGATATCCAGCAGACGCTGTTCCTGTACCAGTAACAGTCACACCAAGAGCGAATTGGTTTGATCCTGGAGTCCCATCGGCATCAGCTGAGATCGTTGCTGCGGCGATAGTGTTGGCACCACTTGTGAGAAGTGCTCCGTTGTAGGTAAGTGTGTATCCTGATGTTGCGTTAGTGCCAACAGTCATAGTGTGCGCAGTTGTCGTAGAAGCAGATCCTGTGGCGGCACCATTTGCCCATCGAGCGGCACCAGAGGTAAGAGTTCCAAATCCGATAGTAGGATCATCGTTTGAGAAGGTAAGTGTAGGAGACACAGTAGCTGTGATGTTCACAGTACCGTTTGTTTCTGCAACAACAGCACCGGTCGCGCTATCTGTAGTCTCTGTAATTGTATATACAGATGAGTCTACATCAGTAGCTTTGTTAGTCATTGTTCCTGTACCAGCAGCAGTCGTACCGTTGATAGTAAAGGTCGTAGGAGAAGCAGCACTAGAAGCGGTGAAACTACCACCGGAAGTAGGAAATACTGTAAAAGTATTGTTGGTAGTATCGATAGTAACACAAACATTGTTTCCAGCAGTTGTACATGTAGGGGCTACACCACTACTTGTACTAACAGCAAGAATAGTTCGAGAACCAGTGCTATCTGAGAAAGCGAAGTCTCCTACTTGCCAGTTACCGATAGCATTCAATGTAAAATCAGCATTAATAAAGTCATATACGATAGTGTCGCCTGCCTGAAAGGTATTTGCACCTACAAGGGTAGCAGTGATTACATGTGTGGCTGTAGTGTTAACAGTAACAGTCGAAAGTGTGTCTTTGACACCAGTCATTTGAGCTGCAGTTGCAGTCAAAGGGTTGTATGCGAGTGTGCCGAAGACCACTGCAACAATAGAGAGAGCGCTAACAATTTTCTTTATCATAATAAGAAGTTTATATATACAATTAATAATTAATAAGCACTTACCTAGTACTTGCGTATAGTATACCAAGTTATAAAACTCTAATCAACAAAAAAGCCTTAGTTATCCACAATAAAAGCAATTGATGACCTAGAAATTCCCAGTAATAACATAGGTAACAGCAGTACTATAATTACCTGCTGGTGTCCCCGCAGTAATATTGGTGATATATCTATTACTAAACGTCTCAGAGGCTGTTAACCCCCCAGTACTAGCCACAGCCTCAGTCGTACTTGCAACAAACTTCCAGTTTCCACTCCCCGCTGATTGGTTATAAGCTGAAGTAATGGTGGCTCCACCAGAAGAAGACAGCGACAGGGCAAATTGTTGTGTACCAGATGACCCTGTGGCCGAGTTGGTAATAGTCGCTGGAGCAATAGTATTAGCTCCGCTTGTGAGAGTCGGCCCAATATAAGAAATAGTATATCCGCTTGGAGCATTACTTGATGCGGCCATAGTGTGAGCGACTGTATTACTACTACTTCCGCCACTTGTTGTTGCATAGCGAGCTATGACAGAGGAAAGCGTGCCAAACTGTACTACACTATCAGAAATAGAAAATGTGATAACTGGTTGTATAGTAATACACTCTTCTTGCGAAGTAGCGATGACATTACTAAAAGCATCAAGAGTCTGAAGTATATAGCAGTATTGCCCCGGAGTGAGACCGGTATATGAGTAACTAGTGACCAGTCCATGAGTTGTATAACTGTATGGCCCACCACTAACAGTTGAGGAGCCTGTCTTATATCCAGAAACACTCCAGCCAAGTCCTGCAGTCGAAGCCCCCCAAGACAAATCCGCTTGTGAGCCATTGGCAACAGCCGAAAATACTCCCTGAGTTACATATGGATACCAAAGAAATCCATATCGCCCCTCAAAACTCGCTGAGGTACCTCTTCCTATCATAGTCATATCCCCGGAACCAAATGAGGCGAAGTTGGTCGAGGTACCATAGCTCCCACCTGTTCCAACAAGTGGATCTCGAACAATGAAGTTGGTACTAGTCAAATCTGTAGCATAAACAAAAGGTACATATACAATGAGCAACAAAAACGCCACGCCTAAAACTTTGTTAAAAATGGTGGATTGTTTCTTCATTGTGCAATAAAAGAAGTATTAGTTCTTCTTTTCTGTTTTTGTTGGTGTCTTTGGCGTTTCTGTTGGAGTAGTAGTAGGATTTTTTGCTGCATCAGTATTAAGTGGTGCAATAGTAATGATCTTATCAGCCTCTGGATCGTAGAGAATGGCTTTCTGAGCATTACTATATATAAGTACCTTATCTCCCTTTTTTGCGTCAGCAAAGAAAGCTTGATCTTTTAAAGCTTCTGGGTCAGACACTGTGGCAATAGTCGGAGTTTCACCTTCGGGCAAGATCATGAGCCTCCCTACCTTTGAAACAAGGCTCTTTACTTCAGCCTGGGCTTCAGCATCAGGATTTGAGTTACTCTTTTTGTAGAAATAAAACGAAGTACCTGCCAATAAAACAACCAACACAAGCATTATTATTGAGAAATATTTTCGAAAAAAACCTTTAAATTTCAGCTTTTTTGATGTGTTGGTACTTATTGTTTGTTCGATTTCTGGCATAAAATTATATCATTAATTATTACTTTTATAGTGCCCTTATTTTAGCATACTATATATAGTATAAGTACAGCCATTTGTCTATAATTAATCTCTTTTCCACAGCCCGAGGCTAAGCCTCGGGCTGTTAGGTTCGGTACTATTTTGAAACCTGGTTATATACAAATTTTGAAACTTCAGAAATAAAACTTTCTTGTTTAGCAAAATCCTTACCTCGAGTCATAACACAGAGAATATAAGGGGAAGTTTTGGCATAGACAATACCACAATCATGAAGTTGTTTTTCTTTAGTGACTATAACACCGTCTTGTTTTTGTTCTAAGGAACGCTCTCCATACTTATGGGCAACAACAGTACCTTTAGGTACTCCTGCTACAATACCTGACGCGAATGTTGATTGCGAGAAAAGTTTTAAAGCATCTTCTGAACTATTTCTATTTAAGTACGAAGAATTGTAGAGGATACGAAAAAAGCCAGCGAAATCCTTGACTTGTACATCAACATCCTTCCCTTTTTCTTCAACAACCAAACCGACCGCTCTCAATAAGTTGTTATAATCGTCTTGATCAACATATTTTGAGAGCATTAGAGTAGCTACATTGTCACTTTCAGTAATCATCAATCTAGCTATTTCCTCTAAGGTATATTTTTGGCCTTTTACTATGCTTGTTTTTAAATCAAAATTTTGTTTTATAGAATAATCAAAATATTCTTCAGTAGCAACAGCTTCTTTTTTTATCAATTCTGGGTTTCTTTCTACTTGCTTTAGAAACGACATGAGAATAGGAGTTTTCATCAAACTAGCAGGCGAGAAAAATTCCTTTTCATTTATACCTACCCACGGACCATTATTGAGATCTCTAAAATAAATAGAAAAGTTCGATATCTGATATTTTTTTGATAATTGTTCTGCTGTTTTATTAAATTGCTCGTAACTAACTACACTAGTGCCTCCTTGAGAAATATCCTCACAATCAAGTATAGGACTGGTATAAAAAAAGATCTCTGAATCATCTCGAAGAATATTCTTTATGAAATATCTATCACTATTCTTAATAAGGATAACTATAACAATAACACCAATGAGAACATTCAGTGCCAAAAATATTATTGTAGTTTTTTTAATATTGGTTTTCATACTATATAACTAAAAGGTTGGCTCCTCTGGTGGAGTTGGTGGGGTATCATCTGCTGGCGGAGTATCACTCGGTGGAGGTGTATCTGTTAGTAGCTCCACTATCGGAGTATCTCCAGATGGCGCAGGATCAACGCAAATATTTGTCGCCTCGTCTAAAACTTGGGGTTCTACGCATCCAAGCGGGTCTGGTGGTGTATCATCTGCTGGCGGAGGTGTATCTGTTGGTGGTGTAGGATTTATTATCAATCCGCCAAGAACACCTTCAAAGATACTTGGGTCTTTGACAGAAAGCGCTGTCCATGAGAAGCGAATATCTCGTGGAGCGTTTTTGTTGATGCGAATAGTAAATCCTCGCGCAGTTTTGTTGGTGATAATGTAGCTGATACCTTGATCAAGAAATGCCTGCGCATCAGCATCGCTCAGGGCTTGAATAGCCTCTGGTTCGACTTCAGTAGCCGGAATAATAATATCTTCAAGAGAAATAGAAGCACTTGTTATAGGTTGAGTGATGTATGGCTTTTCAAACACCACTTCTACCTTACGTGCACCTTCTTTGATGATAGCAAAACCGGCTGTATCTTTGTTGAAGATTGGAGGAAGATTGAACTCTACCGCAGATCCAAATGATACTGCACCATCAAATGTTGTAGTACTTGAGAAGAATGAGAGACCGGCAAATTGCGCCTTGCCTTCAAAACTACTATCCCCTGTCGCTTTCAAATTTTGCGTTGTCACACTAGTGAGAGAATCAAATGCATTAGCTTGAAGCAGTGTTTCAAGTGCGGTCATGCGAGCAATGAGCGCATCGAAGCCAGTGATCTTTGCACTGTCTATTTCTGCTGCAGTTACCTTGCCATTAAATACCGCATTACCGAGTGAGTCGAGAGTGATAACAGCGAGTCCTGTAGCATCTTTTTTGACTTCAAATTTTCCATTTTCTCCAAGTATAAGAGCCAGACTTCCCCCGTCCAGAGCTGTGATAGTCTTGGTATAAATATCGTCTGCATAAAGAGTCGGGGTCAGCATTTCAAATCCTGCTGCAATACGATCGGTGAAAATACTTTCTGGAATGACTTCATCTGCGACTAGGTCTGCTTTTGAGGCCCGGAGGAATGCCATGATAGAGCTTTGTGTACCGAGAGTTGTAGCGATACCTCCAACATTTACTTCTCCTCCTTGAATTGAATTCCATTCAGTTGCAAGTGTTTCTACATTTTTGCCGAGAGATTCTCCAAGTCCTGCAAAGAGCATAGCGTATCCACATTTTGGACCGTTACTACTTAATGTTGGTACTGGTGTTTCTGTTTCAAGTACTACAATTTCTTCACCTTCAGTATTTTCTTCGCCTGTCACTCCTGGACCATCTCCTACCGCAGTCTCGATATCTGGAAGCGCTACATCACAGCTTGTCATAGCTTCTGGTTCGTTTAGTACGCGACCAATAACAGCGCCAGCGCTTGTTGCACGCATTGCGTATCCTGGGCGAGATGATGAGGTTAGCAAGTCCCCCACTCTGATTGGCCCATTTTCATCAGTGATTTTGACTGGGATACGCCCAGAGAGAGCGATCGGATACGCATTTTCTGCAACTGGTCCGAGTGTAAGTCCTGGGTTTGTCGATACGACACCGAGAAGATTCTTCTGGTACCTACTTTCTGATTTGCCGATTCCTGCTGGTTGGTCTGGTTGTATCGCTACAACATCACCCGCTTCAAGAGGAGTATTTGAATAATAGTATTCAGCCAAGTCAGCTCCGCCAAATGCATCGAGTCCATTACCAAATATATTACCCATGGAAGAAACGACTTGTCTAAGCTCATCAAACTGAAACTCCATCTCATTTTTTAAATCTTTAAAACTAAGATTGGCATCTATTGAACGAACGAAAGCGTCGTTAGCGACAAAAAGAGTATCTGAGTTAAAGGCAACTGCTCGAATATCGTCAGCATCTGTCCCGCTCCACGCTGTACCATTATTGGAAGATGCATAGGATGCCTCAGAACTAATAACATCCATTTTCTGTCCGTTTGTGCTTGCATTGTAAAAAATAGATACACCGCCACCGTCCGTAGTATCTCGAGTACCGACATACACCTTTCTGCTTTTACCCAGACCAGGGCTAGCATCTACTGCTACAGAAGTCACTGTATTGGTAGCTCCATATAATTTATGTGGGGCTACACGATAATCACTAGTCGCATCAGGTGTCGTAGTAAATGCTGGGGAGACTGTTAGTGTAGTAGTATCATTTGAAATAACCTTCCTTGTTTGACCAACACCTGTTCCTCCGTAGATCTCTACAATCTGTCCTACAAGAGCATTTGGTACGTATACTGCTGTAGAATCACCTATGGTGGTGGTAGTAAATGTAGTTGCATTATCTTTATCAGTGTTGGCCATTGTCAGCGCCGACCTACCATCCTGGAATAGTCTTGAGACAGCTCGGTATTCCATACCAGAAGCAGTCGTTGCACCGTTTGAACTCCACATAAATTCATCAATAGATCCATCCCAAAAGTTTGTACCTGTTGTACAGTTTGCGCCACTACAAACTCCACCTATAGTTAATACCTGTGACGCATCCATTGTTGCAGTCGCGGCTAGTGAAGTATCGCAAGCTGCTACTTGTTTACCATCTATATATAAACAGATATCCGTGTCAGTGTTTGTAAATACCGCATGGTGCCATTCGTTGTCATTATACAGCTCTGTTGAAACAACTGAGTCGTCATAGGTAGTTTCATATGTCCAAGTCGTGATACTGTCGAGACCAAACTTGATTGCCCCAGTAGATGTCATTCCTCCCCAAATACAACCCACAGCTACAGTCGGCGTAGCTGGTGTATAACAACGCTCAAACAATGTATCAGATGCGGCAGTCGTACCGTGCTTGAACCATAGAGAAATAGTGAACCCTACAGTTCCTGCGTTAAAATCTGTATCAGCATCACAAGTACCATCAGCGTTAGCATCAGAACAAAGATACGAGTTGTTACCAAAGTTTATACTAGTTCCACGAACTCCATCACCTCCAAATGTTGGAGCTGTGGCATTAGCACTATCCATAGGATTATTTGTTGTTCCTGCTGCACCAATAGCACTTTGTGCAGCTGTAGCACCAGCAGCTTCGTCAAATAAATACACAGATCGAGCAGAGCCCACCAGATATGGAGTGCCGACATCTTTGGTAGTGATCTTAGACCAAGTGCCTCCAGCCAAAGCACCACCTGAAGTATGAACCTCGGCCAATCCCTGATCCGTTCCTATATAAACAACATCACCGCGCTCCATCAAACCAGCAGCTGCTGGCTCTCTGGCATCAGAGGCACGCTCAACCACAGCCAGAGATGTCGGGAATAAGGAGATAGTAGGCGCGGTACCTAAGGTGATCGGAGTACCTCCTGCCAAAAGCTCGTCATAGACCTTAAAAGGAGTACCATTGGCTTGCGTTGCGAGAACCTTATCAACATTTCTCCATTCTTCGAGTTGAGCAACAGTTTCATTTGTAGCAAAGAGGCGGCCGCGACTAGTCATAACAACTTGGTTATAGTCATCGTTTGTATTATCAGAATAGTTAAACACATTTGATTGACCCAAGTTGATAACTGAAACTCCAGAGTCGGTGGCAGCAGCTATAATAGTCCCTACCTTTAGTGGCCCCGTTCCAGAGTCAAGTGGCAATGTATACGTACTTCCCAGACCTTCTGTACTACGCGATTGCATCGCGATAGAGACGTCGTTCACGATTGCATTTATAATAGCGAAGTTTGTGTTAGCATTTGTTCCATATGTAGCTGTGGTATTTCTAGTACCAATAGTAATGTTGGACTGTGTCCGGTCTGTAGCATCATAGTTGTATAAAATATCTTTCTTAAAATCAAATACGTACATTCCTGTAGCTGATGATCCGTTGGTACCGACAACCACCATACCATTTTGCGCCCCTACACCAGATGGGTTATTATTGGTGTCAGCACCAAGAGCAAAGGTTCCTCCTTGGGTAAATTTCATCCAAAGAGAGTTGTCCGCTGAATCAAATATATAGAGAGCGTCAGCAGTCGTAACTAGTGTAGATTTCTTTGGAAAGGCAGAACTACCACAACGATCGTCAGTTGCCACTACACAAGCGTCTCCCGCTCCATCATCTTTTGTTTCGGTAGCCCATGAAAGACGAAGCGATGAATCGGTGGTTGTCCATTCACCCTTATCGACATCTTTAGAAGTATCATAGATAAATACATCAACAACGCCTGTTAAAGTGGTCGCTAAGTCATGACCATTTATTGCAATATCACCATAAATAAGAGCATTGCCACGACTTGCTAAAGATCCGACACTTAATACTGTATTTGTAGTCGAAGATCCATCAGAGAGCGTAAGGGTGCCATTGTCAGCAATAGACATTGTCGGGGTAAGGTCAGCGAATTGAATATCGCTATCATAACCAGTACCGATATAAAGTCCGACTTCTGTTGCAGTGGTTGGGGTGATGTTGTTGAATGTCAGCCCTCTGATGATATCTCCTGATCCAGTACCTCCGTTCGTGAGCGTCACGTCGATAGCGCTATTGGTGAAGTTGGTACCATCTCCGGTCACAAAGTTGATAGCCAATCCATCAACCCCAGCAGTGACCACAGCCTGGCCCGCGTTCGTTAGGTTCACCATGTCTATCTCTGGTGCTGAAGCGGCATTGATTTCAAACTGTGTATCTGTCGCTCCACCAATAGTTTGGAAAATGATGTCTCCTGATGCATCAGTAAGTATAGTCGGAGTACCTCCATCGTATGCACCTTGGAGTGAACCTCCCCCTCCACCACAAGACCCTGCCGAAAGTACTCCGCTGTTGTCAGTGAGAACACACTGCGACCCTCCTCCACCAAGATTTGAAATAGTTATCACCCCTGTCGCATCAATCCTCAATCTCTCTGTCACTCCACTTCCTCCATCAGTACCAAAGGCAATGTCAGCTCTGTCGTCTGTACCACCTCCGTCTTTCGTGACATCTATATATGCTGAAGGGTTATAGGTAGCTGCAGCAAAGTTGACGAATGGTATGTAAGCGATTGAGTTATTGTTGGTGAGACTATTTCCAGAGAATCCTAGTTGGGCATAGTCATTCAATGTTGCTCCATCACCAATTGCAACTGAAGATAGACCTGTTGCACTGACATGCAAGTCTGCACCTGGGTTAGTGGTACCGATACCGACTCTACCAGTTGTGTCTTTGATAGTAAATGGGATTGTGCCACCAGTAAAATCATAAATAAAGAAGTCCTCAGCAACACCAACACCTGTTTCGGCAGCACTACCAACACCGAGACTCCAAGTATGAGGGGTGGTAGCAGTAGTTCCCTTTAAAGCAAGCTGTGTGTATGAAGAAGTACTGTTTGAAAGGTTCTGCACAGTGATAGTAGGATCAAATCCGGCGCCGTTGTTTTCAAAAACTGCAGCTGTGTTCCCCCATGCTCCAAGAGATGATCCGCTGGCACCAGCGAATAATCCAACGTTTGAAGCGCTTGCTCCAGAGTGGCTGTTGGTAATGTATGCACCATAGGTAGTTTGAGTTCCAGTTACTGCACCAGAGGTAGAGATGTTGAGAGCTTTCTGACTTGAGATTCCTGCAGTACCAGTGATAGTGAGATCAAGGAGGGTGCCGGAGGAAAGGGTAGATGAAGTCATTTGAAATGCGGTAGCGGTGGTTGCACTCATGGTAAAGACAGTCTCTTCTCCGGCATCAAATGTTAAATTCAAATCTCCTGTCGGAGCTGCAATATCGCTCCACGCAGTGTTGCCTCCTGCATCACTTCCACAAGTCAGCACATTGGCGACAGTTTCAAGTGAGGTACAAGTAGTGAAGTCTGTGAGGATTATCTGGTCGACAGCGTTTAGTGTGATGTCGCTTCCGGCGCCGGTGGTTTGTAATAAAAGCGCATTGCTGTTGATCGTGACCGCATCTCCACCATCGCCAAGAGCAACTGTCCCATTTGCAGTAAGGGTGCCAGTAGAAGTGATACCACTTGTTGCAGTAATGAGACCAGAAATGGTAGGGGTCGCAGTCCAAGCAGTACCGGTGACAGTCAAGTTACCACCCAAAGTGGTAAGCCCTGTTCCAGAAAGTGTAAATGTTGGGTTGGTAGTGACGTTTCCAAAAGTGAATGCTGTCGTGTTGGCATCTCCGGCAACAATAGTAGAACCACGAAGTGTAAGGGTTCCTGGTGTTGTCGCTGATCCGATAGTATTGATAGATGAAGATCCCGAACCAAAAGTATTTGTAAGTGAAGCTCCTGTGCCGAGTGTTGTTGCACCGTTTGAAGTAAGGGTGGTGAAAGCTCCAGAGCCTGGTGTACCAGAACCAATAGCGCCTGGAGCTGCAAAAGTCGCACCGCTAAGTGATGAAGCGTTCAAGTTGGCGACATTAGTAGTAGAAGACACTACAAACGGAGCAGTGCCGGTAGAGACTGTTGAAGTTAACTGAGTTCCCGATAGTCCTGCAGTACAAGCAAAGGCACCGGTTGAGTTCGTGATTGTACAACCAGTAGAGCCAGATCCTCCACCGATAACAATATCTCCAGTTGCATTGTTGTTTAAGTTGAGTGCATCTGCACCTTTGGAATCAATAGATAGTGCCACATCAGTGTCTCCACCAGTTGCAGCGAGTAGAACAATCCCTCCTGTAGCGGCGTTGGCGAGAGTGAGTTCGTTGACAGCTGAAGCTACGGTATCAAGAATTATCAATTCATTACCGTTAGCATCAGCTATAAAACCAAGATCTGCAAATCTTGGAGCCGTTAGAGTCTTACTGGTAAGAGTTTGTGTTCCTCCAACTGTTACGACACTTGCTGTGTTGGTACCTGCATTTGTAACTCGCAAGTCACCAGTGCCTACAGTTAATATGCCAGTAGAGTGAGTCGCTACCCAGTCAGTATTTTCAAAAGAAATTATTCCACCAGTATTAAATGATAGGTTCTGCCAACCAAGAGTAGAAGTACCAAGAGAATTGCCACCATCAGCAGCTGGAGAAAAGGCGGTGGACGTAAGTAATAACTCAGCCGCGCTACTAACTGAAAATCCAAGGTTTCCAGCTCCGGTAGGTCGGTAGATTCCTTCAACCGGAACTGTTGTGGCATTAGTAGTGAAGTTTCCCGCAGTTACAACATTGGCAAATGTCGCACTTTGGTCTGCGTTTAAAGTCAAAGCAGTTGTCGCAGCACTACCAGCAGTTGTAGTTTGCAAAGTTAAGGTACGAGATGCTCCGGTACCAGCAAGAATCGTCATACTCGAAGCTCCACCAGTAATATCTCCAACCGATGTAAGAGAACCGGTCACATTTGCAGAACCATTGAAGTTTTGACCCCAAAGAGTTCTGGTGTTTGTAAGAGTCGCTGCACTACCCGTGGTGTTTTGGTTAAATGTTGGGAAAGTGTTGGTACCGGAAGTAAGGTCTTTGTTTGTGAAAGTCTGAGCTAGTGTAGTGAAAGCAAAAGTGTCAGAGACTGAAGCGAAGTTTGGAATAGTGAGGGTAGTAGCTCCCACAGTTTGAGAAGTGAGTGCCACATTAACTGCTTGACCATTAGTAAGAATAAAAGGAGTCGCAGCAGAAGTTGCAAGTGAAGTGGCACTAGCAACACCCAAGACTGGAGTAACTAGAGTAGGTGAAGTAGAAAATACAAGATTTGTAGAAGTGGTACCTGTCGTACCAGTTGCCGCACTTAGATAGTTGAGTTGTGTCCCTGTCGAAGTGACTGATGTTGCCCCGAGGGTAAACGGAGTTGGTATGGTGACAGTGCCAGTAAATGTCGGTGAAGCTATTGGGGCATAAGCTGTACTTGTAAATGCATTAGATCCAAGGGTTCCACCTGCTCCAATGTTGAGAGTTGATCCATCTGTACCAGAGAAAGTTAAATTATTGGTGACTGCAAGAGTTTTACCAGCAGTAATATTTAAAGTATTTGTACCATTTGCTGTAATAGTAAGACCGTTAGTTGTTGTTGGAGTGATTGCTCCGAGCGTAAACGAAAGTGCACCATCAGAGTTAGAAGCGGAGACGCCGTTGCCAGTAGTGACACGATTTACAAGAGTTCCAGTTGTTGCCGGAAGAGTCTGTACTGTTGCTGTACCTGCAACAGCTGTTGGCTGAAGTGTGACATCCCCTGAAGTGTTCCCAAACATTTTGAGTGTACCGAGAGTTGTAGTATTAACTCCGAGGACAAGGCCAGCTGTTCCGTCAGTAGTAATACCAGCGACAACTTTTGTATCTACTCCTCCAGCACCGAGGACGACCGCGTTTGATGTGAGTGATCCACCAGTTGCAGTGACTGTACCAGAGCCACCAGAGGCAACCCAGGTCAAAACTCCAGAGCCATCAGTACGCAAAAACTCTCCAGAGTTTCCGTCGTTTGGTGGAAGAGTAAGAGTATAGGTACCCGCAGCAGCAAGTGGTTGGATAGTGATAGTACCTGAAGTTGAGCCAGCGATATTTAATATCCCAGAGAGTGACCCCGCAGTACCGAGAGTTGTGGCACCAGAATCATTAACTGAAAGCGCTGCGACTCCATTATCTTGAATAATAAAATCTCCAGTCGAAGTAAGATTGATAAATGAATCAGTACTAGTACCAGCGGTGAGGCTATAAATACCAGAAGATGTGATACCTGTTGCAGCTGCGATAGCACCAGCAGAACTAACTTGGAACAAGTCCCCGTTACCAACAGTCAAGAGAGAGGCCGGGGTTGCGTCCCCAATACCAAATTTTCCATCGTTTAAAATAGTCGCGCGCTGTGTTGCACTCCCCGCAACAGTCCCTGTAAAGAAACTAAGAGGTCGGGCTTCATAGTCAGCCCAACCAGAGTTACCGCTGTTGCCGGATGTAGCATAAGCGAAAAATACCATTCCTCTTGCAAGACCACTACCAGTATCACCTGCTCTAGTGAGACTCATACGAACTTGGGAAGTCGAACTTCCACTTGTTGTATTGACGTTAACTACGTTGTCGGCAGCACCTGCTGTTTCTATAGTGAGCTGCGAACCAGGAGTAGTAGTACCGATACCTACATTTCCAGCTTCAAAAATACCTGCGTAGTTATTGGTAGCCCCAGTTGCTGTGGCGTATAGCCCAACATTGGTTGTCGCAGTACCTGTGTTTGAAAAATATCCAGCATAATCTGTACCGGAAGTAGCACCTGTTTGAGAAACATTGAGAGCCTTGTTTGCAGAGCCTGTTGCAGAAGAAGCAAGCGTGAGGATATCTCCAGTATTACCAGAAACTGAGAGAACATCGTTTACAGTAGCTTGAGAAAGTGTTGTACCAGAACGAGACCAGTACCCAAGAGCACCACTCGTTGGAGCGGTAGTGGTAAGAGTACCGTTACCTCCTGATGTATAAAGAGCTCCGTTTGCAGTGAGAGCAGAGAATTGGATGGTGCCAGAAGAGACAACGCCGGTCGCTCCAGTAATAGCTCCAGCATTTGAAATGTCGATATTTGTTGTGTTAAGTGCAAATGTACCAGACCCGCCACCAATACTAACAAGAGTGTTTGATGAACCAGTATTTATATCAGTCGCAAAGTTTGAGTTGTTGTTAATAGAAACTGCGGCACCACTGGTGGTGAGACCTGTTGAAGTCATGAGCCCAGCTATGGTGAGAGCACCTGCAGAGGTGATCTTGTTTGATGAAGAGAAAAACTGGATGTCACCGGTGACACCGTTTTGGAAAGTAAGAGCATTAGTACTTGTTGTTTTAAGTCCGGCTGTTGTTCCTCCAAGGATCAGTGTGTCAGATGTGAGAACAGGAATTTGTGAACCTGTTGCACTTTGTGCCGGTGTGAATCCACCAACAGTTCGTGAGTTGATTGCAAAACCAGAAGACACGACTTGTTGTCGTGGTGTTAGTGTTTCAAAACTTTCAGCTCCTCCTGTAGGTGTACAGTCTGGCCCAACAAGTGTGGCAACTTGGACATCGATGAATGCTTGATCATCAGTGAATGCGTAGTTGAGAGTGTCGCCTCCAGCTCCAGTGTCTCCGATGTTGGCATTGAAGACTCCTTCACGAGTGAGGATAGTCATCGTGCTCGGTGATCCTGTTGGCCAGACTTTTGATCCACCAGTTGATGCGTCGTAAAGAGAAAACTTGTAACAGTAGTTTGTACCAGATGGTCCGCCAAGCAAGTTACCACTAGAGTTCATCAAACGACCTTGGAAGTTGATCAAGCTTGGTACACCAGCGGCAGCCTGTGCAGATGATGCAAAAAAAGATGCGATAAGAGAGATGGTAACGAGAGCTAAAACGCAAAAAGAAGCTACACGTCGCCATGTCTCATTTCTAAAGCACAAACTCAGAAATCTTTCAGTAAAGTTCATTGTTCTATGCTTATATTTTAACACATTGACCCCCTACGATGCACACATATATAGTAAAAAATTTGTTGATAACTCAAGTGCACGAAAAAAGAGATCTTGCAAGACCTCTTTTGACTATTTTTTCTGTATAAAATTTTGTGGTTACGATGCTTTTTTGAGAGTCGGTTTTACTGGTGTTGTGAGTTCTTTTGGAAGGAGTGTTTCGAGCTCTTCAACAGTCTTAAAACCACTCACTGTTTTACCTTGGACAACGAGCCCTGGAAGTGTATTTTGTATTTTATATATCGAGGTCAGTGCTTTGATGGTAGAGAGGTCGAGATTGTAATCAAAAGAATACACACGAAGTGTAGGGTACTTTTCTCGAAGCGCATCGAGGACATAACTTTCTTTTACACAGTCACTACACGCATCTTTGTTACCATAAAAATAAAATATAGTGGCTATCTTTTGCTTACATCGCTCGGCGATACGTTTCGACAACAAAAAGTCTTTTACTTGCAAAATGGTGTATTGTTTTTTTAGTAGTTCTACTTCATCTTTTGCACTTACATTTTGTTCACTGTAAGAAATTTTTTCGGCAATCGTGGATATTTCTTGCGACAAAACATTTTTGTCTAGGTCCTGACACGAAAGCTCTTCGAGGAGGGCAAATTGTGTTTCAGAGGAAAGAATATCGATGGCGATTTTGTTCTGAATATCCTTTATTTCATTGATTTTTTTGTTATTTACATAACTACTGAGATACCATCCCACAGCAAAAATACCGCAGGTAACCAAGAAGACGAAAAAGTATTTTTGAAAGCCTTTCATATGTTTGTATCTTGCCCCGCTAAGGCGCGGGTTAACGCCACTTTGGCTGTCCAGATCGAGTTATTGTATTCCAAACCGCTTTTAAAAGCCAGAACGGAGCGATAACACTATAAATCAACAAGTACGGAATAATATGCCAGTTGAGTCCTCGTTTTTGTTTCGACAATTTTGTCCCAACTAAAATAGAAAAAATAATCAAACCATAGAGTACCGCTGAAATAAATATTATTGTTTTTGTGTTAATAAAAAACCAATCAAAGTGCGGAGTAAAACTCAGATTAAATCCCTTGATAGATATTTCAGTTACTTTCTTTATAAAAAAAATAATGACGTTATATAAAAGTGCAAATGACAAATACACAACTGCAATGATAGAGATAACACCGGAAGGAAGTGTAAAAAAAGAGAAGTTGCCATAACGAGTTTTAAATATCATCCTGCGATAATCAATGGTGTTTTGAATAAAACCATAAATCCAACGAAGCCTTTGTACATATAGCTTTTTGACCGTATCAGGGCTCGATGTATACACATAAGCAGTATGACAATGATCAATACGCATGTGGTGCTCTTGCATGCGATATGCTATTTCTTGGTCTTCTGTATTGTGCGCTTTTTTAAACTTTCCTATCCTTTGAAATACTTCTTTTCGGAAAACAGAAAACGGTCCAGGGGTCACATGGATAGCGCCGAGATATGCCAGCATGCGTTTGTTGTACGTACTCATATTGTATTCTACTTTTTGTGCATGTTGTAAAATATTTTTTGGTTTGTTGACAATGAGAGACGGTGCGACAGCCATCACATCTGGCTTTTTTTGAAAGACATTGATCATGCGTTTGAGTGCATCGTGCGCCACAAATGAATCCGCGTCGAGACATGAAATAAAATCAGCAGTGGTGTTGTCGATACCGAAGTTTACAGCAGTATGTTTGCCACCATTTTCTTTTTGAAAAATGCGCACTCGCGGGTTGTCTTTGTATGTCAACATTTCTTCCCAAGTATTGTCGGTGGAGCCATCATCAACAACTATCACCTCAAGGCGATCTTCCGGATAATCAAGATTTAGTATGGACTCGATAGTCCCGTGCACTGTTTTACCTTCATTCCAGGCTGGAACAATAACAGAAACAGTTGGGTATTCGGAGAGTTCTGGAACCCCTTCAACATGAAGAGCATTGAGATGCTTCCTTCGTTCAAAAAAGGTTACCATAAAGAAAACCTGCACATAGACAGCCAAAAAGACTATTACATACATAGCTATTTCCGAAAACGGCATAGACCCATAAAGTACCATATTTTAAGGGTTTTTGGAAGCTCTGAGCCAGAGCAAAAAAGTACGCTATACTGGTTTATATGGTCCCGTTAGAGATATACTGACTTCAGAAATACTATCTCAATACAAACAGGGTGCCGTCGAATAATTATTAAATAAATTAAAAAGAAACGGACATCAAAGTGATGTCCTATCTCTAACGGGATGGAACCACAAATTGAACAAACAGCACAAAAAAAGTCTCTTACTATTAGCACTCCTGCCGCTATTATCACCGCTGGAGTGTTCATCGCCATAGCACTCATCCTCTCCGGAAGGTCTGGCCTTCCTGTTTCCCAAAAACAAGCTGACCAAGTGCCAACAACGACAGCACCTTCAAAAGAGATCATGCTCACTGCTGGCGACTATGTACGTGGCGACCTCACAAAAGCACAAGTAGTGATAGTCGAATACTCAGATAGTGATTGTCCGTTTTGTGAACGTTTTCATAACACAATGAAAGATGTGCAAAAAAGTTATGGTACAAAAGTAGCCTGGGTCTATCGCTACTTCCCGCTTGCTATGCATACAAATGCACACAACGAAGCCTACGCACTTGAATGTGTTGCGTCCCTTGGTGGAACTGAAAAATTCTGGAGTTATCTTGACCAACTCATCGGTATTACTGTTACCCCTGAGACAAGTAAAACTGTTCTTACTTCGACAGCAACAGCGCTCGGTATTGATAAAACTGCCTTTGAATCATGTATCGCAAATCCTGCAACAGCAAAAAAGGTAGCTGACCAAGCTCTTGAAGCTCAATCTCTCGGAGCCAAAGGCACTCCATACAGTATCGCCATAGCCAAAAATGGTGAACAAGTAGCTATCCCAGGAGCCTATCCTATTGAACAAATGAAAACTATTATTGACGGATTGTTGAAATAAATATCTCAACACAAAACATAAAAATACCCTTACTGAGTAAGGGTATTTTTATGTTTATATACTAGTCAAAATAATTTCGCAGTTTTTGGATCTTGTCATTTTGACGAAGTTTCTCATGCACCTTGGCTTCGATTTGTCGGATACGTTCACGAGTGACACCAAATTCTTTTCCTACTTCTTCAAGTGTGTGTTGTACACCATCGATAAGTCCGTAACGCATTTCTAAAATCCGACGTTCTTTTGGAGAGAGTTCTGCCAGCACAGCACCCATTTGTTCTTTCAACATATTGCGTGTTGCTTCTTGATCGGGACGAAGTAACTTGTCGTCTGGAATGAATTCTCCAAAGGTAGACTTATCTTCATCGTCCCCGATGGGTTGCTCAAGTGATCGAGTTTCTTGGTTGATTTGTTCGATCACGTGTACCTTCTCAACTTCAATACCCATCTCGTTGGCAATCTCTTCGGCTAGTGGATCGCGACCGAGGTCTTGTCCCAATCTTCGCACAACTTGTTTGTATTTTGAAATAGTTTCTACCATGTGCACTGGGATACGGATAGTGCGAGACTGGTCAGCGAGTGCTCGAGTGATGGACTGTCTGATCCACCAAGTTGCATAGGTTGAAAACTTGTATCCTTTAGTCCAGTCGAACTTCTCTACCGCTTTGAAGAGGCCGATATTCCCTTCTTGAATCAAGTCGAGAAGTGTCAAATCAGCAGTACGATTGGCATATTTTTTAGCAATAGAAACAACCAGACGAAGGTTCGCTCGAGCTAGCAAGTTCTTGGCTTCCAAGTCTCCTGCTTGAATACGACGGGCAAAATCCTTTTCTTGCGCCGCATTGATAAGTGCATATTGACCGATGTCTTTCAAATACATCTGAACCGAAGAAAATGAATGACTATCTTTTACGTATTTTGAAAGGTCTTCAGTACTATCAACGTCGAGCAGATTTCCGCCCTCCAATACATCGATACCAGCGACAGAAAACTTTTCATAAATTTCATCCAAAAAGGCGATATTGTTTTCAATATCGGGAAACATTTTGAGGATTTCGTCATAGGTAATAAAGCCACGCTTTTTACCTTTTACAAGAAGCTCTTGTGCCTTCACTTCCATCTCCTGCAATTTCTTGGCGGTGTTCACTTCTCGACGAGGGGTAGACCCTGCATGACGAATAGTGATAGGTTTTGGCTTGGCTTTCAGGGCCTTTTGTGGGACTACTTTCTTCTTAGTATTAGCTACTGTTTTCTTTGTAATAGTCTTCTTAGCGACTTTTTTCTGTGATGCCTTGGCAACAGGAGATTTTTTTGAAGTGCCTTTTTTAGGAGCTACTTTCTTTTTTGGAGACGCTTTTTTAGCGCTTTTTTTAGGAGTATTCTTTTGTGCTTTTTTATTCTTGTTTGGCATATTTTAGTGAATCATGTACAAAAAACTTCTTTTCGTCAAGCGCTATGGTAGCTCGTGACGACGTTTGGTGATTTCGTTCAGTATAGTTGAGAGCCTACCGATCTCTTCTTCGTTTCCTTCTTCTTCTGCTCTTTTTAATTCTTTTCCATACGTAAGCCGAAGTGTAGTGAGAAATTCTTGTGTTATTTTATCAACCAATTCCTTACAGACTTCCACTCGTGTCTCTTCAGTGAGTGCTCCATACTCTTGTTCGACGACAATCAACGCTCTTTCGAGTCGCTCCTCTTCTACCGGCGGCACAGAGAAAATAATATCTCCTACAACCAATGTATTTAATACTTCCGCTGAGGCTTCAATTACTGGAGAAGTAAATCTTTTTCTAAGTGCAGTCAGTCGTTCATACGGCGTACTGTCATTACTACGAGAGATTGTTTTAGGTGCAACTTCTTTTGTTGGTACCACTACTACTGTCTTAGACAGCTCTTCGGCAATGATACCGGCCGGCATGCCTGTTTCCTCAGAAATCTTTGTAATATAAAGGTTTTTTTCCATTCCTGAAGCCACACGCGCCAGAAATGGAAAGAGTTTTTCTTTAATTGTTTTTACAAAGAGGTGTGGAGATTGTGACTCTTTTCGAATGAGAGAAAGATGGTGTTCGATAAAATGTTTACTTTTTTTCAAACACTCCTTCCATGCATCCACCCCTTTTTCTCGGATAAAATCTGCTGGGTCTACTCCTTCGGGCAGCACTACTACTTTTGGATTCATACCAAGCGACAAGGCTACTAAAGCGGCACGATCCATTGCCTTTTGTCCTGCACTATCTCCATCAAATGCCAAAAAGAGATTGGTCGTTAACCGAGATAGTACTGATAGATTTGAAAATGGATCGAGCGCTGAATCTTCGGAAACAGCTGTTCCAGAAGAGGCCACTGTGTTTTTGAATCCGGCTTGATGAGAGATAACCAAATCCATTTGTCCTTCAACCAAGATAGCGAAGTTGTGCTTTTTGATATGAAACTTAGCCTTATCAAATCCAAATAAAGTTTTTGATTTTTGAAAGACCTCTGTTTCAGGACTATTGAGATACTTGGGACTTCCCTCTTCTTCAGGAAAACTTCTCCCAGAAAATCCAATGACTCTCCCACTACTATCTGAAAGTGGGAAGGTGATACGTTTACGAAATCGATCGTAGACCTTGTTTTCCGTCTTTTTAGTTAACCCAGCACGAAGGAGGATATCCTTCTGTACAGTGGTACTCGCAGTGCTTTCGATGGTACGCCAATCGTCAGGCGCATATCCTATACGAAAGGAGTCAATAGTTTCTTTCAAAATCCCACGGCTTTCAAGATATGCAGCGGCTGAAGGTGTTTTTTTCAACACTTCTTGATATAACACTGTTGCTTTTTCGAGCGCTTCGTACACAGGATCAGTATCAGTTTGAACTCCGCTTTGTCCTGTTAACACCACCCCTGCACGCTCTGCAAGGAGCTTTAAGGCACCTTTCTTGTCCAAGCCTTCAAACTGTTCAACAAAGGTGAAAATATCACCCTTAGCGCCACAGCCGAAGCAATAATAAAGACCACGATCGGCAGAAATATTAAACGAAGCAGTCCGTTCGTTATGAAACGGACACTTCGCCTTGTACTGGGAGCCGGATTGAACAACAGTAATATAAGAAGACAGTACTTCGGTAATAGGCAATCGATCTTTTATAGTCTCGAATACCGTATTCATCCCGTTAGAGGTAGGAAGCCTTAAGACTTCCGTTCATTATATTACTTATAGTAAATATTTCGATCATATAGTTACTCTACGTTGAGTATACATCTTGAACATGTATTACCTCTAACGGGATTCATATCCCCCTATTCCTCGTGATTTCTAATATCGTTCACCTTGAGCATTGCGCGATCTCGGAACCCGGTCCCTGCAGGGATCAGTCGCCCAACAGTCACATTTTCTTTAAGACCTCGGAGTGTATCAGTACCTCCCTTGATAGCATTGTTGATCAAGACACGGTTTGTGTTTTGGAACGATGCTGCTGAAATCCATGATTTAGCAAAGAGTGCTGTTTGGGTAATACCAAGGATGATGAGGTCTGCTTTTGCTTCTCGCAAATTCATATCTCGCATCTTTGCATTCTCTTCAATAAGATCAGTAACCTCGATCACATCTCCAATAGAGAATGCTGTGTCCCCTGCATCTTTCACCTTTCGACGTGAGAACATTTGTCGAACAATAATTTCCAAGTGTTTTCGAGCGATAGATGCACCCTGGAGTTCATACACTTTAGAAATTTCTCGAATGATATAGTCTTCAGCCATTTCTCGACTTCCGAATTCATATACTTCATCAATATTTGCCGATCCGTCTGTAAGAAGTTCACCTCCTACTACTTCTTGTCCTACTTTTACAATAGCGACACGACGAGGGTTGACTACATAGTCCACACTTTCTTTCTTGGCAGTAGATTCACTTGAAAGAATAGAAATGATCTTATCTGTTCCTTCTTGTTTAATTTCGGAGACAGTACCTGCGTATTTGTTTACGAGAGCAGGATTTTTGATAGTTCGACATTCGAAGATTTCTTCAACTCGTGGAAGACCTGCAGTAATGTCGACACCCGCGACTCCACCGGCGTGGAATGTTCGAAGGGTCAACTGTGTTCCTGGCTCACCGATAGCTTGTGCAGCCACAATACCCACAGCTTCACCACGCTCGATCATATGTCCGCGCCCTAAGTCGAGACCATAACACATTCGGCAAATACCGTAGACAGTTTTACATGTCATAGGAGTGCGAACATAGACTTCTTCTACACCTTTTTGTTCTACGAGAGTCGCATCATCTTTTGAAACAAGATGACCTTTTTTGAACAAAGTAGAACCGTCTGCAAGCGCGATGTCCTTGGCCAAGATTCTTCCACGAATATTTTTCGCAAGTGGAATTTCGAGTCCAGAAATAACTTCCTTGGTCACACGCTTTGCAAGCTTAGTACCACAGTCTTCTTCTGTAATAATAACATCTTGTGCCACATCAACTAGTCGACGTGTTAGGTATCCAGCACGAGCCGTGTTAAGCGCCGTGTCAGCAAGACCCTTACGAGAACCGTGAGTCGTAATGAAGTATTCAATCGGAGAAAGTCCTTCCTTGTAAGACGGAATGATTGGGAAGTCGATGGTTCGTCCAGTAGTGTTTTGAATCATACCCTTCATACCAGCCATCTGAGTTACGTTACTCATCGATCCTCGAGCTCCAGAAGTAATCATATCGTAGACAGAACTGTGTTTCTCAACAGTAGACGTAAGAGCTTTTTCGATTTCACTTTTCGCTTTGTTCCATACTTCGATAACCTTTTGGAATCGCTCTTCTTCAGAAAGAAGACCGTCTTCAAATTGAGCTTTGATAGCTGCTTCCATAGCTCGGTGTGTGGCAATGATAGCTGGCTTTTCTTTTGGTACGATTACATTGTCGATACTCCATGTTGTTCCTGATTTTGTTGCATACTTGTATCCGAAGTTTTTGATTCGGTCGAGTACTGGAGCAATAGCCGGGATACCGAAGTCTGAAATCATAGTATCCACGATACCGATAATTTTCTTTGCAGTTACTTCGTCATTTGTATATGGGAATTCTGGAAGAAGAATTGCATTAAAGAGCAATCGTCCGACCGTTGTTTCAAATGGCTTTTTATCAAACTGTGCGTACTTTTGTTTATCAGTACCAAGCACAAAGATTTTTGCACGGTATGAAACTACGCCGAGATCGCTCGCCATGATAGCTTCGTTTGGACTTGAGAAGTACATACCTTCTCCTTTTTCTCCCTCAACAATAGACGTCATCCAGTAACATCCAAGCACGATATCCAACATTTTTGATGACACGATTGGGTCACCGTTTTGTGGTTTCAAGAGGTTCTTGTCAGCTGCAACCAAAGTCTTAGCTTCGTGTTGTGCTTGATCAGAGAGTGGGAGATAAACACCCATTTGGTCTCCATCGAAGTCAGCGTTGAACGCAGGACAAACGAGTGGGTGAACTTGGATAGCATTTCCTTCGATAAGGACCGGCATAAAAGCTTGGATACCCAATCGGTGAAGTGTCGGAGCTCGGTTTAGCATCACGTACTTTCCAGCGATCACTTGTTCAAGGATAGCCCAGACTTCTGGAATACCATCTTCAATAAGTTTGTTGGCACCACGAATGTTGAAAGCGAGTTCTTGTGAAATAATCTTTGAGATCACAAATGGCTTGAAGAGTTCAAGGGCCATGTGTTTCGGAAGTCCACATTGGTTAAGACGGAGGTTTGGACCAACAACGATAACTGATCGTCCAGAGTAGTCCACACGCTTACCGAGCAAGTTCTGACGGAAGAGACCTTGTTTTGATTTGAGGTTGTCTGAGAGAGATTTAAGTGCACGACGTTGTGCCTGACTCATCGCAGGACTATCTTGACCAGCAATAGAGTTGTCGATAAGAGCATCCACAGCTTCTTGCAAAATACGCTTTTCATTTCGGAGGATCACGTCTGGTGCACCAATTTCCTTAAGCTTTCGGAGACGATTGTTTCGGTTGATAACACGACGGTAGAGGTCGTTGATATCGCTCGTTGCATGTCGGCCACCTTCAAGAGCCACCATCGGACGAAGTGCTGGCGGGATAACTGGAATACGAGTTAGGAACATCCATTCAGGACGGATTTCAGCGTAAAGCATTGCGCGAATAAGAGACAGACGCTTGTTGAGCTTTTCTCGCTCTGCGGCACCTGCTTTTTCGAGAGACTTTTCAGTCTTGGCTTTGATCTTTTCTAGATCAATTTCTTTGAAGAGCTGGAATACTGATTCAGCACCGATACCAGCTTCAAACGCAGAACCGTACTTGAGTGAGTAGTGGTGATATGAGATTTCAGTCAACACTTTTCCTGTTCGGATTTCTGCAATTTCTTTCTTTGTGTTAAGAAGCAATGTCTTAAGCTTGTCACGAGTTTCATCGTCAGCAGCATTCTTCAATTTGTTTTTAAATTCAGTATCGAGATCAGCAATGATGCGCTCCTTTTCATCTTCGTGAACAGTAACAATAATATATCCTGCGAAATAAATAACCTTTTCAAGTTCTGTTAGTGGAATACCGAGTAAGATACTCATTCGAGATGGAACACCACGAAGGAACCAGATGTGTGCTACCGGTGAAGAGAGGTCAATGTGCCCCATACGATCTCGACGAACTATAGATTGTGTGATTTCAACACCACACTTTTCACAGATGATACCTGCGTATCGGATGCGCTTGTATTTCCCACAATAACATTCATAGTCTTTTTCAGGACCGAAGATGCGCTCATCAAAGAGACCGCCTCGCTCTGAACGACCTGTACGGTAGTTGATAGTTTCTGGTTTGGTAACCTCACCATAAGACCATTCAAGAATCTTTTCAGGACTTGCGAGTTTGAGAACAATGCTATCGAAATGTGTTGTATCTAATGTTTTCATAGTATGACTCTTTGATTATTACGCTTGTACTTCTTCGGATTGGGTGTCGACCACTGGTCTTGGTGTTGAGCTCTTGAGATCTACATCGAGCGACAATCCTCGGAGGTAGTTCAACATAACCGAGAATGAGGCTGGAGCATTTGGCTCGCGAATCTTTTCGCCCTTGATGATAGAGTCGAATGTCGCCGCGCGACCTCGAATATCGTCGGACTTAATAGTAAGCATTTCACGCAAAATGTGTGACGCACCATATCCTTCAAGTGCCCAGACCTCCATTTCTCCGAATCGTTGTCCTCCACTTTGTGCCTTACCACCGAGCGGTTGTTGTGTAATAAGAGAGTACGGACCAATACTTCGCATGTGAATCTTGTCTTCTACCATGTGGTGAAGCTTCAAGATGTACATAAATCCAACAGAAATGTCTGATTCAAACTTTTCTCCTGTTCGTCCATCAAAGAGTGGTACACGTCCTGTTTCTGGGAATCCTGCTTCTTTGAGTTCTGCTTTGATTTCTGCGTCTGTTGCTCCACAGAATGGAGGAACGATAGCTTGGTAACCGAGTTCATGTGCGGCCATACCTAAGTGAAGCTCAAGAATTTGTCCGAGGTTCATACGTGATGGCACACCGAGCGGTGTAAGTACTACGTCTACTGGAGTACCGTCTGCCATGTATGGCATATCTTCTTCTGGAAGCACTACAGAAATAACACCCTTGTTTCCGTGTCGTCCTGCAAGTTTATCTCCAACTGAAATATTTCGGAGTTGCGCTACTTCAATAACGATTTTCTTAATAACGCCACTTTCAAGGTTGTGCCCTTGGTCACGTGAGAATACTTTCACACGAATAATACGTCCACGCTTTCCGTGATCCATTTTAAGAGATGTATCTTTCACATCTCGTGCCTTTTCAGCAAAGATAGATCGGAGCAATCTCTCTTCTGGAGTAAGTTCTGTTTCCCCCTTCGGAGTAATTTTACCAACAAGGATATCTCCTTCTTTTACTTCAGCTCCTACACGGATGATACCGTCTTCATCAAGATCCTTAAGTCGTGTTTCTCCAACGTTTGGAATATCACGAGTTGTGACTTCTGGACCAAGCTTGGTATCACGAACGACACAAGTGAATTCGGCAATATAAATAGAAGTGAACTTTGAGTCCTTGATCAATCGCTCTGAAAGAATAATCGCGTCCTCGTAGTTAGCACCGTTCCATGACATAAATGCAACACGCATGTTTTGTCCGAGAGCGATTTGTCCGTTGTCTGTTGTAGAACAGTCAGCAAGAAGATCTCCCTTCTTTACTTTTTGCCCGAGTCTTACGACCGGTCTCTGGTGGAATGAAGAGAAGTTGTTTGTTCGCTGGAATGATACAAGGTTATAAGTGTGGTCTTTTCCACTCTTATCACCTTTCACTACTACTTTTGCTGCGTCGAGAGCAGTGACTTCACCTGCTTCTTCCGCCATCACAAGTCGTCCTGAGTATGGAGCTGCATCTTGTTCGATACCTGTCGCCACGAGTGGAGCTTCTGGACGAATGACTGGAACAGCCTGCTTTTGCATGTTACTTCCCATGAGCGCTCGGTTTGCTTCGTTGTGTTCGAAGAACGGGATCATAGAGGTTGCAAGAGAGAAAGCTTGGTTTGTTGCTACATCAATAAAATCTACTTCTTTTTTATCAACAATACCTGGAGATGTCTTAATACGAGCTTCTACTTTGTCAGGCAGATTTCCTTTGTCATCGTATTTTGTTCCTGCGTGAGCAATAGTGTACTTTTCTTCTTCAAGCGCGTTCAAGTACACAATTTCGTCAGTGATTTTTCCATTCTTCACTTTTACGTATGGAGTTTCGATGATTCCGAAATCGTTAATCTTTGCATAAATAGCCAAGCGAAGAATCAATCCAATGTTTGGACCTTCTGGAGTGTGGATAGGACATACGCGACCGTAGTGAGATGTGTGAACGTCACGCACTTCAAGGGTTGCACGTTCTCGTGTAAGACCACCGGGACCAAGCGCTGAGAGAGTTCGGAGCTCTTCAATTTCAGCCAAGACATTTTCTTGGTTCATGAACTGAGAGAGTTGGTTGGTCGTAAAGAATTCTTTGATACGAGCTTGGAGTGGACGCTGGTTAACGACTTGGATAGGAAGCGCGTTCATAGAGTCGATAGTACTCATACGATCTTGCACATTTCGCTTGATCTGAGTCATACCCATGAACAACTTTTGCTGAAGGAGTTCTCCCACAAAACGAACTCGTCGGCTTCCTAGGTGGTCAATATCGTCTGGCTTTGATCCTGGAGTAGTATTCAAGAAAATAACATGCTTGATGATCTCTACGATATCGTGCGCAGAAAGAGTCTTACGAGTCATTTCTTTATCAAACATGTCGAGTTCAAAACGCTTGTTAAATCGGAAGCGTCCAACAGAAGAAAGGTCGTATCGCTCTTCACCAAAGAGGTTCGTGATAAATTCTTTTGCATTGTCAGCAGTTGCAAGGTCACCATCTCGAAGCTTTCGGTAGATTTCTACGTAGGCTTCTGGCTGACTCTTACTAATATCTTTTTCAAGTGAGTGCGCAATCATTGATGAATAAGGCTCGCCTTTGAAAAGCTTTTTGATTTCTTCATCGGTCGAAAGTCCAAGTGCGCGAAGAAGCGACACAATTGGGAACTTGCGCTTCTTGTCGATACGGACGTAGATAGTGCCATCTGGATCAGACTCTATTTCAATCCATACTCCACGGTTTGGAATGATTTTTGCACCGAAGAACTTCTTACCCTTTACTTCAAGTTCAGTGAAAAATACACCTGAACTTCGTGATAGTTGTGGAACGAGTGTTCGCTCTACACCGTTGATGATAAATGTCCCGTGACCAGTCATCATAGGAACATCTGACATGAAGATCTCTTGTTCTTTGTCAGTACCAGTTTGTTTGTTTGTGAGTTTTACCCGAGCTTTGAGTTGGCTATCAAATGAGAGTTTGTTTTCCTTGGCATAGTTTTCGTCAAACTTTGGCTCAACGAGGTGAAACGACACGAAATCAAGCTGGAACTTTTTTCCAGAGTAATCATTGATTGGAGTAAATTCTTTAAAAACTTCTTTAATACCTTTTTCGATCAACCAGTTATAAGAACTGATTTGGTGTTCGATGAGGTTTGGGAACGGCGCGAGAGGCTCTTTGTATTTAGAAAAATATTTCTTAGGGCGGACAGTACTTCGTGAATCTTTTGTGGATTTACTCATTTATTATTATATTTAGCGCAAAAAACGCCACAATAAAGACCACTGCAGTCTATTATTGGGCTTCTGATAACTCACTCTAATAAAATGCAGGATCTCTTTGCCGTAACTCTGCCGGGAGGTGTAAGGTGTTCAATATAGCTCACTCCTATTGTAATGTCAAATCTCATCCCAAATAAAAACCCCAGAGGATGACTATTGTGTCATTCTCTGGGGTCATACTTAGTTTTTTAATAGTATGTTTTGTTATTTTTTTCGGGAGAAAATCTTATCCCACCTTGGTTCCCACCAAGATTAAAAGCTTTTTGTGAATAAATAGCAGTATTTACCTCAGCCGATCTGCCAAAGTATACGTTCTCCATTTTACCGACTATACCCTGTCTATATTCAGCCGAAACTTCTTTCGGAACACAAACAGCAGCCTCATCTTCAACTAAACCTGAATCCTGAAGATGTGTAGTACCATGTTCTTCGTCATATGCTTTTTGAAGCGTAATCCGGGAAACACTACCTACGGTATCCTGGTTTTTATGCACAACATGCATAACCGGAACCTCAGAAAAGCTTGTAATCTTATTAGAAATATCTAACACAACTATAGGCTTCTCTTTATCGTCAAAAACAACAGTGAATAATCTTCCAGCTCCTCCAAGAGAAACTTGAAGTGTGTAATCGTAGTTATTATCATCTAATGACTTTTTGTACCCACCATCCTTGGCAGATATAAGGCCACCGTCAGATTTTGCGAAGTAAGCTTTTTTAGTGAAAGTTTTTGGCTTTCTAATACCTAAAGAAAATTTTGTTTCTTTAGTACTAATAGCTGCCTGAGCTACAGTGGTAATAAAGTTACTACCAAAAGATACTTGTTTTTTTATAGAACTTCTCATATTGTATATTTTTGTACACAATAGCACAATATGAAGGAAATGTCAAATCCTAGCTCTTTTGCTGTTTGGCGCGCCACTCCTCTATTTTCTTGTGATGACCGCCAACAAGTACCTCTGGGACCTTATGCTTCTTTTGCTTCTCCCCCTTTTTAGCCTTTGGCCACAAAAGAACATCCGGTCGAGTATATACACGAGGACTTGCGACGCGTGCTTCTTCAAGAGATTCTTTATCTCCGAGCACACCAGGGATTTGTCGAGTAATAGCATCAGCCATCACGAGGGCTGGTAATTCCCCACCTGTTAGCACATAGTCTCCAATACTATATTCATCAGCCTTCAATATTTTTCGTACTCGATCATCCACTCCTTCATAGCGTCCGCAGACAAATACAATATCTGAATATTGTTTTGCCATTTTTTTGGCAACAGTGTTAGTGAACATTTTTCCTGAAGGGCTAAGTACTATTACTTTCAACTTTTTACCTTTAACTTTCAACTTGCTGAACGAGCGGAGTATCGGTTCAGCTGTCATCACCATACCCGGACCTCCTCCATACGGACGATCATCAGTTTTCTGATGTCGCTCTTTTGAATAGTCTCGAATATTTACCACAGCAAAGTCCACCAACTTTTTCTCTTTGGCACGCTTCAACATGGCTTCGGATATGTATCCGTCGATCATCCCCGGGAAGATTGTAAGAAAATGAAATTTCATAAGTTAGTAAGTAGATAGTAGTAGGTAGATAGTAGAAAGTCAAAAAAATAAGCCAGGGTTCTTTTCAGAAACCTGGCTTTCAATCTCACAATTCACTCGATATATATAGAGTAAAAATTTTAATGTTTGGGTGCCTCAATATGAGGCACCCCATTATTTTGTTGTTAAAGAACGTGGCTTTCACCGTTAAGTCCTATAACTCACATAATCATTTTCACTACTCAACCCAACAAGCGCTGTGTTGGCTAGTCAGCTTCACTAGCAATGAACTATTCAATATAATCATAGCACTATGATATAATTCTGTCAAGTACCAAAAATCCCCTATTTTCAAGGGGATTTTCCTACTAACTACTCTCTACTTACTACTATCTTCTCTAAAGATCCTTCAAGTCCGCCATTGCATCATCGAGGTTTGCCACATCAGGCTGTCGTTCATATCCAGCAGGCTCATTGATCTTGAGGTTCACTCGGGCGTTATGCTTCATGCCTACCACTCGAAGTAGGGTTCGGATAGCCTTGGCAGTGTTGCCTTGACGACCGATGATTTTACCCATATCTGTTGGGTTTACAGTCATAGTTAGGAGTACTCCCATTTCGTCTACAGTTCGATCAACCACAACATCAGCCGGGTTATCTACGAGTGCTTTTACTACCATTTCCAAGAATTCTTTGTCATTCATATCATTATCTGTCTTAAAGTATTAATACTGCGATTGTACCAAATTTCTCACCTTTTCAAAAGCGACTACAAAAATAGAGTGCAATAAAAGCCATACTACATTTTATTCTCTGCGGATGCCTGCGCAGAGTCCTCGATTCATAAAACATAGTATGGTTTTTATTTTCTAAACTTGTTCCCTTCCCTAAGCGAGTAAAAAATCTCTCCATTATTTTGCCGTGTTTCGAGGCTGGCTGAGCCGAGAATCAAGAAATCCGCTAGCAAGCGGATTCTGACGGCAAAATAATGGAGAGATTTTTTACGAGCGACTATTTTTTGCGAAGCTCTTTTCTCTTCGTTGTCGGAGCCTTCTTTGAGAGTACGTTCTTTTTCTTTCCTTCAATCACTTTGTGCTTTATGAGCATATTGTGCACTGTCGGAGAAACTTGGGCACCACTCTTAATCCAGTGAAGGATGCGGTCATTCTTTAATATAACAGTATCACTTTTAAGTGTTTGTGAGCCGAGGATTTCCAAAAACTTACCACTTTGTGGGCCATTTTTTGAGTCAGTAACAACTAGGCGAAATGCCGCGTCATTCTTCCCTCCAATTCTCTGTAGTCGTATCTTTAACATGTGAGGGGGATAATAGCAGGAAAAGAAAAAAGCGTCAAACTAATGACGCCTCAAAACCTTAACTTCTCCATTCTAATTCTTCCCAACCATTTTGTTTTATT
>OFRG01000069.1_pt1 | contig 40980 bp, 49 predicted proteins | sample 1543071 | NCBI WGS metagenome assembly OFRG01 (sample SAMN07774222, study PRJEB24372) | wastewater metagenome | isolation source: WWTP Verbania (Effluent) | place: Italy: Verbania | collected 2015-12
ATCAGAGAAATGTTTGATGACTATGGAAACTTTGAGATTGAAGTTGTAGATTCAGAAAACAATGTTCACAAAGCTGTTGTTACGACAGGTCCGAATTTAACAGGGTCTGTGAGTTTTTGATTTCCTCAAACCGCAGACAAGGTAGAATATTAAAGCATGGGAATCATTAAATCAGCTCTAGACACAGACCTCTATAAACTGACAATGCAGCAAGCTGTGCTTCACAACTATCCAAACATTGATGTAAAGTATCGTTTTGCGTGTCGAAGTAAAGGCGTAGACCTTCGCCCGTTTCGACAAGAAATTCAAGAAGAGATTAATGCTCTTGAAGGCGTGGTGTTTACTGGCGATGATTTGCAATACTTGAGCAAACAGCCTTGGACAAAAACAAGCTATATAGATTCTCTCCGCTCCTACCGATTCAATTCTGGTTTTGTCACCCTCAGTGAGAGCAACAGTCAGCTTGGGCTTGAGATTAACGGCAACTGGTATGAAACAATTCCATACGAAGTGCCAATCCTAGCCATTATTGAAGAAGTATACATGCGAAACATGTTTCCGTTCACAACAGAGCGTGAAGCTACTGCAAATCAACTACTTCTAGATAAAATCAATCGTCTCAACAACGCACTGCTTGCTCACGACTGTCCAGGCGCTTGTTCACCTTTCCAGCTTACGGAGATGGGCACTCGACGACGCTATTCTCGAACTTGGCAGGAAACTGTTGTGCGACGATTGGCAGAAAAAATGCCCGATAATTTGATTGGCACAAGCAATGTGTATTTGGCTCGTGAATATGGACTGAAACCCATTGGAACAATGGCGCATGAATGGCTCCAGGCACACCAAGCTCTTGCTCCGTTGCGAGAATTCCAAAAGAAGGCTCTTGAAGTTTGGATGTATGAATTCCGTGGTTGGCTTGGAATCGCTCTTTCAGATGTTATTGGAATGGATGCTTTCCTTGCAGACTTTGACATGTTGCTTTCAAAGGCTTACGACGGCGCACGTCAAGACAGTGGAGACCCGGTTGAATGGGCATATAAGCTGATTGCGCATTACGAAAAGCATTGGATTGATTCACGCACTAAAACTGCTGTGTTTAGCGACGGACTAGATTTTGACAAGTCATTTGCAATCTATGAAGAGTTCTGTGACAAGATGAAGATTTTCTTTGGTATTGGCACATATCTCACAAATGACCTGGGCGCTGATGTGAAGCCACTGTCTATCGTTATTAAGATGACCGAGTGTTGTGGAAACCCAGTGGCAAAGATTAGCGATAGCTCTGGAAAGGAAATGTGCGACAATGATGAATATCTAGCATATCTTCGCCAAATGATTTCGAAGATTACAAAATAATTAATAAGAGAGAATCTTGTATATCAATACTGATATGTTCGATTCTTTCTTTTTTGAACCACGTGCTCCCATGTTGGTTATTGGCTTATACTTCTGCTATGAAGCATGGGCTCAAACCCCAAATAAAGAAGCGTTTGGAATTTGGTTTCGTCAACATTTTGTGCGGAAATGATTGGGATGGTTTGTTAAGTGGCACGTTGGCACGAAACTCGTGTAAAAATGTTTGAAGATTTTACTTCAAACCTAGCATTGCATGAACCAGATAATACAGGACTGTTTAAGTGCCCTGTATGTCTGGAGCTTTTTGCTCCAGAGTATTTAATATCAAGACCAAACAAAAACGCCATAGCTATAGCGCATATAATGCCGAAAAGCTTTCTGAACGCTGGATACACGCTCTGTTGTATTAAATGCGATGGTGGCTTTGGCTCAATCTTGGCATCTTCCGAGCGACTACTAAGGCACAATTTGAGAATCGCCAAGTGGCAACACAAGCCATATTTGTCACGCACCAAACTTCAAATGGAAAGTGGAACTGTAAATGTTTTAACGGAAATTAGTTGGGATATAAACGGAGAGCCAGTTCCAGATTTTCGCTCTACAGACATTCCTTCTAATGTGTGTAGGGATGAAATTGTAGGTCAGTGTTCAACTTTTGTCACACGTGATGAAAACGGGAAGCCAGATGACTTTACTTTGTGGCGCTCTTATTTGTATGAGCGAAAGATTCGTTATGCTAATTTAAACTGGTGGCACAGTTTATATTTGTTTATGTTTCATCATTTCGGATATCAATGGGTATTGGATGACCCAAGGGCAAAACTGATTCGTCAGCAGCTTTTAAATTTAGATGAACATATCATTCCAGAATTTCTTTTAGAGCCTAAAGTGCTACCCGTTGTTGCGCCATATGAAGCGCCGCCGCACGACCACCTGCCAGCACGCCCAGCACTTAGATTCGGTATTGACAAGAGTGACAAGTTGATTGAAAGTGGCTATTTCATTATTTTTCCAAAATTAAACGACAAGATGAATAATATCACTTTGTTTTTACCCTGGGCATTTGATTCTTGCGAAGAAAGACCGACGCCAGTTCAATTTACAGAAAGACTACGATACGGACACTCTGTCATTAAATATAGAATCCCAGATTATATATCTCCAAAAGATGTGGTAAACTATCAAATCGAGGCATCAACCAATGTTTGATTCAATTTTAAACGCAGCTTTTTCTATTATATTTGGACTTTTCCTTATCGCAATGCTTTGGAACGTCATGGGCGACATTATTAAATCTTCTTGGAATTTCTGCTCCAGAAGTAATGAGGAACGATAACTAATGGGATGCTGGAATGAAACTTGTGCATTAAGCGGCTTGCCGATTCGAGAAGACGACGAATGTTACATACTTGAATTCGATGATGTCAGCTTGATAGCATGTTGTGGTATCGAGAGTTTTAATGATTATTTTCGTCATTTGAAAAGTATTGAATTTGGTAAATACGACGAATGCGGAAATATCAAAAGAGTTGGGAAAGCAAAGTATAAACAAGCTCCTGATGGTCGTTGTTTTATTCTAAAGCATTTCTGGGATTTTGCAAGCAAGGACGCAAAAGCTAGAAAAGTTATTAAAGACCAAATTAAAGAATACAAAGAGCGTGTAGATAACATTGATGAATTTCTGAAAGCTTACGGAGATTTGGATTCAGACAAGGGCGAGACGTATGTACCGGGCATTAGCATTTGTGAACTACCCCACCCACGAGGGGTGGGGCTTCAAGTTTCCCACTATAAAAAGGATGCAGAGATGTTTGAAGGATTTATTGCTGTGCTTCTTATGATGTGTGGTCTAAGACGAAATTTCTATACTGCTGGGTATCGTGGTGCCCAAAGTTCATCATATGCTTGGAAAACAATGCTTGACATGAATAAAGAAGCACAATCCTATCTAAAGCGCACCATTTCCTCAAAACCATCCAATAAAGAAGTAAACCATCATGCATAGTAAAGAGTTAGCCGCCCAAGTGTCATTAAATGGCAAAACATTTGTTGTTAAAGTTGTAAACGACAGTCTACTTAAAACAGATGTTGAAGCCATTGTGAACGCTGCAAATTGCGAAATGCGTGGTGGTGGCGGAATTAACGGAGCTATTCAGAAAATGGCTGGACCAAGACTTCTTGAAAGTCTTGAAAAAATTGCCCCCAATGGTTGCCCAACAGGTGAAGTTGTGGTGACAACTGGTTTTGAAACTGGATTTAAACACATTTTCCACACACCTGGCCCAGTTTGGAAGGGTGGTGACGCAGGAGAAGCCGAGTTGTTAAGCAACTCATATTGGAACTGTTTAAATGAAGCCAACACGATGAAACTTAAAAGCATCGGTTTCTGTTCGATTTCCACTGGTATTTACGGTTATCCACTTCAAGATGGTGCAAACATTGCCATGAAAACTCTTGTGGATTATGTTTCAAGCTCAGCAGACGACATCGGAGTGTTTAATCTTAACGAAGTTATTTTTGCGATGTACACCGAGAATGAATACAATGCGTTTATTCAAGCTTTTAACACAATCTTTATTCCTTGGGTTGAATCGAGAGCACCAGTGAGTAAAAATCTTTCGTGGTGGGATAAGATTAAGAATTGGTTTAAGGAGCTGGTTGAAACACCATCTGTTGAGCTAGAACAGTGGAACGACCATGTAGAGCGAGAGCTTCTGCAAAAAAAAGAGAGAGAAGGTAGAAATTAATGAGAAAGTATCACAACAATTGGTTTTATAACGTCGCTCTTCCAATCACCTTGGTTGCCGCTGTTTTCGGGTGTGTTGTGGCATTCCTTGTCACAAATCAAATTTTCTTCGTGGTTGTTTTGCTTGTGCTTTGTGTGTGCTTTAAATCTATTCATCACGGGTTGGAAAATCTTTCTTTGCAACAGCGCAAAGACTACGGATTAATTGGCAAAGATGGTCAGTATTATCCCGGAAGTCTTAGTAATCTTAGTGAAAAAGAAATTGAAAACATCCGTTCGGAGATATCGTAATGGAAAGAATTCATTGTAACAAATGTGGCAAAAGTGTATCTAGTGAAGTTCCAGATGATACAATTGTGAGAGCCTGGGTGGAATGCCCCGAATGTGTTAAATTGCCGCAATACGAATCTCAACTGTTTAACAGAAACGACGGTGGTGTTGAGCTTATTCCAGAATCTTTCCATCCTATGACTTGCGGCGGCAATCGTAGTGACGAAGCTCATGTAGCGTACCAAAAAGAACATGGCGGTGATTTTGGCGAGCTAGTTTCTACACCCAACGGTTTAATGTGTCCCGTTCCCGGTTGCGGATATAAGCAAAACTGGATAGATGACAACGAAGCTGAATTAATAAGTTGGATTCGCAATGTTCCACACACCAAAATTGTACCACTCGTTCAAAAACTCATTGAAATGCTTGTTGACCAAGAAATGATTGGTGTCAGAGAAGATGGCGTACCATATCATGCTCACACTGGCGATTTTTTAATATAGTGATTAGTTAAATAGAAGAAACGGAGAAGGTATCGACATAATGACTAAATAATAAGTCATTATGTCGATAAATATTTCAGACGTTAATGTTTCTTATTTTTTGGGCTTGCTAATTACGGATGGCTCAATCTATATTAATCGTAAAAATCAAAACAAAGGTAAAATTACGATTGAATTAAAGTATGATGATAAATTCACGTTAGAAAACATGGTGAACCTTTTCCCGTTTCAATCATCTCTTTACACCCGTGTTCGTTCCACAAATTTTAGCAACAATTGTAAAACCATCACATGGAATTGCTCCCGGAAAGAAATGAGAGATTGGTTGATGTCTATTAACATACCTTTTGGGAAAAAATCTCAAACAATTAAATATGTACAGGGTGCGTCTAAAGAACATTTCTGGCGAGGCGTGGTAGATGGTGATGGTTCTCTTGGTTTTACCAAAGACGGTTTGCCCTTTATTTCTCTTGTAACCGCCAGTGAACAACTGCGGAACGATTATCTAGAATATATTCATTCTATTACTGGAAAAAAATTTAATCCACAAAGAAATGTTCGTGACGGGGTTTATAATATTTTAATTTTCAAAGAAAACGCAGTTTTGGTAGCTGAAAATCTATATCCAGACGGAGAATATAACTTTATTCCAAGAAAAAAACAAATGGCAAATAAAATAAAAGAGTGGAAAAGACCAGATACCATGAGAAGCTCTTTAAACGTTCAGAAATGGAATGAGAGCCATGATAAAATTGTGTTAGAAAACACATGCGCAGCAGCTATGAAATTATTAAATCGAAGCAAGGCAAGCGTTTTATGCAGAAAGCGAAGATTAAAAGCATTAAAATCCTCAAATCAATCTGATGTGTTGGTATACACTCATGAGTGAAAAGTTAACTATTATAGGCGACCACGACGAAAACACGATTCTTCAAATGGAAGTTGCAGCCAGCGACCATCGAGTTCATCATGCAGTGTTGTGTGCAGATGGGCATAAGGGTTATCAAGTCGCAATCGGGGGTGTTTTAATTTCAAAGGAACATTTTGCGCCCGCGACTGTGGGTTTTGACATCGCTTGTGGCATGAAAGCTGTTAAGCTTAATGCAAAAGTAGATGATGTTAAAAAAGATATCAGCCGAATTATGGATGATGTTGCGTCGAGAATTTCGTTTGGAATCGGTCGTTCCAACAACACAACAGTTGACCATGAGTTGTTTGATGACGAGTCTTGGAAGATGCCAGTGTTTAATGGACTAAAAGATGCCGCAAGAACACAACTCGGAACGGTTGGTGGCGGAAATCATTTTGCTATTTTAACTGTTGATGAAGATGAAAATGTTTGGGCCGCTTGTCATTTTGGCTCTCGTGGGCTTGGACATAAAACCGCCACTTGGTTTTTGGAAAAAATGGGCGCAGTTGATGACATGGACTCCGCACCCTTGTTTTTGCATGAACGTGAAGCTCTTGGTGAAGAATACATTCAAGCCATTAATCTCGCAGGAAAATATGCATACGCTGGGCGAGATTGGGTGTGCGAAGAATTGGCAAAAATCTTAGGAGCTACAATTACCCAAGAAGTTCACTTACATCATAATTTTCTGTGGAGAGAAGAACACAACGGTGAGCAGTTTTGGGTTGGAAGAAAAGGTTCAACACCAGCATTCCCAGGACAACAGGGCATGATTGGAGCCAGCATGTGTGAACCGTGCGTAATCGTTGAGGGCGTGGATTCAGATTTGTCTCGACAACTTCATTTTTCTACCGTTCACGGAGCTGGGAGAGTTATGTCTCGCACTCAGGCAAAGGGTAAGAGAAGTCGTAAAACCGGAGAACTTTTGCTTGACGCTAATGGTGTGCCAAAGAATGTTGGTGCGGTTAGCCAAGAAATGATGAACGAATGGGTAAAAAAAGCCAATGTTGAACTTCGTGGTGGAGACGTTGATGAATCCCCGTTTGTGTACAAGCGATTACCAGAAGTTCTTGTGCATCATGTGGGTACTATTAAAACTCTTCACACCTTGACACCGATTGGTGTGTCTATGGCACCAAAAAATGTTTTTGACCCGTTCAAGGATTAATCCTCAAACTCACTTCGGTGATTTGTAAATAATCATGGCACACACCAAGTTCGAAGTTGGAGATTTAGTAGTCGAGAAAAAGACTGCTAAATCTCCTCGTAAAATTAGTCGAATTAATCCAGACCCCAATTACACTGATGTTATCTTTTACGATGGCGGATGTTGCGGATTTAAAGAACTAAACAGCAAGTACAAGCTTTTCGTTCCAAAGCCAGACACTCAGAAACCTGTTAAATTTAAGGTTGTGGATAAAGGCGTCAAAGTGACGTTAAAAAGTTCGGCAAAATGCTATGTGACTGTTGACGGCATTGACATTCCAATTGTGGATGATTTCTTCGCAACGATGGATGATTTAAGCGAATGCGATGGTCATATGTCTAGATTTCTATTCGACAACAGAGAGTTGGAATGCGCTCTTATTGCATCAGATTTGGTGTTTAAGAATGTTCGTGGTAGCTACGGTCATACCAAAAAATTTCATCAACTTTATGAATCTATTTTGGAAGAAGCAAAAAAAATCTATGACATCAAGCCAAAAATGCACTGGAGTCCGACTAAAGAAAACATTGAAAATCTTCCAGAGCCAATTCGCAACTATATTGAATCTCTTCAAGTGGAAAATGATAATTTGGCGTCAGCGCTAACGGAAGCTGTTCGTTTCGTTAAATATGCTGGGCAAAACGAATGTGGAAGCGGAATGTCGTGGGAAGAGCGAGTAGAAGCTACAAAACCCTGGGAAGATTTCCTCAAATCGTTCAGTAAAGTGGTAAACTAATCAAATGAGTAAACTTAACGGCGTCAAAATTTTCTCTGGTAACGGTTGCCCTATTTTAGCACAACAAGTGTGTGACTATCTCGGTGTGCCATTAAACCAAGCACTCGTTTCTAAATTTGCAGACGGTGAGTCCAGAATTAAAATTTTGGAAAACGTTCGTGGAGATGATGTATTCCTTATTCAATCAACTTGCCCACCAGTAAATGACAATTTTATGGATACGTTTATTATGTTGGATGCCTTTCGCAGAGCATCAGCGCATAATGTAACATTGGTTATGCCATACATGGGATACGCCAGACAGGATAAAAAGGTAAAACCCAGAGAGCCGATTACATCACGAGTTATGGCTAATCTCATTGAAGTGATGGGTGTTGTGCGAGTTATTTCAGTAGATTTACACGCAGAGCAAATTCAAGGATTCTTCAACATTCCCGTTGACAATCTTTACGGCGGGCCGATTATTGGAAAATATTATCAAAGTCTTGGATACGAAAAAGAAAAAGACATTTGCGTGGTTAGCCCAGACGTATCTGGTGTAGAGCGAGCTAGAAATCTAGCGGTTTCCCTTGGAGATGCTTCTTTAGCTATTATCGCTAAGCGAAGACCTGAACCAAATAAGTCCGCTATCATTGACGTTATTGGTGATGTTAGTGGTAAAAAATGCATTTTGTTGGACGACATGTGTGACACTGGCGGTTCGATTTTGAATGGGGCAAACGCTCTTTTTGCCCGTGGTGCTGTAGAAGTTGAAGTTGCTTGTACTCATGCTCTTTTGAGTAAGGATGCTTCTGCAAAGATTGATGATAGCCCTATAACTCGCTTTGTGTGTCTTGACACCATCCCTCACACTGTTGCAGAACTTCCCAAGAAAGCTGTTGTGCTTCCATCTGCACCATTGCTAGGAGAAGCTATTTCTCGTTGTCACTCTCACGAATCAGTGAGCGAATTGTTTGAAAACTGGAGACAATAATGAGCGCTGGTTCAAGAGAAATATTGCTGACATGTGATTCCTGTAATGAATTGCATGTCATTACAATGGATGGTAAAGACGAAAGCATACTCAATCAAGTTGTTGATATTGCTTTAAAAATTAGGCTGTGTTGTTCTCGGTGTGAAATTGCAAAACCAGACTGGAGTAAAGAAAGACATCCGCACATTGACCAAAAGCAACTTGAATCTCTTAAGATTTTGATGGCTGAGATGGTGGACCAAAGAATGGACGCTCACCTTGAGTGGACTCATGCTCAAAATGTTAGCGCTTTGATGCGAACATTTGATTTGCGCTGTGATGAATTGGAAAATCAACTTCAAAACCCCAACGGAGCCATTATGAGCAATAATGCTATGTGGGTGGTGTTGTCGTATGATGTCTGCAAATTAATATCAGATGCCTTAAATAAAGAGCTGAATTCTTAATTTTTACAAAAAATATGCAGGTTCGTCCATTAAACGGAGATTACTGGCACGCTAATCCACATATCTATCAAGAAGGCGATTTAATCACATATCCGAGCGGTACGGTTGAAGCTCGCGCCGTATGGAAACGAGATTTAGAAAAGAAGATTGTTGCAGAAGAATATCATTATCTGGTGGTTTGTTTTTGGGAATTAGAAATAAACTCACTGGATATAGACCAATTAAGTGCTCTGATTTGGAGTCGCTTAGAAGATTTGGCTGGGTTGTCCAAAACATAATTCCTCAAAACTTTTAAAGGGTATACTAAATAAACATGAGCATCCGAGCAGACCTACACTCTCAAGAAGGAATACAGACATATGCGTCTGGAATGAACACATCAGCCAGCGATAAGGCTAAGATTTTGCCCTACATTAAGCCAGGAAATATTCTGGAGATTGGGTGTGGCAACGGTACAGTTCTTGAAATGATTTCAGAAAAATTTCCTGAATCATCAGTTTTTGGCGTAGATATGTCTGCGCAACTTTTGGGACTTGCAACTCAACGCAAGTATGACGGCGACATTCACTTGTTCTGTTGTGATGCTCGAAAATTAAACGCCATTGCTGACGCACCAAAGAAGTTTGATACTATCGTGTTCTGTTCCGTGTTGCATGAAATCTATTCTGGATTCCTTGCACGTTCTGTAGAAGACAATCCCGCACAAGACGCTTTTAATGACACTATTGGCTTCATAGACCATATTTGTGCAGAATATCTTGAAGATGGTGGTCGATTGGTTATTCGTGATGGTATCAAGCCACAAGACGAAATGATTTATGTTGAATTCGACAATCCAGAACAGCGAGACACGTTCTTCCGATTTGTTGATGATTTTTCGCCATTCAAGATTGAGTTCAGTTATTCATCAAACACTGAAAAGATTAAGATGCACTCCACTCACTTGTTCGAATTTCTAACCAAGTATTTTTACGAAAAGAACTGGAACATTGAAGTTACAGAGCAATTTGGTTGGGCTGACCCCGCTTCTATCACACGATTGATGAAAGATTGCGGAGAGTCGGGAATGGTGCCTGTTGAAACAGAAACATACACCCTTGACTTTCTGCGCAATAAGTGGGAAAATGACTTTACAATGACCACATTGAACGGTGAGTCGTATATGCCGTGTTCAACAATGATTTATGTTGCTGAAAAGGCGGGTGAATAATGTCTAGAAAATCAATTTGGGCTGACTCAGATATTCTTTCTGCAACAATCCGTCAACTGGCTATTGATAACGGAACTCCAAATGTCATGCCAACCATTGAGCAAATGACTGAAACTCCTGGTTTGGCAAGCTGGGTGTGTAAGAAGGAAGGCGGTGTGCGAAAGTTGGCGGCAAAGATTAACATGATTGTAAAACCAAATGTTCTTCCCTCGGTTGAAGCAGCAGTTGAGCATCGTGTTGTCAAGGGTTCGACGGTCTTTGTTCATACTAAAAACAACATTTATCCAGCCGTTGTGCTGGACAAGAGTGGTGAGCCAAGCGGTTTGATTGTTCTTGTGTTCAACAAGAAACTAACTCGAAAGCACGTTCTTTACGGAAAAAATCCAAGTTCAAAATTTCAGTGGTGTTATTCTGAAGACATTCCGAAAGATTTAATTACAGTGACAACATAATTCCTCAAAGGCGTTACCGTCATTTGTATACAATCATGGCAACCACTCAAAACTACCGACCAAACCGACTTGCTGATATTATCGGACAAGACGAAGTACGTGAATATCTTACAATCAAGATTAGTTCTGCAAAGAATAGCGGCAATCCAGTTGGTCACACTCTGTTTCTAGGCCCAAGCGGTGTTGGTAAGACAACTTTCGCACAGGCTCTAGCCAATGAGCTTGGTGCCGAATTCGTTGAGATTTTTGCACCAACGATGAAAGACCCGACGATTCTGATTGAAACTCTTTCGAAGATTTCTAAGAATGGAGTGATTTTCGTTGATGAAATTCATGCGCTTCCTTCAAGGGTTCAAGAAGTTCTTTACACTGCTTTGGAAGACGGCGAGATTCGTGGTCGAAACAAGTTTACGAATCTTCCTTATGTTATCAAGCTCAATCCCTTTACAATGATTGGGGCAACAACGCATGAAGGTCGTTTAAATGAGCCGCTTCGAAAGCGCTTTTCAAATAGTGTGCGGATGCGCCCATACAGCGTGGCAGAGCTTTCTACTTTGATTGGCAAAGCTGCACAAAATCAATATGGAATCAACCTTGACCCAAACGTTGCTGTGCGAATAGCTAGTGTTGCTCAAGGAACTCCACGTGTTGCTCGAAACCTGCTAAAGTGTGTTGTCGAAGTTGCACAATCACTTGGTGGCGGCATGACTACAGACGTTGTGGACAAGACTCTTAAGTTTGAAGAACTTGACCCTGTTGTTGGTTTAAATCGTCAACAGCGACGATATTTGATGGCACTTGCCACTGAAGGTAGCATGGGAGCAAAGGGACTTGCGACTATGTTGGACGAGCAGATTGAAACAATTGAGTTTGCTATCGAACCTTTCTTGATGCAAGAAGTAACTCTGCCAAGCGCAACGGGTGGTTCTACGACAGGTACGCTGGTTAAGCGAAGCGCTAAGGGTCGTGAAATCACCAATCTTGGAATGGAATACTTGGCAATGTGTAAGTTCCTTCAAGCCAAGGATTGGTTTAAGGGAGAGTCCTACATTGGATAATGCGCAAGTCACGTTGCTAAGGGCATTCTGGACGGGTGCATTGTTTACGGAAGCAGCAGAAGAGTTTAGAGACTCTTCTGCTCTTTCAGATTATCATGCTAACGAAACGTTTAATTTCCTTATAAGATGTTATCAAGCATCGGAGCGCAAATATCATAATCTCAACCATCTTGAATTTTTATTTAAGATAGAAACACCCGGTGTTTGGTCTGATAGAGACTTGTTAATTAGAACTTTGTTTTTCTTCTTTCATGATTGTGTGTATCAAATAGACCCGTCCAACCCTGTGGCAGATAACGAACACAGAAGCGCTGTTGAAGCAATGGTGCGAATGCAGCAAATGGGTTTTATGAAGGATGAAAGCATTATTAAGTTTGTTTGTGATACCACTAAGCTAAGCAATCACACAAGCACAACAAGCGACCCATTGCAGCAATTTTTACTTGACTGTGACCTTGCAATTCTTGGTGCGGAGCCAGATGAATACACCAGCTATGTTCACAGTGTAAGGAACGAGTACGGCTTGGTGCCTCAATCAACATGGGTACAAAAGCGTGGAGACTTCTTGAAATATATGTTGAACAAAAAATCAATTTTCCAAAATCCTCATTTTATTACCCATTATGAAAAAAAGGCAATAAAGAATATGGAAAACGAACTCATTTCTCTCGGATTCACACTATAATAAAACTATGAAACAGTTTACACTTGGTGCATTACTTGGCGATGCGTCCCCCACTCCTATTCGTGGCGACATGGAAATTGTCCACTCAACTCAAACATTTTGGGCACTCAAAAACGAAAACGTTGGCGACAAAGTTGGGAACAAAAAATATTGGATTGGACACGTTGCCACTGACGGCGTAGATTGGTATACGCTAACTACATTCTGGCAAGAAACATCTGACGGCGGCGAGTCCAAGCGACAAACTAGCGCAGCTACACGAGTAACACAAAAGAACGTAGGTAAGGTTAATGAAACAAGCTTAGAGCAACAGGCGCATGCAGAACTTACATCTTTAGTCAACAAACAGCGAGATAAGAAGTATCTGCTAGAAGGCGAAGTTCTTGACCCATCTACAACTGTGAATTACCCACTTCCAATGTTGGCTCATAAATATCACGAGAAAAAGAACAAAGTGGTGTTTCCTGTGTGGGCACAACCAAAATTTGACGGTGTGAGAAGCCTGTCCAACGGCGAAGTTATGTGGTCTCGAAAAGGTAAGGTCATGATACCAGAGTGTGTTAACCACCTGATGATTGACACACAAGGTTATAACGTTGACGGAGAATTAATTCTTCCACAGCCATATTCCTTCCAAGACACAATCAGCGCCATTAAGAAGTATGACCATAAGATTTCACCACAACTGCTACATCGTGTTTATGACATGATGATTCCAGATACCAAGTTTTCTGACAGACTTGCGTATTTAGCTGATTTGGTCAAAAAGACATCTCAAGGTATTGTGTTGGCGGAAACTGTTCAAATTTGCAGTGAATCAGAACTTGAACAATACCACGAAGCAAAGGTTGCAGAAGGATGGGAAGGAGTAATCGTTCGTACTGACACGGGCGGATATGAAATTAACAAGCGAGCCAATCAACTTTTGAAATACAAATCTTTTGATGATGAAGAGTTTGAAGTTGTGGGTGTTAAAACTGGCGATGGGAAATTTGAAGGCTTGGGCATTCTTGAGTGTGTTACAAAAGACGGTGCTGTGTTTAGCGCAACGCCCAAGGGAACTGTCGAATTTAGAAGAAAATTATATGAGCAACCAGAGCTTGTGATTGGCAAAATGTGGAAAATTCAGTTCTTTGGCTGGACGACAAATCCAGACCCAATGTTGGTGAAACCAAGATTCCCAATTGCGATTGCGGAGAGAGATTCAGATATTGAGGGATGATATGACAAAAAAATACACATTGGAGATGTTGTTACCGATGAGCATTGGCCCAATAAAACAGGACTTGTGCGAAAAGTTGACGACTATGATTCTTGCGTGGTAATACACGTTCTCTGGGATGATGGTAAATCTTCTGACTTCTCTGTTAGCGAAACAACCAAACTAGTTTACGCTTCAGAAGATTTTCAAAAAAAATAATCTCTGTTGTATAACAACAGAGTTATGTCTAACATAAAACCACTTAGCGATAAAATCGCCATTCTGCCAGATGAAAACAACAGAAAGCTTTCATCTGGCATCGAGCTTCCAACCGAAGCACGTAAAACAACGACACAAACTGGTAAGGTGGTAGCCACCGGACCAGGCTTCTTGCTACAAGACGGTAGCAGAGTGTCACCCGGCGTTTCTGCGGGTGATAAAGTTGCGTTTAGTATTCACGCAGGCGCAGAATTAGAAGTTGATGGTGTCACCTATATTCTCATGAACGAAGAACAGATTCTTGCTGTACTTAGTGTATAAGAACAGAGAAGGCTCTGTATAGAGTAAATAATTATGGGAACTAAACAACTTGTATATCAGGAAGAAGCTCGCCGTGCTTTAGAGCGAGGTATTAATGCAGTCAGCAATGCCGTGAAAACGACGCTCGGCCCACGAGGACGAAATGTAGTCTTAACCCGTGAATGGGGATTGCCAATTTTCACCAAAGATGGTGTAACTGTCGCAAAGGAGATTGTTCTTAAAGACAAGCTCGAAAACGCAGGCGCACAACTTTGTCGTGAAGTGGCATCGAAGACGAACGACATTGCAGGAGACGGCACCACCACCGCTACAGTGCTAGCACAAGCTATTGTAAACCGTGGTTTAAAGTACGTTACTGCTGGTGGTAATCCACTGGAAGTTAAGCGAGGAATTGATAAGGCTACACTAGCTATTATTAAGAGAATCCAAGAACTTAAGGTAGACATCGAATCTAGAGAGCAGATTGAGCGCGTAGCCACTATTGCAGGCAACGACGCAACAGTTGGCAAACACATTGCAGATGCTATCGAAAAAGTTGGTACGGGCGGCGTTATTACAATCGAAGAAACACGTGGTACAGACACTGTTGTAACCTTGGTTGAAGGTATGCAGTTCGACCGTGGTTATTTGAGCCGACATTTTGTCACACACGATGAAACTCAAACAGTAGAATATGACAAGCCAAACCTTCTCTTAATTGATAAAAAAATCAATAACATTTTTGAGATTCTTCCATTTATGGAAAGATATGTTAAAACAGATGGTCGTGGTGTTCCTCTTGTGATTATCGCTGAAGATTTTTCAGCAGATACTCTCAATGGACTTGTTCTTAACACGCTAAACGGTGTGTTCAAGAACGTGGCTGTCAAAACCCCTGGTTTTGGTGAAAGACGAAAGCAGATTCTTGAAGATATTGCTGCCGCAACTGGCGCAACGATTATCTCCGATGAAACTGGTGTGACTTTTGCTGATTGTCAAATCAAATTTGGTGAAAAAACACCATCAGTGGTTGGTCGTGCCAGAAGAGTTGTTATTACCAAGGATTCTATTACAATCCTGGAGGGAGATGGCGACAAGGATGCGATTGATGAGCGATGTGAGCAAATTAAGGCGCAGATTCTCATTACCGACAGTAACTATGACAGAGAAAAGCTCCAAGAGCGAATTTCTAAGTTAAGTGGTTCTGTTGCTATCATCGAAGTTGGAGCTATGACAGAAGCAGAGCTAAAAGAAGCGAAGTATCGCTATGATGATGCTCTTTCTGCCACTCGTGCTGCTATCGAAGAGGGAATTGTGTGCGGCGGCGGCGTAACACCACTTCAGTGTGCGTCTGTCGTTGAAGACTTGCTTAGAGACCCGTCGTTGACTCAAGATGAACTCATGGGTGTTAAAATCATTCGAGAAGTGCTTGAGGCACCAATCGTTCAGATTGCAAAGAACGCTGGATTTAAACCAGATATCTGGGTGGAAAACATCTTAAAGGGTGAGAATGGTTGGGGTTATGATGCTCGCACTGGTGAATATGTAGATATGCACGAAGTTGGTATCATTGACCCAGCAAAGGTTACTCGTTCTGCGTTTGAAAATGCAGCGTCTATTGCCAGCATGGTGTTGACGACAGAAGTAATGATTGCCGACGAGCCAGAGCCACCAATGCCAATGATGCCTCAAATGATGCCTCAAATGATGCACGATATGTAACAATTTTTGCATTGCATTTGTTATTGAGCCTGGGAAATTTCCCAGGCTCTTTTTTCCTCATTCCAGTTAATAAAGCGTATAACATAACCATGCAGAAAACCTTTACGGTGGTGTTAGCCTATTTTCAAAACATCAATCTAACCAAACAAGACACATCTTATCTTCAATCGCTTCGTCCAGAAAATGGAAGCATGATGGCAATTCTGGATGTCAAGCGTGGAGCTTGTACGGCAGAACAGCCACTTCGCCCCAATCAGCGACAGGACATTCTGCGTGGACATCGCAAGTTGTTTGATGCTGGTGTGGCTGAGCATCTTCATATTCGTGATAATGAAAGGTGGTCTCTTATTCTTGACGAAACCATTGAAAAGTCAATGCCGCAGGACACTACTCACATTGCCTTTTTTATTGCCAAGTCGTTGGCAGATAAATATGTCGGACAGTATACACCAGTCATAATGGAAGACATTCTAGGGCTTACCGATGTATCTGCGCCAGTGCCAGTGAAACCATCAACAACAAATGATTTCCGTCAAGGAATTATGTATGCAGAGCAAAAAGCTTTTGCATTAGTGTATTCTACTGTTGATATTGCAGTCGTTGACAGTAGTTTGAAATTTATTCTTCTTGGGCGAAAGCTCAACGAAAAAAAATGGCGATTTCCGGGCGGGTTTGTTGACCCAACAGATATATCAAAAGAAGATGCTTGGCATCGTGAGCTTGGCGAAGAAGTACCCAATGGAGTTTTGAGCTTTGTATCCGACGTTGAATATATTTGCTCTACAATCGTCCCAGATTGTAGATACCCAGGTCGTGATAAAATCATGACCACCATGTTTGGAGCAATCGTCAAGTTTGATGTGGACACGCTTGAAGCTGGAGACGACCTTGTTGAAGTTCAGTTGTTTGGAATTTCAGGTGATTTATTTAATGTAATCACCGAAGACCATCACCCGGCACTTAAGAAATTTTTGGAATGGGTGGATAAAACAAAGCTTCGATATAAAGATGTTTTGGCCTGTTAAGGTAATGTTAAACTATTACTGGGTAGTCCTGTTTTTTGCAGTCAACACCAATTGCAACGACGTACAAATAAGGGTGGCTCACCATAGAGCTTACTAGGATGCTTACATGAAAACAAAAACAGGATTCACCCTTATTGAACTCTTGGTGGTGATTGCAATTATTGCAATTCTTGCCGCCATTCTCTTCCCCGTCTTTGCACAAGCAAAGGAAGCTGCTAAAAAGATGTCATCGCTTTCGAATGTAAAGCAAATTGGACTTGCCGTACAAATGTACAACGGGGACAACGATGGCGTACTACCCCCGGCGTATTATTACAACTCACCAAACGGACCGGGCTCGCTAGATGACTCTGGTATCAATCACTGGAGTGGCGTTGTTCAGCCATACGTTAAGAACTTGAATATTTTTATTTCACCAAGTGATAAAATCGGTGGACAACCACCAACCAATTTTATTGGTAACAATCGTGGCTTCGGCGTTCCTAGTGGAGCAACCGCTGGCAACCCTGCCATTCAAGATAATCAAGCGCCTCGACTAAGCTACACTTGTAATGAACAAATCATGCCCCGCCCTCGTGGTGGAGTGGGTGGAACACTTACTGGACAGGGACAAAATGTTGTGGGCGACACAGGTGTTGACGAACCAGCATCAACCATTCTGTTAACTGATTTCACCGACTATGTTAATGCAGTAAGCGGTGGTGGACCGGGTGGCGTTCGATTTAAGGCACATAGACCAACTGATGTTTTAGCTCTTGATGCTGCTGGAACGATTGCATATGATACAAGCAATACAAACAATAACACGCTTTACGCCATTAGTCCCGCAAGAGCAAAAGCTTTGTTTGATTTACAGCCTACTATTCCCTTTGGCTCCACGACATATCCACATATTGTTTATATGAATAGCGGTCGTCATACAGGAAAGGCTAATGTGTTTGTGTTCCTTGATGGACACGCAAAGGCTATGCCAGTGGCTCAGACTCTGAATCCAACCAAGTTCCTTTGGGGAACCAGAGCTTATAATCAGGGCGGGTTGAGCATCCTAGACCCAATTACTGGAAACCCAGTTCAGTAATCAAAATAATCAACTAAAAAGGGCTACTGTTTTTGCAGTAGCCCTTTTTACTATAGTTTATACCAGTAGCGATTAATTTAATTGAAATCGAACTGGCGCATAGATGGGTTTGGTTACTGTCCAAAGCTAAGCGTGAGATTTAATCAGTAAAGAACCTTGTGGTAACTAAAGTACAGATTCTTGCGGAAATGGCTTCGATGCCATCGCCTCCACCAATCTTGTTGTTGTGGTATACTTGTTTTTTACTATGAACAATCTAACCCTAATTCAAAACAACAATGAAATTAACATTGCCAACAATTTAAAAGGATTGATTAAATGTCCTCAATGTGGAGCTAACAAAATCAATATGAAGTTTGAATTGAGTATCAATACTGGTAAAAAACAATATCAAATGAAATGCATCACCTGTGGATATAAATGGGCAGAATCTAATCAGGTATAATGAACACATGAGTGAAACAAACACCGATTGGATTAAACCAGGCGCTTTGTGTAATTGTCTCGGTGAAGGAACTGACACACTGCTAATACGAACAGTGGAAGATGACAGAGCATCTGTCTTTAAGTTCAAATATGGTGTAGATTTGACCCTGGCAGAAGCAAAAGAACAATGGCAAGAAGGGTTTTACTGCTGGGAATCCTTTCATAAGCTGCATCAAGATTTTGTAGGAAGAGCTGAAAAGAATTTTAATCTTATTGACACTTTTGGAGAAAAGAAGCTTAATTCTGCCATTCGTAGAAAGATTAAATTGGTAAACGTGCCCTGTCCAGATGATGCTAAAGAAATGCTGTTTAAATACTTTAGTATTGACGAAGAACAATACCTTGACGCAGGATATGGTGTCTACCACGGAGCTTATCTGGCTGAAAAAATCTTGAAAGCCAAGGATGACCTTGCACTGGCGATTGGTCGAATTATCAATCATCTTTACGACCAGGGGTTGGACACAGCGCTTTCTGGTCACAAACATGACACCGATAAACAAGTTGCCTTATTTATTGAATCTCTTGGAATACACGAAAAAGTCGCTGAGCATTTTGCTAAAACCCTAAACGAATGGGCAGAAGTGATGTATACTCAAGGTATCAGAAAAGCAATGGCTGGCGGTTAACTTTCCTCAAAATAAGCCCAATCTGGTATAGTTAGTTATGTATACACATTGCGTTGATTGCGGCGCTTCCATTTATGATAGCCAAATTGACTTGTGTGATGATTGTGAGCACAAGTACGAATCAAGACCAATATATAATTGGCGATACGAAATGCATCGTGAAATGGCTAAAATCCAAGCGCAGAAACAAACGCAGGTAATTAATGAAAAACAAAAATTTGACTAAACCAGTGTGTTTTTGGAATTGCGAAAACTTTAGTGACAAAGACGCCAAGCAAGAAGCATTGAGCCATGTTGTTCCAGGTTGGAATTTAACTCCAGAAGCAAAATATTGTGTTGAGTTGATGGAGACTGGTCGTTCGGTTTCTCGCTATAAAGGCACGGCAATGTGCCGTATTTGTGAAAAAAGGCTTGGGTCGGCGGATAATATCAACCAAGGCTGGATTTATCCAGAGGACTGGCAACATTACATTTTGGAACATTCGGTAAAACCTTGGGATGAAGAATTTCTTGCCTTCTTAAATCAACAAGCGAGGTCAAATTAATGTACGGAGCGATTGTTGGAGATATTGTTGGAAGCGTGTATGAGCGCCACAATACAACGGATTATAATTTTCCGATTTATAAATTTTTAGGACAAAAGCATTCTCGATTTACCGACGATAGCGTCTTAACTATCGCCACAGCAAGCGCAATTCTCAAGGCTAAACAGGAAAACAAAGAACTTACGGCAGATTTGTTTGGCGCTGAATACAAAGAGTTTTATAACAGATTTCCAAATCGTGGTTATGGTCGTGGGTTTAGAGCCTGGACTGATGAACCAGAAGGAACTATTGGAGATAGCTTTGGCAACGGAAGTGCCATGAGAGTTTCACCAGTGGCTTGGATTTCTGATGATTTCGGAGAAGTGCTTGATTTAGCCGCTCTAACAGCGAATTGCAGCCATGCCCACCCAGAAGGCGTAAAAGGCGCACAAGCCATTGCTGGAGCGATTTATATGGCAAGAAAGGGCTATTCTAAGGAAGATATAGCCAACATCATTACAAGTAAGTTTGATTATGACCTGAACGCAACTGTTCAGGAATTAATTCCTGAAAGTTCTTTTGCTGCGTGTCAGGCGACAGTTCCGCCAGCTATACGTGCTTTTCTTGATTCAAACAGCTATGAAGATGCCATAAGACGTGCTATTGTCATGGGTGGAGATTCAGATACTATAGCAGCAATGGCGGGAAGTATTGCAGAAGCATATTACAATGGAGTCCCTGTGCGACTCCGCTCTGTGGCTTTTTTGATTTTACCAATGTCCATGAAACGGATTGTCAACAATTTTAGGCATGCTTACAACATACCCTAATAAATTCCTCAAAATTAAAAATCACCTGATAAAAAAGTATCATGAAAAAAATATTTTCACTGTTGTTAGCATTAACTTTTTCTGCCATTTGTTTTGCAGATGAGTTAATTGTCAGTCCAAAACAAACACAAGGTTGGACATTTGGTGTTAGTTCAAATAAAACTACAGCAAGTTGGTTTTTGGGTGCTTTAAGGGGCTTTCCACCACTTGGAGACGGCTCTTTGTGGCTTTATAGCGGCAATGCTGACGGCTCAGCGTATGCTGAATTCCAAGGGCTTAAGGATGTGCAACTTGGTAGTCTCACAAGATTGGGTTATAGCACATACACTTCAAATGTTGCTGCTGGTCGAGAAGACATCAACATGGCTCCTGAATTTAAGATATACCTAAATGTCCCAGATACACAACCTGGCAGTGTCATTCTTATTCACCCACCCGGATTGTTCGGTGCTGTTGCCAGAGGGAGATGGACTTCAAGAAACATTTTGTCTGAAAAATGGATTTGCAACAAACTGGATTCATCCGACAAGCGAACATTAAGTCAATGGCTTGAATTCTTTCCAAATGCCACAATCAATAAGATTCAAATTATGGCTGGGGCAACTACTGCACCCAGAACTTTTGCCGATTGGACGCTGGGTGTGGACAATGTAATTATTGGAACTGGACTAACTCAGTCAACAACTTACAATTTTGAACCAGACCCATTTGTTCAAGGTGAAAAGCCCGTTGCTGTGTTGCAATCAAAATCTCCATCAGCAGTCTTGATTGTTAATCCAATTGTTATTGCCTTTCCAACATATTATGTTGTTGACGGATTCCCCGAAGGCGTGGCAAAAGATGAGCCAGTGGAACAACTCGCCAAACCGAACCCTGCAAAAGAAGCGAAAACCGATGCGCCAGCTAGCCCATATCAAAGTGAAGGTGATGTTTTTGTTCCCTTACTTTTTAAAGGAAATACAGCGCTCAAGCAAATTTTGTCACAACTGAATTTTGTCGGGAATCCTGACGAAACGTTGCCTGGGCAAGAAGTGAAAATTTCTGAAGGCGGCGCATTCGTGTTCGGAAGTGTGCCTTTTTATATTCCAAAAACTAACGACAATGTATGGGACTCAAACGTTTTTCTTAATGACAAAGAGCAAAAGCTAACTGTAAAGGCGAATCTTCACGGCGTTACTCAAGTTCATACTATTATGAATGTAACTTATGCAACTGGCGCAGAATCAACTGTGTTTGTTGAGTTTAGAGGCACCAAAGGAGCCTTTTATCGCACTGAGCTTCGAATTAACAAAGAAATCAGAGACATGCGCACAAGTAGCTTTAGTACGATTGTTCCACCAACCAAGGTTGTGTGGTCAAGACCACTAGACAGTCGCCCAAATCAAGGAAAAGACTGGGGAATGTTCTTAGACTCTCAAGTATTTACACTCCCGTCTGACTTCGGTGAGCAAGGATTGCAGTCTATTACTTTTGTGGACAAGGGTAAACACAATGGACAGCGCTCGTTCTTGGTGGGTGTGACAGCTAAGGTTAAGGCAACTAAATAATGGGAACTAAAACAGTGCGTGTTTGTGACGTAACTGGAGATGTATTAACATCTCCAGTTAATATTGGTTTTACACTTGCAGATGGAAGAACTGTTAAATTTGAAGTTAACCAAAAGGTCGCATCTCAATTTGTCTTAGCTCTCGCAAGTCGTCTTCCACCCGAAGCTTTATTAGAAGTGGTTGAAGAATTTTTCAACCAAGATTGGGAAGAGTAAGCGTGTGAAGCCACGAAAGCTGATTGATATTAGGCGGTTGTCGTAAAAATCAGATTGATATAGAAAACAAATCCTAAAAATTGTATAAACCAGATAACTGGTACTACAATGGATTTTTACGACAAAAGCAAGGTTTATTTCACCTATCATTCAAAGCGCTGTGCCGCTCAATCAACTCAAGAGTATGCATTCTCTCAGTTAATCCCCTATATTGGAAACAAGCGAAAGCTTTTACCTCTTATCATAGACGGCATCCGAGAAACTGGGTTGAAAAGTGGTAAGTTTTTAGATATTTTTTCTGGCAGCACGGTTGTCGGAAGAATGGCTAAAGAGCTTGGATTTCAAACTTATGTTAATGATTGGGAACCATACGCATATCATCTCAACCGATGTTTTGTGACCTTAAACAAAGAACCTGACTTCAATAAATTGGGTGGAGCAGATAGGGTGTTGAGAATTTTAAACGATATTGCCCCTCGTGAAGATTGGGTGACTCAATATCTTTGCCCAGACGATGACGATAATCCAGACCTAGCGAGAGAAAGATTGTTTTTTACTCGTGAAAATGGAATGTTGATAGATGCCATGCGTTATCAAATTCAAGAATGGCACGAAGACGGAATGATTGATGAAGATGAACTATCTTATCTAATTGCTCCGCTTTTATATTCAGCTAGTTATGTTTCAAATACAAGTGGTTTGTTTAATGCATTCCATGCAGGTTTCGGCGGCGGAACCAAGACGGGCTTGAACAGAATCAAGAGTTGTATTAGCTTACAAAAGCCAATTTTATATAACAACAAAGTGCAGAACGCTGCTTTTTGCCAAGACGCTGTAACGCTTGCAAATGATTTAGCGAAGAACACAGATTTAGATATTGTTTATCTCGACCCTCCATACAATCAACACTCGTATGGTAGCAACTATCATGTTTTAAACAGCATCGCACTGTGGGATAAACCAGAGTTGTCAGAAAACATTGGTCGTGGAAACAAATCTGCAATTAGAAAAGATTGGCAAGATTCTCGCCGCTCTGAATACAATTACTCCAAAAGCTCAACAGCGGCTTTTTCAGAGCTGGTGGGTGCTCTTAAAACCAGATATGTTCTTGTATCTTACAGCACTGAAGGCAATATTCCCACGCACGAACTTGTGGCTGCAAGCGCCGAAGTGGGCGAATTAAAATGCGTAATGGAGCCTTATCAAAGATATAGAGTTTCTAAACAAAGACCAAGCGCAAGACCAAGAACACTTGAGTTTGTTCTTGTTATAGACAAACAAGGGCGACAAAAAACATCAAATGGCGAAGAAGTGATGAGTCGTTTGGTAGAAGCTGAGAAAAAACTTCTATCACGAGTGGAAGTGGTGATGTAATGAATAGGAAACATTTGTTTACTGGTGTTGTTGTTGGACTATTATTGGTGGGCGCTATACTGGTGTTAAGGCGCAAAGAAGATGATTGCACGTGTGAAGAAGAAGGATGGGAGTGCTGCTGCTATGGTTATTGAGATTAAAGGATTAAATCGGGCACAAGAAATTGCCATTGGTGATTTTTTCGCTAAAATTCAAGATTGTGTAGACAACGACGCATCTCGGTGGATAGCATTATTTGCTGACGGTGCTGAATCGTGGAATGACATTGAAATCAAGATTGATGGAGACAATCCTTTTCATTGCGGTGTGCCAGCCAATTTTAACAGATGGTGGAATCTGCATTTCAAGCATGGTGAAGATTATTCACCTGAGCCATTTTATTTAGCCGAAGCATACTCTGTAGAAGAAGCGTTAAAACAAAATGAAGAAAATAGAGAAACAGAAGATTGAATCTGACGTTGTTGTTGACGTTATTTGTGATTTGTGTGGAGATAGCACAAAGCTCTCGGGAATTCCCAGTGGTTGTGAAGAATTTTCTTATGGAACTTTAAATTTCTCGGGTTGTTACGGCAGCGAGCATGATTGCGAGACTGTAAGAATGGAATTGTGTGAAGCTTGTCTTTTTACAATCGTTCGCCTGTGCAGAAGCGGCGTATATATCTCAGACGGTTTTCATGTTGCGGCTGGCGAGCCACCAGAAGACACACTCGAAAATATTTTGTCGAAATCATTGCCCAAATGATACTATAATTGAATTGTCACTGTACAACACCAACATGCAAAATAAAGCTAAATCAACATTAATCGTGAACCTCATGGGTGGTCCGGGCACTGGTAAATGTCTTGCCAGAGACACAAGTGTTCTAATGTACGACGGAAGCCTTAAAATGTCTCAAGATGTTTCTGTTGGAGATTTTTTAATGGGGCGAGATGGTAAACCCAGACGTGTTTTGAAACTTTTCACCGGGGTGGACCACATGTATCAAATAAATCCAGTAAAAGGAGATGCTTTTGGAGTTACGCAAGACCATAAATTGGTTTTAGACTACACCAAACACGGTTCTAAAGAGCTAATCCTTTCAGTAAAAGAGATTTTGGAATTCACAAGAAGTAAACAAGAAAGACTAAAGCTAAAAAAAGCCAACTTAATTGAGTTTGAATTAAGCAAGGTTGGACTTAACCCTTATTTTTTAGGAATTTGGCTTGGAGATGGTCATAGCGCTAATCAAAGAATCACTAATTGTGAACAAGATGTGATTGATTTTTTAAATCAATATGGAGCATCCCTTGGTTTATCAACAAAAATACACGCAGAGCGAGGGTTGGCTTCAACCTACAGTCTTTCGATGGCAAACACCTGGGATAAAAACCCCATACGACAAATTTTGATTGAATATAAATTAAAAAACAACAAACACATACCACCTGATTATTTGTTTAATCACAGCTCAGTAAGGCTACAAGTTTTGGCTGGATTAATTGATAGTGATGGCTCTGTTAATCATAATTGTGTTAATATTATTCAAAAAAATAAACAATTAGCAGAAAACATTCTTTTTCTAGCAAGGTCTTTAGGTTTTGCAGCTTATATTAAAAGAAAAGTAAAAAAATGTACAAATAATGGAGCTGTGGGTGAATATTGGGACGTTTCTATTAGTGGGGATTTGAGCATTATTCCTAATCGGGTAGAACGAAAGAAATGCGCTCCAAGAACTCAGCTTAAGAATACACTTCACACTGGTTTTTCTATAAATTACCTGGGTGTGCAAGAATATTTTGGATTTGAGTTGGATGGCAACCACATGCATTTATTGGGTGATTTTACAATCACCCATAACAGCACTCACGCAGGCGGAACTTTCTATCGAATGAAGCGCAGCGGAATTAACTGTGAATATATTCAAGAATATGCCAAGGATAAAACTTGGTCAGAAGACGTTCAAACTCTGCTTTGTCAACCCTATGTCACTGGAAAACAATTCTATCGCACCGCAAGACTGCTTGGAAAAGTAGATGTTGCTATTACAGACTCTCCGGTGATTACAGGAATTCTTTATCAGGGGTTCGGCTGTACACCTAGTTGGGAAAAATGGGCTATTGAAGCATTCAATGAGTTTAACAATTTAAACATTTTCTTGGTAAGAAATACCAGCAATCACCCTTACAATCCAAAGGGTCGAAGCCAAACGGAAGATGAAGCTCGTGCAAAAGATAATGAAATGCGAGCTATTCTGGACAAAAACAACATTCCATACGAAGTTGTAGAAGTTACTTCTGTTGGTGAAGATAGTTGGGATGATGCTGGTTTAGACGCTATCTTTAAATTGATTCAAGATAGATTGACTCAAGAAAGATTAAAGACAGAGGATGAAGAGCTAAAAGAAGCAATCAGCGCCGTTTGATTAACTTCATGTTTAGCTGTGGAGTATAATAATGTGTTATGCAAATCAGCGAACCTTGGATTGACCCAATCACATGCGAGATGGAAGACATTCTTGATGAGAATGAATTTCATCTCGTTTTCTTAATGGGTGACAGTGATGATAAATTTCATCTTGTGACAGCCGAAGAGCTAGTCGCAGCCCACTCTACCGCTAATTCACCACATACTACCAATATGGTAGCAGTATCCATCAACAAACATGATGTCAATGGCATCAATGAAAATGGAAAAATTCAAACACAAGCTTTGCCTCGTACTAAAATTATGGTAGATAGTGTCTTTGCTGATTTAGACGACATGGTGAAGTCATGCAAGGAAGCCTATCAACATTTTGAGTTCATCTAATGGAATGGCGCACTGGTGACATGATAGATGTATGCAATGAAGTCGGTGCCAACGGCATCGTCTTTACTGCTAACTCCGTTGTTAAAAGTAACGGCGAACTTGTAATGGGGGGCGGCGGTGCAAAGCGAGTGCGTGATTATTTCCCCGCAAGCGTGCCGTCAGCACTTGGGCAAGAAATTAAAAAGAACAATGATAGATTCCAGCCAGATTATTATTTGGCTGGAATTCAATTTAAGTTAAAAGAAACACTTGAGCCTTTTTATATTTTTGCTCTTCAGGTGAAGAGAGACTTCAATGATAAGGGCGACTTATCTCTTACAATTGAAAGTTTGCAAATTTTAGCAGAATGGTGTAATGCCAACCCAGAAGTTAAACTTGTTTTAAACTGTCCGCTGATAGGTTTGGGCGGTTTTTCTGACCAAAAAGAAGATATAAAGAACATTGTTGATGGAATTTTATCCAACTGTAATGTTACGGTCACCATACTATGAACGAAGACGCCAAGATTGCTGGGAAAGAAGCTGCCAAAATCTTAAATAACAAAAAAATAAGCGAATTAGATACAAAAATTTCTATTGTTATTGCAGTTCTTGATTCTTTGAATTACACAAAAGATTGTATTGATAGTCTAGCCAAGCATGCTCCTAATGCAGAAATTATTATTATTAACAACGGCAGCCAGGTTGAAACAAAAGAATATCTCGATAGCATGAAGCACATTCAAGTGATTCACTGGGAAGAAAATCTTGGAGTTTCTAAAGCGTGGAATGCTGGATTAAAACTAGCAACAAGAGATGTGCTTTGCGTTTTAAACAATGATGTTTTAATTCAATTTAACGGAATCCAAAGATTGGTTCAGGCTGCGCTAGAAAATGGTGTTGCAGCAGCAGAGGGTGCTTGCATGAATATGGATTTTTCCTATGCTTATAGCACTTACAATGAAGATGAGGCTGATTATCTTGGCGGGTATTGCCTGGTTTTTAAAAGAGAAGTGTTAGAAAACGTTGGTGAATTTGATGAGATGTTTTCACCTGCGTACTGGGAAGATAATGATTGGGGCTTGAGGGTTAAAGAAGCAGGATACAAGTGGCGCATCATTCAAGGTTGCGTTTTTCACTATGTAGCCAGAACTTCAACAAGAGTTCTGGACATGGGAGCTTTATTTACGAAACAAAGGGAGAAGTTTATTAACAAGTGGGGACACAAAGCACTTGGTCTGGGCGAAAGAATATTAATAAGATGTGAAGAAAACAACAACGTTGAAATTCAAAAGTGTATTAATGAATTAAGACAAAGAAAACCGATGTCAAAAATTCAAATACTCACGGGCGCAGACACATCATCTTTGCATGGGTATGATTGTGCCAGCGATGAAAGACGCTTTAGAGAATATACACAAGAAATAGACTGTACCGAATACCTTAACCGAGCACTTGTGTCATTTATAACGTGGGTGAATGATGAAGTTCAATACAGAAGTTTCTTAAAGTCATCTCACAACATTAAGGCAGAGTATATCAAGCTTGGACAAGAATACGATTCGCTGTCTAAAGCATATAATGCTGGAACTGATGTTGCAACAGGTAAATATCTTGCATATGTACATCAAGATGTTGAAATTTTAGACACGTTCTTTGAAGCCAAAGTCGCAAAAGTTTTTGAATCAAGAAGCGATATTGGTTTCGTAGGAGTGATTGGTAGTGTAACCAAGGACAACACAAAGTCTCTGTGGTTTCACGAAGGAGCGCACAGATGCCGTGGATTGGCAATTCAGAACAGATATGAAGCTGTAAACGTGTGTGTTTATAACGGACCGGCTTGTCTTATTGATGGTCTTTTGATGATAACTGATAAGAAATTTAATTTTCCAGAATCTCTCCCTCATATTCATTTTGTTGATGCGTGGATTTGCAATGTGGCTTCAGAGGCTGGTTATCAAAATTGGATTACAGATATTCTGGTAAATCACAACTCTGCTGGAGAAACAAAATCAACTTTCTTTAAAGACAATCTTGTTAGATATAGAATTAAGTGGTTTTCCAGCGCCGCCCTAAGTGATACATCTCTTGATATTAATTCTGTATTTGATAGAATTAAAAAACCACAGTTAGAGATTGGCATTGCCATAACCACAAGAAATAGACCGGAAATGTTAGATGTTTGTTTAATGCATTTTAAAACTTACACTGACGAAAATGTATTTGGAAACATAATCATTTATGATGACGCAAGTGATTATGCGCAAAAACTAGAAAATCAAAAAATTGTAAAAAAGTACGGATTAGAAAAACAATACTACACAAGTGCTCAACAGGTTGGCATAGCACAAGCAAAAAACAGTTGCTTTTATTTGCTCGGTGAGCGAGATTATTATTTCTTGTTTGATGATGATACTTTTCCAATTAAGAGCGGATGGGTGGAATTATATAAAAACGCAAGCATACAAAGCGGATTCCAACATTTACTCTATGGCAATGACACTTGGAATACTATATCGGATAAAACAGACGGGATAGAATTTTATGATAGACCTTGGGGTGTTTTGCTTTTCTCCACTAAGGCTGTTTATCAAAAACTTGGTGGATATAGAAAAGAGTTTGGTCTTTACGGCGCTGAACACACAGACTACACAATAAGAGCTGGTGAAGCTGGTTTTACTAATTTAACAAAATTGTATGCAGGGCCGAGTGATTGCGTTGATTACATTTGGAATATTGACACAGGAACTCCATCGCAAAAAACTATTTGTGAAATCCCGAACCATGAAGAATCTATAACAAGACACACTAAAAACGTAGCTGTGGAAATAGCGCATAATGTGGCGGAAACAACAGAGCGTCAAATTTATTATCCCATCGTGATTGACCATGAAATTACTGGAATTATTTAGTTTCCTCAGATTCACCCACGCAAGAGCAATGTGTGTGTTTTCCCGGAGCAAATACCGAAGCATTTGTGGTCGCATTTCATTCGAGGCATTTTTGATGGAGATGGTTGTGTAACATGTGGAAAGTATACAAATAAGATGTTAGAACAAAAGCGCAATATAGTGATTAATTTTACTGGTTCTGTTGCATTGCTAGATTTCCTCAAAAACCATTTTCATAATCATATCGGTGTTGTAGTCGGACGGGGCTCTGTCACAGGAATGCCCCGACTCATATTGTTGGAAGAAATAAAAAGACGGGTGAGTTTTCTTATAACGGGCCAAATGCTATTGCAATCTTGAGTTGGCTTTACGGTGATTCTGAAGAAAAAACCAGGCTTGAAAGAAAATACGAAAAATTCAAAAAATTGAAGACTTATTATGATTAGAGATATTACCAAGGTACTGTGTTGCGATTCTGAGCACACTTGCTACGAAAATGAAGACTTTCCACACGGAGAACAGTCTGATATTATTCAGATTGGTTGGTGTTGGATTTTATTTCCGTCATTGGAAATAACAAAGCCACAAATGCTTTATGTCAAGCCAACTCGCTCAAGGGTCAGCGACTATTGTACTGAATTAACTGGCATTTTACCAAAACAGGTAATGTCTGCTCCACCACTTGCGCATGTTTGCCAAACGCTGATTAACAATCATGGCACTAGGGCTCGTCCGTGGATGACCTGGGGTTTTGATATGCCTGGGTTAAAGCAAGAATGTGAAGAACTTGGTGCAAATTTTCCATTTTCAGAGTCTTATGCAAACGCACAAGACCTTGCTTCGATTTTACTCGGTATGCCGCTTAGAATGGGATTAGACCCTGCTCTAAGGCTGATGGACATGTCGTTTGAAGGGCGTCATCACCAAGCGCCAGATGATGCTTATAATTTGGCGAAAATCATTCGTCAGTGTTCATTGCCGACAAATGAGCGCTATGATTATAAGCGAATAGGGTAAAGTGAATAAGAATATGCAAAAACACGTTTTGAAAAACGGGCTTACAGTTTTGTTAAGCCCGATTAACCATGTCCGCTCAGCTTCCATTGGAGTCTTTGCAAAAACCGGAAGCTGTAACGAAGCAAGCGAAGAATCGGGAATTTCTCACTTCGTTGAACACATGTTGTTCAAAGGCACAAAGCGCAGAACTTCTAAAGAAATTGTCAGTGCCATTGAAGGAAAAGGCGGGGAGCTAAACGCTTTTACAGACAAGGAATTAACATGCTACACCGCACGAGTCATTGATACTGAAATTAATACAGCTATTGATGTATTAGCCGACATGTATCAAAATTCAGTCTTCAGTCCAGAAGAGCTTGAGATGGAAAAGGGTGTTGTTCTGGAAGAAATTTCTCGTTCGCAGGATAATCCAGAAGGATATGTACACCATTTGTTTATGGAAAATCGCTGGAAAGGGTGCGTACATGGGCGAGAAATATTAGGTAAGCCAGAAACAGTGTCATCGCTAAAGTCTGCGAATTTGCACAAACACGTTCGAACGAAATACACCGGACCAAATACTGTTATTTCAGTGGCTGGCAATTTTGACCCCAAGCAGCTTCTTAAGGAAATTGAGAAGCAATTTGCTGGTTTGTCAGATGAGCAAGTATTAGAGCGACCGTCTGTCATATTGCCAGCACTTGGAAACACGACATTACAGCGAGATACAGAACAGGCGTATTTTTGCATTGGTTATGACGGTGTAAATTCAACAGATGATTCTAGATTTGCCGTCAAGGTGCTAAACACAGCATTTGGTTCAGAAATGTACAGTCGCTTGTTCCAAGAAATTAGAGAAAAGCGTGGACTGGCATATTCAGTCGGAAGTTATGCGCTTTCATATAAGCCGGGTGGACTTTTTGTTGCCTATGGTGGAATTAATGTTAAAAACTGGGACGAAGTTCAATCCATTGTTTCGGCGGAAATGGAAGATGTCTGTCTGCACGGCTTGAAGCCAGAAGAGTTGGAAATGGCGAAAGACACACTCGCTGGAAGTGTGGTTTTAAGTCAAGAAACGCCAACAGCTATTATGCACAAAACAGCGCAGAGTGAAATTATTTTTGGTCGTGACCAAAGCATTGATGAATTTATTGAAAAAATCAAAGCAGTTACAAATGAAGACATTATTGGATTCACTAGAGATAATTGCAGAGCATCGCAATCGAGCTTTGCTCTTATATGCCCTAAAAGCACAAAGGGTCGTGGTATACTCTCACGACTGACAGGAAAGTGAACTGCCTACCCATAAGGTGGCTTCAAGTTTCAATCACGTAGCTATTGCTACAGTGTCCACTTGCGTTGATTCGGGCTGTTCCAGATTCGGATATATTCTATACTTAAAAGCCCTGAGCACATAAGTCGTTTCTGCGCACAGTCTAAAGATTTTCTTTAGATGTTGTTGAAAATCAAAGCAATTTATCACACGGTGAGCAAATGGAGATGATTTCCTGGTATTATAGAACACCAGGAAAGTAGATTTCCTCAAAATGATTTAGGTCAGAAATATAGAAACATGCCCCAAAGAAAAATTGGGCACGGAGAAGCAAAAAAAACTATGCAAACACAACGACGCATGAAACCCGCCGCCAAATTTATCTTCCTGATTATGGCTGTTGCGGTATTGGGCGGCGGCTTCAACCTTTGGCGAAGCCGTGGTCATTCAGGAACTATTGTCGAGAAAATTACCGGAGCAGCCGCAAGTAACACTGTCGCTCTTGGTAGTGACCAAGGTAAGCTGGGTCGTCCACTAAAGGTGGCGATTAACCAGTGGCCTGGATTCTCGCCCGGACTTGTAGCCAACAACGGATTGTCTGCAAACAAGAATTCAAACAACTGGAAAGACTATGGTCTTTTGGTTGAATACATCATTATGGATGACCCGATTGCAATGACTAAAGCATATGCATCTGGCGACATTGACGTTATTTGGTCAACTATTGACTCTGCCGCAACTCAGCTTGGCGGATTGAAGAAAGGTGGCGCACCAACCAAAGTGTTTATGCAAGTTGACTGGAGTCGTGGCGGTGATGCCATTATTGCTTCACGTGGTATCAACAGTATCGAAGACCTAAAGGGCAAGACTGTTGCTCTTATCACACAAAGCCCATCAGAGTTCTTGCTTCAGTACGGACTGCGAAATTCCAGTCTTGATGAAACAGAGCAAAAGGCTATCCTTTCACGAATGGTTGGAAACGATACGCCAGACCAAGTGGTTGCCGCTTATGCCGCTGGTAAGGTTGATGCAATCGTAACTTGGGAACCAAATGTCAGTGCAGTGCTTGCAAGCACGTCTGACCGTGGTTCACACGTTATTCTTTCGACATCCACTGTCTCAAACGCTATTGGAGACGTATTCATGGCTCGCTCTGAATTTATTCAGCAAAACCCTGGTGTTATCAAGGCATTCGCTGAATCATGGTTCGCTGGTGCTCGTGAAGTTAATCGCAACACACAAGGCGCTGTTGACCTAGTGATGGCTAATCTTCCAATGTTTAAGCAACTTGGACGAGAGGAGACTCTTAACACCTTTGCTCAAGTTAAAATCACAGACATGAGTGACAACATCAAGACGTTTGGTCTTAATGGACAACCACCGCTCTATGACAAGATTTTCGCAGATGCTACAGAAATGTATGCTTCACGTGGAGTTCTTGACAGTCGAGTTAGTGCTGTTGAATCAAAGGATGTCAAGGTGCTGAGCGAATACTACGCATCCCTTCCTGTTGAAGACCAGAAAGCCGCTCCTAAAGAAGAGTTCAAGTTCCCTGCGAATCAACGAGAAAAGGCAAAAACAGCCGCTCCTGTGTTCACCAAGCAAATCACAATCACCTTTGCTACAAATAGTGCAGAGTTGACTGACAGCGCTAAGGCAACACTGGACAAGAACGTTTCTGTTCTCGCTGAGATTGCATCCAATGCATTCTTCCGAATCGAAGGAAACACAGACTCGCAGGGTAATGCAGACATGAACGTAGGTTTGAGTCAGCGACGTGCCCAGGCAGTTGTGAACTATCTTGCATCCAAGGGCTTTGACGCTGGTCGTCTCATTCCTGTCGGAAACGGTCCTAACCGACCTATCGCATCCAACTCAACGTCAGCAGGTCGTGCTAAGAACCGACGCACTGATATTAAGGTAATCGCTAAGTAATAGAGAGCAAGCATTATGGTAAGAGAACAACTATCACCACGAAAAGACCTTGTTTGGGGTCTGGCTGGACTAGCCACATTCATCGGACTATGGTGCTTGCTCACCTACGGCGGTTTCGTAAAGCCACTGTTCCTTCCCTCTCCATCTGGAGTTTGGGAAGGGATGGTAAGCTTTGCAAATAAAGGTTGGCTTGACAAGGCTGTTATTGCCAGCACAATGAGAGTTATTAAGTCTTTGCTCCTTGTCGTTCTGGTTGGTGTTCCTATTGGGATTCTAATGGGTTCGTTTGGAGTAGTAGACGCTTTTCTTCGAAAGATTGTCAACGCTGGTAAGGCGATTCCACCGCCAGCACTCATTGGGCTTATTGTTCTTTGGTTCTCTATCGAGGAAAAGGCAAAGGTAATTTTTCTATTCCTTGGCGCAATCTTCTACTTGATTATTCTTGTGAAAAACGCTATTCAAAACGTTCGAGAAGAATATGTTCGTGTAGCAACAGATATGGGCGCAACAAATACACAAATCATCACAAAAGTTTTAATCCCAGGCGCAATGCCACAAATCTGGGAAGCTATCACAGTTTGTAGCGGCATTATGTGGACATACATTGTACTTGCTGAGTTTATCAACTCCAGCCAAGAACAGATTGGTCTAGGATATCTACTCCAAATTGGAAGTCGAACACAAGAGTCTGGAATGGTGTATGCGGCACTTATCCTCATTGTTCTTATCTCAGTCTTGTTTGACTTTGTAATGAATCAGATTAAGAAGCGATACTTCGCTTGGTAAACAACATGGCAGAAAACAAAACACTAGAAGAAATTATTGAAGATGCTAGCAAAGGGCAAGCTGTTATTGGTGTAAATCAAGCAACAACCACAATAGCTGAACCAACTGCGGTGTCTGCAAGACCACCTGTCATTGAACTGACGCACGTGAGCAAATGGTTCGACACACCAAAACCAGGAGACAAGCAAGCTAGAGTTGATGTAGTTAATGATGTCAGCCTTGTTGTAGACGACGTAGATACTGGTGAGTTTATTGCGATTCTCGGTCCTTCCGGTTGTGGTAAAAGCACACTTTTGAATATGTTGGCTGGACAAGTTCAACCAAGTATCGGAACTGTAAAAACATTTGGCGATGTTGTTGAAAAAGACAATCCTCATGCGGTTACAGTTCAACAAGCCTACACTTGTTTTGATTGGAGAACAGTAGTAGACAATGTGATGCTTGGGCTTGAAATTCAGGGTGTTTCACGAAAAGAACGTGAAGAAATTGCAATGCACTATCTTGAAAAAGTTGGGCTAGCCGACAGAGCATATGCATATCCAAAAGAACTATCCGGTGGTATGAAGCAACGTGTGGCTATCGCCCGTGCGCTTGCTATGAAGCCAAAATTGATTCTTATGGATGAACCATTTGGTGCTCTTGATGCCAACATTCGTGAAGAAATGCAACATATGTTGCTAAAAATTTGGAGCGAAGAGAAAAATACTATTGTGTTCATCACCCATGATATTACAGAAGCTGTAATACTGGCAGACAGAATTGTAATCATGGGTCCACGCCCCACAACCATTATTAAAGACATTGTTGTACCTTTTGGGCGACCACGAGATGAAGCAATGACAAACAGCAAAGAATTTACTGACTTCGCCCAAGATGTTTTAAAAATCCTCAAAAATCAAGACGGCGGCGGTCAAGTAAGAGTATCAGTGTAACCTATGGAAAGTCGAATCAAAACAGCATTTAACGAACAAGAAAACATGATTGGTATTGCCGCCTTTGTGGGGGCTTCCATCTTCTTGCTCAATCCAGTTCCCCTAATCATAGGTGCGGCACTTGAAGTTGCCTATTTGCTGTTTGTACCAGATTCAAATTGGTATGCTAACAAGCTCGTGCAAAGACAAAAGGGGATTGCTAAAGAGCGAAGAGAAGCACTTAAACAAAAAGTTTACGACGCAGTTGACCAAGATTATTGGGACAAATATCAACAACTTGAATCAGTAAGAACACAGCTTGACGATGACTATGTGTCAAGACCTGACTGGCGTGATGTTATTGATAGGTTGGATACGCTTCTTGGCAAATACCTTGAATTTGGATTGCAAGACGCTCGTCTGCGCCAATATCTTGATTCACTATCAGACCAAGCTGAACAGGGCTTGCCTGGGCTTTTAAAGCCTAAAAATAAGGAAACATCGGCGCTGAGAGAAAGATTGGCGCAAAGTCAACAGGCTGCTGATAATTTTAGTGATGAAACTGTGCGATGGGTGGAAACAGAAATGGCTTCGATTCGATTGTACTTCCAAAGTCAAATCAGCGCCATTCAACAGCTTATAAACGAAGAAGAAACTCGTATTGCGTCTGGCACTGGAAACATGAACAATCGTGATACATTGCAAAAAAGAATTGAGATTCAAACAATGAGTTTGAATCAGGCAGAAAAAATTGGTCAGGGTTTGGTAAACTTAAATCAGCAAATGGCGCTGATGGAAGAAACCATCAGACTTATTAACGGGCAAATCAAGTCCAAGCAACCAGGACAAGTGTTGCTTGATATTGAGAACCTGGTTGACCAATCAGAGACAGTATCTAATTTTCTTCACGACATAGCACCATTTGAAGATGAAGAAACACAACAATTAATGTTATCGAGATAGGAACAAAACATGGCACTTAAAGACATAATCAAAAAAGCTGGCGGACTCTTGTTTGAAGACAACGGCGGAACTCTAGACAACAACGTGGATGCTTCAAAAGGTGGCATTCCAGACGATTTGCTGAAGCAGTTGTCTACATCATCTGCTATGACGCTCGAAGAGCTAAACAAGCAAATGCCAGGTGCGTCTGCATCTGATATCAAGGTTGGTGTCACTCCTGAGTCTATATCACCAACACCATCAGTGCCAAAGGCACCAGCAGCGCCGATTATCAATGGCGATGTTGCAGATTTTACACCAATTTATGTGGAAGCCAATCTCCCTCAAGTTCCTCTTACAGCAGAAGGATTCTTACAAATGCTTGCCGAGCTTGGCGACATTCCGCTTGCTGCGAAGCGAACTATGGTTGGGACAATGCTTAGCACCATGTCAAAAGCGACACCAGGTGTTAATTCTGCCAATATTGTAAACGACGCTTTCTTGAAAATCAAATCACTAGCTGTTTACAGCGATGGTGTAAAGGCTCAACTAAAAACCTTTGTAGCCGAGCGTGAGAAGTCCATTGCAGATGCAGAAGAAAGAATTAAAAAGGAAAAAGAAGCTATCACAACGATTAATGCTCGTGTAGAAAAGCTGGTTAAGTGGTGCGAAGAAGAAGGCAACACACTTGATGATGTCCTAGAATTCTTTAGCGCAGACACTGGTGATTCTAAGTTGGCTGAAGTAAACATCCCTGTTGGTTTGAAATAAAAATGAAGTTAAGAGATAATCAAATCACACTTCTGAACACCATGAAGGCTGAAATGGATAAACTTATCCTAAACAACCGATTCCTAGATGCGAGAGTCTTTATAGACGGTCTTTATGTTAGTATCGCTTATATGGACTCCGCTAACACAATAACCAAAGAAGAAGAAGATGAAATGTGGGGCGACATCAAACCAAGTCAAGAATTTAAAAAAGTCTCACCCAAAAAAGCAAACGAACCATTCATGCCGCTCTTGCCTCTACTTGGGGATAAACCATCAGTGATTAATCTTGACACAATGCGAGAGTTTGCAAACAAAGTTAATTTAATCTTAGAATCTGCCTGAGACTGTAATACCTTTCTCGCCAGACCAAATTCGAAGAATGCTCATTTCGTGCGGTTGAATCAGTCGGTTTAGATGTCCACGAATCTGCACTGCGGCACGGTTTCTAACTTCAACAGTGATTCTATTGAGTTCGCTAACTGGTCTGTAGATAGGGCTACCGTCATCGTTGACTCCAAAAACTCCCTTTGAGTGCTCTCGAAGGGAAAAAATATGGCAGTTACCAGCGGCGCAGGAGCTTACGTATCCAAAAACACAATGTCTTTGTTTTCTTCCTTCGTTTGCAAGTTCTTTGTTGTTGGTTAATTCTTCCATTGTCCAAATGGTGCTTTTCCCAATCAACTCCCAGGGCGCAATACCCATACCATTCCACTCAACGTGTCTGCCGAGCTTAGCTCTTTGCATCAAGCGATGCCATTCATTAGACAAATTCACCATAGAAGCGGCAGTTCGTCCCTTGAATCTAAATTCTGGCTCGTTGGCTAACAACCACACAATATAGTCGTTTACTTCACCAAGTGTGGTTCTATCCATGTCTTGGTGATAGTGAGCGTAAAAATTAATCAGCTCGTTAAGTCTTCCTGACTCATCAACAAAAAAATGGTTTTTGAAAACTCGTTCAATTAATTTTTCGGCAACACCGTTTGGAATCCCAGCTATTGTGAGTTTAGCCCACCAAACATTTAGATGAATTTCATTGTAAGGACCGCTGAGAAAGCGGTGCGCTTCTTTGGCTGTCATATATGGTTTTGCCAATTTTGGAAAACTTTGACCCTGCGCTAATGCCAAAAACCAGAGCAAATAGTCTGGGTGCATTTTTGGATGTTTTGGTTTATAATCGCTTCGACAAACATCATACAAGAAATCAGGTACTGGATATTTAACATAAAGATGTCGAATCAATCCGTAAATTTGTTTTTCAGTGTTGTATGAGCGATTTGGGTAGGTTTCCAGCGGTCGAACAAAATGGTCATGAGTGATGTCTGTGATAATTTTAGCAGCCAAGAAATCTACGCTTTTTCTTTTCGGCGCTTTCTTGGTTTTGGCGTCGTTCGCCATTTGCAGAGTTTTAGCGTATTCTTCTTCAATCTTACGCTGATTCTCTTGCCTCTCCTTTACTGTCTTTCCGCTTATTCGGACTCCACCTATTCGCATATTCTTATTATATCCCTGTTTGTATGAAATATACATTTGAAACATCAATTTGAGGAAAGCCAAAGCATAAATAAGCTGAAAAAGCACTATAATACAACCATGCAAACAACGTTTGATATTATTCAGGGAGACGCCATTGATGAATTGAAAAAATTGGCTGAAGCAAAAATTGAAATACACTGCGTTGTTACATCTCCTCCGTATTTTCAAAAGCGTCTGTACGGCGATTCCGACAAAGAGCTTGGTAATGAGAAATTGGTAGGCGAATATATTACTGGCTTATGTGATGTGTTTGACGCAATTCCACTTCACCCACGAGGAAGCGTTTGGGTGAACATCGGTGACAAAAGAGACAAACACGGAAGTAATCAAGAAATCCCAGCACAATTCGCTCTTGAAATGAAGCGAAGAGGCTGGTTGATAGCTGACTCTGTTGTATGGGCAAAGGTCGTTGCAGACAACGATGGAACAACGGTTGGCGGTTGTATGACCGAACCCAGTATTGGAAGACTAAATGGCAACGGATACGAGATGCTTTACCGTTTTGTGAAAACAAAGAAAGTAAGTGATGCCTGGTCGGATACATCTGCGGTGAGAATACCAAGGCAGGGTGTGGAGCCAGAGCGATATTTACCATCAAATTTAATGAGCGTGAATACATCAATTAACGGAAGAAATTTAGCAAATGTATGGCGTGTAAACATGGGGCAAACTAAAGACAAGCATTTCGCTGTTTATCCCGCTGCATTATGTGAAAGACCAATCGCCATGTCTTGTCCGCCGTTTGTTCTACCAGCTTCGATACTTCCAAGAAGAGATGAAACGATGGTGGAATATGACGAGCAACGCTCGTCTAAACGAGTGTTTGGTAAGTATTCATCTACAGAAGAAGCTGAAAAGACAAAATCTGGTAGAATGGATTTTGCAAGACAGTATGTTGCGAGAATGCCACAAAGCAATGGATGGTTCGGATTAAAAACCGAATACGAAAGACAATTCGCAAAACCCGGTGTGGTGTTAGACCCGTTCTGTGGAAGTGGTAGCACTGGTGTTGCCGCATTAAAATTGGGACGAAGTTTTATTGGCATTGATTTATATGAAGAATATTGCCAAGTATCTCGTGAGAACTGTCAAGAAACCCTTGATTGGGTGAATCAATTAATCAAATCGCCAAGTGATTTGATTTTTGGAAATAAGTAATATGAGCTGGAAAAACGGAAGTGACGAATTTAATCAACGAGACTATGATACACACGCCCGTGTCGGAGCTAAAGCCGTTTGTTGTATTTTAAAAAAAATGACAAATCCAAAATTTGATGTTCATATTCCAGATGTTGAAACAAAAAGAAATGGACAAGACGTGCTATATAGAGAAACGTATGGCGGGAGACTTCTTTGGGCGGAAGCAGAATTAAAACGAGGCACGTATTGTGACAGCGTTTTGACAGGGTATTATAAAGATTTAGATGTTCCCGGTAGAAAGTCGGATGAAATTCCAAGTTCATGTTTGACTTTTTATTCGAGAATAGAAGACGGCGATAGTCCTAAATATGCCTTCCTCTTTCAATCAAAGGATGCATATAATCACCCGTGGAAAATAAAGGACAATATACGAATGAAGGATGAAAAATTTAAGGCATTCCCTCGTCAATGTTTAAATTTATTAGTCTATGCCCCGATGTTGGATAAATATATTGACAAGACCAAGGAATGGCTTGATTTAACAAAAGACAGACAAATTGATTCTGATGGATACGTAATTATCGGCGGCTCAGATATTTCAGTCGAACAAATTCTGGAAAAACTTTCAATTAGTCAATGAAATTTTTCTCCACACATGTGATTATGTCTAAATTAAACTCAAGCAGTGATTTTCCTCATTAATGCGGTATAATCTAATAGCGATATTCGCAACGGATACTATCATGAGCGCAAACACTATTCAGCTTACACTAACCGAAGAAGCAGCCACCGAGCTTACATCTTTAATTAAAGATGCAGCCGAAGGCTCGTTTTTACGTGTGTGGGTGGCTGGCGGTGGCTGTTCAGGAGATAATATTTAACTATTGAGCAATTTGTAATACTGAATGTAAAGGAATAATATGGCATTGTATTGAATAAAGTATAATGCCATATTTAAATTATCAAGATGCCAAGTTGTTCATTCAACAAGAGAAAATCAAAACAGAGAAAGACTATCATTTTTGGCACAGGGAAACTCAATGTGATTTCTTACCATATAATCCTCGGCGCACATATAAAAATCAAGGATGTAATAGTATAGGAGAATTTTTAGGAACTGAATCTGTGTCAGTTAGCAAACGTGTTTTTTGTAGTTATGAATCATGCGTTGGTTATGCTAGAGATAACTTTATTACCACACAGGTGGAGTGGCATAATTTTGTTAAACAGAGCTATCCAAACATTCCTTACAATCCAGATAGAGTTTATAAGAACAGTGGGTGGACAGGTTGGACTGATTTTTTGGGACTGGATGCGCATAGGTCA